>Ga0209212_1000395_pt1 | contig 86411 bp, 95 predicted proteins | sample RifGroC2_FD_183996 | JGI IMG/M metagenome (GOLD analysis project Ga0209212, IMG submission 183996) | Groundwater microbial communities from Rifle, Colorado, USA - Groundwater C2 (SPAdes) (version 2) | ecosystem: Environmental > Aquatic > Deep subsurface > Groundwater | place: Rifle, Colorado...
ACCCCAATAAAAAATTTAATGGTTAGCGTACAAATCAAAAACCTAAAAAGCTACAACAAAATCTATGCAATACACAAGATTAAAATAGACTACAAAATACGCTTTCTAAAAACATTCGGAGATACTGTTGAAACCAAAACGTTTTTAAATAGCCCTTTTCTCCCAATAAGATTGCAAGTTATTTTTAGTTGATCACTGTCTACGCAATATAAATATTGAGACTGAGCATAAGCTCACGAGGAATATTATGCGATTGGTTGTATCTTCTCATATAAATTCAAGAGAGATATAGCTATATCCATATAATCATTTGCCTTGGTAGTGTAGCGGCCTATCATGAAGCCCTGTCGGGCATGCAATAAAAATGCAGCACAGCAAGGCTTCGACCCGGGTTCAAATCCCGGCCAGGGCGGTTGAAAACCGCCATGGACGGTTCCAGAACGTAAGTTCTGTTATCGGCCAGGCGTATATTGATATTTCGGACGCATCGCGTCCATATGCTGGGTCGGTAGCTCAGCCTGGTAGAGCAATGCACTTTTAACATCATGCAAATGATTAAAGCAATGCATTGGCCGCGAGTTCGAATCTCGTCCGACCCGTAGGAAGGTGTTATGTATGGTAAAAAGGAAAAAATCAAAAACATCAGAAAAACTAGAGATAAAGAATCATGTTCTTGTTCCAAAGCATGAGAAATGCTCTGAATCAGAGAAGAAATCAGTATTGCAGAAATATAAGTGTGATCTCAAAGATCTTCCAAAAATATCTTTATCTGATGCGGCATTATATAATTTGGATGTTAAGGCAGGTGATTTGATTAAGATAGCGAGAGAAAGCGCTACAGCAGGCAAAAGCATTTTTTATAGGGTTGTAATTGAGATTTAATGTTCAAACTATGAAAATTATTAAAAACATGGATGTGAAAAATGAATGATTATTCAAGATTATTGATAAAGAAATATTTTGAAGAGAATTCAATGATTAATGCAGACATCAAGAGCTTTAATTATTTTATTGATGTCGAACTGCAAAAGATAATTGAAGAAAACAGGGTCATTGAACCAACTATTATTCCTAGCAATGTTGAGGAATACAAGATAATTCTTGACAAGATATCTATAACAAAGCCTGAAATCACAGAGGCTGATGGAGCAAAAAGGATTATTTATCCTAATGAGGCAAGATTAAGAAAGCTATCATACAGTGCACCAATATTTATTGAAATAAGCTCTCATATCAATGGAGTCCAGAGAGAAAGCTTCCGAACGCAAATAGGATCAATCCCAATAATGCTTAAATCAAAATATTGCCATCTTTTCGGATTAAGCAAAGATGAACTTATTGATAAAGGAGAAGATCCTGATGATCCTGGCGGATATTTTATTATCAATGGGACAGAAAAAGCATTAGTCAAGATTGAGGATCTTGCTGCAAACAAGTTCCTTATTTCTGAGACTAGCTCTGGTGTTACAAAATATGAAGGCAAGGTGTTCTCTGAAAGAGGCTCATATAAGATTCCTCATCTAATCGAGAAATTAAAGGATGGAATGGTGTATCTTTCATTCACAAGAGTAAAGAGGATCCCAATAATAATCATTGTGAAGGCATTAGGATTAACCAAAGATGAAGACATCATGAAATATATCAATCTTGAGGAATCCTCTGAAGTATTTATCAATCTTTATGAGTTTGTTGACATAAAGACAGAGGATGATGCTGTTGATTATATTGCAAAAAAAATAGGCATAATGCAGACAAAAGAAATCAGGATGGAAAGGACAAGAGAGATCCTTGACAAATATCTTTTGCCTCATATTGGCTTGGAAAAAAAAGACAGGATAACAAAGGCAATGAATCTCTGCAAGTTCATGAGAAAATATATTCTTGTCTATAATCATGTTCTGCCTGAAGATGATAGGGATCATTATATGAATAAAAGGCTAAAGATGTCAGGGGACTTATTGGCAGATCTTGTGAGGGCAAATCTTAAGATACTGATTGGAGACATGCTATACAATTTCCAGAGAATAGTCAAAAGAGGAAAATTCCCTAATCTAAAAGTAATCATTAGAGATAAATTGCTTACTCAAAGAGTCTATAGCAGCATGGCTACAGGAACATGGGTTGGCGGAAGAAAGGGTATAAGCCAGAGGATGGAAAGGCTGAATTTCCTTCAAGTACAATCAACACTTCAAAGAGTCATAAGTCCTTTAAGTGCATCGCAAGAGAATTTTGAGGCAAGAACACTTCATCCAACACAGCTTGGAAGATTATGTCCAGCTGAGACTCCAGAAGGAACTAATATTGGATTAAGAAAAAATCTTGCATTATTAGCATCAATAACGCATGAGATTGATGAAGAAGAAGTGCTGAAAAGCCTTAAGGCATTAGGATTAGAGGCAGCAAAATAATTATGTTGAATAAATATATACTGAAAACATATAATAAGACGTATAGCAAAAAAACGTATAACAAATATAGGTGAATAAAATGACTGATGTTTTTGTGGATAATAAATATGTGGGTAGTGTCAAAGATGGCCATAAGTTCAGGGATGATATAATCAATGAGAGAAGAGCAGGAAAAATGCCATCAGAGGTAAATGTATTATTTCATGAAGCTACTGATCAAGTATTTGTAGAGACCTCTAAAGGCCGAACAATAAGACCATTGATTGTTGTAAAAGACGGAAAATCCACATTAACTCAAGAGATATCAGACAAGCTCAATAAGAATGAGATGCAATGGTCTGATCTTATCAAGATGGGTGTTATTGAATATCTTGATCCTTCAGAGGAAGAGGATGCATTAGTGGCTTTTTATGAGAATGAATTAACAGCTGAACATACTCATTTATCAATAACCCCATTAGACATTCTAGGTTTATGTACAAGCTTAATTCCTTTTGGACAATTCAATCAAGGAGTTAGGTTAAGCCAGGGTTCAAAGAATCAGAAGCAAGCAGTCGGATTCTATGCTGCAAATTTCTTTCAAAGAATTGATATGGATGTAAATATATTGCATTATCCGCAAAATCCTGTTGTAAAGACATTAATGCATGATGTATCTGATTATTATCAGCATCCATCTGGACAGAATGTTGTTATTGCAATAATGCCATATGATGGCTATAACATGGAAGATGCTGTTGTCATAAATAAAGGATCAGTTGACAGAGGTTTAGGTAGAAGCACTTACTTTAGGCCTGTTGTTTCAGAAGAGCTAAGATATCCTGGAGGCTTAATGGATGAGATAAGCATTCCTGATAAAGATGTCAAAGGTTTCAGGACAGAAAAAGATTATAGGTTCCTTGAAGAAGATGGGATTGTTTCAGCTGAGAGCAAAGTCCAGGAGGGAGATGTAATAATAGGAAAAACCAGCCCTCCAAGATTCCTTAATAGCATGGATGAATATAATCTTGCAGGTAATGTAAGAAGAGAATCATCAATGACTCTTGAACATGGAGAAAGAGGGGTTGTTGATCTTGTATTATTGTCAGAAAATGAGGAAGGCAATAGGCTTATTCAAGTAAGGCTTAGAGAACAAAGAATTCCTGAGATTGGTGATAAGTTTATTTCAAGACATGGTCAGAAAGGTGTTATTGGAATGGTTGTTCCTGAACAGAATATTCCTTTTTCAGAGAATGGCATGAGGCCAGATATTTTGTTTAATCCTCATGGATTGCCAAAAAGAATGACTGTAGCACATCTTATAGAGATGCTTGGAGGAAAAGTCGGAGCGCTAGAAGGCAGATACATTGATGGAACAACATTTGATTCAGAGAATGAAAAAGATTTACGAAGTGCTTTAGAGAAGCTTGGATTTAAGGAAGATGGAACTGAAATAATGTACAGCCCAATAACAGGAAAACAATATCAAGCTAGAATATACATTGGAAGCATGTATTATCAAAGATTAAAGCATATGGTTGCTAATAAGATGCATTCAAGAGCCAGAGGACCAATACAGTTATTGACAAGACAACCAACAGAAGGAAGAGCAAAAGAAGGTGGCTTGAGGCTTGGGGAGATGGAGAAAGATACATTCATAGCTCATGGAGCATCTCTTTTACTAAAAGAAAGATTTGATTCAGACAAAACAATAGTGCCAATTTGTGAGAAATGCGGCTTAATCGGAATATATGATTCAAGAAAAAACAAATCTTATTGCCCAACATGCGGTGATGCAGTGGAAATGAGCAATATTGAGCTAAGCTATGCATTCAAATTATTCATGGATGAGCTTAGAAGCTTCGGTATATATCCGAAGATGATGCTTAAATCAGAATATGATCCTGCATAATTTCAAATAACAATTAAAGTAATAATTAAAATGGAAATCATAATTAAAAACTCGAAATGGTGATATCATGGTAGACTATGTACATAAAAAGATCAACAAGATTTTGTTCGGATTCATGTCCCCTAAAGTAATAAAGGAGATGGCATCTGCGAAAATTGTAACTCCAGAGCTTTATGATAAAGAGGGTTATCCAGTAGATGGCGGATTAATGGACATAAGATTAGGGGTCATTGATCCAGGACTTAAATGCAAGACATGCGGCGGAAAGCTTAAGGAATGCCCGGGACATTTTGGATACATAGAATTAGCAAGACCAATTATTCATATTAAGTTTGTTGGATTAATATATGATCTTGTAAGATCAACATGCAGGGATTGTGGAAGAATACTTATTCCGAAACAGAAGATTGACAAAGTTAATGAAGATCTTACTAGGGTTGAGCTTGAAGGTGGCTTAACAGCACGAAGAGATAGGATTAAGGAAATGATTGTTGAATTAAAAACAATCTATCAATGCCCTTATTGTAAGGCAAAGCAATTCAAGATATCACTTGAAAAACCAACAACATTCTTAGAGGAAGAAAAGAAATTAAGCCCAATTGAGGTAAGAATGAGGCTTGAAAAGATTCCAGAAAATGATTTATCTGTTTTTGGCATCAATGCAACTGCATTAAGGCCTGAATGGACTGTGTTGACAGTAATGCCTATTCCTTCTGTAACAATGAGGCCTTCAATAACTCTTGAATCAGGAGAGAGAAGTGAGGATGATTTAACTCATAAGCTTGGAGACATAGTAAGAATAAATCAGAGGCTTTTTGAAAATATCAATGCAGGTGCCCCAGAGATCATCATCGAGGATTTATGGGACTTATTGCAATATCATATTACAACATTCTTTGATAATGAAGTAAGTCAATTACCACCAGCAAGACATAGGTCTGGGCAGCCATTAAAGACATTGACAGCAAGAATCAAGTCAAAAGAAGGAAGAATCAGGCATAATCTTGCAGGTAAAAGAACAAATTTCAGTGCAAGAACAGTCATCAGCCCTGATCCAAAGCTAGCAATAAATGAAGTTGGTATTCCAAAGGTTGTTGCTATGAAACTTACTGTCCCTGAAAGAGTAACCACATGGAATATTGAATATCTTAAAGGTTTTATTTCAAAAGGCCCAGATGTTTATCCTGGAGCTAACTATGTAATAAGACCAGATGGCAAAAGGAAAAGAATCACAAATGAAACTAAAGAACAATTACTCGAAGAGATCCAGCCAGGATTTATTGTTGAAAGACACTTAATGGATGGTGATACTTCAATATTCAACAGACAACCATCACTCCATAGGATGAGCATGATGTGCCATAAAATTAAAGTCCTTCCTGGATTAACATTCAGATTAAACCCTGCTGTTTGCGAGCCTTATAATGCAGACTTTGATGGAGATGAGATGAATCTTCATATTCCACAGACAGAAGAGGCAAGAGCAGAGGCTGAAATATTGATGCATGTTCCAACACAAATAATCAGCCCAAGATATGGATTAAGCATTATCGGATGCAACAAGGATGCCCAGACAGGAATGTACTTGTTATCACAAAAAGACTTTAAGCTAACAAGAGAAGAAGCAATAGATATGCTTGCAAGCATTGCAGTAACGGAATTTTCAAGACTTCCTGATAAGGAAATCATTTCTGGAAGAGAGGTAATATCAACATTAATTCCTAAAGATTTCAATTTTCTCGGATACTCGAAAAAATACAAGGAAAACAAGGAAGATCCAGATGCAATAGTTAAGATTGAGAGGGGCGTATTGAAATCAGGAGTGCTAGATAATGCAAATCTTGGAGAAGGACAGGGATTATTGCTAAGAAATATCTATAAACAATATGGCCCAGATTTTTGCTCTGACTTTTTAGGAAAGATCTTTAAGCTTGGAAATGCTGTATTGACTCATACTGGATTCACAACAGGAATTGCAGATATTGATATTGGTCCTGAGGCAAAACAACAGATTCTTGACATAATTGATAGCACTTATGTTGAGGTTGATGAGCTTATTAGGCAGTTTAAGGAAAATAGTCTTGAGACATTGCCAGGAAGAAGCATGCGAGAGACTCTTGAATTGAAGATCCTAGAAAAACTGAATAAGGCAAGAAACAGGTCAGGAAAGATTGTTGCTGACACTGCAAAAAAAAGCTCTGAATTAATGATGATGATACAATCAGGTGGAGCTGGAAATCTGTTGAATCTGGCACAGATGTCTGCTTGTGTAGGCCAACAGGCAATGAGAGGAGGCAGGATAAGCAAAGGCTTTGATAAAAGAACTCTTTCTGTATTCAAGAAAGATGATTTAGGCCCTGCTGCAAGGGGCTTTATTAAAGAAGGATTCAAAGATGGCTTAAAGCCGCATGAATTATTCTTTATGAGCATGACAGGAAGAGATTCATTAATGGATACAGCATTAAGAACACCAAAATCCGGATATCTATATAGAAGGCTTGCAAATGCAATGCAGGATTTGAAGATAAACAATGATTTCACTGTAAGAGATGCAAGCAATAAAATAGTTCAATATGTTTATGGTGAAGATGGTGTTGATGTTACAAAATCAGAAAATGGAAGAATCAATGTTAAAAGGATTATTGATAAGGTATTGAGCGAGGATTAAAATGGAGCATAAAGCATTTAAGGATTATCAGGACCTGATTCCTGAAAAAATATTGGAAGATGTTGAAAAAAGCCTTCCTGAAAAGATTTCAGAATCAAAAGTCAAGAAGATACTTGAGCTTATCTATGAAGAATACAAGAATTCTTTGGCTGAACCAGGAGAATCAGTAGGATTAGTTGCTGCTGAAAGCATAGGAGAGCCTTCAACTCAGATGACTTTGAACACATTCCATTTTGCAGGAGTGTCTGAGATGAATGTAACAACAGGTCTTCCTAGGATTATTGAAGTGCTTGATGGAAGAGCAGAGATAAGCACAAAAATGATGCACGTGTATCTTAAGAAGCCATACTCAGAAGGCAAGGAAATAAAGAAGATTGCAGAATCAATAAAAGAGACAACATTAAAAGAATATATTCAAGAAGTATCTATTGATATTGCAGATTCTCAAATGACCATGGCTCTAGACCAAGATAAGCTTGAAAGGATTGGATTAAAGCTTGGAGCAATAATAAAGATCTTAGAAAAAAGTTTTGCTAAAGGCTATAGTTTTAAGCCAGGAAAAGAGGCAGATAATATACTTGTGATAAAGTCAACATCCAAAGAGGATGATCTTAATAATATCTACAAATTAAAAGAAAAATTACAGGATGTATATATTAATGGCATTAAAGGCATTAAACAAGTGCTGCCTGTAAAAAAAGGCGATGAGTACATCATTGTAACTTCAGGGTCTAATATTAAGGATATATTCAAGCTTGAATTCGTCAATCCTGACAAGACAACAACAAATGATATCTATGAGATTGAGAGAATGCTTGGAATTGAGGCTGCTAGACAATCAATAATCAATGAGGTTGATAAAGTCATTGAAGAGCAAGGCTTGAATGTTGATATGAGACATATAATGCTTATTTCTGATATAATGACTACTTCAAGCACAATGCTTGGAGTGAACAGGTATGGAATAGTCAAGGAAAAGCCTTCTGTGCTTGCAAGAGCATCATTCGAGACACCAATTAAGCATATTATTAATGCTTCAATAAGCGGAGAGACTGATTATTTGAGAAGTGTGATTGAGAATGTTATGATTAATCAAGTAGTTCCTGTTGGTACAGGATTGCCAAGACTAATGGTTAAGACAAAGAAAAAGAAATCAGAGGATTAAAATGCATGAAGAGGAAATAAGAAAAAATCTTACATCAAAAAAGCTAGTTATAGGAAAAGATGAAGTCTTAAAGAATATCAGAAAAGGATTAATGAAAAAAATATTTGTTGCAAGCAATTGCCAGCCAATGCTTATGAATGATCTTAAGAGATATTCAAAGATATCAGATATTGAGCTTTTGGAGACAAAGATTCCTAATGATGAGCTTGGAACTGTTTGCAAGAAACCGTTTTCAATAGTTGTTTTAGGCATATTAAAATGATGGAAAAACAAAAAACAGTGTATGATTTGGAACTGATTAAGATTATTAATCTCTTTGAGAATATAACAAAAGCAAGGGTAAAAGATGCCTTTTATATGAAAGAAGTGCTGACATTTATTGTGTTTGAAGGGGACATGTTCAAGGCCTTGGGAAAAAATCTTGTGAATCTTCATAGGATTGAGGAATTGCTTAAAAAAAAGGTTAAGATAGTGGAGTTTAATAATGATTTAGTTAAATTCACTGCAAACCTTATTTTCCCATATAAAGTCAAGAGCATCACAGTTGAAGACAAGATTGTTACAATAATTGATGATGATACAAAGACAAAAGGCCTGATTATTGGAGCAAAAGCCCAAAACTTAAGGCAATATGAGAGTGTAGTGAAAAAATATTTTGATATTGAGGAGATAAAAGTCGTGTAATATTGGATAAATATATTGGATAAATTTTGGAGGAGAAAATGGCTAAGAAATCATCTGGATTGAATTCAGCAAAAAAATTAAGCAAGAGAAGAAAATTATTTCGATATAATGATAAATGGTTTGTTAAGAGAGTTACTAATTATAAGAAAAGATCAGACCCATTAGAGGGCGCTTCACAGGCTTCTGGAATTGTTCTTGAAAAAACCCAGATAGAGGCAAAACAGCCAAATTCTGCAATGAGAAAATGTGTAAGGGTTCAGCTTATTAAGAATGGCAAGCAAGTGACAGCATTTGCTCCTGGTGATGGTGCAATAAAGCTGATTGATGAGCATGATGAAGTGATGATAGAATGCATCGGCGGAAAGATGGGAAAGACAAAAGGCGATCTGTCAGGAATAAGATGGCAGGTCATTAAAGTAAATGGCCAATCATTGAATGCATTGCTTCATGGAAAGATAGAAAAGGCAAGGAAGTAAAAAGGTTAAAAAATAGGTGATGATAATGGTTAAGACTCAAAAGAAAAAGACAGAGAAAAAAATAGAGCAAAAAAATAAATCAGAGGTCAGGACAGAGAAGAAAGCTGATAAGTCTTCTGTTGTTGCTACAGGTCATCTTGTTTCTGTGGATTATGTTGGGACATTAGACAATGGGGAAGAGTTTGATGCTTCAAAAAACAATGGTCCGATAAAGTTTGTTGTAGGAAAAAGCCAGGTCATTAAGGGATTTGATGATGCTGTTGTTGGGATGAAAGTGAATGAAAAGAAAAAGATCCATATTAGCAAGGAAAATGCTTATGGTGATGTTAATCCTCAATTAATGCATCAAGTTCCTATGGACAAGATTCCAGAAAACATAAGATCTCAAGTAAAGGAAAATGGATTCTTAGTATTACAAGGACATCATGGACAGCATATTCCTGCTAAAGTAGAGTCTATAAGGGATAATGTCATTACATTGAACTTAAATCATCCATTGGCTGGCAAGGATCTTAATTTTGAATTGACGATTGCTGATATTGACAATGCTGATGAATGCAAAGATGAATGCGGAGACAGCTGCAGCTGTAATAAGTAATGTCAATACTTCTAGCTAGTATAGGCAATGATAATAAGGAGAAAGTAATTAGTTTAATTGATAAATTTGATAGGGTTTATCTTGTTGCTAATGAAAATCCTGAGCTTAAGTCAATGAATAAAAACATTACATTACTTCTATTGCCTGAAGCCAGCGTTAAAGAATTGTCTGAAGCGCTTTTTGCAGAATTAAAAAAATCCTTTGCTGCAGAGAAAATATTTGAGCTGGATATTGCAATAAGCATTATTTCTGGATCAGGAAAACTGCATTCAGCAATGCTATCGGCAGTATTGAAAATCGGTTATGGCATAAGAATTGTTGATATTGAGAATAATGAATTAGTTGAACTCTAAAGGAATTTTATATAATCTGCAAACTGGTTCGCAGCATAATATTTGTTTGTCAGTTGAAAACCAATTGATTAATTTATTATACACAAAATCTAATTTTAACCTGTCATAATCATTTTCAGATGTTATAGAAATCTTTTCTTTGTTAAAAGCCTCTTTAAATTCCCCTATTTTATTGTAAATATTATCGTAACTCAATAAATGTATGCCTGTTAATTGGATATCAGACCCATTCAAAAATAAATCATTTAATAAAAAAGTATTATCTTCTTCTTTTTCATAAATTATAAATAATTCGGTTGGCCAATTAATAATTTTCTGTAGAGCAGGAAAATTCTTATAGAAGTCAGATTTTTTGGTAATTGACAATTGTTCAATGTTCATGATGTCAATTTTATTTTTATCATTTTTCCTTCGAATTTTTACATATTTCTTCATAGGATAAGGGTATTTTCCGAAGATACCTTCGACTACTCCTTGGTGTATCTTATCATTTGGGGGATAATATTCTACAACATCCTGTAACCTTAAATTCGCCGTAATCATTTTTTACTTATATAGATCCTATACCCTGATTTTTTTGTAAGCTCTCCCGCATTTCCAAATACTTCAAGCATTTTTTTCTTGAGGCTTTCGCCACCTTTGTTATGCGGAGCGACTATCTGCAATGATCCATTCTTGTTGATATGATGAAAACTCTGCTCTATGAATTGAAAGCAGATCTTTTTTCCTGCAGAAAAAGGAGGGTTTGATAATATTATATCAAAGCTTTTGTCTCTGAATAATGGATTGCTGAAGATATTGCTTTTTAAGACAGTGCATTGAACATTATTTACAGTACAGTTTTCTTTTGCTAATTTTACAGCTCTTTCATTAACATCACACATCCAAACATCGCTATCAGGATAAATCTTTTTGATAGCAATACCAATGATCCCATAACCACATCCAAGATCCAGCACTGTAGCTTTAGCGGATATTTTTGCATTTTCTATGAGTAATTTCGACCCAAAATCCAGATCTTTTATAGAGAACAATCCTGAACCAGAATTGATAGTAATCATTAAATCTTTAATATTTACCTGAAAAATTTCTTTTTTGAATACTGATTTTGGCTTCTCAGTAAAATAATGTTGAGTCATGATTCATCTCGTTATTCCTAAAATCCTGAAACTGAATGCATCAGCAACCCTGATTGATTCATCAACATTCTTTGAATTCAAAACAATACAATTATTATTTGAAGTTATGCTGTTTTTATCTGAAATATTAAACATTACAACCATTAATTTTGAATGAGCATCTTTGCAAGTAATAAACGGGTATAATGTATCATTATATTCTTTTGATATTGCAGACTTTACATTAAAATTGAAAATATCATATTTATCCCCTAATAATCTTGATATTTCAACACCAGCAATAACAATCTTTGTTGTCTGATATGGGTCAACACTTACATATACATTTCCTCTAGGATTATTATTCAAATATAACGCCATAGTTTTTATAGTGTTATTATCAATATAAATATCTTCTGCATCAAACGGTGTATAATAAAATGGGATTGTATAGAGCTGATTTCTTATGTTAAGGTCAAGATACCACGCATTATCCTGGCCTTTGTTGAACACGTAATAATTATACGTTACTTTATTTGCTAATTTTTCATATCTTGGAGTTTTTTTGTTAAATGTTATTAAAAGGAAGATTGCGATAACTACTAATGCTATAACAACTGCAATTATAATTATTTTTTTAGATTTGCGCATTTTAACTCATTATCCCATAGGCTTGATACAACAGCCTGTTTTCAACAGCTATCAATTCCCTTAATTTAGAGTTGATGATAATGCAATTATTATTATTTGTAATTGATAGAGAGGAGCTTATATTAAAGAATATTATTGGATTATAGGTAGTTGTGTTGCTACAGCTTAATTCAGGGATATTATATGTTAAAGATGATTGTGTTATCCCATACAATACTGGCTTAGGATATTTGTTTTGGAGATCAAACCTTGCTGAATCCAGATAGACTAAATCTTCCTTGCTTGAATTAGGGTCAAACAAAAAAGTAATGGCTTGAGCATTGCCTAATAATTGCTTGATGTCTGAAGAAATATTAAGGTATTCAAGCTCTGATGGATAAGATGTAAATTCCATTGCTTTGCCATTTATTTTAGTGCTATATCCTGTATTTGTTATTGTGAATTTTTGTTTTCCATACTTCAGATTATCCTGAGGATTATCAAGGATGACTGCGAAAATACTCAATGTCATTGAAAGTACAATGAACAAAGCGAATCCTATCAGAAAAATCTTTTTATTCTTTTCTTTCCTCATAAAACATCCTCAATAGGTTTTTTCTTATTCTGCATCTTTGTTTCAGTCTTCATCTGCTCTACTTCTTTTGTCAGGTCAACACCTAATTCATTCAAGGCAGCAACATGCATCTGCATTAATTGCTCAATAATCTGCAGGATCCTTCCTAGCTCAGCTCTTTCCTTGCTTAGAGTGCTTAATGATCCTTTATGAAAACCCACTTGCTCATCCTTGCTTGAACTTACTTCCTTCTTTTTTTGATCTTTACTAACAGTCTTTTTAGCCATATTTATCACCAATAAGCGAGGATAATGACTATTTATATATTTTGTGATGAATAGTGCTATATTATATTATGTGAAAAAGTTGTCAGCTAGCGAACTTTAGGATACATTTATCCATGAAAAATAACTCGGTACATATTCCAAAACGATAGCTGTGTGAGCCTGACAACTTTCATAACTAATTTCAATTGAATTGCGTGAGTGCGATGGCAAATTTTATAAATTAATCTCTAATCTGAACATCAATGGGCAGGTAGTTAAACCTGGCATAATGCCCCGTTGGCTCTTACATGAGTAAGGTTTGAAAACTCATGTTTTCAAAATCGGGGAGGCTCCGGGTTCAAAGGGCGAGAGCTTTTTACAAAAAACCTCGGAAAAAGTGAGTGTTGAGGCTAATGCCTCAAGCACTCGGTTACGAAAAATTGGCTCTAGCCTGAAAGTCCCGGCCTGTCCATGTTACTATTTTAATCTCTCGATGCCATTATATACTATTATTCCGTCAGCAGTTATTTTTGTAGTATCGGATTTTCTTGTGAACCAATAATTATTCGTGACCAAGAATACTTGCGTGGTCTGAGTCGCAACGAAGACCCGCAGTTGAATTGGTCCAGAAATACAAATTAAAACCCAAAAGCGAAGTAACATTCATACCAGAAGAGAATGGGATAAGGATGTTGATCTAAAAACCATCTATTTTTTAAATTCTAAATTATGTCTTTCTTCATTATGAAATCAGACAAAGAGCTAAAGAAAGAATTTAAGATAATTGCATCTAAAGATCCTGAAAAGTATTATGCAGTCAATGCTCTAAAGAATAATGGATTTTTAAGACAGCAATGCTCTAATTGCAATAAATATTTCTGGTCTACTGATAAGAGGGATGTTTGTGGTGATGCTGAATGCATGAAGAAGGTTACTTTATTTGAAAAAAATCCTTCAAGAAAGAGGATGTCATATATTGATGTATGGAATAAATATAAGGAGCATTTCCATAAGCTAGGATATTCTGTAATCAATAGGTATCCTGTTGTTGCTAAATGGAATCCTACGACAGATTTCACTATTGCAAGTATAGCTGCTTTCCAGCCTTATGTTATTTCAGGTGAAGTAGAAGCACCAGCAAAAAAGCTTGTTATTCCGCAATTCTGTTTAAGATTCGGGGATATTGATAATGTTGGCATTACTGGATCTCATTTAACAGGATTTGTCATGATAGGGCAGCATGCATTTGTCAAGCCAGAGGAATGGAATCAAGAGAAATTCTTTATGGATATCTACAGTTATGTGACAGGGGTTGTTGGATTATCAAAAGATGAATTAATACTTCATGAAGATGCTTGGGCAGGTGCAGCAAACTATGGGCCATGCATGGAATTCTTCAGTAATGGAATAGAATTATTCAATCAAGTGTACATGATGTTTGAACATAGAGATGAAGGTGATAGGGAATTAAAGATTAAGGTTCTTGACATGGGATTAGGAATGGAGAGGATTGCATGGTTTAGCCAAGGGACAGCAACATCATATGATGCAGTATTTCCAACAGTTCTGGAATATCTTATTGAGACAACAAAAGTAGATTATGATCAAGAGCTTTTCAGAAGCGTTGCACCATATGCATCATTATTGAATCTTGATGAATCAACAGACATCAATAAAGCCTGGAAATCAATAGCAGACAATCTCAGCCTATCAGTTGAGGAATTGAAATCAAAAATACTTCCAATGACAGCTATATATAGCATTGCAGAGCATTCCAGAGCATTGCTGTTAGCAATAACAGATGGTGCATTGCCAAGCAATGTCGGCGGATTCTATAATTTAAGGGTTATTTTCAGAAGAATGATGTCATTCATAGATAAGTTCAAATGGGAAATTGATATGAAAAAACTATTAAGAATACATGCGATTTTCCTTGAACCAATATTTCCAGAATTACAGGAATCTGTAAATGAAGTGAATGAGATTCTTGAATATGAAAAGAAAAAATATTATGAAAACAAGCAAAGGACAAAGGCAATTATTGAAAACATAATATCTAAAAAACAATCATTGGATGTTAATAAATTAATAGAACTTTATGACAGCAATGGCATTGATCCTGAAGAGCTTGCTAAAGAAGCTGAATGGACTGGAATGAAAATAATTGTGCCGGAGAACTTTTATGCGTTAGTAACAGAAAAACATGTTAATAAAGAAAACATCACTCAAACAAAAAAGGAAAAGCATTATGATGTTGATGAATTCCATACAGAGGCATTGTATTTTGAACATTTTGATCTGGTTGACTTTAAGGCAAATGTGCTGAGAATAATTCATGATATAGAGGAGAATAATTATAAAATTATACTTGACAAGACTGCTTTTTATCCTACATCAGGAGGGCAATTGCACGATATAGGCAGTTTAAATAAATGCAAAGTACTTGATGTTTTCAAGCAAGGATCAGTAATAATTCATGTTCTTGAAGAGGTTGATTTTAAAGAGCATCAGACTATTCATGGAAGAATAGATTTTGATAGAAGAATACAGCTTGCTCAGCATCATACAGGAACCCATATTTTGAATGGGGCATGCAGAAAAATCCTTGGCAACCATATTTGGCAAGCAGGTGCATCTAAGACATTAGAGAAGGCAAGGCTTGATATTACTCATTATGAGAATTTGACTGAAGAACAGATTCAAGATATTGAAAAACTTGCAAATAGAATAATTAAGGAAAATCTTCCTGTGTATAAATCATTCATGAAAAGAAATGTTGCAGAAGCAAAATATGGATTTAGGCTATACCAAGGAGGAGCTGTGCCGGGAAAAGATCTGAGGGTTGTTGAAATTCTAGGTTTTGATGTTGAGGCATGCGGAGGAACACATCTTGACATCACAGGAGATGTAGGTCAGATAAAGATTTTGAAAACATCAAAAATACAGGATGGTGTTGTAAGGATTGAGTTTACAGCAGGAACAGCAGCAGAAAAAACAAAAATCGATGCAGGAAATTCATTAAATGAAATTGCAAAGATACTTAATTGCGAAATTAACCAAATCCCGGCAAGAACAGAGGAGCTTTTTGAGAAATGGAAAAAAATAGTTAAGAAAAATTCTCAAGAGCCATTCAAGCTAGAATCCACAGAATCAACTGATGAAGGCAATGATAAGATCTTGATTAGAACAGCCTCAATATTAAAGACTCAGCCAGAAAACATAATCAAGACAATAGAAAGATTTCTAAGAGAGATCTATGAGAAGACTAAATGATTATGAATTAAGAAAGATTTTGTAATTGTCTATACGAAGATTTCTGTCACATGAATCTATAGCATTAACTAATTCAACTTTCCTATTATAATCTTCTTCGCTAAGATTTGATTTGTCTAGATCTGTCATATGGTTCCATGGTTGATTATTTATAATCTTGTAAATATGATTATTCATATTATAGAGTATTTCAAGATTATCCTCTATAGTACACTCTATATTATTTTCTCTGCTAAAATTTTCTTTGTCATACCTGAAAACTAGATTATTGTCATTAAATCTTATGCCTCTGCTCTCAAGATTCTTTTTTGTTTTAGTGATATGGTCATCATAAAAAACATCACTTCTTGATGTGACAAAGAAAAATCTATCAATATCTTTGAAGTTATTTGTTACTAACCTATAGAATTCATAAAATCCTTCTATCAAAGGCAGATTTGTAAATTCAGGAGTATTGCTTAAATATCTCAAAGAATTGTGTATATCTGCTGATGTAATGCCCTTCTCAACTAAAGGCAGTGTTTTACTTACTCTATATTGTACCATGTGCTTAGGTTGTAGATTCAGGTCAATACCGAGAAATCCTTTAATGTATTGATTAATCGATTTAGCATGGCTAGGCTTGAAATCAAAAACTGAATCATCTAGATCTATCAATACATTTTTCTTAGGATTCATTATGATATTTAAGATGCTTTGGATGCTCATAAGGACAGAAATCTTAACTCATTTATAATATTTACTGCTGAGTAATATGTAGCAGTGTTGCTTTTTTTTTGTTAATGTGTAGTTAGATTATGATAAATCTTACTATAGCAAAAGACATTAATTATCGGAAGTGATTGTCTTTTGCTTATTAGGTAAAGACATACAATTTATTACGAATATTAATGTCTTTACCTATAATTTGTCATTCACAATATTTATATATAGTTAACATGAATTTAGATGATGCCTCACGTTATAAGAGAACAACACATCGGTGAATTATGCGCTAGTTGCAAGAAGCCTCACGGAAATCATATTGAGATCATGCATAATCATCATAAAGTCTATGAGATCATCCAATGCCAATTCTGTGATTATAAGATGATAAGAAGGAAAGAAGAGCAGGAATTCAATAATAGATTCATGTATATGTAGTTATTTTCTTAATGTTGTTATTACTGGCTTTTCTCTGATTATTACTGTATGCTCAGACTGGCTAACAAGGCCATTATTAACTTCTAGCAATGGAGGGAATTCCTGCAGTATTCCGACATTTCTTAATTCATTGAATGCAAGCCTTATCTTTGCTTCAGAGTGATTAAGCCATCTTGTTGTAAATGGCAGTCCATTGAAGGCTTGGATGTCTCTTAAAATCTCCCTTGCGAATTGGCTTCTTACTGGCTTGAATTTATGTACAGAGAAGATTGTAGGATTGCTGCTCTCATAGATCATTCCATGCCCATTGGTTGCAAAAGGCTCAATTGCAATCAATTGGTTTTCCTCTAATTCAGTCTTATCATTTGTATTAAAATTTGGTATAGTTGGATGTTCATGGACTGAATATTTTCCCAAACCATGACCTGAAAGGTTCTTTATAGGGCTCAAATCATGCTTTGCAATGCTCTCTTGGATTATTAATCCTATTTCACCTAAAGTGATTCCTAGTCTTAAGATCTTAATGGCATTTTCCAATGCCTCTTCAGAAGCCTGCTTGATCTTCTTCAATTCATCATATTTTTCATTATCATCAAATATTACAGTTATGGCTGTATCTGCAACAATCCCATTAATATGAGTTCCAAGATCTAGCTTTATTATATCAGTCTCTTTGAATGTTGTAGGATCATCCTTTAAAGAACAATAATGTGCTGCAATATTATTAATTGCAATCTGGGCAGGAAAAGCCATTCCAGCACCCTGATCCTTGATGAAAGACTCAACACTATCAAGAACCTCAACCATTCTTGCATTAGGCTTGATCAATGATTTTCCTAATGTAATTGCTTTGGCTGCTATCCTTCCAGCCTGCTTAGCATCATCAATTTCAGATTCATCTAGTATCATGATTGATAAGAGAAATCAGGTATTTATAAGTTTTTTTACTTCATGATATCATACATTGCTGTTCCTAGAGATGTGATCCAAGTAGCTGTCATTCCCGGGGTATATACAGGATATTGTTCTTTCATCTCCTTGAATGTGCCGAATTTATTCTTCACATATGCTACTCCACCAATTATAGTTGCTGCTATGCATACTTCTTCAATTGTCTTAAATCCTGAATTATAGAAATCTGGCAATAATCTTTCTGTTAATAACTGTGTTCCTCTTAATACTGTAAATGTTCCTCCCGCACCGTATATTCCTGCTGAAATCTTTGGATGACTTTGCATAAATTCAGGAGCCTTATCATTTACAGCATGAAATAATTTGTCAACTATTTTATATAATAAGGGATTTTTCATTTTAATAAACAATCGCTACAACAACCCTTTGTATTTGTTCAAATCTGATCTTTCCTGGATCAGGGCTTGGATTATTGTCTCCTTTTAGGATAAAATAAGCTCCTTGCTCATCTTCATTCTTTTCTATGATTCTATGGATTATTGTTCCATCCGCATATTCTGATTTATAGCTTATGATATCTCCGACTTTAATATCATCAACACTTTTAGGTCTTATCTCAATTGCATTTGCCCTTGAACTTAATACAGGCTCCATACTATGAGTGTCTGTAAAGGTTGCCCATTCAGCATTCTTCAGATCAAGAATGACTTGGCTATTATAAACAAGGATTTGACTTTCCTTGATCCAATCATTAGGACTCTCCTTAACATCAACTAAACCAAATTGATCAGGATTCTCAATGTTAAGATCAGCATAGATATTGCTGCTAAAGAATCCTAGAGCAAATATGATTCCGATTATTAAGATTTTAAGGAAGGTGTTCATTTTTTTTGATATGTTTCGGCTTGTTTTTTTAATGAGTATTTATCTTCTTGATATATTCCAAATCCCATTAATGCTAAAAAGGCGCCTGTGCCTAATGTTAAATGCAATAGATCTTTAGTATTTTGTTCATATACTTCTCTTGTCATGGTTTTTGCATCAAAATAATTATAGTCATTGATTCCATGACCTACACTTATCATTCCAGCCATCGCTATCGGTATTGTTATTAATCCTATTAATCCGCTTTTGCTCATTTTTACCCTCCTAGTTTTTGATATGCATGCTCTGATGTTAAATTTAGTTGATACTTTTCAGCATGTCTTGATTTATAACTTTCAATTAATTTTGTTATTTTATTACTGAAATTGCCAATGATTAATTTAACTTTGCCGATACTTGCTAGATCGGATTTATTGCTCATGTCATAGCAAGTGTCGTTTAAGTATAAAGTTTGTTTCATTTTATCCTCCTAATCCTTATATTGTGTAGATGTTATGTAACTATTACTCTGATAATTACTATTTTGATTATTGTTTGAGACATATGTGTCTTCTACATGTTCATCAATGCTATGACATCTGCACATAATTTAAACCCCCTACAAGTATGCTAAATGTCTGTATTTATAAAGTTTTCGATTTATTTGTTACTTAGAAGTAGTTATATTCGTTCTTCCATTGCTATGGCTTCAAAGACCTCTGATGCAGCCCCAATGAATTTCTCTTCATAATCAGTATCGATGACTGCTCCTGAGGCAAAGACATGCCCTCCTGAACTGCCATGATTGATCTTCTCAATAATAGCCTGGATGATCTCTTTCAGATTAACATTCTCAGGATTTCCAGTGATCCTCAAGGAGATCTTTGTTGTATTGTCATCATTTCTTGCAAGACTTAAGATAAACATGTTCTTCTCAATATCAGGGCTTTTAGATAATATCGATCCGAGAGTTCCTATCATTGTCGGCATCACTTCTTCCTCTGCATTGATTATTATGAAATTCTTCTTCTTTATTATCTTATCAGGATTATCCTTATACCAATTGATTGCATTTACGATCTCTCTTCTATAGCTTGATAAATTCTCAACAGCAAGATTTTTCATTTTCTTATCATTAAGGCATGCTCCAATGCCAATAGATGCTTTTCCAAGCCTTCCACAACTATTGAGCAATGTTGCAAATTCCTTTGCATCCCTAAATGGAGAATCATCAACTTCATTTATCAATAAATAATTATTGCAGAATATCTCTTTGCTATTAATATCTTTTTTCATAATAATCCCTGCAATAAGCTTTTTTTGCTCATCCTGAGTCAGGTCACTGATTTTCTTGAATCCATTTTTCAGCTTAGGATTAATGCCAAGACTTAATAGAAAATTAATAGCTCCAGATTCAGAGCCTGTTATGCCAGGAATAACAATATCAGATGAATACTGCAATAATTTATGTATAGGCCTTGTCTGGACCCCAAAAAATTTCAAGCCACGCTTGACTTCAATAAGGTTATTCTCAATTGCAATCTTCAATATCTCATCATTAAGCAATTGAAAACCATTATTTTCCTGAACATCCCCGATAGCGCCGACAATAGCAATTCTTGCCATGTCAGTATTATCAACTAATTCTCTTGTGAAAAGAAAAGCAACTCCTGCACCAGAAATCTCTGTTGATCCATCAATGTCAAACAAATGGGGATTAACATGAACAATATTTTCATAGATAACATCCGATTGAGGATGATGATGATCAAGGATGAATATTTTTTTATTATCAAGAATCTTTCCTATGCTATCGATTGATCCAGATCCTAGGTCAACAAAAACAAAATATTTCTCATTCTCATCCTGCAGCAATTTCAATGATTCATCAGTCAAGGTAGGAAGGATTGACAATGAATATTTCCTGTTCATCTTTATTAATCCATTGACTGTTATTGCTGAACTGCATATTCCATCAGCGTCTAAATGCCCTATGACTTTTATTGATTCATTCTTCGGTATAGAATTAAATGATTCAGCAGAACTCTTGATGTGTTGCTTGAATTTTTCATAATTTTGCATATTGAAAGGCTTTTTGTTTAGTTTAAATATTTTTGCTTTATCCTTATTAATCCCTTATTTACAGTGCATTGGCATAATAGTCCTTCATTGTCTTTTAGCATTGATTCTTTTTCAGTCAGCGGAGAAAGATTTTCATAGCCTTCAAGAATATATGCCTCACAAGTTCTGCAGAAGCCATTCATGCAGCCAAAGCTTATGCCTAACTGTTCACAGGCTTCTATAATACTGCTGTTTTCTGGTACTTCAATGGAATTATCATTAAAAAAAATAATTGCCATTATACATAAAGCTTTGCCTTACTTACATCATAAGTCCAGTCCTTAGCTAATCTTCCTGTTCTCTTATAGTATTTGATTAATCTCTGGATCTTGCTTTCTGTGATCTGCATTCCTCTTAAAGCAACCTTGTCTTGCTTGTTCTCTTCAAGATGCTTCTTGATCATTATAAGTTTTTTAATCAATGCCAAAAGGTCTTCAGGCATCGGATTTAATGATTTTTTATCATCTAATATCTTTGTTATTGATTTTCCGCATAACACTTTTATATCAGGGATTCCATAAACATCTCTCAAATGCAGTCCGATCTGAGAAGGGCTTTGGCCTTCTTTTTGCAGCTTCAATATCAACATCTCAGCTTCTTTTGCTGAATACCTGTTCCAGCTAGGAACAGTTTTCTTTATAGGCTTTTTACTTCCAGCCTTTCCTTTTGCTCCACTGTATTTTCTAGCCATTTTATTACCTCATTAGTATAAGCTGAATTAGAATTATCTCTATATCCAGCATAGTCTCGTTTTGCAACCAAACTATCTTTCAATCATAGGAAAAGGAGGGTATTTATAAATTTTTCTTATGCCTACTGAGACATTGTCTATTAAACGAATGATTTATATATAACCTTGTTCTTAATGTTTTTTGGTGATTCCTATGATTTGTGTATTTTGTGGTTCTCTTGATGTTGTTAAGAATGGTTCTCGTCGAAGAAAGTTGTGTGTTAAGCAAAGTTATTTTTGTAATTATTGTAAGAAACAATTTGTGCCACATGATGGATTTGAGCGTATGCGTCACAAATCTACAATTATTACTCGTGCAATTCATATGCACGAGGATGGAATGTCTTTAAGTAAAGTACAAAATCATTTATGGCAACATGACAATGTACGCATAACTCGGTGGACAATAAGTCAATGGACGAAAAAATATTCTGTTTTTTTAAAATCCGCTAAACACAGAAGTAACGCCAATCATTAAAGGACGTATTCATCTCGACGAGAAATATGTTAAAGTAAAGAAAGAACACGCTTATGATCTCAACGCTATCGATAATAAAACTAAATATATTCTTGCACATCTGTTCGTTAAAAAACGAACACCAAAAAAATGCATAGATTTCTTAAGACAAATAAAACAAACATGTTACAAACAAATACTTTTAAGACGACAAATAAATAAAAGAATAATTTTTGTAAGTGATAAATTTGGGCCATACAAAATTGCGTTTAACAAACTATTTTATTATGTCGCCAAACTAAATTTTGGCGTTTCAATAGCTTGTAAAAATCACGGATTAAAACACAACAATAATCCAATCGAAAGATACAATCAAGACATAGACGACAGAATAACCATAATGAGAAACTTTGGAAGTGAAGACCGCGCAGAATATTTCTTAAATCTCAAGAGAATAATTCATAATTTTATCAATCCACACATGCAATTAAAAGGAAAAACACCTGCAGAAATGGCAGACATAGACATAAAACTAGGAAGAAATAAACTACTACACCTAATAAAACTATATACAAAGAAAAAACATCATTCGAGAAGATGACAATGTCTTATTTTAGAAAATTTTATATAGCTAAAGCTATAATAGAAAAATTACAATAAACAGATCATGATCTCGTTCGACAGGTTATCTTTAACCCGAAGTCCGCCTTACGGACCTAGGGTACTTTTTTGATTTTGGTCTGCATACTAGCTCTTCTAAAAAAACTTCAACCAGAAAACAATAGAAACAAACGCTAAACATAAGTTTAACCATTTTAAGACCAATTCAACTGCGGGTCTTCGTTGCGACTCAGACCACGCAAGTATTCTTGGTCACGAAATAAAATATAGTTGAATAGTACAAAAAAATTCATAACTAAGCAATTTACTCTAAAAGAAGCATTTCATAATATAGTAATATACCGGCACTTTTTGCAGCACAAAAGCACAAAGAAGCACAGCTTCTTGTACAAAGGACGAAGTCCTTTTTACTGCACCCAAAACAGATTGCCAAAGCAACATTTATAATCTAATAATTCTTATTCTTGTTGCAGCCGATGAAGACGTTATTCCCGTCTGAGTAAATGAAGACGAACAACTTGCTGAGGCTGCATCTTAGAAATGAATTCAAAAGATATAATCGAGGAACTGCGAAAGCATAAGAACCAAAAAAATATTGATGGAATGAAGAGATTTGGCATTGTTGGCGGTGAAATGATAGGATGGCCGACTGTTCCTGCAATGAGAAAATGGGGAGAACAATTAGGCCCAAATCATGAGCTTGCTCTAGAATTATGGAAGTCAAATATTCATGAAGCAAGAATCATTGCAGCATATGCTGAAGATCATAAAACATTGACTGAAAGACAGATGGATTCATGGGTTAATGATTTTGAATCATGGGATATATGCGATCTTGTATGTTCTGGACTTTTTGACAAGACTCCGTATTTGGAAAAAAAGATCTGGGAATGGACTAAATCAGATAAAGAATTTGTAAGACGAGCAGGATTTGTACTTATATGTGCTAAAGCTGTGCATGACAAAAAAGCGAAAGATTCTGAATTCATTAAATATTTTCCATTGATTAAGAAATATTCCTCTGATGAAAGAAATTTTGTTAGGAAAGCAGTCAATTGGGCATTAAGACAGATTGGCAAAAGAAATAAGGCATTGAATAAGAAGGCAATCAAGATCGCTAAGGAATTGTCTTCTTCTAATAATAAGACAACAAGATGGATCGGAAAAGATGCGTTAAGGGAATTGGAGAAGAAAAAATTCTGAGAATAATTATTTTTTCCGAAAGTAATGGAAATATTTCATAAAGCTTTCTTTTATTTCTGCTGATTCTAGAACAAATGCAAAAGATTGTTCTGACCATAATATCTGTGCTATTTTGTTTCCAAATATCAATATAACCATCGGTGATTTCAGCTCTTTAGGTAATGATTGATAAAAATAATAATTTTTTTTATGTTGCATTTTATCTTGAGGTTTTAGTCCTTCTAGATATGTTCCATAATCCACAAGATCATACATTTTACATCTTTTTTCCACTCTTATTTGCATCCAATGCTTGAACCAGTTTTTTAGAGAAGTATTTTCAACTCCTGAGTTCCCACCTATCCAGTATGAAGAAGGATATTCTAAAACTTCATTTAATAATGCTTTCATAGATTCATTTCCCCTATAAACTTCTGCTTTTATTTCAGGTTTTGATAAATCGAATAATCCCTTTATCTGTGGCATTTCTTGTTCTAATTTTTTTAATGCTAGTTGTTTTGTCCTTATCTCCTCCAATATCTTATTAGGATGAGTACATTGATATGTTCTTTTTCCTTTTTCAATAATATAACTAATCAATCCTCTTTCAATAAGTTTATTTAAAATATCATATATGTTTCTTCTTTCTATACCTGTCTTTTCATGTATGCTGTTCAGGTTGGCCGTTCCAATCTCTAAAACAGCAGAATATACTTTTACCTGTCCATCACTTAAATCAAGCTCTTTTAGATTCTCTAACTCCATGCTGTTATTAATTCAGTATTTATTATAAATCTTGTGGTATTGTACGATACCACAAATATTTATATATTTGACACTCTACAGTGGTAATATTAAGGGGGTAAACTGAAAATGAAGACAATAACAAAAATAATTTACACGACATTATTGACTATGTTTGCATATAATGGAATAGATGCACAGATTAAACCAAAAGCGGAATACAATGCGCTGCAGGTAGGAATAACAGATACCAAAAACTTTCGAGGCAGAATATATACAAATATAGGATTGCAAAATAATGCTATGGGATTAGGGTTTCATGGTCTGAATGAAGCTGGAAAAGATTATTTGTTTGGAAGAGAGACAATCAGGATTGGATCACAAAGCATTCCAATCGATGCAATATATACAACAAGACTTGCTGGAGAAAAAATTAACAATATTAAACAAATTGATGAAGCTACAGGAATCCGTATAAACAATTTAGAAGTTGATATAAATGGAACGAGATTTGTAGAATACGGTTGGATTGATATTGTAAAACACTTCGGAAAAAACTATAAAGGATTAGAAGCAGTTCTTTTTGCAGGAAAATCAATAGGAGATGGCGCTCTTGAAGCAACCTTCGCATTGAAGAATAATGGTCAGAAATATCTTGAAATAGAAGCATTAACTCCGTCTGTAGATATAATTCCTGAATTTAAAATCCGAGCATACAGTAGAGTAGAAATGCCAAATGCTACATTCGAAAATCCGACATATGTTGCAGGAGTGCAAGCACAACTTTAATTTTTTTATACGTCAGAAATACCACTCATCTATGATGAGTGGAAAAGCCATGCTTATCCTTCTGATATACATGGACTGGTATTTCTGATCGTGATCAAGAACAAGCATGATTGCTAGCAATCATGCCACCGGTCTTTGACATTTTTTATAAAACATTAAACTGATTTTGGTTGCTGAAAAATAAAATACAAATTCAAACATAAAACTTTATAAACCGTCCTCAACAACTTTCTCTGATGGTAAAATATAAGATTGAACTTGATAGAGAGACATGCATTGGTTGTGGAGCATGTACTGTTGCTTGTGATAATTTCGTCACAGATGGAGATAAGGCAAAAGTCGTGAAATCAGAAGTAGATTCTCTAGGCTGCAACCAAGATGCAGCAGACGGTTGCCCTGTGAGTGCAATAAAAGTGACGAAGATAGAATAGAATTATTTCTTACTGTTTTTCCACATTAGCTTGAATTGATTAAGGTATGATTGTGCATTATCTTTATTCTTTATAACAATTGCTATAGGCGGTTTTGCTGTCCATATACAAAGAATAACAGTATCATTATATATGAATGTGTCTGTCAAACTTATGAATTCTTCTGTATGGAAACGATATTCGCCGACATATTCCTTAAGTAAAGTCGGATTTTGTGTTCTTACGGATTTATTAAATATAACTTTTGAATGTATTTTTTGTATTTTCTTCTGTTTCTGCCAAATATAGAAGTAAGATCCCATAATTTCTTTGAATATTCCTGACACTCCAAAATCATAATATGCTCCATCAATTCCTAATTCTTCAAGTAATTGATCGAATACTGTCCTAAGTCCTTTCACTCCAGAATAAATCATTATATGCTGTTGCTCTTTTGCCAGCGATTGTTTGAGCAATAGTTTTGGAAGTATTTCTTTTAATCTTTCTTCTCTTTCCTTGAGCAGAGTCATGAACTCTTCCGGAGATGCTGCTGCAAAATGTTGTTTTTTTTCAATGATTATAGAAGATACTAATCCTTTCTCCTTTAATCTTTCAAGAATCTGGTACGTTGTTGCGCGATGTAACCCTGTTTTTTTAATAATAGGACCAACAAGTGAGGATCCCTGTTCAAGCAATGCTATATAAATGACCGCTTCTGAATCGGTAAGTCCGAGATCCTTAAGCATTGCTTGTTCATCCATTTTTGTTTATGGTCTTAAATCTATATAAATATTGTGTTTTGTAATCTTATATAAGACTACAAATGTTTATATACTCATTCAATTATATAACTATTAAACAGTGGTTACATAGGAGGATGTCAAATGATAAATCTACAGTATAACGCATGCATCAGTATCAAAAAAATGTTAGTTAAATATGATGGATTCGAAGCAATAATCAAGAGTACAAAAAGATTCTCATATATTCCAAGAGATGAAAGTGAATCAGATATAGAACTTCGATTAAAAGGCAATCCAAATATAAAGGCATCAGTACAAGAGATTAAAAAAACATTAACAATAGATGCATTGTACGGAGAATCACGAAACCTGAATAATTCTGAACATATTATATCAGAACTATTTATAATGAATGATTTAGAAACAGTAATCGAGATAATCGAACATAATTTGAACCCTGTCGATCAGTATGAATATACAGAGCCACATAGAGAAACATCCATTTATATCGGTTCAGAATCAGAAACTTCAAAGAATAAATATTATGATGACTTTCTAAATAGAATACACTCAATTGTAATAAAATAGATATAATGAACCTCCCCGCCCTAAAGGGCGAGGTATCTAGTGTGCAAACGAAGTAACTTTCGTTTGTTGGAAATAATTCCAGTGGTTGTTGCTTTCAGCAATGTAATGCTGAATCGTATCAGCAGTAACATTCCCAACACTTCGATAAAATTTTCCTGGACTCCAAAAATGTCCTTTGCGAAAATTTTTATATCTTCGAAGCGAAGGATGCTTTTTAAAGAGCTGATATGCACTTCCGCCCTTAAAAATTTGCAAAGCTTTGCAAACAGGTATTGTTGCTGGAACACCCACAAAAAGATGGATGTGGTCATCCATTACTTTCAGTTCAAAGATTTCAAATCCCCATCGCTCGGCGATGGAACGCAAGATTGTATAACAATCTTGGCGTAAGTTTTCCAATCCAAAGATTGGAAAAGCGTACTTTGGTTTCCACACAAGGTGGAAACAATTTTGTCCGACAGAATGCCTGTTGTTTGTTAAACCTTCCATTTTCGTTGCCTCCGTGCAACGAAAAATTCATAGCTCACGCTAAATTGATGTGAAAATTTAGGTGCGTGTGCCAAAAATTCGGTGCACGCATTATTTATGATTAAAAGAATAGAAAAAGTTAACGGAGGAAAGGACTACAACCCGGCTTGAAAGCCGAGGTATCCTTTATATGTAATGAATGGGAAATAATATGGAATATGAAAAGAAGCTTGATGAAAATGCTGTAGATTATTTCGAAGATAGACTTCGTTCGAATTTAGAATTTGATTATCAAAGATGTTCTTATAATAAACTAGATTGGGATATACAGGGATATCTTTCTTATTATAATGGTGAAAGGTTCTATATTGCAATCAGAGATTTTATCAGAAAAAACATTGCAGGCGATTTAATGAATGCCAAGTATTCTGTATTAGATGCTCGCAAAACATCTTTTAACTTAAAAACTATAACGAATGAATTTGAAAAGATCAAAAAATATGAGGTAAAGGGATCTAAATTAGGGGAAATTGAGATACATCGAAGATATAAATATGGTTTTCTTGGTTTACTAAAAAATGTTATGGATCCGTACGAATCTGCAAAATTTAGTCAATGGTCGTTCAAAAAAGAATTTTATGCTCAGACAATTCCTTACGAAAGATGTTTAGATCCGTATACAGAATTACTCATCGCCGATTGTGAGTCATTGAAAGAATATATAGAAAGGAAGGATAAATTTAGATAAGAATAATACTTTAATATCAAAAACAATATAAACAGCATTATCCTCTTCATCTCATGCACGATTCTATTAACGGATTCATAGTTTATCCTACGTACAGGATTGTTGATGATGAATCAGAGGAGGGCAAAGCGAAGAGGAGAAAGAAGGCTCTTGTTTATCTATTCGGCAGATTGGAGAATGGTGAATCATTTCTAACAATTAATCATGTCAGGCCGTACTTCTATGTAAAGACAGAAGATCTTAAAAACACCAAGCTACAGAAGGCATTGAAGGATTTTGATGCTGTTACAGAGGATTCTGATTTCAGGAATTTTGAGGATGAAAACGTTACAAAGATCATATTATGGATTCCCGCCGATGTCGCTAAGTTCAGGAAGTATCTTGAAGAGATAAACATTGAATGCTATGAGGCTGATATCAGATTCTATCAGAGGTTCTTGATAGACAAAGATATTAAAGGATCATTAACAATAAAAGGGGATTTCAAGAAAGGAAACTATGTTGATAGGATCTATGAAGAGCCAGAATTAAAAAGTTCTAAATTGATTCCAGACTTAAAGGTCTTGTCAATTGACATTGAAACAGACAGCAAGGCAAAAGGAATATATTGCATCTCATTATATACAGAAGGATTAAACAATAAATCTTCTTACAAACAAGTGCTTCTTCATGCATCAGACAAGGACATAGGAAAACCATTGCATAATGCAATCTCAATAAATACTGAAAAAGAGATGCTTGAAAAGTTTTCTGAATTAGTCAAAGAGATTGATCCTGACATAATTACGGGATGGAATGTAATTGATTTTGATTTAAAGCTTATTAAAGAGAAATTTGACAAATATAATATTCCGTTTACTTTAGGAAGAATTGATTGGCCTTGTAAGATTGAAATTAATGATAGTTTTATGAGAGATTCTTCAGCAGATTTTCCTGGAAGAATGGTGCTTGATGGAATACAAATGCTTAGGACAAGCTTTGTCAAACTAGATAATTATAAACTAGAAACAGCAGCTCAAGCATATCTAGGAGAAAAGAAATTAATAGGACAGAAGAACAAAGCAGAAGAGATCGATAATTTATATAAGAATGATCAGCAAAAATTAGTTGATTATAACCTAAAGGATTCTGAACTCGTATACAAAATATTATTTAAGACATCTGCAATACAATTAACAATCCAAAGATCAATGATAACAGGAATGACTTTAGAAAGAGTTCGTGCAAGTGTAGCAAGTCTGGATAGCTTATTCTTAAGATATGCCAAACACCATAAACTTGTTTTGAATAGTACAAAATTCTCTGAAAAAGATGTTCCTTTCAAAGGAGGCTTTGTTATGAAGTCCAAACCCGGAATATATGATTATGTTTTAGTCCTAGATTTCAAAAGTCTGTATCCTTCAATAATCAGGACATTGAATATTGATCCATATTCATATGTTAAGAATCCTCCTAAAATTTTGAATAAAGACAAATTTATTCAAGCTGCAAATGGAGCTGTATTCAAGAATCAAGATGGAATACTTCCAAGCATAATTCAGGACGTATGGAAACAAAGAGATGATGCGAAAAAGAAAAAAGCCCAGGCTCATGTAATATATGCATTAAAGATCATAATGAACTCATTTTATGGAGTTCTAGGCAACCCTTCTTGCAGGTTCTATAATCCTGCAATGAGCAATGCAATAACATATACTGCAGAAGAGACAATCAAGCTGGCAGCAAAGAAAGTCGAGGAATTAGGATATGAAGTGATATATTCAGACACTGATTCAATATTTCTCGTCAGCAAAGCAAAAAATATCAGTGATGCAGAGAATATAGGAAAAAAGATAGAGAAACACGTAAATGATTTTTATGAAGATTACATCAAAGAAAGATATCATAGGAAAAGCTTTTTTGAAATACAATTCGAGAAGCTCTTCAAAGTATTCTTAATGCCTACAATTCGCGGTTCTGAAGAAGGCGCAAAGAAGAGATATGCGGGTTTATTGATTGTTGATGGAAAGGAAGAGATGAGCTTTACAGGAATGGAATTTGTCAGAGGAGACTGGACTGAATTAAGCAAGAAGTTCCAGATAGAATTATTTGAAAAAGTCTTCAATAAGGAAGAAGTTTCTGGATATATTAAGAAATTTGTTGATGATCTGAAAAAAGGCAAATATGATGATAAATTAATTTATAAGAAAAGCATTAACAAGCCATTATCAGAATACACAAAGACAACTCCTCCACATGTTAAAGCAGCAAGACAATTGAAGAAACTTACTTCAAATCAAATATTTTACATTATAACGAAAAACGGTCCAGAGCCTGTTGAGAAGCTTAAACATAAGCCAGATTATGATCATTATATCGATAAGCAATTGAAACCGATTGCTGACACTATTCTTTCTGTATACGGAAAAAACTTTGATGATATATTTAGAAACTCTACACAATCAAGTCTGTTTGGATATTGAAAATTTCTTCTGGAATTTTCAATTCCAAAAACCGCGCAACAATTGATTTTGTCTTTAGATTCATGCGGTTTTTGTTACTAGATCTTTCTCAGAAACTCTCTTGCCTTATCTTCAAACTGATTATTCCAGACTTCTTTTGTTAATAATGTTAATGTTGCTCTTGGTTTTTTTCCAATAAGCTTCTGCATTACAGCGAATGATCTCTTGCTTCCTGATCCTCCCATTGTGCAGAAGAATGATATTGATTTATTCTTGAGAATGTCCTTATTTTCCTTAATATAAATCCTTAATGCAGGAGTTATTGTCCATGCCCATACTGGATTTCCCAAAATAATAATATCATAATCCTGAGGATTTCTTTTTAATGGTTGTATCTTTGTGATCTTTTTTAAAGAAGCATCTTTTCCTGCTGTAATGTATCTTATTGGACCAGCACGGTTTTTCTTGTCAATAATCTCTTCAATATGTGCGCTCATCCTATTAGCCATGTATTCAGCCACTTTTTTTGTTGTTCCTGTCCTAGAATAATATACTACGAGTATTTTCATGATCTTTGCAAGTATCCTGGTTGAGGCTCGAATATTAATCCGTCTCTCTTAAGTTTTTCAATTAATGCAGTTATCTCCATCTCAGTCATGCCCTGACTCTCTGCTTCAACAATGAGTTTTTCTGTCTGGATCTTTCTCTTTTTTGCTGACACTTCATCAAATATTGTAAGTAATTTAATCTTACTGTCCATCTCAAAATCATCCATCATAGAAGTGGCCAGCTGTCGCTGTAATTTCATTACTTCATCAAACTCAGTATCATCTAGTACTCCCATTGCCAACCCCCTAAGCATAAAAGTGAGAGAAATTTAAATAGTTATCGGAATTAGTATATAAAAAAGTATATTAAGGTTAATAATAGATTTACTCACTTGTAAAATACACTAAAAGTTTATATACGCTCTCCTCAATAATAGAGTGTTCGGGGGTGCTTTAATGGAGATCATTAAAACTATAAGAGACAATAATTATGAGCAGGTAAATCATATAAAGATCGAGGCAGGGAATTACACACATAGACAGATCGAAACCAAAGACGGAAAAACATACATGAGGATCAAGCAGAGAAGATTGTTTGAGATTGATTCGACTTAATTATTTTACAATCTTCCACATGAATTCAAATTGATTTCTATACGCTTTTGCAGCTTCTTTGCTTTTTATTAGCACAATAACAGGTGGTTCAATAAACCATAATAATATTGCAACCTTATCTCCATAGATAAGTGTTGTTGCAGGTCCAGAGAATTCTTTTGGAATTGACTTAAATACAGAATACTTAGATTCAAGAATCTTCTCACCTTTAGTATAGAACTGTCTTGCATGAATTTTTTTTACTTCCCTTTCTCTAAGATACTTTTTTGTATATTCTGGAAGAAGATGATACATGCGATCTGTGGCTCCGAATCCGACAAAATCCTTTCCTTCATGTAATATGTCGTTTAGAACTGTTTTCAATCCTTCTTTTCCTTCATATGTTTCTATGATTGGTTTTGGTTTAAAGGATCGATATATCTTTGTAAGATTAGGCATAATGTCTTGAAGTGATTTCTCCCTTTCAACAAGATAATCTCTTAATTTTTCAGGAGGAGCTATGCGATAATATGTTTTATTATTTGTGATAATATAATTGACCAATCCTTTTTTTATAAGTCCTCTTAATGAATCATAAATATTGGTTCTATCCTCTTTTGTTCTTTTTGCAATATCGCCTGCTTTTGCCTGCTCTAATTCAAGCAATGCAAGATATGCCCTTGCCTCTCTTTTTGTAAGACCTAATTCAACAAGCTTCTCTGTATCCATAAACCGTGGAGCGTTTATGAAATTATAAATGTTGTGTATATTTATACAACAAGAATTTAAATAATGTTACTATTTCTTAGTTAGTATGGAACTAAGCAATGTTATTGATAATCATAATCGTTCAAAAGAGATTATAGAAAAACTACTTTCAAAAAAAATATCAAGAGATATGCCTTCAAAATTGTTTAAAATTGAACAGATAATAGGAGAAAAAATTCAACGAAATCAATATATAGAATTATTAGGATTATGGGGCGGCTCAAAAGAAGGAATACCTGGAGATGAAGCTGATAAAAAAAGCTTAGATTCATTGGTTTACATTAGGAATAAAAGCAGAGATATAAGAATATCTTTATTATTTTGTGATTTTCACCATCATTATGCAAATAATGTATCTTGGGAAGAAACGATAAAATATTTTGAAGTTTTATACAACATATGCGATCAATCAAATATATACCTAATTAAATTGTCAGATCATGCATTTATGACAACTAAAAAAACTGATAATGAAGATGATAAAAATACATTGAAAAGTGTATATAATGATAAAATTTTATCTTATTTACCAATATCGAAGGATTTTTATCAAATAATAAAAAAGTTAAAATATGGTGCAAATAAACATTATAGAGATGAAACACTTAAAGACTATAATTTACGATGGAAAAAATCGATAGCAAACTCGGAGGAAAAATATTCGAAATCAATCGAAATAACGAACAAACAGGTCGAGAGACTTGAACAATATTTAAAAAATATTTCTGAAAAATATAAAAGAAAAGAAAGGTTACAGAAAATATTAAATACTACAAAGGAAAGATTAAACTCAATAAAAAATCATGCAAGATGGGAATCAGAAAATATAAAAAAGGACATTGATAGAATATTAATACCTTCCATCGAGTATTACGTTGATCTTGAAATTCACTTTTTAAAAATAATAAAAGAAAAATACCCGGATACTATTTTCTTCTCTTTTTCTGATCCAGACATCCAGAAACCGATAGCGGAAGCAGCTAATGTTCCAATGTTCTATTTTCATGCTGATATGCATGGAGGAAAGTTCAAGAACCATGTTCCCTGGTATTCTGGCACCGTTGATTCTGAAAAACAGCAATCTTAATAAAACATTTCTTATTCTTTTTAATTGCGGGCGTGTAGCGCAGCTTGGATACTTCGCTTCTGGGCGAAGGCTCAGGCGCAGCCAGAGAGCGCGAAGCACTCCTAAAACCTTTTTGCAAGCAAAAAGCTTTACCAAAAAGGCAGAAGAGATGCTTAGGTCGTGGGTTCGAATCCCATCACGCCCGTTTTTGTTGCTTTAGCAACCTTTTTTGATTAAACTTTTTTCTAAAAAGTTTAGTGGAAATCCCATCATGCCCGTATACCATTACTTCTTTACTGATTTTCCGATTTTTGAACAAAATGTAAGGGTAATGATCGATTAAGAAAAAAGTTTAGTCATTCTCAATTCTCGGAGCTAATATGAACATCATCTGGATCTTATCCAGCTCTTTATATTCTAGTTTCAATGGATAATCCTTGTTGAATGAGATCTCTACAGTTGATGCGATCTTTGATCCTTGGATCATCTTCTTTAGATATTCTATTGAATATTTCGATTTGACTTTTTCTTCTGCCTTTATTGAAACATTCTCTTCTGGCTTTATTTCAACAGTTGCCTTGCTTGAATCTCCTGAAGCAGAAACTATGAACTTTTTCTCTTCTGCCTGGAATGATACTGATTCTGCTATGATCTCAACATCCTCAATAGCATCATTAAGCATTCCTGACGGGCACTTAATTACAGTCTTGAATTTCAGTTCAGGAACTTTCTGCTCTTTTTCTTCCAGATCAATCAATGGCAGATAGAATGTCCTTACAGTATTTCCTTGTAATGTTATCTTTAACTTATTTTCAGCTAATTCAAGAACAAGATTATCATTTGCCTTTATTCTTCTTAGCACTTGCTTAAGATTATTTAAGTTCAGGGAAATTACAGTATCTTCTTTGACTGTATACTCAACAAATGAGCTGCTCAATAATCTGAAAACTACCATTGCCACATTGGCAGGATCCATGGCAATCATCTCTATAGAATCCTTCTTGACCTTGAATTTTGCCTCATTGACAAGATCATTGATTATTGTTATAGGCTCTTTAATTAGTTTTGTTTCAGCTAGCACAAGTTTCATATTTACACCCCAACTATAGTTATAATTGAGAGAACTCTTAAGGATTTAAAAATTTGACTATTGATGAGCTTGGGCAAGTAATTCTTCAATCGACTCCCATCTTTCCTGTCTTCCTGTAAGCAAATAATTACACCTGAAATCAAGTGTGCTGTTAGCATAGCATCTATTACATAAATCCTCAGTATAAGTCTCCCTGCATTTCATGCCTAACTTTTCATTTAATCCAAACAAATGCTTATTCATCACCCATTCAATAATCCAATCTGTTTTAATATCTCTCATGAAACCACTATTTAGCATTATCTCCTTTATTCTTATCTTTTCATGACGATAATTTCCCTTGTCAATCAACGGTTTTTTGGTGTAAAAACTCCGTAAGAACTCTTTCGTATCAGTCCCTGAGATAGTATCTAAATACTTAGTAGAACTAAAAGGTGTTTGAACTATGACAGTGTAAATCCTGTCTGCATCTAATTTTAAGCCATTAATAACCATTAGTCCATATCTTGATGCCTGCTTAAAAAAATATTGGACAGGATAATATCTTGCAACTCTTCTTTTGAAATCAATTATTATTGGATTATCTCCTGTAATTGCTACAGCATCTGGTCTTCCCCCATCATCAATAGTAACATCTTGCTCCTGCAATCCTTCTATCTTATCGATAGTCATAGCAAATAACGGATTATTTGATTTGGACAATCTTTTCTCCAGTTCATCGACAGCAAGATTCCAATCATGCTGCGTAGGCTTATAATAATTTTTTATTGGAACCTCGCAATATTTGCTCCTATCCATAGGCTCAATACCTAGTTTATCAAGAAAATATTTTTGATCTTCTCCTAATTCATTTGCTATTTTATGTCTTATGCTTCCACTAATGGCTTCATCATTCTTCTCAATCTCAAAAGGGTATTCTCTCTCCATAACGTTTATATACTTAATAAAAGGGCATTCATGTGAAGTGTTGCTAGGCCTTGTCATTCGTATGGAATCATTGAATAATAAACTTATATCTAATGGCTTGACCATTTCTTTTTTTGTTTTCTGCCAGCTCTTATCAGCATTCTTATCTGCATGAACAGGAAAATTATTCTCATTCAAGAAATAGATAATGACCTCTATTGGGGATATTCTGACTTGATATTTAATTATATCATCTTCAAGCTTCTTGACCATAGAATAGGGGATTTCACTTAACTCTCCCTCAATATCTTTTACATCCCCTCCTGCATATATGTAAGGGTATTTGGATGATGTGAACAATTCATGTCTTTCATGAAAGGCTTTTTGCTTAATAATCACAGCTTCATTACTATTGCCATATTTGGCATTAAGCCATCCTGATAATCTGTTTAAGGCCTGAGGTTCCAATACTCCTCTTATAGGGATATTTTTTGTATCCTGCAATAGTTTTACTCCGATAATATGTTTTTCTAACTCAGGAAGATTGTTCCTTATTATTCCTTCTATCAGGTCATTAGCTATGTTTCCTTGAGTCATAAAACCATCATAAACCCGGATATTTAATTCCTTAAGTATAGAAGAGTATTTTTGTTTGAGAATCTCTCTATTAAGAGAAATTGCAGTATCGCAGAGCCTCTTAAAATCATCCATGCTAGGAACATTGAATATCGTGTCTTGATATTTACTTTTATAGGTATAGTATAATGTCTCTAGATAATAAGGCTCTTTATTAACTTGCTCATTGAATTTCTTTATAGAAAAAACTGATTCAGCAACATTATAATTTTCAAGTCTTTGATCATCATCATAATATCTCTCATAATCTCCCAGCAATGATTTGTGTTTTTTTTCAAGCCAAGAATTAATACTCACTATACTATCGCTGAATGGATTGATGATCTTCGTTCCTTCCTGGCCTGTCTGTATCATAAATGGGAATTCAAAAGGCGCATGTCTGAAAAACACTATATTCTCAATTCCTTGTTTGACAACAGGATTATATTTATCATAGATCTCCATTAAATATGTGGCAAAATCTGTTTTTGTGCAGAAATCATCTGTGTTGACATGCTTAAAAAATCCTAATGGACTTTCCAGGCCAAGATTAAACATTCCAAGCCAAACAATATCATTATTCTTAATGATATCAATATTCTCAGCCACAGATTCCTGCAACAATAGATATTTCTCCATAATGCCAACAAAGTTTCTTTCCTCTTGCCTATCTGTTGCCTGGTCAATCAGAAACTCTATATTGTCTTTTTTTACGCCCTTTGGATCTAATTTTGTTGAATCAACCCATATCTTATGAGTGTATATTAGCCTAGAAAGAGTGCTTATCGGATTAGATAATGAGTATATAGATGCAAGCATTTTCTCCCAACCAATTATGATTTTTTAACTACTTTCAAATAAATAATAATTCGATAACTATATATACTATATATATTTTTTGCTTATATGCTCTTAACCCATGTAGAAATAAAAGGCCAGAAGATAGATACAGAGAAAATTATATTTTATGGAAGAAATAATGATGGCTTGGAGAAGTTAGAAGAAGAGATATATAGTTTCAATACATTGTTCAATGACCTGAGACCGACAAAGGTTTTCGCACTATCATATTCTACATCAGAAGATGTCCTTAAAAAAAGATTAATTGACCTTGAATCAAACCAGGCCTTCAAAAAACTAAATTTCAAAACAATAAAAAAAGATGAGAATTATATTATTTATGCTGAAGGCAACACAAAAATATTGAAAAAATTGCCTGCATATTTCAAGATAAAGCCAGGTTCCAATAACTTCTCAAGTGTTGAATTGCTAAGAAAGCAACTCAGATTCCCATTTTCATTAATAAAGAAGCATAATGCTATCTGGATGGTTGATAGGCAATTGTCATTAGATGAATTCCTGATGCTTAATTCAGCTTCATTAGACAGTGAATTCATGCATTGGGAAAAAGAGAAAAAAGTAGATTACCTAAATAACAGCAGAGAACAGAAAATGGATTTCTTAACAAACACATATAATATTTTAACAGGACAAGAGAGTGAAGATGAATTAACAAAAAAGATAGTAGATTTTTTTAATGAAAATAAAGGTAAACAGGGAATAATTGATAAGCCCCTGTCTGTTTCATTGGCAATCAATAAAAAAAATATCCGAATCGATGCCGACAATAAAATGAATTACGATCTTTGCATCGATAAAGTCTATCATTTATGCCATCTGGGGGAAGAATCTCAAGATATGATGATGGATCTGGCTACGGGAAAAACTAATGTCATATTCATCAAAAACCAAGATGAATTAGAGATGATAAAGAGATTGAATTTGGCTGTTGAGAAAGAAAAAATACTGATCTTTCTGACACAAAACGGGCCAAAATATGATCTTCCAAAATTAAGAGAATTTGGCCTGAAATTTTTCAATGAAATGCCTGAGATAAAGAGTTCTGCAGGATTCTTTTATCAGACAATCATAAAAGGAAATATAATACTTGACTTAGCATCTTATTCTCAAAATTATTTTCCATGGACCATAGATAATAAATATGCGACAATCATAAAGCTGATAACTGGAATGGATTTTGAAAAAAGCATCACATATGATGATCAGACAAGATTGACTCTCGAAGCAATCCTTGGAAATAATGAATCTATAAAAATCATGAGGAAATATGATGTTGAGGATGTAACAGGAATGTCTATGACTGAAAAATATATCCTGCCGATGATATACTTTAAGAGCAAGATAGCAAGAACAAGTCCAGAAGTGATCAATGTGACATCAAAGGCAAATTGGGCATTGGATCTTTACAGGTATGAGTATCTGCTTGAAGGAAAAGGTTTCTGGACAGTAACAAAATATAAAGAATATAACAAGTTTCAAACATTCGATAAATTCAAAAAATTAGTGAAAGAATATGAATCAATGAGGGAAAAACCTAAGAGAATAAATGTTGTGAAAAATTTCACCCGCGGGGCATTGTTCTACATTGCTCCTTTTACATCAATTCATCACCACGAGATACAAAAAAAAACAGCGATAAAGGAGGCTTTTGATTATCTGAAAAGGCCCGATGCCACAAATCTGGAGAAGATCGATCTGATTTTGACAATAGAAGAAGGCTATTTAAAGCCATATCTATTTGATAATTCTTTAAACAAAAGTTCCCGTGAAAAAGATATTGTCAACCAATTCAGAAATCTTGTAAGAGCATTTCCCCCTATAAATAATAATGATAACTATTATTGCTTCAAAATCAGAGATTCAGAACATCCTTATTTCAAGGAAAATATGAAAGGATTAGGAATAGAACTTTCCAGAGGAAAATTCTTTAATGTAAAAAAAGGTTCATTTATATTGTATGATGAAAGAAATTTCTACAAGAAGGATATTGATGCCAAAGGAAAAGCAGGATACAAAACTATTTATCAGCAGGAGCTAATTCATGATTATATAGAATTATTATTCAAGAAAGGCCCTGATGAAGCTATTAAGACAATTGTTGAATTCTTCAAAAAGCTTAACAATAATTCTTTGGATAGAAACAAAATGATTTATTTTAAAGAAAGCATGATAAAGGATTATTTTGATTATTCAAGTTATGCTCAACAGCAAGAGAGAGTTCAAGCATATATTGAATTAGGATTAAAAAAAGATGAAAAGGCGGCATTTTTTAAATTAGGCAAGGTACATGTGCCTTTAGAGCATTTTGAGCAAATGCCAGATAGTTATATTTTTAGCGATAAGATAAAAGATCAGCTTATACAGGATTATCTAGGAACTATTGAAAAACGTAATATCAATATGCAAGAAGGCAAGATAGGAAAATATATTCAACCATTGGCTAAGTATTATGGATTAAATAAAAATTTATTTTCTAGATTCATATTAGCAGGGGATTATGAGAGCATAGTTCATAACAAGAAAGACCTGTTCTCAGATATATTTAAAGAGTAAATTTTTTAAATAGCCGATATTTCAACTGATAATGCCAGACAAATGGAACCTATTGGATATTCTCAGCAATCAGTCAACAGATCAGATTGAAGCATTATTGAAGAAGGATGTTGATCAGTTTGAGAGTTATAAGAAGATCCTTAATTCTATAGATGAGAAGAAGATGCTTGAGATCCTTGAACTAAAGGAAAGGATCTATGAAAGTATGAGTAAGCTTGAGAATTATTATGCAATGAGGTTTTATGAAAACGTAAAGGATTCAGAGGCATCAGCAAAATTATCCTATCTAAAACAATTGCATACAGATCTCAGCAATAGGATAATGTTTTTCTCATTATGGTTCATGAAACTTGATGATAACACAGCAAAAAAGTTCGTTGAATCAAAGATACTTGCAAGATTTAAGCATTATTTTGAAAGAATAAGACAATTAAAGGAGCATACTAAATCAGAGGAGATAGAACAGATAATTAACCTTAAAAACATCACTTCTGGAAGTTTTTTTGATGTATATGAAATAATGACAAGCTCTTTTGAATATGATTTCAATGGAAAAAAACTTACTTCTGAAGCTATGATAAGCAAGTACAGAGATATTGATCCTAAAATAAGAAAACAGGCTTATGATATTTTACTCGGAAAATATCGAGAGCACAAAGCAGAGCTTTATGAGATATACAAAAATATTGTCTTAGATTGGACTAATGAAGATTTGAAGATAAGAAATTACAATAAATCAATAAGCTCAAGAAACATGAGCAATGATCTTGATGATTCAACTGTTGATGCCGTGTTAGATGTTGTAAGAGAGAATTCAAAGTTATGGCATAGATACTTCCAGTTAAAATACAAGATACTATCGAAAAAAAGAAAATTTCCATATTCAAGATGTCACATCTATGCTCCTTATGAGGTGAAATTAAAGAGTTATGATTATGATTATTGCAAAAAATATGTCCTTGAAACATTCAAGCAATTTGATCAAAGATTCTTTGATGCAGCAAATGAAATATTCAAGGCAAAGCATGTCCATAGTCATCCTCAAAAAAATAAGAGAGGAGGGGCATTCTGCAATATAATCACTAACAAGCATGCACCATATGTCTTACTGAATCACACAGATACTATCAGAGACATGTTCACAATAGCTCATGAACTCGGTCATGGAATGCATGACATGTTTTCAAGAGTCCAGCCAAATTTGTTGCAGCAGCCTCCTTTGCCTATTGCAGAGACAGCATCTGTATTTGGAGAGATGATACTTGCAGATAGGATATTGAAAGAATCAAAGAACAATGAAGAGAAAAAATTCATATTAATGAATCTCCTTGACAATGAGTTTGCAACAATTCCTCGACAGGCATTTTTTGTGATATTTGAAAAGATAGCACATGAAAATATCCCTAAAGGCATAACAAAAGAAGAGCTAGACAAGAAATATCTTGAAATACTTAAAGAGCAATTCGGATCAATGGAAATCCCAGAAGTATTCAAGAATGAATGGAATTATATTCCACACATACACGAAACACCATTCTATTGTTATGCATATGCATTCGGAAATCTACTAGTTTTGTCTTTGTATGACATGTATAGAAAACAGGGCAAAGTATTTATCGAGAAATATATCAAATTCCTTTCTTATGGAGGGTCAAGATATCCAAAAGAACTGCTTGCAGGTCTAGGCATTGACATCAATGACAAAAGATTCTGGCAAAAAGGAATACAAATAATTAAAGAGCAGATAGAGCAGTTGGAAGAATTAAGTAAATAAATGCGAATGTTAAAATATTAATTGATAAAAATGCAGAATAAAAACACCGCTTTGATATATGCTTTGATTGCCATAATTCTTTGGGGAACTGTTGCTGCGGCCTCTAAACTTATGCTTAAAACCATCACCAATTTTCAGTTAATGTTTTTTGTCGCGCTTTTCTCAACTATTTCAACTCTCGGAATTGTTGTCTTTTCCAGAAAAATAAGTGAAGTAACTAAATTAATAAAAGAAAATTTGTTGTCCATCATCACATTAGGTTTTATAGGCTTAGGAATTCAGCAATTCTTAATTTTTACAGCCTTTGCAAATGCTCCGGCAGCACAAGTTAATGTTTTAAACTATATGTGGCCAATTTTTATTTTAGTTCTATCAGTTTTTATTCTAAAAGAGAAACCTTCCCTAAAAATAATGATAGCGTTTCTTTTAGGAATCATCGGGGTATATATTGTAATAACAAAAGGTCAACTCTTTTCCTTGCAAATTCATTATTTTTATGGATACTTATTAGCTTTAGGTGCTGCTTTCTGTTGGGCGCTATTCTCCACATTAAATAAAACCAAGAATTATGAACCTATTGGCGCTAGTTTCTTATTTAATCTTACAGGATTAATTTTTATGACGATAATAATGTTTTTTACGAAATCATCATTTAATATTACTACAAATGAAATCATAGGAACTTTTTATATAGGATTATTCCCGACAGCCATAGGCTTTATTTTGTGGGTAAAGGCATTAAAATTAGGAAAAACTTCAATTATCGCCAATCTTGGTCATTTAACTCCTTTTATTTCGTTAATCTTCATTTATATAATCCTAAAAGAAACAATCCTTATCAGCGAAGTGATAGGATTAATTATAATTGTGTCTGGAATTTTATTACAATTAAAGAAATGATCCTATTTTATATTTATCTTTGCCCCGTTTCTCAATAAGAATACGTTCTTATTCTCTCTGTAGCCTAGCTCTTCTGCCAATTCTAGGAATTGTTCTGTTGTCGCGATCTCTGAATGTGTTGGGATGAGGTTTTTTGGATTGATCATGTTTATTAGGTCTCTTGCATCCTCTCTTGCTCCATGTCCAGAAACGTGGATGTCCCTGAATATCCTGACTCTTTTCTTTTTCAGTTCATTCTCCATCTTTTCCCTGTTCTTGATGTTTTCCTCTCCAGGAATTATTGTGCAGGAAAATATTACTATGTCTTCTTTCTTAAAATTAAAATAATTATTGAATATCATTCTTGCAAGAACAGATTTTGGCTCTCCTTGATGGCCTGTAACAATGAAGACATAATCCTCTGGCTTTTTGCATTTTTTTAAGAATGTCTGGATTTGATGCCTGTATTTAATGATCTTTCCTGTTTTTGAGAATTCAATTACTTTAATATTCTCTCCTGCCCTGATATATTTTTCAAGACTTCTTCCGAGGAATACAACTTTCCTGTTTAATTGCTTGGCAAATTCCAAAATTGATTTTATTCTTGCTAAATGACTTGAGAATGTTGAAACAATCATTGCCTTGCCATTGCTATTAGTACTTATCATGACTTCTCTTAACAATTCTTTTGCAACAGATTCAGAAGGAGTCTTAATAGGCTTATTTGCATATAATGAGTCCATTATCATGACTTTGACATTGCTCAATTGTTTCATCCTGCCAATATTGCTCTTTAATCCAAGAGTTGGCTGATTGTCTAGCTTGAAATCATTTGCATAAACTATTGAGCCGTATTTTGTGTGTATGACAACCATTGCTGTATGAATTATTGAGTGTGTTATGCTTATGAATTCTATCTTGATATTATCAGACACCTTGAATATCGAGTTTACTTCATGAGCTACTAATTTATTATTGATCTTGATCTCTTTATCCTCTAATAAGACTTTTAAAACTTCTATCGTATAAGGAGTTCCATGAATTGGGCATTTGAATTTTGATGCAAGAAAAGGTGCTGCACCAATATGATCGAGATGTGCATGGCTGATGCATATTGCTTTCACCATAGGCATCCAATGCTCAATCTCAGTAATATCAGGAACAGCCTCTATCTCAATAAGTTTCTTATAAGAAAGATCAACCTCATCCTCATCCTGGGTGTAATGAATATAATTCTGCAAATGCAATCCAAGATCAAGAACAATGACTTCATCATCGACCTTTACTGCAGTACAATTCCTTCCAACCTCTCTATAACCGCCAACAGGCATTATTTCTATCATTAACCCACAGCTGTAGTATATAGTTTAAAAATTTGTCTATTTATCGCTTTTTGCAAAAATTTAAAAAGAATAAAAATATTGAACATCATCGAGGTGTTATTATGAAAAATATATTATTGATATTTTTTGTTCTTGCAGTAGTAGGAGGATTTGCTTTTGCAGAAAGAGGTGGATCCGGCAATTCGAATAATTCAACCACTGAGTGCGTGATTAATGATGACTGCGATGCAGATGAGATTTGCATAGATGGAGAGTGTGAAGACAATGATCTTGGGAATAGATCCAGTGAAAATGAATGCACTGCAGATACAGACTGCACAAATGGAAAAGTGTGCATCAATGGTGAATGCGAGAGATTTGAAAACGAAACAGAAGATAATGATAAGAATGAAACAGAGGATGAATGCTCTGTCAATACAGATTGCGATGCAGATAAGATTTGTTTAAATGGAGAATGTGAAGATGCTGATGAAAACGAAACAGAAGATAATGATGAGAATGAAACAGATGATAATTCAACTGGTAGAGTGAGATGGCTTAAGGATTGTGTTGATGATTCAGCAATGAGGAACTTAAATGAATTAGCAATGAAATTAAGACAGGCAGAAGTTAGGGGAGATCAGGAAGAGATTATCGAACTTAAAGCACAAATAGAGAAGTTGAACTTAAAAGTCAGAACAAGAACAGAAGAATGCAAGCAAAGAAACATGAACCTAGGGCTCTTTGTTAGTCAAGCAGTCAAGGATAAGAATGGAAGTGCTTCTGGAATTGTTGAATATTATAAGCTTAAACTATCTGAAATATCCCAAGAGGATAATTTGACTTTAAGGCTTGATATGCTTAGGGCATTAAGGCAAGAAGTAGACGCAGAAATAAGAAGCATTATGGAAAACAAGAGAGAAATCAGACAGGAAGAGATGAAGGATCTTGTTGAAAAATTCGAAATAAGAAGAGACAAGATAAAAGCAGATGATGTTGAGGTTGATTCTGATAACAGGACAATAATAACTGAGATCAATGGAAAGGAAGTAGAAATCAAGGTATTGAACAGGCAGATTAAGATAAAAGTTGAAGGAACAGAAGTTGATGCATCAGAGATAACGCTTGAAAACAATACTTTATTCTATAATGGGACTGCAATAAAGACATTGCCTTCAGATGCATTGTTCAGATACAAGATAAAAGCCAAAGAGATGGAGCTTGAACAAAAAGAGGATAGATTGATCTATAAGGTCAAATACGAACAAAGGAAAAAAGTGCTTGGATTGTTCAAGGCAAAGGCACAGAGAGAAGCTGAGATAGATTCATCTGATGGGAACAAGCTAGAAGATAAAGGCCCATGGTGGATCTTTTTAGCAACCAATGACAAATCTGTAGAGACTGCTGAATAATCCATAAGATTTTTATACTAACTTTATTTTTTTATTTCTTGTGAAAAACCGTCTAGTAGGGATAATCATAGTTATTTTTGCAGCTTTGATGGGATTCATGATTTGGCTGTTCAATAAGGCATTAAGCGAGATAGTCAATGTATCATGCAGTCATGGCCCTACATGCCCTATGTGGGAATCAATAAGGTTTCAAACTAATCTAAGCATAGGGATAATGACTGCTGTTGCATTGCTTGGACTATATTTTATGTTCTTTGCAAAAGATGAATCAGCCAAGGAATTGAAACCGAAGAAAATTGAGAAGAAAGATTATTCAGCAGTATTAAAGGAATTAAGTGATGAAGAACGACATGTCGTACATAAATTGATAGATGCTCAAGGATCATTATTCCAATCAGATCTAGTAGATGAGAAACACACTAAAGTCAAGGTGACGAGAATTCTTGACAGGCTAGAAGGCAAAGGCCTGATCGAGCGCAAAAGGCGTGGAATGACTAATGTCGTGCTGTTGAAGCATTGATTCTAAAATTAACAGACAAGAATTATTTAAGATTTTTTGTTAATACTGAAATTTATCTCTTCAGTTTTTTCACATCCTTGTTTTTAGGAAGAAAGTTCTCATCAGTGACTATGCTCTTTCCGGTTTTTTCTTCTAATTCTGTTCGCGCATTCTTTGCAATATTGCCGCCTTTCTTGCTTGCCACTTTATTTTCATTCATTCCTTCAGCATTCATTGTCTCGGCAATCTGCCTTGTTGATAATTCAGCTAATGCAGTAAAGATTAATTCTGCTTCAGTCATGTGATCCCTGAGATTTTGAGATTTTAATTCCTTCAGCTTTTTATGGTCTTTAACACTTAGTCCTGTCCATTCCTGATGGATGATGCTGGTCAGTATGGCATATTCCTCTTCTTTTGTTATTTGATGATCTTTCCAATAATCTGTGAGCTTGTTTCTTGTTTCCTGGCCCATCATTCTCTGCCGGATCCATTTATTACTTCTTCCAAGTTTCTGCCAATTCTCTCTAGCACGATTCAATGATAAAGAAGGATCTGCAATCTCCTTAATACGCTCATAACCAACTTTAGCTAGCCATAACTTAATAGGTTCAGCTTTTGGAGAAGGCACTGACTGGATGATACGCAATAATACTTCTGGATTAGCAACATCTGTCAAATAGCTCTTACCATCTGAAGCCGGTAACTTCAGTTGGTCACATTTTGTGACCACCTCACTTCCCTCTTCCTTTAAGCGATTTTTGAGAGTTGTCCAATAACTTTGAGCACGCCCGTGGTCTTTCTGCTGTATCAATACTGCAATAATATCCACAACTGAAAAATACCATGTTTCGGTCCTTTCATCATAATGCCTTCGTATCTTAAAATTCTCAAATAATGCCAGGTCAGTCATTTTAACACCCCTTGAGCAGATAATATGATCATCGAAGAAACACTAATCTATTCATAAATCTTACGCGAGCATGTCTAGTGAAGTGATTAGAAAGTCTGGGCGGGGCTATTGCTGTCTGGGTGATCTGCGTGGGTCGATTTCCACTGCAAGACACTTCCTTATTTTTCACACGATATCACACCATTTGAGATATATTATATCAAATATTTTTGATTTTGGGAGAGATAAATGTATTAATATTTTTAATAATATTTTTCGACTTTTGAACCGTAAACTTTATTAATCAGTGACTATTGCTAGATAGTAACATGAAAGTTGCGCTTATTAAGGATAATTCAGCACCTTTTGATACAAGAAATTGGCACGATATTTACGCAGAGCACTTTCGTGATATGGGTGTATCTACAGTTTTTCTAGATCCAAACAAAAGTTCTTTCATTGATGATGCTGTAAGCACTGCTTGCGGTGCATATTTATGGAGGGTATGGCATGTCCCGCAGGATCGTATAGATGCAACAAGAAAAATACGTTTCTTGGAGAAAGAATGCGGTCTTCTTATGTTTCCTACTCATAGGATGTTAGAAGATTATGATGATAAAGCAAGCGAATTATTTTTTATGCGCAAACAAAAATATCCAATTCCCGAAACATTTTTTACGCGCTCTAGTGAAGAAGCTAAAGATTATTGTCAAACATGTGCTTTACCAATAGTATCTAAAGCATATGATGGTGCTTCAGGTGATAATGTTCGTTTGCTTAATAATCGGGATTCATTAATTTCCCATGTAAATGATGCATTCAGTCAAACTGGGATAAAAACACATTTTTCAGGAAGCGTTCAACAAGGATATATATTCCTACAAAAATATATTCCTTGTAAAAAAGACATGAAAATTATAGTAATAGGTGAAGAAGTCGCTTTAAGCTATTGGCGAAAAGGTTTAGAGTGGAAACATAATATAAGCAGTGGTGGAAGTATAGATACTACGCCTATACCTGAGCAAGCTAAACAATTAGCTGTTCAAATAACAAAAGATCTTAAATATGATTGGTGTGGACTAGATTTTATAGAACATGACAATCGTATATTTCTTATAGAGTATGGTTCTATGTTTGCCATTACGCCTAGATTTATTCCCATCTTTGGAAGTATAGATGCAGATATGTTACGAAAACAATGCGAATTGGTTGTTAAGAGGATAAAAAAATGATACGGTATGGCATTATAGGTTATGGTGATGCAGGAATGGTGCATCAAAAAGTTATTTCCAGACTTTCGAATATAGCAGAACTAACAGCAATTTATGATATTGATGAGAACAAAAAAGAAATGATCGAAAATAAGTTGAATGGTGTTTTTGCTGTAGATAATATTAATCAATTATTAAAGTATGTAGATGCAGTGTCTATATGCACCCCGCATAATACACACTATAAACTAGCAGAGGAATTACTATTGAATGGGAAAGATGTTCTAATAGAGAAACCTGTTGCTATAAAATTAGATGATGCGCAAAAATTGGCGTATATTGCACAACAAGAAAACCGTGTGACAGCCACTATATTTCAACATAGGTATGAACCAGTAAATGTTTGGATTAAAGAGCATTTGGACTTAGGAAAATTAGGAGACCTATTAAGTATCTCTGTCCAGATTAAATGGTCCAAACATTCAAATTATTATGATTCTTGGAAAGGAAAATTAGATGAAGCAGGAGGAGGAGTTCTAATTAATCAAGCAATTCATTTTATAGATTTAGCTAATTGGTTCGGAGATGGCATAAAAGAAGTATATACAAATAATATTCAGCACAGATCTATAGAAGTTGAAGATAACGCCATAGTTTCTCTAAAATTTAAATCTGATGCTATAGGATTAATAGATGCATCAACCTCTGCCCAGAAACATATTGGGACCACAGTAGAAATTGTTGGTACAAAAGACACCATAAAAACTTATGAAGGAAGAATACTTGCTTGGACATCAAAATCCGATAATGATATAGTTAATATGAATGCGCACATAGCTAGTATAGATGCTGAAACATGGGGTAAAAAATATTTTGGTCATGGACATATATATCAAATAGAAGAATTTGTTAAAAGATGTATAGATAGAATGCCCCCACAGATAGGAGTCTTAGAAGGTGCCAAAACTCTTGCAGTAGTATTAAGCATGTATGAAAGTATGCGATTGAAACAACCAGTCAAGGTGAACTATCTATGAAAATAGAACCATACCAAAAGGATGCTCTAATAAAATATATTAATCAAGAAGGATCTTGCTCATCACCAAGCTGTGAAGGAGCAATCGCAACTTTTGAAAAAAGTATTGCAGAATATTTTAAAAGAAAATATGTTTTACTAACAGTAAATGGAACAAGCGCTCTTATGTTAGCATATTTATCTACAGGAGTGTCTCGCAACACGCCTGTGATAGTACCACAATATGCGCACTATGCCGCAATTCATCCTCTTAAAAATATAACTGATAAAATAATTCCTATTCCTGTTGACTCAGAGACACTAGAAATGAATATAGAATTAGTGGGAAAGGCTTTCAAAAAACTTCATAATGCCCCTAAACCAGCTCTTCTTAATGTAGTAATGACAGGATTCTGTACGAACAGCACAAATCTAAGAAAACTTTGTGATACATATGATGCAATATATATAGAGGATTGCAGTAGGGCATATCTTTGTAACGATGATGGAATATTAGGTACTAAAGGCGATGTTAGTTGTTTCTCAATGCAGGGTAGCAAAGCACTTTGTGCTGGTGAAGGCGGATTATTCTTAACAGATAATCAAAGCAATTATGAACATGCTGTTCAACTAGCCTTTCCTGGTAGAACAAAACACACAGGAACAATAAATGAGAATACTTTTGAATCATCTATATACCCTTTTAAGCTTAGACCTAGTCCTATAATTGCTGTCATTGCGCATTCGCAATTACCTTATCTTGAGGAACGTGTAAATAATTCAAGAAAAAATCTAAAATTGCTTGCAGACGCCCTTGAAGAGAATATGGATTTAAATGTAATTCATAAGGAATCTATACATAAAAAAGGAGGATGGAAAGATGCATGCATAAAATGTCAAGATGCCGAATATGCAACACATTTTGTGTCAATACTTAAAAATATTGGTGTGCAAGCTAGATTAGAGTTCTCCGATGCTTTTGTAGATATAGATGATTATTCTATCTATTCTAATTTGGTTTTATTAGAAGGATTTAGTGGCTACAAAAAAGCAGATGAAAATCATATTAACCAAATAAATAAAATAGCTACAGCTGCAAAAATGTTAAAAGGAAAATAAAATGAATGGATCTCAAGAAATACTAATATTATCATTAGGTCCCGTCTTTAGGAATTATGTACATGGGGGATCGCAAAAGATATTGCGAGATGTAGCCGTATATTTAGGAAAATCTAATAATGTAACAATATTGTGTAATCGTAGAAGAGATAATAAAGACACATTTATGCTCGGAGAAAATGTAACTGTAAAACCTATACTACAATTTAAAGAAACTTTTCCCGAAGCATATAATGCACCACCATATAAACTTGCATTCTCACGCGAAATAATAAAAAATCATGTTACGAAAAGCGATGTTGTATATATGCATGACGCAGGTATACTATTTCATGATATATTTGATGATGTACCATTAGTGATATCTCCAAGAGACTTTCTATATCCTGAGACTCTCCTTGGTGTTTTGAATTTTAAAAGAGATAAAATGATTGTGACAACACAATACATGAAGGACTGTGTTCTTGCATTAACTGATTCAGTATCAAATTTAGAGAATAAAATCGAAGTGATACCTAACGGAGTAAATTCTGAACTTTTTCATTATAAGAATCCATCATCATTAAGAAACGAATTAGGAATTAAAGACACTGTAACCCTCTTATATCCTCATAGAACTCCAACCAAAGGTTTACCTTTTGCTTTAGAAGTAACGAAAAGACTTATATCTGAAGGCATGAATGTGGCACTTCTTATTCCAAACTATATAGATTCATTAATAAATGAGGATATAAAGAACACATATAAAATTCTAAAGAAAACTATTACTGCATGGAATCTTGATTCTTATGTTTTTATACATGATTGGATACCTCAAGAGAGAATGCCTGAATATTATTCTCTAGGAGATGTTACTTTATGTTTAGGTACTTTTCCTGAATCTTTTGGGAATGTTACACTCGAATCTCTTATGTGCGGCACTCCTGTAGTAGCTTCTAAGGTTGCAGCTCAAAGAGAAGTGATTCCTGATTCGATGATGCCGAAAGTTGATCCATTTAATGTTGAAGAAATGACAAACCTTACAAAGAAATTTATTGCTAATAAACCTGACTTGCGAGATGTTCGTCAATATATATTGGATAAATATAATTATGTTAATATGCTTGAAGGATATTCACAAGTATTGAGATCTTTCGGAACAAGAATCAAAAACACTCAATCAGATAATTTTTCACATTCTTTTCTTAAAATAGCTCCCTGGTGCTATTTGAAAAATGATGGTATTTATAATGATTATACAGAAAATACTGCTTATCCTGATATAGCTGTTGCATTTGCAAATGGAGATCGCGTATCCTATAACTCGTTAAAAGATTTAGTAAATCCAAAAAGAATATCTGATGCATTATTAGAAGGATTTATTAGAGGATCAAATGCTTGAAGACTTATGTATACATATAGGAAATCGAAACGGACTAAAGACTTTAACATCTAACAAGTCAAGATTATATTACCTATTTTCATCACTCATTAAACATGTTCCAAATATAAATCATGCAGAAGTATTATTTTCTGATAATGAATCAGAAGATGATTCCTGCAATTTTTTCAAAAAATTAGGAATAGGAACAATTGTAAATCGTCCAATTATAAGAGTTGAACCTAAATGGTTACAAACAACACTAAATAATCAACTAAACATATCCGATGCAATACAACAGACAAACAAAAAGTTTTTTTGGAATATTGAAAACGATAGCTACTTTTTTCGCTCAGAATTTATACAGCAAGCATTAGATGTACTATCAACTCGAGAAGACATTGTAATTGTGAACCTTAGATACTGGATATCATTAGATAAAAAAGATTGGATAGGAATCCCAAAAAATCTTTCTAGGTATGATGCCTGTTCGAAAACTCCATCAGGTACTACGTTTTATGAACTTGAAAGACGAGATTGTGATGTTTTATGGATTGATGTAACGAACGATATTTCACAAGATTTTTGTTTTGATGATAAATATGATCCTATGCATTGTGTGTTGTCTGACGAACTTAAAGTTGGTAATATAAGAAATACTCCTGATGGTAAATATCAACGATTACTTAACGAGCATTGGAACACATATGCTAGTCATGGATATATCGCACGTACAGATACGCTACGTTTTATTATTGAACGATATCAACCATTATCAGAGCGGAATATGTCTATGATGGTTCGTAAGCATTTCAAGGCAGCTAAGTTAGAGATGGATGCCTTTTTTTCATTCGGTTGGAATAAACGAGTTCAGAATGTTAATGAAAAAGATATAGAAAAAATGATTTTATATTGTGAAAATACCCCTTGTTCATCAATGAAAGAAATCGGAACATTTATTAATTCATCGAATGTAACAATTTATAATGAAAGTCAATCGCGTGTATCAATACTCTGATGAGTTTACAGGAAAACTGGCATCTTACGATAAAAGGAAGAAGCCTTCTTGGATACAATTCGAATCTGATATAAAAATTCAATTCTTAAGAGCTGATCATGAGGGTGTTCAATACTGGTATAGAAGATATTTTCAAGATTATTTCTTAATTTTGAATGCTACACCAAATGATTATGCTTCATACTATGATGAGATAGCGCACTCTTACGACACAATGGTGCCTCAGAATGTGCAACTTGCAGATTTTATAATCGAAAAAATGCATACTCTCATAGCTAAAAATGCACATATTCTTGAATTATCAGCAGGTACAGGTATTCTTTCGAAAAAAATAGTGCCTGAATGGTCTAACCTTACAATTACAGATATATCCCCTAAATGTCTTGAGATTGCAAAAACAGAAACTCATTTGTCAGATGAAAATATTATAGTAGCAGATGTTTTGAAATTCAATACAGAAAAGAAATTTGATGCCATAGTTGAGTTAATGGGTTTGGATTATTTTTCTGACGATGAGATAGAAAAAATAGCAAATAATGTCTTGTCTAAAATCCATAAAAATGGGGTATTAGTATTTGTTGATAGACATCATTATTCTTCTTTCGAAAAAAGATTAAAAGTATTAGAAAAGGGTTTTTTTGATATGGAGACTCCTACAGGTAAATTTCCTTATGCATACATGATCGCAATTAAAGAATAATATACATTTTTATTAATAACCCTGTTCGGATTCGTATTCCTTTGTGCTTGGGTGTGTCGTAACCCTGCAACTTATTGTTAAAAATCTGTTTTTCTTCGACGATAGTACGTCGTTCTCGGATTTGGGCAGGGCTATTGCTGTCTGGGTGATCCTGCAGGGTCGATTTCCACTGCGGGACACTTCCTTATTTTTCACACGATATCACACCATTCTACAGAAAACTACGAAAAAAATATAAATCGACTATTCTTCTCACGTTTTACGATTAAAACCGTTATTTTTCAATCTAAATGATGTAATTACTGTGGTTTATGAACAATTGCCAGAGCTAATATACAATAAAAGAAACAATCTCCACTCGTAATTGACAAGACCAAGGCAATAGAAATCATTGAAGAGATGAAACTTACACGTTTCCAAAAGCTTAAATGAAATAATGAAAAGGTATTTTCGATACTATGCGAAAGAAATAAAACGAATGACGTGATAAAGAACAAACCAATACACATATTGATTGCTATATTCTCTACTTTAGTGACAACACTCATTCAGATTCTGATTTCGTTATTGCAAAAAATATTTCTAGGAATTATTGACATAGTACTATTATTTTTGTTTTTTTGGAAAATATTGCATTATCCCATAGCAAAAACTATTATTATAGTAATACTGATAGAAACCGTATTAATTTTGCTAAGCAACATTAAATTATATATAGAAAGTATCCAAACTGAATATTTTTCTGTGCTAGATGGTTTCAGATTTCAACAAATAATAACACAGAATTCTAAAGATAAGGAAAGACCGCATACGTCACCAAGAATCACCATAAATAAAGAACAATATATTGTTATAGAGTATGGAGATTATATTAATCCTAATAGAAGTGAAAATGTTACAGGATTTTTGATTTTGGATCATAAAACAGGTAGAATCATAAGAAATGAAAATGAATTAAAGGATGTTATAAAAGTTTACAAATGTTGGAGGTACATCTATCTCAATCCATTATTAGGCAAAAAAATAAAACTATCACCGCAGATCATTAAAAGTATGCTTAAATTTCAAAATAATTTTGTGAGTTTGATAAATAAAAGAATATCAAATAATTACAAAGAAGTATCAACTATTGAGGATGAAGAGTTAATCAACATGTTGAAAGAACTAGATCAACAAGTAATTCTTCAATACCAGTACGTGAAGGAAAAACTAGAAAGGGAATATAAACTACTTAAGGCAATTACTATCATACATAGCAATCCATCTCTAGAATTCTATCAAGAAATAATAAATGATATTAATATAGTATCTAAAATGAGTCAAGAAGAAAACAAAATATGGCAAGAAAGACAAAAAACTTGGAGAAAATTATATAAATACGAAAAAATAAAAATAGAAAAATTACCAGAACCGAACTATAAATCAATAAGTTTAGGAATAATTGGAGATTTAATAAACTATTTCTTATTTAAAAAAGAAGAATACCCTATAAGTAAAGATACCATGATAGAACTAACAATGGAAGGAAGTAAAAAAACAAAAAAAGAATTAATGAAATTATTAAACAAATATGTGACATATCATTTTTTTGGCATAAAGGCTATTGAAAAAAATATTGAATTAAATAACGAACTTAAAAAAATAAGAGACACATATAACCAAATCTGGAGTTATAATGATATATCAAATGTGCGAAATTAATAAGATATATCTAATTATAGTGTATTATTTTACAAAAGAGCATAAATTCTAGTCCAGTATTAACTCCGATGTTACTAAAGTAAGTTCCAAAGTTAGCCAATCCCTCCATACAAATTTATCGACTAGAACCACAACCTTTTAAGTTTTCATTCTAGAGATCTGACACTATTAAGCACAATGAAGTCAAAAAAATTTGGATATTAATGAATTTATATTTTAATATTCTGGAATAAAACTTGGACAGGACTATTACTACTTGTGTGATCCTGTGGCTTCGATTTTTCTACCAAGACTGTGGTGCAGATAATAATGTATAAATCCAGTATATAATTAATGACAGTATTATGGTTGTTAATAACAATCCTAGCCACCAATTAAATATTTTTTTGTACATCTCATTTCTATCCTCAATATCATATGTAGTTCGGTGTGTTTCTTCAAGTTTGTTTGAGGCTAAATCGTGTAATGTCCAACATGCTAGCGATATAAATAATATTATTAAACTATCAACCAAGAATATGGTTTTGTTATACCCTATTATTTTTCCTGTTATAGCTAGAAGAAATATAATGAATGATAAACCTGTTGTGGCAGTGTATGCTGTTTTATAGCTAACGTTCATATTGTGTATAGCAAGAGGTATTTTATAAAGGTATATTTTTTAGGTAGTCTTTTTATATTTCTTTTTGGTAATACGTTTTCCGAGTTTTCTATATTAATGCTGGTAACCTTTATTTTTTTATGGAGTTGAATAAGATTGCTTGTATGGATTGTCTTGAGTATTTGGGGCAGATTCCTGACAATTTTGTCGACCTTGTGGTGACAGATCCCCCGTATAATGTTTCTCAAAAAAATAATTTAAAATTTGGAGGGAGAGTTATTATTAAGAATTTTGGTGATTGGGATTTTGGCTTTGATCCTGTGCCTGTTTTAGCCGAATTACGCCGAATTCTCAAACCAAATGGGCAAATATACGTCTTCTGCGGAACCGAGCAAATTCCAATTTATATACGAGAATTTATAGAAAACTGGTTCTTCAGAAATCTACTTGTTTGGTATAAAACTAATCCTCCGCCAAGAATGAGCAAAACAAACTACCTTTTTGCAAACGAATATATAATCTACGCTATAAAAGAAAAGGGAAAGCCTTCTTTATCCACATTTAATTTTTCCTCCCAGTCAACAATGCACAACACCTTCATATCGGGAGCACTACAAGGAAAAGAACGATTAAAGGGTAAAAATGGCATGGCAATACATCCAACACAAAAACCATTGGCTATTCTAAAAAAGTTAATTGAAGTATCAAGCAATCCTGGAGATATAATCCTTGATCCATTTATGGGAATAGGATCAACAGCAGTAGCATGCAAAGAACTAAAAAGAAAATTCATAGGATGCGAATTAAATCCTAAATATGTGGCATGGGCAAACAGCAGATTAAATACTAGAAATAATTAGATTTTCTTTATTCACCACTGGACATTTAAGCACAAGATTTATAAAATCTACAAATATTTACAAATAATCGTATTTGTGGGGTGTAAATCATGGGCGATAGCAAAAGAAAAAATGTCACCATACACATAGATTCTGACTTGTATGAACTATACTCAGATTATTGCAAAAAAGAAGGACTTGTTTTGTCAAGACAAATAGAAAAATTTATTGAAAAAGAATTGAAAAAAAATGAATAAAACCGATCTGGTGAGAGCCCTGAATGGCATCTTAGAAACGGAAAAGATATCTGATTTAGACTTGTCTAATCTAAACGGTGAAAAAGATTTTTTGAGCGAAATTTATGAAAAATCACTAGATAAAACACAACGAAAAAAATTCGCTCAGTTCTTTACCCATAAAGAGTTAGTAACTTTTATTATAAAAAATATTCCTATGGAAAGAGATAGCTTTGTTCTTGATCCAGCTTGCGGTGCAGGTGCCTTTTTGATAGAAGCATACAACACAGGACATAACTTTGATAATATTTATGGTGTCGATATCGATTCAACAGTTCTAGATCTTGCTGCTTTAAATCTAGAACACGCATGTGGTAAGAAATCCAATAACTTAACTCATGCAAACACATTAAAGGACTGTAATTTATCTCTATTTCCTAAAGTCTTGACGAATGGCGGTTTTGATGTGATTATTGGAAATCCGCCTTTTCAGAACCTTAAAAAAAATATTGATTATTTTGAAGACGAATCTATTTATGGGGATGTGCTCTCAGGAATTGCTAACTCAGCAGCTTTGATGATAGCCAAGGGTTACGAACTGCTAAAAGAGGGGGGATATTTAGGCTTCGTATTACCAAAAAATATTGTAAGAGTTGATTCTTTTTTATCTTTGAGAAAATTTCTCATTAATAATACTAGAATAACTCACATATTCGATTTGGATCATTATTTCAAAGATGTGAGATGTGATCAAATTATAATTATATTTCAAAAAATGAAAATGAGTAAAGAGGAATTAAGCAATAATAAAATAGAAATACTCATCCATAAAAAGAAGGGCGATTTTGATAAACCGTATAAATATTATATGTCACAAGATAAATTTTTAGACTATAAATTCTTTCCAATTTTTTATCACGAATCTATTTTTCCGTTAGCTCAAAAATTCTTAGATTATAAAGAAACAGTAGAATCTACTTCGGACGATATTTTCAGGGGTTTAGGGGTATCATCCAGTGAGACTCAAAAACAGCGTACAGAAAAGTCATTTGTGGTTTATAGAGGTGATTGTATACAACGATTTGGTATTAAGTATGAATTGTACTTACCAATGGACAATTTGAAAGATAATCAGCTAACACGATTAGACAGGCTAAACAGAGATAAGATAATATTACAGAATTTGTGCTCAAAGGAAGGCGGAATATTTGCTACCTTAGCAAAGAAAGACGAATTGACACTAGACACAGTCACTAATATTACTTCATCAACCGTTGATAATAGATATTTATTGGCAGTTCTAAATTCTAGAATTACAAATTTTTTCATGATTTTTGTAACATTTCTAAATTCTAATTTTACAATGCACACCGACAGGGAATATATAGGAAAAATCCCTATTGTTGTACCAGAATTAGACAAACAAAAAGCGGTAATTAAGATAGTCAATAATTTGCTTAGTTTAGAAGATAAATACTCCGCACAGTTTTTTTTAGAATATGAAGAATTAAATACTCTATTGTATGATATTTATAAATTATCTGAATCAGAAAGAAATATAATAAATAACCTTCTTAAAGAAGTGATGAGTGGGAGGCAAAATGGCAGAAAAAATGAATAATCTTACGGGAAAGGAGTGGCTTCAATTTTCGTTTACTATATGGCGAGATTGAAGAAAAAAGGAATGAGGAGTTATCTTGCTCATAGAAATAATAAATAACAATTGAATATATTTTTGGAGGAATAGGAAATGTCAAAGATATTGGATTCAATATGTGTCTATGCTGAAAAGAATGCTCACAAATTAGGGTTGTATTCAATAACAGCATTAGTTGTAGGGTTAGGCATGTTTGTAGGTGGCGAAATAGCATATAACAATATCCGTTACCCTAAAACAGAATATTCTGAAAAGATGAAAGAACTTAATGATTCAATCAAATATAATTTGCCAAGTCTTGAAGAAGTCTTAAGAAATGATTCATTGCTATTGTATTATACTAATACCATTAAAGAACTTGACAGTCTTAAATATTTAGATAGGGTTGAGCATGATAAACTGACAGATGGTTATCAAAATTCATTGGAATACATATTTTCAGACTATGCTTCAAGTATCGGAATATCTATAGTATTACTTGATGTTCTTTTTAATATCGGCATGATAGCTTTAGGCCCATATAACATGCGTCGAAAGAATGAATCTAAACAAAATAACTGAACCTTTTCTCATAGTTCTTGTGATCTAGATATTCGATGATTACCGCAATAATTGTTATCTTATTTAGAGACTGTATACTGTAGAGAAGCCTCCAACCGTTTGGAAGGTTGTATTTCCAGAGATTGTTGATCTTATAGTTCTTTGAATATGCTTTTGGTATAAGTTTTTTAGGTATTTGTATGCCACAATACACATTAGATTTAATGTTCACCAATGCTTTTTCTATATTATTGCCTAATTCCCTTTCTTCATATCTCCCTCTAAAGAGCTTGTTATATCTCAGCTTCGCCTTTTCATCCCTGAATTTGATTTCCTTGGCTTCCATGATAAATCCTTCCTTCTTAAGTAATATCTTGCTAACTCTGGATTGTATATCCATCCTATTACTCCTTTCCTATCTACAGCTATCATGTTCTCATGTAGGAGATAGTCTATTGTCAGGCAATATGTCTGCCACATGACTTTTCTTGGTAGTTTTAGCCATAGTTGTCTTCTATTAAATTCACCGGAAAATTTCCTTATGGTGCCCTTTACCATGATGTAAGTTTCTAATGTAGGCATTCTTGCATAATTTATTTTATTAATAAATGGTTTAGCGCTCATACTTATATTGTATATCAATTGATATATAAAGTTTTTGGCTTTGGAGATAAACATACAGGAAGTAAATATGCTTTTCTTTATATGCGTTTCTCAAGAAAAATCGTAAATTTTTCGAAGGATCCGAAAAAAAATGTCAAGAACCACCGGTCAAATGCACAAAATCACAGATTTTGGCACGCTGAAAATGTCTTCATTTTCATCGGACCGGTGGCATGATTGCTAGCAATCATGCTTGTTCTTGATCACGATCAGAAATACCAGTCCATGTATATCAGAAGGATAAGCATGGCTTTTCCACTCATCATAGATGAGTGGTATTTCTGACGTATAAAAAATTTACAACAGCGGATTCTGTCCTCCGTATAATGCTGAGAACTTTCCGTTCTTGAATTCAAGACTAAAAACATCTGTATTTACTGATGTTGATCTCATCTTCACAATACTTATCTCTCTAACAACTGCTCTCCTGAATTGTGATAATCTTATGTAGATTATTCCGTCAGAGAGATAATCCTCAACTCCGTATTCAGAATATTTGCTTCCATCTAATGGCATTTCAGAAACAAGATACGAAGTAATATTCAGATCTCTTAAGAATTCAAAGATAAAGAATAATTCAATCCTCGGATTCTCGAATTTTCCTAGAACGTATAATGCTGACAATGAATCTAAAACAAACATATCGAGTCCTAGATCTGATTTTATCTTCTTCACAAGATTCTTGATAACATTCACCCATCCTGCATTGGCTGTTGTGTTTATCTTTGTATCCTTAATCTCTTTTCTTATGCAGCCTAAATCTCCAAATATTATTGTGCCTTTTTTCGATTCTTTAAGTTGTGATAACTGAGAGTTTATATTAGATAAATCATTTATCAAAAGAATGTTGATCTTGCTTAAGTCATAGCCCATATTTATTATGTGATTGAGCAAGCTTACATATGATTGCTCTAATGATATGTATAACGCGATTTTTCCTTTATTGACACATTCATTGTATACCGAGTTAAAGCATACTGAAGATTTCATTGTTCCTGCAGTTCCGCATATTAATACTACATAACTCTCCGGGATACCTCCTTCTATATTTTCATCTAATCCCTGAATATGCAAAGGAACTCTTTTAAGTTCATTTCTTTTTGTAATAATCTTCTCCATTTTATTCACCTTTTTTATGCACCAGATTATTAACCCTTCCAGAGTCTGTATTAACTATGATGCTTTTGTTTTCTTCAACAACAGCACATCCAACAATCACACCTTCTGTCTGGTATTGCCAGATCTTTTTCCCCAGAGTCTTGCCAGGTTGTTTTGTTATAGCATCCCCTGATTGGCCTGTCTGGGAGACAATTCCTGATATGCCTGGAACATAATCAAGCATATAGCTTCCCTCTGAATCAAGTATATAGATATTACGATCATAGCTTCCTGCAATGATCTCCTGTTTTCCATCATTATCGATATCAGCAATTATTGGACTTGCAACAACCCAAAAATCTGTCTCATAACTCCATAGCTTCTTTCCTGAAAAATCCAATGCATAAATATTATTATCGCACGATCCAAATATTATCTCTTTTTTGCCATCATTATTAATATCTGCTATTGAAACCTTTGAGCAGATAGCTCCATCTGTCTCGTATTTCCATAATTCCTCTCCTTTTTCATTCAAGCAATAAAGATTTCCATCTGAGGATCCGATAAGAATGACAGGATTATTGCCAGAAATTAGGGATTCTGCTATAGGCTGTGCAAGTATCTTGCCTTTTGTCTGGAACTTCCACATAACATTGCCTTTTATTGACAATGCATATATCATTCCTGAATTTGTTCCAAAAACAATCAATGGCTCTTTAAAATTGAGAAATGCTGGGCAGCTCTCTATTCCAGAATCAGCTTCGAACTGCCAAAAGACCTTGCCTTTTGAGTTCAAGAAATAGAGGTTTTTGTCAGATGATCCGAAAAATATGCCTGATTCCTTATTATTGAATCTTTGAATTACAGGAGAACCTCTTATTGGGCCATTAGCTTGGAATGTCCAGAGCATTTTTCCATTATTCTGCAATACATATAATTTTCCTGCCTCTGTCCCGAATACAATCTCTTTTTTATTATCCCAATTCAGATCTGATATGTTTGGAGTGCTATGAATGCTGTCTGAGGTGTCAGCATCTAAAAACATCAGTTCAACTTCACTATGGCTCTCTTGTGCAGAAAAGACCCATTTCATGTTTCCATTAATATCAATGCTTACTAGCTTGCCATCCTTTGTACCAAAGACTATCTCTTTATTGCCATCATCATCAATATCCTCGACAATAGGGCTTGACAAAAGCAATGATCCAGAATCATACTTCCAATTTTCCTCTATTCTGCCTGATTTCCTGCCAAGCATGTTCTTAAAAGCAAAAGTTATATTCATGATAAAAAACCTGATTGCGTTATATTTAAATCTTTTGAAATATGCAAAGTATTTAACACGAGAAAAGCAACTATTCTTGAATGATAACGAATATTATTAGTAAGCGACCTTAGCCCAGTTCTATGTTAGCATCTCGGAAATGAGAATTAATTCTCATTATCCGCTCGATATATGCGATAAATCGCATATTCGAAGATGCTAACATAGTAGTACGTATTTTAGATCGCTTACTATAATTTGGCTTTATTCATCATACAAAAATTTAAATACAAGTATTATACTTTACTGTTAACATGGGGCTTATCGATGAAATAAAGAGGGAGCTTGCTATTAGCCATTCTATTAATGAGATCAAAAGCAATCTTGTCAAAAGAGGCTTTTTGCAGGAAGATGTAGAGAAAGCACTTTATCAAATGCTTAATATAAAAAGTGGTGTAAGATCAAAGAATGAGAATATATTGAGTATTAAGGAGCTCACTGACAGGATAGGATATGGATCTGCAAGCCAACAATTTGTCAATATTTTATTCATGCTTTCAGGGGCATCATTCTTTTTCATAGGATTATTTAATGGCATTAAGACTGTGTTAGTGACATTGCTTTCAGGTTTTCTTGAAGAATATTCAAAGGTCAAGCAAGTCAGTAAAAATCTTATTAGTACATCTGGGATTGTTTATGGATTCAGCTTCTTAGGAATGAGTATTGCTACTGTATTAAAGAGTCCAGGTTTCTTTGCTTTTTCTTTGATAGTAGGAACATTGGGAATTATAGCACATGGCGATTTATATCTTAATTACTCTAAATCATTGCTTAAGCCTGACAGAAAAACATTCCTTAAATTCATATCCTATTTCGGAATACTAATCACATCAGCAGTTCTATTGATTTCTGGTTTTATTATGCAGTCAATTCCGATTTATGGATTGAATATAATTTTTGCAGGCATGACCTTTAAGATATTCGGGCATATTTTAATATTTGAAATAACAGCAATAATGTTTATCATTTCTGGATATTTACTCTCATTTGTCCAGGATCAGTCTGAGAAGATCGCTTTTTCCTACTCTACTTTTTCAAACATATTCAAAGGCTATTTGTCTGAGAATATCGGATCCTACAGGATTTTTGCAAAAAATAACAAAGTTTACCTGCTCACTATAGCCACAATACTTACTACTATTGTTCAGATTCTTGGCAATTCTTATTACGGAATATATATTTATAATGAATACAAGAATCAATTTCTTGGCGGTTTTATGAATGTTGCACTAATTTTCGTAATAGCATTGATTGCATCACTTGTTGGCTCTATTATGACAAAGAAATTTGCCAAGTTTTTAGGTGAGGCTCCAATGCTTGTTTTCGGTACATTGCTTATTGCATTAATGCCGATAACATTGTATTTTAACCATAATCTTTATTCTATAGGACTTGGTGCAGCATTGTCTATCGTAGGAAGCACTATTGTTGGTGTTGCCCAGGGATTATTAGGAGAAAAATTAATGAATGAAAATGAGTTAAAAAGGTATTATTCAAGCCTGGGATTTGTGAGCATTATTCCTATATTGCTTCTAGTTACATTAGGCGCCTTAATAACTCAATTATTTAATCTTGAATTCTTGTTTTTAGTATTAGGAATAACATTGGCTTTGGTTGTTATGCCATTGTATTTTCTGATTGTTGTGATAGTAGATTCTGAATATAGAAAGGAAAGAAGGGTTTAATTGTAATAATTTATGTTTTTAAGTTTGTTGATTATTTCTTTTAAAGGCTTTAGGTCTGCAATTTTAAATTGTTCCTTTAAATTTTCTTTAATCTTCTGGAATTTATCTCTAAACCAGTGCTCATCAACCTTAAAATTGTGAAATAGATAATCCTGATATTGATCGATGAACATATGATATATGCGTGGAGTGTAGTGCTCAAAGAGGTCACGTTTTTTTATGGTCTTTAATCTTTCATATTGGTCTGTTATGTTAATTACTAGATACTCTAATGGATTCATAATGTCGAAAGAGCGGGTATGAATATAAATATTTCTATAAATTTATAAATATTCAGAGAATCTCCTTATCATGTACATAGCCCAGATTATCTCAGGAAAGTTCGGAGAGATCATTGCAAGACAGAAGTCTGATGCAGACATTGAGTTAGGCCAGATACTTGTTGCAGAGGATTCTGGGATAAAGTTTTTTCTTCAGGTTTATGATATTCAGTATGGATCGCAAATAAGTAAACAGAATCTTGAGCTCATATCTGGCATGAGTTTAGAGGAGAATGCTGATTTGGAATTCATGGATAAGAATCTTAGGAATTATAAGATTGCATTGCTTAAGCCTCTGATGATTTTATCTAGCTCTGGATCAAAGCTTTCAAAGTCTATGCCTTCAATGTTTTCTTTGCTTAGGGACTTAAATGATAAGGATATGGATTTTCTTTCTAAACCTAAAAATTCCCTGTTTCTTGGAAATCTTAGAAGTGGGAGCAGGATGCTTGATGCAAAAATTTATCTTGATGCAGATAATGTACTTACACATCATATATTGATTACAGGGACAACAGGTAAAGGAAAATCAGTCTTGATGAGCAATATTCTATGGGATTTATCCGGAAAAGCAGGCATGCTTGTGCTTGATCCCCATGATGAGTATTATGGAAGGAATATCATAGGATTAAAGGATCACCCAAGTGGAAAAACAGTCTACTATACATCAAGAAATCCTCCTAAAGGAGCTATCTCATTGAAGATCAATCTTAGTGTCTTAAGGCCTGTGCATTTTGGTTGTCTGGACTTCTCTGATGCTCAAGAGCAGGCAATGAATGCTTATTACAAGGAATATGGCAATAAATGGATTGAGGCAGTTATTCTTGAAAAGCCTGTTAAAGTGAATTTTATTGATGCAACAATCAATGTTTTGAAAAGAAGATTGATGTATCTTCTTGACCTAGATTTTTCTGACTCACAACTTTTCTGTAATGGGGTGTTTGATATCGCATCAGGATTATCAACTGTTAAAAGCATATGTGAAGATCTTGAAAATTCTAAGACAGTAATTATTGATACTAGCAATTTCTCTGGTCAGATAGAATTGCTTATAGGATCATTGATTGCAACTGAAGTATTTAATAAGCATAAACATTACAAGATGCAAGGCTTGTTGAATGAAAAACCAGTGATTAGCATTGTGCTTGAAGAAGCTCCAAGAGTTCTTGGCAAGGAAGTTCTTGAGAAAGGTTCAAATATTTTCTCATCAATTGCCCGTGAAGGTCGTAAGTTTAGAACAGGATTGATTGCAATAACACAGCTTCCTTCATTGATTCCTAGAGAGATTCTTGCTAATATGAATACAAAAATTATTCTTGGTACTGAGATGATGAATGAAAGACAGGCAATAATAGAGAGTGCATCACAAGATTTGAGTTCAGATTCAAGAAATATTGCTGCTCTTGACAAAGGAGAATGCATTGTTTCTAGCAATTTCGCTAAATTCGCAATTCCAGTAAAGATCCCATTGTTTAAAGATTATGTTAAAGATGTGAAAAAAGATTCATCGCCTAAGGATTTTTCCGGAGTAGGGATTATTGAAGAATAATGTTGTAATTCTAGAGTGGTTAAGAAAGAAAAAGTTTATAAACAGTGTGATATTTTTATTATTGGTGAACAATATGGTTGTACGCGCACAAAATAGGATAATAAATAATATTGATGATACTCTCGAGTATGTTGGACCTGTAAAAACAAAATTATGTGAAACATTTAGAAACAGCAAAATATGGCATGTTGAGTTGATATTTACTTATAAAAATGAACGAATTGATACTGTTACTGGTAGTACTTTCGAATCAGAGAAATTAGATGACAGAAAGGGTTTTGAAATATTAAGTGAGTTCTTAGAAGCTAATGAGTTATATTTATCCTTTCCAGCAGGAAGCATTGGCATAAATAGGAAATCAATAACTAGAAATGGAGAGACATATGTGCCTAAAAAAGAAAAAAGATTTATAGATTATTTAGAAAGTCGTATTAAATAACTTTATTAATCCATTTCTTTTTCTTTTATTATGAAGTTTGCTCATATGGCTGATGTGCATATCGGATCATGGAGAGATCCCAGGCTTAAGGAGCTCAGCATAAATTCTTTTGTTAAGGCATTGAAGATTTGCGAGCAGGAAAATGTTGATTTTATATTGATTGCAGGAGACCTATTCAATACTGCTCTTCCATCTATTGATAATTTAAAGACAGTTGTCAAAGAATTGAAAATATTAAAAGAAAAGAACATTTCAATATACATTATCCCTGGCTCTCATGATTATTCTCCTAGTGGAAAGACAATGATCGATGTTCTTGAAGAGGCTGGATTAGCAATAAATGTTGTCAAGGGAAAAGTCGAAGATAATAAATTATTTCTTAAATTTACTGTTGATGAAAAGACAAAAGCAAAAATAACAGGAATGCTAGGCAAAAAAGGGCAACTTGAAAAGAATATTTATGAAAGCCTTGATCTTGAATCATTGGAAAAAGAAAATGGCTTTAAGATTTTCATGTTTCATTCTGCAATAGCTGAGATGATGCCCAAAGAATTTGCTTTGATGGATGCAATGCCGTTAAGCATGCTTCCTAAGAATATGGATTATTATGCAGGAGGACATGTTCATATTGTTAAACAAGAATCATTTCCTAATCATAAGAATATTGTTTATCCTGGTCCATTGTTTCCTGCAAATTTTCAGGAGCTTGAAAACATTGATTCAGGATTCTATATATATGATAATGAGGTATTGAAAAGACAAGTCCTTAACATGATAAATACTTTTGTAATAGATATTGATGCAAATCATAAAACCCCTGAAGAAGTGATTGCAATGATTGACCAGAAAATATTGAAAAAAGAATTCCTAAATACAATTGTATTGATTAAAATCAAAGGCACTTTAAAGACAGGAAAAGTCTCTGATATTAATTTCAATGAGATAAGCACAAAGATATATTCACAAGGAGCATTCTATGTTATGAAGAATACTTCAAAATTATCCTCAGAAGAATTTGAAGAGATAAAGATCAATACAGAAAACATAGAAGATCTAGAAGATTCAATAATCAAAGAGCATCTACAACAAGTAAAGGTTACTGGCTTTAAAGATAAGGAATATAATATAATCAAGGATCTTATGAAGACTTTTGAATCAGAAAAGCATGAAGGCGAAAAGGTTCATGAATACGAAGACAGAATAAGAAAAGAAGCCGATAAAGTGTTAGATGTTTAGCATACATAAATTCTGAAAGAATTCCTGATCAAAATTATTATAAGTTTTAGATGTTTCCTTAATCAAAATGTCCTTGATAATTTGAGCATATTTTTTTGCAGTACCTTGCTGTGATTTGATGAATGCAAAAGCGGCATCTTGTTCTGCTTTAAATAATATAGGATCTATATCTTTGTTAAATTCATTTGTTAATTCTTTCCGATCATGAACTATTTTTAATAATCCGCTTTGTTTTAATCCTTCATATGCTTTTACATTCCAGGACCATTTTGGACCGCTAATTATACGCTTTCCATAAAATGCAGGTTCTAAAAGATTTTGACCACTGCCATCAAACGTATCACCTATGAGTGCAACATTGCATATGCTGTAGAGATCTGATAATATGCCTTCTTTAGTTATTATCCTGATATCTGTAGGTTCATGAAACTCTTTATCCATTGAATATTTAACATCCATACGTTGAAGAGTCTCAATTGTGCCTTTAACATCACATCTCGGAACAATAATCCCTATATTTTCTTTACCGATTCTTTTCTTACTTTTCTGTAAGATTTTTGCTTTTATCGTATTTCTTCCGGTTTTCTCTAAGAAAGACATATTAAGAATTTTTAATTACAATCAAAAGATTTAAATACTACTGTTAATTTTAATTTACAGTTAGTTAATTTAAATTAACTAATATGAATATTGCATTAAAAAGAATGATTGCTGTAATGATGAATCAGCATATTGTAGGACACAAACATATCCCGGAAATGCTCTTAATCAAATCACGAATTAAGAATTTGTCTAAGCAGCAACAGAAGGAGTTTATGGATGAATATTCAAGATTGGTCAATATGGATTATTTTTGGAGATTGAAAAAGAGAACAGGAAAAGGCACAGAATGGCACATAAGTATAAATCCTGATATGTTAGTAGATCTGAAAGAATTAATAGGTGATGAATCAACATGAAAAGCTTAAGATTTCCGCCAGGCAAATATTGCGAAATATATGGATTTACAGTAAGGAATAGGGTTGTTGAGTATTTTTTAGAGAACTTAGGAACAGAAATTGCCGTTGGTGATATGGCTAAAGAAATTGGCATAAGCAGGCCTAAAGCATATCAGATTATTGATGAATTAATGAGAAGAAATTATGTTTTGAAGGATCGAATAATAGGAAAAACACAATTATACCAATTGAATAAAGATAATCTTATAGTAAAAATATTCATGAGGAACTTTAATGAATGTCTCAACATAATTGTAGAAGAGCATTCCAAGAAGAAAACATCCAATTCATCCGCAAGAATTGCGGTGAGCGCGAAAGGGATATAGGAAAAAATATAAACTGATAAAATAGCTATTATCTCATGTGGATTACTAAGCTTAAATTAAGACATGAAGATTGTCCTATTGTTACTAGATGTCAAAAATTCCATCTTATTGTTTATTCTTATCCTAGCACTTGGTATGAAGAGAAGAAAAAGAAATTTGCAACAACAAGAATGTATGATCTTGGATCAGGAGAAGAATGGTCAAGGGACTGGTTAAACTTGACACGAGTGGGATCCATAATAGAAACAGAGGGAATTGAAGGATATAAAAAAATGATCAATACAGGAACATGGCCTGTCTAAGGCGTAGTCCTCAGCATCGTCCTCGGGAACGGTATTGCATCCTTGATGTTCTCTAGCTTGCATATCCATGATATCAATCTCTCAACTCCCATCCCAAATCCTCCATGCGGTACTGATCCATATTTTCTTGTATCAAGATAGAATTCATAATTCTTAGGATCTTCACCCATATCTTCTAGTCTCTTCTTTATCTTTTCTAGATCAGATTCTCTTTCTGATCCTCCGATTATTTCTCCGTAACATTCAGGGGCAATGAAGTCACATCCATGGACTACATCTGGATTGTCATCGTCTTCTTTCATATAGAATGCCTTAACTATTTTAGGATAATTGCTCACAATCAAGAACTGGTTATGTAGCTTAGATAATTCATCCTCTTCAATAGTTCTCAAGTCTTTTCCCCATTCAATGTTGATATTGCATTTCTCTTTTAATTCTTTTAATGCATCAGTATATGTCATTCTTATGAATGGCTTGTCAAGAACATCATAAAGTATTTTTACATCTCTTCCTAATATTTTTAGCTCATTTTGATTTTGCTCAAGAACTTTCTTAAGAACATGTTTTATACATGCTTCTCCATAATCTTGAATATCTTTGAATGTTGCCCATGCAACTTCCATCTCTGCATGCCAGTATTCAGTCAAATGTCTTGATGTCTTGCTTTTTTCTGCTCTGAAACTAGGAGCTATTGTATATATTTTTTCCATTGAAAATATTGCAGGCTCTGCATAAAGCTGCCATGTTTGAGCCAAGAAAACTGGTTTACCAAAATAATTTACACTAAAAAGAGTTGATCCACCTTCTGCCTGTGTCGCCTGGAGTATTGGGCTTTGATATTCATAGAATCCTTCTTTTCTGAAATATTCATCAATTGCTCCAAACACTGTTGATCTTATTTTCAGTATTGAAGTCATGTACCTTGATCTAAGCCATAAATGCTTTAAATCAGCTAGCAATTCTGTTGATTGGTCTTTTTGAATAGGCCAACCTATGCTTTCCCCGATTAATTTTATCTCCTTGACTTTTACTTCAAATCCTGTAGGTGCCCTTTTATCCTCAACTATCTCTCCTGATAATTCAAATGATGCTTCTATATCGATCTTCAATGCATCATTCCATGATTCTTCTGAAACATGCTCTTTTTCAACAACACATTGAATGATCTCAGTTGCATCTCTCAATACTATGAACCTTAATGCATTGCTTCCTCTAGACCTATAGCACCATCCTCTTAAATGGACTATTCCAGAGCCTTTTTCCATTGCTTTTTTAATTGATATGAAATGAGTCATTATAATCACTGATTCCTTATATTTGAATCTGGCAGTATTTTAAAATGTTTTGTTGTCTAGAGCCCATAATTTCTTCATGCCTTTTTCATGCACACTGCTTACTGCCCTGCCTGATGGATCATCCATTTTTGCAAATTCCTGGCTCCATCTAAATGCTGTTGGTGTTGAGCAGGCTATTGAAGGCCCTACAGGCACTGTCTCTGCAGCAGCAGGACTCTTGAACAATTCATCAAACAATGTCCTATAATAATACTGCTCCTTAGATGTTGGAGTCTGCTTAGGAAATCTTTTTGCGGCATCTTTCATCATCTCATCACTGATATGTTCTTCAGCAAACTTTTTCAGGTAATCTATCCATCCATAACCTACTCCGTCTGAAAATTGTTCTTTCTGCCTCCATAATACTTCTTTAGGAAGCAAGTCTTTGAATGCGTCTCTCAATATCTTTTTCTCAATAATTTTTCCAGGGCACATTTTATCTTGAGAATCTATGTTCATTGCATATTCCAGAAAATCCTTGTCCAGGAATGGGACTCTTGTCTCTAATCCCCATGCAGCTGTTGCTTTGTTTGCCCTAAGGCAATCATATTTGCTTAATGCAAAAAGTTTTCTCACAGTTTCTTCATGGAATTCCCTGGCATCAGGAGCCATATGGAAATATAAGTATCCTCCAAATACTTCATCAGCACCTTCTCCTGACAACACCATCTTAATTCCCATAGATTTTATTTTTCTTGCCATCAGATACATTGGTGTTGCTGCACGAATAGTTGTTGTATCGAATGTCTCAAGATGATATATGACATCGCGTATGGCATCAAATCCTTCTTCTATTGTGAAGACTATTTCATGGTGCACTGTTCCTATATGTTTTGCAACTATTCTTGCAAATTTCATGTCAGGAGAATCCTTCAATCCTACTGCAAAAGAATGCAGCCTTGGCCACCATGCCTCTTCTTTTTCTCCTGATTCTATTCTTTTCTTTCTATGTTTTGCTGCTATTGCTGCAATAAGCGATGAATCCAATCCTCCTGATATTAGTACGCCATATGGGACATCTGACATCATCTGTCTTGTCACAGCTTTCTCCAGTTCTGCACGCAAAACTTTAAGCGAGACTTTTTTTGTTGGCAAAGTTCTAGCCCATTTTGGATCATACCATCTCATGAACTTCTTATCTGAATTTAGATAATAATGTCCTGGTGGAAATTCCTTTATTTCATCACAATATTTGTCTAATGCTTTCATCTCACTCGCAAAATATATTGATCCTTCTTTGTCCCAGCCGACATATAATGGCTCTATGCCCATATGGTCTCTTGCAGCAAAATAAGTCTTTTTTCTTTTGTCATATATCACAAATGCAAATATTCCATCCATCATGTCGAGGAATTTTGGTCCATACTCATCATATAAGTAAAGTATAACTTCACAATCAGATGCAGTTTGCCAATCATGTTTTTTCTTTAGCTTTTTTCTAAGTTCTTTATGAGTATAAATCTCTCCGTTTACTGCAAGAACACTTCCTGTTGTTGTGTCAATCAATGGTTGTGCACCATGCTCTACATCAACTATTGATAATCTTTCATGAGCAAGTATTGCGGCATCATCTGCATATATTCCGCTCCAGTCTGGTCCTCTATGCCGTATCTTTCTTGCCATGTCCATAGCTCTGGCTCTTGTTTCCTTGGATCTATTTTTGAATTCAAATATTCCTATTATGCCACACATTTTGTTGTCCTCCAATATTCAAAGCGACCCTGGAGAGATTCGACCTCTCGACCTTCTGATTGCTGCATAGATGAATAACAGTCAGACGCTCTAACCTCTAAGCTACAGGGTCATGGTATATTTAAGAATTTAACTAATGTTATACGAAAGTGTTTTAGAATAATTATAAGATGAGAACTAATCTTAACTAACTGTATGTAGATTCCGTAAATCAAGCATTTTTGCTGTTGTCATGTTTATCAACCCTGTTATTCTAATATATAGTACAACTCCTATCTTTATATATTTATTTCCTAAAATAAGGTAGAAAATGATATAAGATAGTAAAATTTATATAGAAAATAGGACAAGTGTTCCATTATGGGTCAAGAAATAGATGAAAAAGATAAGAAGATCATTGAAGTGCTTAAGAATCATGCAGAGTTTACAACAAGACAGATAGCTAAAAAGACATTGCTTCCGATAACCACTGTCCATAATAGAATAAGAAAACTCAGAAAAGAGGGCATCATAAGAAAATATACTGTAAAGCTTGATAATTCTAAATTAGGAAAGAATTTTGTATCATACATATTAGTGTCAGTAAATCTTGCTATACTTAAACAGAAACATAAGACACAACATGATCTGGCTAATGAATTAAAGAAGTTCTATTTTGTAGAAAGAGCAGACATCGTAACAGGCGGTACAGATATGGTTGTAATTATGAGAGTCAAGGATATAGAAGAATTTGATAATTGTTTATTGAATAAATTACAACTCGTAGAAGGTATAGATAAGACGCAGACACTGATAGTAATACATAGTAAATAAGAAAGAAAAAAATAAATTATTTCTTCTTTTTCTTAGCTTTCTTTGCTGGCTTTGGCAATGGTTTAGTTGTAGCGCATGTGCTGCATTTGAATAATGCATACAGTCCGCACCATCCAAGCAATCCTGTTAGTAGCGCAATTGCTGCTAATATGAACCACAATACTGCATAGGTAGGATAGACAAATCCAAGGATAATGAATATAATTGCTAAAATAAATCTAATCATCCTATCAATCATTCCCACGTTTTCCTTCATAGGCATCACCCACTACTCTCTAGGAGGACAAGTTTATAAAGTTGTTTATTTTTGTTCCAAAACCGAAAAATATAAATAGTAAAGCATACTTTACGTTAAGTATGCTTTACATACATGACGGAAAATGACATTATCAAAAAATCGTTTAAAGGAATTCAGGGAAAAGAAGAAGATGACGCAGGAAGACTTAGCTTCAAAGACAGGAGTAAGTAGACAGACAATAATAAGCATCGAGTCAGGAAGATATGTTCCAAGTCTAGAATTAGCATTAAAATTCGCAACTTTGTTCAAATGCAAAGTAGAAGATTTATTCGGGTGAAAAAATGATAGGCAAACAAAAATCAGAGATTTTTTATTCCAACACAATCTCAAAAAAGGTGAGATTATGATTGGAAAACCAGAATGGTTGGCAGCCATTGCTTGTTGACTTATCATTGCCAGAATATTCTCTCGGATTAATATACAGTATAACAGGAGTTTTCACAATCATCAGTTCTATACTCTCAAAATATCTTAATATGCGAATAAAGATTTTATTGCCGATCACTATTTTTATGCAAATAATTTTGTTATGTGGCTTATTATTAGTATATCCGCCTTTCTTTTTAGGAGCTGTAATGATATTTGTTGTCTATTTCGGAATTTTAGATACAATAATAATGCCTTCGCTAATGACTTATTTTCATAAGATTGCTAAGAAAAAGATACGAGCAACACTTGTTTCTGTGAGAAGCATGATCACTTCCTTTCTTGTAGCAATACTTGCTATTTTTGCTGGTTTGATGATGGATATCATCGGCATAAAGATAACAATAGTGCTCTCAGGACTTTTTGGAATAATCGCAATATTCTTTTTCTTAAGGGTAAAAGACTAATATTTTTAAACCCTCTCCTTCTTCTCCTATCATGCCGTTCAAGATTATCAAGAAGGATAAGAACTCTAGAGCAAGAGTTGGTATATTAACGACTAGGCATGGGTATGTTGATACGCCGTACTTCGTTGTTGTTGCAACAAAAGCAAGCGGAAAGGTCATAGGCCCGGATGATTATGAAACTGTTGCAGATGGACTGATATGCAATGCATTAGTTCTAAGCTTGAGACCGGGTATTGATGTCATTAAGAGTTTCGGGACTGTGCATGATTTTATGAATTTCCACAATACGATATTCACTGATTGTGGCGGCTTTCAGATGCTGCGTGATAGTTTCATGGACGGAACTTCTAAGAAAGGCATCAATTTCAAGAATCCTTTCAATGGACAAAAATTCATGATAACACCTGAAAAGATAATGCATATTGAGGAGCAGATTGGTGCAGATGCCGTGATGATGCTTGATGATGTTGCGCCATATGGTGCTTCAAGAGAAAAAGTAGAGGAAAGTTTAGAGAATACTCATCGATGGGCTGTAGAATCAAAAAAATACCATAAGGACAGCAAGCAGATGCTATATGGCATAGTTCAAGGAGGATTCTTCCCTGATCTAAGAGAGAAATCTGCAAGGTTCATCAATTCAGTAGATTTTGATGGATTAGCTATCGGTGGCGTTGCTATCGGAGAGACTCGCGAGGAGATGTATATTGCAGTAAATTCTGCAATGCCGTTTCTTGATGAGAATAAGCCTAAGCACATGCTTGGTGTAGGGAACCCTGATGATATTGTTGAATGCGTTTCCTTAGGAGCAGATAGTTTTGATTCTGTTTTTCCGACACAGAATGCGAGGCATGGAACATTATTCACATTCAATGGAAAAATCGATATTCTGAAAGCTGTTTATGCTCATGATAAGACTCCTATTGAAAAGAATTGCAAATGCTTGACATGCAAGAATTATTCTAAAGCATACATAAGACATTTATTGAAAATAAATGAGCCAAATGGAAAAAGATATGCATCAATCCATAATCTGTATTTCATGAAGGAATTAATGTCGCGGATCAGGAAAAACATAAGAGCAGGAACATTTGATAAGTTCAAGAATGAAATAATCTCCAAATACAGGAAGAACAATAATGTTGGAATGAATGTTAAATAGTGAGAATCTGGGCGGGGCTATCCGTAACGATATCATGAAAACCCATTTGTTTTCAGGATGCTGAAAAGCAAAACTTTTCGAGCATATCAATCAAGAATTATCTAAATCCTTCTGAGACTATCTTTGGTCATTTTTTAGAAAGTCTTTCTCTGGCTTCTTCTATTGTTATCGTGTCTTCTGAAGACATTAGGGACTGTCTTAGTTGCTCCTTTGCTGTTTGAGAATGCTTTAAATTCTTGAATCTCCATTCCTTTACTCTTCCTTTCTTGACATCATCTAAGGATTTTAGCATGCTCTCTAAGAATTCGTTTTCCTCTTCAAGTTTTACTTTATCCATTTTATTCCTCTGAAAAAATCCTGTGTTTCAATCTCAACTATTCTTCTTGCCAGAGCTTTTTTTAGGCTAATATTTCTCTTCTTTAGTTTTTCAATCTCTTCATCCGTATTGCCCGTAAATTGTATGTAAATAAATATTTTATGCTATTATGCTTTTTTTCTTAGTTTTCTTAACATGATGAACAATGTGTGTTTGTCGATCATTTATTATCTTCTTTATCTCTAACGGATTTCTTATCTTTCTATATCTTATCTCGTACCGATCTGTTCCGGCTGTGTTGATTGTTAATGTTCCTGTGTTCATGATCTTGTCCCAGAATGTCTGATGGAATGCAATGTCTGTTATGTATTTGTAGCTTGAAGATTTGAATTTCTCTGAGAATATTCCCATACTATACATTAATCTCTCATTTGTTAATGCATATCTTCTACTCCATATCCTGTATTCAAGCCTTAATAGCATTATTATTGAATAGACCAAGACCAATTTTGATATTAAGTTTACGAAATTCCAGAATATGAATAAATGTGAGCCAGGTTCGTTATAGAATGAAAATATTATTGCTAAGATTAATAATATTATGTGAATTAAGTATTGTAATAAGTATGCTAATCTTGAAGGCCTGAAGAACTTTACTATTTTCTCATCGCTATCCAAATGTTTGTTTAGATTGAACATGTTGTCACTTGCATTTATGCTTATATATATTTTTCTATAATATCATTATTTGATCTTCTTCAAGAATCCCATCAATGCGAAAGCTTCCCTTTTGGATAAGAATGATTTGCCTATGATCTTTTTCCATAATGTCCTTTGAGTGTTTTTCTTTTCTTCTGTTGTGAAATTCATTTTTTTCATTGATTCTTCTAATATCTTGTATAAATGCTCTTTTTCTTTTTCTGTTATAGGTATTATGTGGCTTGTTATGTTTTCTTTATTTTGTTGTTTAAATAACTCGTACATGATTATTGTTGCTGCATGGCTTATGTTCATTGTACCATAATCCTTGGATGTTGGGATTGTGACTGTAAAATCACAGATGCTTATCTCTTCATTGTTTAATCCAGTGCTTTCTCTTCCTATAATGATTCCTAGTTTAGATTTTTTATCAAGATCCGATAATTTTTCTGCTAATTGTTCTGGACTTATTGGACTTCTGGAAATATTGTAATCTCTTCCAAGCTTTGCTGTTGTTGCAATAAGATAATCAAAATCCTTTCTGAGTTTTTTAAGATCATACTTTCTTACTTTTACTTTTTTTACAAGATCATTAGCCCATTTGGCCCTATTCCTGAATTCCTCATTATTAAGATCAAATTTAGGGTCAATAAGCATTAATGATGCGAATTCAAAATTCTTCATTGATCTCAGAACTGCACCACTATTACCCGGATTCTCAGGAGCAATTAATATAAATGTGATCATATTACATGTATCTGGCCTATATTAATAAAGGTTGTTGCCTTGCCGTATGCTTAGAGCATTGAATTGGCAAAATATATAAAGAACGGTTAATTACTTTTTGGTAGTATTTGAGATTTGAGGGGTTATATGATAGGTAATTATAAGCTAGAAGCACAGAAGAAGCATCCTAAATATGGAAATGCAAAAAGTGTTGCTGAGGGAATAGTTAAAAAATTAAATCCTAATGAATATGCAAATGATTTAAAAGAGCTTTTTGGTGATGATTGGCCTTCAGTTAGTCTTGTTCTTAATAGCTTTTTTAAGAGTGAATATACGCCAGGAAAATTCAGAGGACCACATGAGTCGCCTATTATTCTTACAAACATAAGATCTGAAATTACTATGGATACTCGATTTGTAAGAATGCATAATAGTTTAAGGAATAATCAAATGCCCGAAGATGAAGTGCTGAATTATTTTTTTGGCTCAAATAAGTCTTACATCAAAAGGCAACTAGATGAGCTATCTTTTGTATTTAATCTTCAAAGACAATGTAAACTGAAAATGACTATGCATTATTCTAGAAATACAGGAGTAATGAATAAGTTAATGGAGTCTCCAGAGTACAAAGGTTTACTAATAGGATTAAATAGAGAAGATGCAAATACTATTGCATTTCAGCATGATTTAATTGAAAACTATCTTCTTCTTATTCTCCTCAAAATGCCTTTTGAAAAATTTTTTGACAAATACGTGAATCCTAAAATATTTGAGCATATTATGCGGATTACAAATAAAAGAGATATAGTTTTAAAATATGTTAAGGATGATTTAGAAAATAATAATTATGCACTAACAAGGCAAAATTTAGAAGATGGTTTGAGAAGAATAGGATCTGGAAATCTTTATTATCTAAAAGACTCTGTAAGGAGCGTTCTTGAAATAATGGCTTCAAATGAATCAGTTAATAATTTTGATGAAATAAAATGGTTATGTTATCCGGAGTATAGCCTTGATCTTGTTAAAGGAGAGAATAGGAAGCTTATAAAGAAGATAGGTGTTGAAGAAATCAGAAAATACTTTGTTGACATCATCGCAAAATATATCGATCACGGAGACAATGTTCATGGTAACGAAGATCTATCATTAGATAGCAGAATTAAAAGCGTCGTGAAAAGAGGCATAACAGGAGATTCTGTTCATAGTCTAGAAATGAAAATCAAACCATTGAATGACTTGACTGCCGAAGCACTTGAAGAAGCAAGAGAATCTGCTTATTATTTTATTATAGACAAATTATTGCAAAAATCCTCTCATATGGATTTCACACAATCCATACTATATATCCTTAAAAGCCTTGAAAGCATATTATATGAAGACAAATCTTTAATTAAAGGTAAATAATAAAACTATTTAAACATCCCTTCATTATCATTATCATGAGATATACAAATGAGTTTCTTGGGTTGATGAAGAATCCTAGGTATAAGTTAGCAAGATTAGTGTTTAATGACCTTATTTCTGGAAATGCTCCTGATGAGAAGGTTTTGAAGAAGCTCTATAAGAATTCCTACAAGAGCATGCTCTCATTGTCTAAGGATTTCAAGATCACTGGAGAATTAAGAAAACATGTCAATGCTCCTTCTCTGATAACTGATGCAAGATTAGCCACTGTTAAAGATAATAATTATAGGAAGATCCATCATGAATTGCTGAAATTCCAGATTCCGGAAATTAAGCATTTGAAGAAATTCTTTGGCGAGTATTCAAAAACAGTCCAGACTTCATACAAGCTATTTATCGAGGCTAAAAAAACCAGAAAATCAGGAATAAGCATGACATGCCACCATAATAGGGTAGCCTGCACTTTTTATGAATTGATTAAAGATAATCCTGAAGTCAATCATTATGCTTCAATTGCTGCATTGCATGATTTTGTTGAAGATTTGATGTATAGCCTAAAAGATGAAGAAGGCAATAGGTACACAATTGAGAATTATGAAGCTTTTCTGAATAAGTTTATTCCAAAAGATCTTCAAGAGCCTATACAGTTATTGACCAATCATTATGATATGATACTGAAATATGTCGATTATCATCTTGACAGGCAGGGAAAAAGATTCAATAAGGAAAATCTATTAGAGTTTTTAGGTCATATGAAGCCAGATACAATGGCTCAATTAGGCTCATTTGTTAGGAAAATCATGCTTGTTGTTAGAGGATCAGAATATACTGAAACAAGCAGTAAGGATTATTTGGAGGAGATGAAATGGAAATGCTATACTGAATTGTATATTCCCGAATTAGTCAAGATAAGCTATAAAGATAAAGAGCATTTGCTTTTATTGGTAAAATTAGTTGATCTTTCTGATAATAATAATGCATTGGAAGGTATGGATCTTCCAAGTAAGATTAAAAATATCAGGAAATCAATAATAACCTGTGATCTTATATCTAAACTTGATAAGGCAAAGCTTCTTGAGGATTATGTTCTGGAATTGAGCGAAGATGCTCTTGTTAAGGCTGAATTCCTTGTGATTAAAGATTTGATGATGCAAGAATCAGTACTTGATTTCTATGTTGATGCTCTTGTTAAGATCGAGAAGATGAAAGACGTGTTCTGTCACTAGTTGTTACTCACAAATGGTAAAAATACCGAAAACTTTATAAATAAGTTCATTCTATACATATTCTATACATAACTACTGTGGAGTGATTATATGAAAAAATTACCTTTAGATCAATATCTAACTGAAGAAGAATATAAGAAAAAGGAATCTAGAGTAGATAAATTTAGTAGCATAACTTATTCATTAGTGGTTGGCACTCTTTTAGATTTAAAAGTAGGCTTAAAGCCATTAGGCATATTTGCTTCCAGAGGTCAGGCAACTATCCTAAATTATTTCACAGGTGGATGGTATGGCAAATGGAGAAATCTATTATTTAAGAAAACTAAAACATCAACTGAATCAAGCTTTATTAAAAAGAGAAGTGTAGATTTTGTTGCTTTCAATACTTTTCAAACACCGATCTATGGTACAGCTGTTACAATAGCATCACTTGTAGAGCAAGTAGTTCCGGTTATTTTACAACATGGCATAAATGCTTTGTACCAAGACAATTCTATTGATATATACAAGGCATTTGAAAGTGGCAAGAATGCGATGATCAATCTTGCAATTATATCTCCAATAATTGAACCTACAATGAACTATACAATGAATAAATTCAGACAATGGTATGGACTAAAAAAACCAGAGGAAAAAGTAGCAAATGAATAAACAATTCACATTAACAAAAAAGATCGCAAAGCATGGAACACAGTCTATCATAGTTATTCCTAGAATGCTAGAGAAAGATCTCAAGCCAAAGACAATTGTAAAGATTACGATTGATGTTTTGGAGGATGTTTACCAAAAATATTGAAACTATACTTTATTCAAATACACTCGGTTGCGTTTTTGGAACTAGCGGATATTTTATAGGCAGAATAGCATCACATATTTTATACGTCAGAAATACCACTCATCTATGATGAGTGGAAAAGCCATGCTTATCCTTCTGATATACATGGACTGGTATTTCTGATCGTGATCAAGAACAAGCATGATTGCTAGCAATCATGCCACCGGTCCGATGAAAATGAAGACATTTTCAGCGTGCCAAAATCTGTGATTTTGTGCATTTGACCGGTGGTTCTTGACAATCAGAAACTTTACACTATAGAAGTATTTTAGATCTTAAACAGCACACTCTTTATTATCGGTACTAATAATAGAATTAAAAGTACTGCTAATGTTATCCAACCGATCTGTGCCCATAATCGTGTTCCTTTCTCTTTGCCCTTCATGTTAACTAATGATGTATGGAGCATTCTTCCTCCATCAACAGGTCCTAAAGGCAACAAATTAGCAAGACCGATTCCTAAAGATAGAATAAACACCCATTCTAGAAGATTGATCAATATATATAATCCGTTATATGCCACGCCATAAAACCAGTCATCGCTTTTTATTTGGTACTCTGTCTTTATCCCTGCAACACCTAGATATCCCTTATTTTTATCATTAGGATTCTCTGTCAGTGTGACAGAAACATTCTTATCCTTTGACGCAAGTGTAAGAGTATCATTTGGCTTAGTGCAAGATAATGCATTTGACATATCGGTTGAATCCTTTATTGCCTGTCCATTAATCTCTGTATAGACAACATGCTTTTCTACCCCATACATTGCTGCAGGATAATCCTTCTGTATTGTTGTAAAGCTTACTCCTGTCGGATCAACCATTGCTGTCAATGCAGGATTCAAGACAACAAACAATAGTAAAGCAACGATTGCAGCTAATATTGCGTTAAAAAAAGGTCCTGCTGCAAACATCGATACCTGTATAGGTGAAGGTGCTTTAGTAAGTTTTTTCTCATCAGGCTCAACAAAAGCTCCTATTAATGGACCAAAGAAAACTATTCCGGTGCTTTTTACCGGAATCCCATGTGCTCTGGAAACAATTCCATGCCCAAATTCATGAAACACAACCACTATAAAAAGAGCAATTATCCCATACCAGAATGGAACAAATATAGGACTTCCAGGAATCTGTATCCCAGGAATAACTAAAGACATTGTCGGCGGCGCAGAAGGAACGAATATCAATTCATAAAGTCCTTTAATGAAAAAGCCAACTATAACAATCATTCCAATAAATCCTAGACCAATTGCACTATATCCTAGAATCTTAACAAATTCCTTATTCTTATCAGCAAACTTATTGATAAAATTAACACCACGCTGGGTTCTGTATAAAAGAATGAATTTATTCTCGACCTGCCATTTCTTTCTATTAATAAAAATCAGTATGGCAATAATAAGATAGAATAATATGACCCATTTATACTGAATTACCCAATCAATGAATGCCATTCTTTAACCTTAAATAAGAAGTTTATAAAGTTAATTATTATTTCTTTCTGACAGGTCTTAATGCCTTGCCATTGCATTTCCTGCATTTGACTTGCTTAGCAATAATCTTCATATTGTCAGATCTGATCTTAGTCTTGCAATTCCTGCAGACAAATACATTTTTATATAACCTTGCGTGTGCTTCGGGGAATTTAACCAAATTTTTTACCAAAAAATTTAGTAAAAGTGAGCGACATTTTTTCACAAAAAACTTAACGTTTTTGTGCCCAAAAAATCTTTGATTTTTTGGGGCTTCGAAAAAAGTCCCTCGGTCTTTAACTTTATCTTTTGTCCTCCTTGTTTATTCAGGTTTTACCTGTTTCATGACTTTATCATTAAGTATGACCCAATATAATACATTTGATCCTTCACTGCACGAGTCTTTCAACTCTTCTGGAACTGTCAGATCAAAAGTTTCAAACGTCTCTGAATCCATTACATTTGCCTTATCATTAGTTATGCTTAACACTTGGGCTGTTCTTTTCTCAATTATTGGAACATCAATATTATCATGTCCTGGCATTACTAGCTCTCTTTTCTTTCCATCAATCATGCCAACAGCAACAAGCCTTACTTTTGCATGTCCATGCTTTCCGGGCCTTGATGTTTGAGTATCTTGAACAATACATGCTGCTCCATCTACTATCACATAATTGCCTTTTTGCAATGTGCCCACAGACTTTGGAACAGTGTCTCCCATAAATTTCACCTTAATCTTATAAGAAAAGAAAATTTGAGGCATTTATAAAGCTTTTGGGGCACAACAAAATTCTCTGAATTTTGTGTGCAAGAAAATAGAGATTTCCTTTGCACACAAAAGTTACGAACTTAGTGAGGAAGATTTTGGATGATATGCTTTAAATTTTCCTGGGATATTTGCATAGATCAACTAATTTCAGTGCAACCTTTGTGTAGCTTTTCTTAATTGGATCTTTAAGATTATCTTCTATTAAAGAATTTTCTTTTGCCTCCCCAATATTTTCCAAAGTAAATGTCTTATTCTCATAATGTTTTGTTGCAGCAAATATCATCCCGAATTTGATTAGATCTTCTTTTGTTATTGTTTTGTAGACCTCATCGTATATTGTCTTCGCATCCTCAAAATTTAGCTTTAGTGTTAATGCATCTCTATCCTTTACATATTTTCTAAAATCTTCCATTTCATTATGCAATACATTTTCCTTATCCTTTAATGTTTGTTCTTTACTCTTAAATACAGTTTCCTTATTTGTATTGTATAATTTGTCTATATAAACTGTAAAATCATCTTTCCAATCAGGCTTATTGATTAATTCAAAAGGCCTTCCGTAGAAATGTCCTATTCCTGTATCGAACCAGATTCCTCTAGTGCTTTCTGTTAAAAACATCTTTCCAATCAGGCTTATTGATTAATTCAAAAGGCCTTCCGTAGAAATGTCCTATTCCTGTATCGAACCAGATTCCTCTAGTGCTTTCTGTTAAAAACATCTTCACTGTATGAGCAAAGAATATTGCATAATTCATATTGTTACATATTGTCAATCCTTGATTAGGATCTTCCTGGAGGGTGTGAAGATGACAGATATAATGCACTAGATTTTTTGGAGCGTCATTGATATATTTATTTACTTCTTTCTCATCTTCTGGGTTAGAGAATCTTATCGGTTCGAGAATTACTCTTCTGTTTATATTCATTGCATCTTCATATTTATATATATCGGCAATATTCTCTGGTTTGAATGCAACTTTAAAGAAATCATCTTTTTGCATCAATCTCAAAAAATGATAATCATTTTTATTTTCAGGCATACCACTCAAGAATAGTCAACTTTTTTATAAATGTTTTGATATTACCCCCCAATCCAGAAGCCTGAAACCTCTCCTCTTCTTTCTAAGCCATTGAGTGAGTTCTTGCTCAGAAACATTGAATCTCTTTTCATCCTCTCTGAAAGCTGTTGTATGCGCATGATGCTTTCCATTCTTTATGTTGAATGAATGTTTCTTATGTAAAAGTTCATGATACATCACGTAATCCAGAAATCTTTTTTCATTAAGTGGAAGATCCTTAAATATTGTGCTCATAAAAATAGTGTCTGAGCTGTATTCATAGCTTCCAAGTTTGTTGAATGATTCAGAGGCAAAGATAAGATTAGGCTTGTCCATCATTCCTTGAAACATATTTTCATTTACTCTTTCATAAGATTCTTCAAGCTCTTTATCATAAGTATGTTTTTTTGCATATTTAGAAAGGTTTTTCATGAATGACTCATACAGCTTCATGTCCTCTGTCTTGATATTTCTGATCTTTTTTATTTTCACAATCAAGCTCTGGATCAATCCTACTTGAATGTCCTTGTCTATATCCTTCCATTGCCTAGACAAATTGAACTCTATTTTATCTGCATTATATTTTGCATTTGCATTAAAATTCTTGAAATGGCCAGAATATTTTACTTTGATGATTCTCTTCTCTTCTATACCGAGTTCTTCAATAACTCTTGTAAGGTCCATGGCCTAAAATCATACTTGTGATTTATGAATTTTATGGAAGCAAAAACTTTATATATCAATTGTATATACATATGATATATGGGAGAATTGATCCATATAAGAATAGAGAAGAAGATAAGAGACGAGATACAGAAAATAATCAAGGACAATATGTTCAGTAGCGAATCAGAGTTCATCAGAGATGCATTAAGAAATAATATTGAAGTTTATAGAAAGATTGAAATATTAAAATCCATGCAGGGTAAGATAAAACCTTCAAAGAATCCTACTAAAATTAAACGTTCAGAGGTTTTCAGGACGTTCGGACTTGAAAATTGATGCAAAGTCTCTAATATTATTAGTCACGATAAGATCTGCTTTTGCCTTCCTTGCTAACAGTATATGCAAAGCATCGGAATAATGAGTAGGGATTAATTTGGCTTCTAATTTATCATTTGCTTCTAATTTTATTAATATTAACTTATTTTTTAAGAATTCAAATAAAAATTTTGTACTAGAATATTCAATAATTTTGCTTAATTCATATAACACCTGATCAGACAAAATAATATGATATTTGCATTTTATTGCTTTTCTGAAAATATTAAATGAATATCTTGATTTTTCTCTATTCATGAAGTAATCCAGATAAACATTTGTGTCTAAATATAGTTTCATGAAATTAGGAATTCATTCTCCTTAATAAGACTTGCCTAAGAATTTTATGGAAGATTTCCGGATTATTCATTCCTTACTTCATATCTTAGTATTGCCGCAATCTTCCCGAGCTCTTTTAGCTGGACACCTTCTCTTGTCTCGACACTCACAAGAAAAACAGCAGAATTCATCTTTTCTGCCTCTTCTGTGAACATATCAATCACTTCATCCTCTAAAGCTTCTGATAAAAGGACAGTGTCAACAGCTCCAAATTGAATATTTTTTAGAACTTCATCTTTTCCATAACTTACTTTTCCTGGTGTCTTGCCTAGAAGATCAAAGAATTTCTGCATAATCTTTTTTTCCTCAGCAATCTCCTCATTAGCCAATATATCATCTGACTTATCAACTAATTCCTGCAATCCAAATTCTTCAGTGTAGCTTAAATCCTTTATACCGATTATTTTATTCTTAACATCTGTTGTTATGAAATTTCCGTCGACAAACTCGTATTTTGTAGGTCCGGGGCCTCCAACGAGGATTCCTTTAAGGTTTTCCATCTTAAGAAATTGGTCTTTCATTATTTCTCCAATCTTATTATAGAATGCCTTTGCAGCAAGCTCCCTGTTTTGTGCAAATCTTACTGATGATTGTCCTCCGGCTTTCATCTTTCCCGGCACCATCGAATCCTCTTTGACTAATGGAATGATTGTTTTTCCTTTTAACAAAGCAACTGTTGCATCTCTTCTATCCATAACAACTAATCCATATGTTGATTTATCCTCTGCCATTTCTTTTAATGGATCAAGAATAAACTCTTTATCACATCTATATAATCTTGTATTGATCGGCGTGGGAGGCTCTATTGACCATACTTTAAATTCTTGAAAACCCTCTCTTTTAGCAATATTTCCAGAAAATGCAGCTAATCCGTGAGCAGGAGTCCTCTTTATGAGTTTTAGATGCTGGATCATTCTCTCTAATGCTGTTATGACAGCATCTCTGTTTGTTTTTGATTTTATATTAGTTGCAGTGCCTTGCTCTTGCTGCAGATGATTGATTATTGCATTCATGTCATATCCTTGTGGAACATAGACTGAAACATACTCTGTATGGCGACCTCTAAATAATTCTAGCTCCTTTACAAAGTGCTTGAGCTTCTGTCTTTGCAGCATACTCGCTTTATCTTCATTTTCCATATTCATAGAACAATAAGGTAATTTTTAAATGTTCTCCTTATCATTAGCGTCTAGCGAACTCTAATATATAAGATTGGAATCAAATAACTCGATATCCAATAAATCTCATATGCTATGTGAGCACGCTAATGTTCTCACAAACTTTTTAAAACACTGACAATTCTTCATCTCGAGGGACTCATAGTCTGGATTCGCGGGCATAGCCAAGCAGCAAGGCAGCCGCCTGCAGAGCGGCCATTCGGGGGTGCAAATCCCTCTGCCCGCTTAAGCGTAGCGCAAGTGGGGAAAGGTCCCGAACAGAGTGGGGATATTACCGCTTGCTGTTTAATTAGCGAGGGGAGTTAGGGAGAACAAAATGGGGATATATAAATTTATTGGCAAGCGTTAGCTTGCCTCAGGGTTTAATACCCCGACCTTTAGGTCGTTTCTTATAGAAATATTTTAATTGCGGCTTCGCCACAAATTTTTTTGCGGGCGAAGC
>Ga0209212_1000397_pt1 | contig 86285 bp, 84 predicted proteins | sample RifGroC2_FD_183996 | JGI IMG/M metagenome (GOLD analysis project Ga0209212, IMG submission 183996) | Groundwater microbial communities from Rifle, Colorado, USA - Groundwater C2 (SPAdes) (version 2) | ecosystem: Environmental > Aquatic > Deep subsurface > Groundwater | place: Rifle, Colorado...
AGGTTTTTCACAACCAACTACCACCACACAAAACCAAATTAAAACCATCGACACAATAAAGACCAAAACATTGAAACAAGAGCCGATGTTCACACCTGCGCCAAAGAAAACAATAGAGCAACAAATGCAAGAATTAGACGCACTCCGTTCTGCAACAATTAAATAATATGAAAAACATCATACAATCATTAAAAATCATTACTCTAGCCCTCATTCTTTCCTTCGGTATCTCCTACGTCTACGCATGGACAGAACCGATAGTGACACCACCAGGAGGGAATGTTTCTGCGCCAGTAAACGTTAGCTCAACCGCTCAGTATAAAGAGGGTGCATTTGGTATCGGTGGTCTGTTCCGCGGTTATGCCAATGCGATTTTTGATGGGAATGTTGGTATCGGGGCTACGAGTCCGGCAGGACGATTACAGATTGGGACTTTATCTTCTGGTGTCAACGGAAGCATCAATGGAGCCAGTAACCCAACAAGGCTTATTGTAAACGGCGCAACTGGCTCGGAGGCGGCCCTTACGCTTGGGTACTACTCGTCCGGTTATGGGTTGAACTTATGGGTGCCGGCCAATCCTTCAGCCCCATGGCCCACCTATATCGATAATATCAATGCCTACAGCGGTTTCCGGTTCAGGAACAATACCAGTGCCACCCCAGTCGAGCTCATGACGATTGATGCGACGGGTAGAGTCGGGATAGGTGTTCCAGATCCAACTCAAAAGCTCGATGTCGCTGGAAACATAAAAGGCACAGGAGTATGTATTGGTACAGATTGCAAGACAGCCTGGCCAATTGGCGCTACTGGGCCACAAGGACCAGCAGGTGCAACCGGCGCTACGGGGGCCACTGGTGCACAAGGACCAGCAGGTGCAACTGGTGCTACGGGGGCCACGGGTGCACAAGGACCAGTCGGTGCTACTGGCGCTACTGGTGCAACTGGGCCACAAGGACCAGCAGGTGCAACCCCTCCTGCAGGGAGCACATTTCTTGACACTAGCTCAACAGCGCAGACAAAGTCTGGAGCCCTAACAGCAGCTGGACTCACGACAACAAATCGTCTAACAGTTGGAGAGGCGGGCGGAGCATACACATACATCACAATGAAGGACGATGAATCACCAAACGGTGTAAAATACGTGCACGCAAACAGCAACGTTGTCGGGTTCCTTAGTGGCTATGGCGGCTGGCTTTCTTACTGGGATAACGCTGGAAGTCAGTACAATGTTGGCAATATAAATGCAAACGACTATTATATTCGCGCATCAGGCATGTGGGCGAGCCAGATAGGTGCAACTGGGCCACAAGGACCAGCAGGTGCAACCGGCGCTACGGGGGCCACTGGTGCACAAGGACCAGCAGGTGCAACTGGTGCTACGGGGGCCACGGGTGCACAAGGACCAGCAGGTGCAACGGGTGCAACGGGTGCTACTGGGCCACAAGGACCAGCTGGCAATACTTTTATAAAGCAAACAACTATTTATCAAGCACCTGCAAAAGCTACTACTTGGTGTTGGACGGATGGCAGTAAGCAGACCTGTACAAACACATGCAATGGGCAGCTAACTACTGCTTCTACTTGTCTTTATGCTGGAACCTGCGCTTCGTATTCTTGTGATGCAGCTTCTGCTTTTGCAAATACGAATTTAGGGGCTTTGGTACAGTAATCATTATTAACGAAAAATGAATAAAAAAATATTATTTGCCCTGGTGTCGCTAGTTTTTTTAAGCGCAACTTTCCTTGTTCAAAGAGAGGAGTGGGGGAATTTGCCAGCCAGCGAGCAAAGTAGTTCCTTGTCGCCTTCTTTTTCTGTCGTATTAAACCATGAAAATATTGCCTCAACGATGAATGGTCTCATTGAAAACTCCTTTCATTTATTTGGAAAAGTAAAAGAAATAGGAGTTGGGTATCTTGTGGTGGAGGCTTCTGTTTCTGATTTTGAAAAACTTAGTGTTACTGATTTTTCTAATGAGAAGACGGAGCTCCCAGTTGTTTTGAAAAATTATAGAGTTAATATATCTGACCGTACCGAATTTACTTCAGTAAGGTTTGACGAGATATACGACAATGCATATATTACCGTCGAGTCCAGAGAAGGAATTTATACAACAAATGAACTGACGGCTATAAAAGTAACCGTACCTCCTATTGAAGAGGTTGCAATCATTGCAGAGAAAAATAAAAAAATAAATGAAGCCATCGCAAATGGCACATACCAAGGAGAGTAGTCTCGTTTTATTAATGTTAAACTTTGATAAACTTATAGAAGGCGTTGATTTGCACCCTCCGGCGTATCAAATCCTAGGTGCTCGTATGCGCGCGGTGTAGCAAGGCGGCCTCGTGGTGTGCGCTCAATGAGACCGAGTTGTAAGAGATATGGCTCGTTCACTTCCTCAAGTGTTGCCATTTCCTCAGAAAGCGCGGCAGCGATAGTGGAGAGGCCCACTGGACCTCCTTTAAATTTCTCAATAATTACTTCGAGAATTTTTCGGTCGAGAGCAGTGAGTCCAAGTTCATCTATCTCTAGAAGAGCGAGAGCGTCTGCGACATATTTAGAAGAGAGGTCTCCTTTATGGACCTGCGCAAAATCACGTGCGCGTTTCAAAAGATAGTTCGCTGTCCGTGGCGTTGCGCGACTGCGTTTTGCTATCTCACGCGCAGCGTCGTCGGAAAGTGTGATGCCAAGAATTTTAGCAGATCGTTTTATGATTTTTTCAATCTCGTCTTCTGTGTAAAACTCCAAACGAAATGTTCCACCAGAAAAGCGCGAGCGAAGAGGTGACGAGATAAGAGCCACACGTGTAGTTGCGGCTATCATAGTAAAAGGGGGCAGGTCTAGCTGTATGGTACGCGCGCTTGGTCCTTTGCCAATAATAATATCAAGCACACCCGACTCCATCGCAGGGTAGAGAACCTCCTCAATCATTTTATTTAAACGGTGGATTTCGTCTATGAAGAGCACATCGCCTGGAGAAAGGTTGGTTAAAATTGACGCCAAATCACCCACTTTTTCGATAGCTGGCCCTGAAGTAGACTTGACTTGACAGCCCATTTCGTTCGCGATAAGATGTGCCAACGTCGTTTTTCCGAGCCCCGGTGGCCCATAGAAAAGGACATGCTCAGGTGGGTGCGAGCGCTCTTTTGCAGCCTGAAGAAGTATCTCTAAATTCTGCTTTATTGTTTCCTGACCAATGTATTCGTCGAAACGGCTCGGACGAAGCGCTTGGTCGAGAAAAGAAAAATCCTGAGGATTTTCAGAGCTTTCTGGGTTGTTAGTAGGGGTACTTGACATAAAAATTGTTTTGTGCTAGACTTGTTCTAGTGGTGATCAAATGGTCATCACTCGTTCATTTAAAAGATCCTATACATAAGCCTCTCTTAGTTGGGTCCCCCGGGATTCACATGGTCGCGAACGAGGACGTGCTGGTGCTTCGCTTTATGCGAAGATTGCTGTCGCTATCCTTAGATCGCCTCCTAACTCAGTTCCTTGTGTTCTGAGAACTATGTGGGGTTTATGTACGGGATTTTTTCTTGCCTGTTTCTTTGACGCCCCTCTTTGTTGTTTCGTTTGTTTTTTCCTGCGCAGTATTACTCATACAGCTTAGTCAAAAACTCTCTCACGCCTTGAGGTGCATTCAAATAAAAGTCAAGAAACTATTTACAAGAGCTTTGTTGAAATTGTATCGGTTTTGGGCGTAAATAACAATGTGCCAAAGCTAAAACCTTGACTTTAATATATTACCTGGTATAGTTTCAGGTGGAATACGGATACTCGCACCGGTTTGCGAGATTGTTTTTTTAAAAGGGAGCAGTAAATGACAAAGAAGATCGTGATTTTGGGTGTTGGTCCGGAGCATCAAGCTGTCTACGAGGATGTTCTGAAGGAGAACAAAACCATTTTCGTTTCGACGCCACTTGCTGCGTTTGGTGTGTTGAAAAACACCGACGTCGTTGCAGTAAATATCGACAACCACACCTCGTTCCTCGACCAAGCCTTCAATCGCGGGTATTGTGGCAAGGTTGTCGCTATCACTAACAGTCGCAAAAAAATGAACAAGGCTACCGAGTTGCCAGATGGCAGCAAAGTCTACCCTGTCTGTTGCCGGACTGCCCCAGAAGAAATTATGCGGTCCCTCGCAATATGAAAAAAGCCCGAACACAAAATGTTCGGGCTTTAATTTTAAGAGCCTATCCACTATCTCGCTTTCCAGACGAATTTCCTAAATTTTGAGGCAAAAAAATGAGCAATTTGATGAGCTGAATCGAGATTCAGTAAAGAAAATTGAACTTTTTTTGACCAAAATTTGTGGAATTCTAGTCGAAATGGAGGGGCTCTAATTATCCCTCCTTTTCTAGGTCAACGACACGCTCAACTTCGTCAAAAGATGTTGCCCCAGCGAGAATTTTTTCAATCCCATCCTCCCTCATTGTTAGTAGCCCCTGCTTTGCGGCAATGTTGCGAATCTCACGCTCGGATGGGATTGTGTCTAGAAGCGCCTCAATTTCTGAAGTCATAAGCACAGCTTCAAAAACCCCGACACGGCCTTTGTATCCGAGATTGCATTTCGAGCACCCAACAGCTCTCCATATTTTTTTTGTTTGCACATCCACACCGACTTTTTCTTTGATGATTATTGCAACTTCATTGATTATCTTTTGCTCACGCTCGTTTGGTGTGTCCTCTCTTTTGCACTCAACACATAGTTTGCGAGCAAGGCGTTGAGCAAGAATTAAAGTGAGAGATGAACCTAGAATTTTTGGCGTCACCCCAATATCTATAAGACGTGGGATGGCTCCAGCAGCCGTGTTTGTGTGAAGAGTAGAAAACACCATATGCCCAGTTAGCGCTGCATTGATTGCTACCTTTGCTGTCTCACCATCGCGGATCTCACCGATCATGATAACATCAGGGTCCTGTCGCATTGCAGCACGAAGCCCCTCAAGAAATGTATAACCACGGTCTGCCTCGACTTGTGTCTGGGACACGCCCTTCAGATGGTACTCAATCGGGTCTTCTATCGTCATCATTTTTATCTCCGGCGAGTATATTCTCTTTAAAAATGAGTACAATGTCGTCGTCTTACCAGAACCAGTTGGACCAGTGTTCAATATCATACCGTGCGGCTTGCGGATTTCACGATCGACAATAGCAAGCAGGCGTGGAGACATACCAAGATCCTCTAAGGTTACATTGAGAGAAAGTGGGTTCAAGATACGCATCACCACTCCTTCACCATAAGACCCGGGGATAACTGAAACGCGCATTTCGATCTCAATGTCAGAGATTTTAATACTAAAACGGCCGTCTTGGCTTTCAGTACCAACATTAAGTTTGAGTCCTGAAAGTAGTTTGAGACGTGAACTAAATAGACGATATATTTCTGATGGGAGGGTTGCAACTTCGTGTAGCACTCCATCGACACGGTAGCGGATGTGAATAGAATCCTCGGCTGGCTCGATGTGAATATCTGACGCGCGAATACCAATAGCTCCAGCAACAATAACACTAAAAATATTTGAAATATGACGAGCCGATTTTTCCGTGACAGTTGTTTCGAGAATTTTTGACACGTCGGCGAGTGAGGTAAATTTTTTGATAAGCCCCTCCATGTTGTCGCCAGAAATATCAACCATCCCAGCTTCGCTTTTTATGGAGCCAGAAATCTCTTTGTACCTCTCCCATGCTTTTTCTAGACTTGCGTGAGAGACGAGATATTGTTCTAGTATGTATCCGCGCTCAGCAAGTGATGCGAGAACCTCTTTTGTGTTTGCCTGTGTTGGCGAAAAAAGACCAACCCTCAATTTTTTATTTGCTACAGCAAACGGGGCGACTAGTGCAGCACGCGCATCGTCCTCCTTGATAAGTCCAACTGCGGTAGTATCAATAGGAACACCAGTTAGATCTGCATAGGGGATACCGTGTTTTACTGCAATGATCTGCAAAAAATCCTCTTCTTCCTTTTGGCGAAGTTTGGATATTTGGTCGTTGCTACTAGTGTCGTCAAATTTGAGCATTTTTATATGCTTACAGTATAAGTGTTTTTTGTCACGACTGCCACTTGACAAATTCTATGAATCATGTATACTGTGTATAGATGTTTGGTTAATCCTCGCGAATATTTTCGCAACCGCGCCTCGGGTACAGGGGTAGGAGAAAAAAATGAAGAAGTTCTTTACAATGCTGTGCATGGTGTTGGCGTTCGGTGCTACTTCGGTAGCCCAGGCGGACACCGGTGGTGCCGCACTCGGCGGCATCCTCGGAGCCGTAGTAGGGAGCCAGGTTGGTGGCGGGAATGGTCGCGTAGCAGCGACAGCTGTCGGGGCCATCATCGGGTCCCAAGTCGGGGACAAGATGACCACCAACCCGCCTGTGCGCCGCGCAGTTTACCAACCGCGCGAGCAGTACGGCGCAGGTGGCGACCCAGAGCTCGAAGCAGCACGTGCCCAAGGCCGTGCCGAACGCGAGCGCGCTGCACGCCAACAGGCCATCCAAGCCGCATATCAATGCGGAAGGGACGGAAGCTGCTAGCCATCTAGCAAGCGAGTGAGAGCGCCATCTCTCACAAAAACCAAGAGCGTAGAGAAATCTACGCTCTTTTTTCTTGCCCTTGACAAAAAAAAGATATTTGGTATAATATAAAAATATGAATAAAACAATTTCAAAAACAATTCGAGTGATTGCGGTCACCAGTGTGGCCCTCTTCGCCTTTACTGGTGAGGTTTTTGCTGCGCCAACATTTCTCCCTACATCTTCTCTTGAGATCACAAATACAAGCGCAGTTGTGCGTGTGTATGTTGAAAACCCGAATGAGTTGGCTGTAGTATGGTTTGAGTGGAGCGAGGCATCATCTGTGCTCCCCCCAGAGGTTATTGCAATGAGCAACTATTTCGGAAGCGGTTTTTTTGCAGCGCGGTTACCTGATTTGAAGCCAGGGACAACATACTCATATCGTGCTGTTGCAAAAAGTGGTGGAGCGACAGTTTATTCACCCACCGCCTCGTTTAAAACAACAGGCTCGGCTCCAGTGACAACAACAACTGGTTCTTCTCAAGTAGCTCTTGGAGGAGCATCACTTTCAGGGGGTTCTGCAAATACAGACACACCATCAGCAGTCTCAACTCAAAACGTAACGTCGCAGGTTTCTTCTGGCTCCGCGCAATCACAGCCAGTAGTTTCGCAGACAACAACAAGAAGCTCAACTAAAACAGTTGCAACAAAAAATGGAGTAAACACAGCATCATCAAATAGCGCAAAAAGTGGTACTGCTAATCTTGGCGCCAACAACAACACAGCATTAGTTGCTGGGTCAGGGAGCGACCTGTTTCCAAGTACGCTTATTGGTTGGGTGGCGCTTATTGTTGCGACATTATTCATAGTACTCCTTATGGTTGTAATTTTTGAATCAACTGAAAGACGCAAGAAAGTACGCGTCATGAAAAAGGAGAATGGTGAAGAGGTATTGATAGAGGAATAATTCACAAGCACGTCCTAATAGTGAGCAAAAAGTCTACCCTCGCGATACTATCGCAGAGGGTTGACTTTTTTATAGACTATGATATAATTAATCAAGATAACAAATGAGTCCGGATAGCGTCGCTATCCCTTTGAAATTCAACTTTAGGAAAGGGAGGCCAAAATGGCAACCGTTGAAATGACAAAAAGCAACAAGTGGGCGATCGGGGCTATTGTCGCCCTGGTCATCATCATCCTCATTTTGTGGGGGGTTGGTGGCAGCATAAGTTCATCGAAAGATGAAGAAATGCAAAAACTAACGACCGCAATAAAGGGAGCTGTCGACAACATGACAACCCAAAATAAAACCATCAATGACATTGATGTGGCTGTGAAGAAATTCCCAGCACAATTGAGAGAGGCCATAATCGACCACGAGGAGAGGCTACACAAAAAACCTGTCGTGGTTAGTCGCACAAGCACACAAAAGAAAAAGGCAAAACCGATCAGGAAATTGCCTGAAGTGCAAAGAGCAAAGCCTCAACCTGTGGACAAACTAGCAGTAGTGTCGAACGCTTTGAAAGATTGCAATTCATTCGGTGGTGTCCTAATGTTGCGGGAAGGTAAAGTTGTCTGCGATATGAAAAAAGCAGATGACTCCAAGCCAGCAACGGAAAAGGTCGCACAGCCAGCACCTTTACAGGAAGGAGCGGAGTGTGACGCGGGTAAAGGGCACAAAGGTGTCTTGAGGGTCGTCGATGGTACATCGCGTTGCGTGTGGGAAGCAGCTCAAGCCCCTGTACAGCAGGTAAGGCGCGAGCAAGATCCAGTGCGCGAAACGGTTTACTACCGCGAACCTCTTCATGAAGTTTATTACGAAGAGGAGCCTCAGGAAGAAGCATCTTCTTCCTCTGGCTTTGGCTCCTGGCTTCCGTGGGTAGCTACTGCAGTTGTTGGTGGAATTATTTACAACAATAACCGCAGAAACAACGCTGCTCTGGCGCCTGCCGTAGTAGGTGGTCCGGTGAATCCAGCCCCTGGTGGTCCGGTGAACCCTATCCCTTAAGTTGAAACATCTTTAGAACACGCAAAACACCGCGTGTTCTACATTTTCAAGTCTTTAATTAAACTAAATTGAAGCTTTGAAAATGTACGAGTCGGTACAGTGGAGAATTTATTAATGAAAATATTTATGAATAAAATTATGAAAAAAATAATCGGAGGGATTGTTGCCATAGTTGCGCTTGCGCTCCCTGTGGTGTCTTTCGCAGCCACATTAAACAATGACCCGTTGGATTTTGCGACACTTCGTGTAATGAATTACACAACAAACCCAACATGTTCTACGTGTTGGGCTACTACAGCAACTGCAAACGCTGGAGATGTTTTGTCTTTTGCTATTTACTACCACAACGTTGGTCCAGATATAGCGACGAATGTGCGTGTAACATTTAGTCCTCAGACAACAGTGGCGGGAACAGCACACACATTTACCGCAACAGTGAGGGCTGACAATGCGCCAGCTGTTACTGGCACAGTGACTGTGATGACCACCACAAGCCAGACTCTTTCATTTTCTCCAAACTCAGTTATTTGGCGTCCTAATCAGCAGACTGCCGGAGCGACTGCTCTACCTGGTGCGCAACTCCACACCGACCTTTTTAATGGTGTTGGGATAAATCTTGGTAATATCGCACCAGGGTGGGCAACACAAGGGTCTGTAGTTGTGCGTTTCCAGACTACAGCCACAACCGGTGGCGCTATCTCTATCCCAACCGTCAACACTTCAAGCGCGAGCGCTACATCGCAGACCTCGGCAACCTTGAACGGTTTCGTAACTCCAAACGGAGCAAGCACAAACGCATGGTTTGAATGGGGAAGCACACCTACATACGGTATGTCGACTACAGCTATCAACTACGGTACAACAGCAACAAGCTTCAGTAATGTGATCACAGGTCTCGCAGCAAACACTACCTACTACTTCCGCGCAGTAGCGCAGAATTCGCAGGGTATCGTGTACGGGACACAGATGAGTTTTGTGACAACAACTACCGGAACCCTCTCCGCACCAACCGTCAACACTTCAAGCGCGAGCGCTACATCGCAGACCTCGGCAACCTTGAACGGTTTCGTAACTCCAAACGGAGCAAGCACAAACGCATGGTTTGAGTGGGGAAGCACACCTACATACGGTATGTCGACTACAGCTATCAACTACGGTACAACAGCAACAAGCTTCAGTAATGTGATCACAGGTCTCGCAGTAAACACTACCTACTACTTCCGCGCAGTAGCGCAGAATTCGCAGGGTATCGTGTATGGAACACAGATGAGTTTTGTGACAGGCGTGTCCTCTTGGACTGTTGTGTCTGTAAGCACAAGAAACGCTGATGTATCTACCGACCTAGCTATTCTGAATGGTTATGTAGATCCAAACTTTACGAATGACACTGTTCGTTGGTTTGAGTGGGGGACAAGTACATCTCTTGGAAACACAACAACAATCCTGTCGCATGGAAGTATTGCATCAAACTTTAACGCAACTATTACTGGACTCAGTTCAAACACAAATTACTATTATCGAGCGGTAGCGCGAAATTCACAAGGTACCATTTATGGGAATATTCTCTCGTTTACGACAACTGGCACAACAGGCGGTGTTATTACAAGCACAACTGGGTCTGTTCCTGCAGCAACAACTCTTCTGGCAACAGACCTTACTGGCACAACAGCTGTCTTTAACGGACTTGTGTTCACTTCATCAAATCAACCATCAAACGCATGGTTTGAGTGGGGGGCAAGCACGCTTTTGGGTAACAAAACCCAAACGATAAGCGTAGGGGCTCTACCCACAATAAGACATTCAGATAATATTACTGGGCTAGTGCGTGGTCAGACTTACTACTATCGTATTGTTGCGGAGAACCCATACGGCAGAGTATATGGTTCCACCATGAGCTTTGTTTCAGAGGGAAGCTCAGTTGTTGCAACAACAGGCACAGTGGACACAGGCGTTGTTATCACAACACCGAGACCAGTAGTTACAAAACCTACTGTGACTGTTGTAAACAGTGGAAGTTCAACGCAGTCTCTCGTCTCGCTGTCTGTCGATGGAGGAGCAGAGGCTATCACAGAAAATGAGAAGCGCTCATACTACGTGACATGGAAAAATGAAAGTAGCCAATCCCTTAGGAATGTAGTCCTACGTGTCACTTTTCCTCAAACGATGAACTTTGAAAGTTCAACAGTCGGAACTTTTTCACCAGCAGACAACACTGTAACTATTGATCTTGGAGCACTTGCATCAGGTGACACAGGAGAAGCATTCTTTATTGCAACTACAGATAGGGCGATAAAGAATGGGGACCTTCTTGTTGTTACAGCAAACATGGTCTACACAGACACAAAAGGAGTGCAGGGCGATGCAATCGCATACAAGACACACCGCGTAGAAGCATCAGCAAGCGCTCTCGGCGCAAGCATCTTTGGAGCAGGTTCGTTCTTGCCAACAACACTCTTTGGGTGGATGCTTCTAATAGCATTGGTGCTCGTATTGGTCCTTCTTGGGAACCACCTTTACGGCAGGTTCTCTGATACGCACGCCTCATACTAAGGGGCGGAAGTCAGAATATGGAATATGGAATTTAGCAAAAACGTGGCACGACCGAAAGGCGTGCCACGTTTTTGCTACACATATTTCAGTCTATAAACTCTACATTCCGTATTCTGTCTTCGAAGTGGTAAGATGTAAGGGATGAAATACGAAGTAAAAAATCTTGAGGAATTGCGTGCAGTCGCGGGCAATGTATTGCGGTCTTTTGTTGAAATGCCACAAAAGTCAACTGCAACAGTCGTAGGACTTTCTGGGGATCTTGGGGCAGGGAAAACAGCGTTTACAAAATGTGTTGCTAGTATTTTGGGCATCAACGAAGTTGTTACCAGCCCAACATTCGTCCTCGAAAAAGGATACGCAATACCGCGAGGGTCGTTACTCGGCGAGCGTTTTACAAAGCTCATACACATAGATGCATACAGACTAGAAAATGAAAAAGAAATGCAAGCTCTTGAGTGGGAGGCCCTTCTCCTCGATGAACACAATCTCATTTTTATTGAATGGCCAGAGCAGGTAAAAGGTGTGCTCCCAAAAGATATAATTATGATTTCTTTTCAGTATGTTGATGAAGGTGTGCGTAGTGTCACAGTAGAATAGTATGGTAAAAAAATCAACAAAAGAAAACGGTCAAAAAAGGACACTCGTTATTCTCGACGCGCACGCGATTTTGCATCGCGCCTACCACGCGCTTCCAGAATTTTCCTCTAGCAAGGGTGAGCCGACAGGCGCTATCTATGGCCTCTCAACAATGATAATGAAAATTATTAAGGATTTGAAGCCAGACTATATCGTAGGATGTTTTGACCTCCCTCAACCAACTTTCCGCCATGAGGCATACGATGCGTACAAGCTCGGTCGCGCAAAGGCGGAGGACGATCTTGTTCATCAGATCAAGCGCTCACGAGATGTGTTTGGTGCACTAGGTATTCCAGCTTACGAGCTTGCAGGGTTTGAAGCAGATGATCTCCTTGCAACAATTGTTGAAAAAACAAAAAACGAAAAAGATTTAAGAGTAATTATTGCTTCTGGTGACATGGACACACTTCAGCTTGTCGATGACAATCGTGTCCTCGTGTACACACTAAAAAAGGGGATTAACGATACGATTTTATATAATGAAAAAGCAGTAATCGATAGGTTTGGGTTCAAGCCTGCTCTCCTCCCAGACTATAAAGGTCTCCGTGGCGATCCGTCAGACAACATTATTGGGATAAAAGGCATAGGTGAAAAAACAGCGACAACGCTTATCACAACCTTTGGCTCCATTGAAGAAATTTACAAAAAAATAAAAAAAAGCCCAGAAGTGTTTAAGGAAGCAGGTCTCACACCGCGAATAATAAAACTCCTAGAGGATGGCGAGGAAGAGGCACTTTTTTCAAAAACACTTGCGACAGTGCGCCGTAACGCGCCAATAGAATTTTCGTTGCCACAAAAAAAGTGGAGCGAAGGCTTCAACCCAGAACAAGCCGAGGCTTTGTTTGCTGATCTGGACTTCCGAGGTCTTCGTGATCGCCTGCACGAGCTATTGGGGGTAATACGTAAATCCCCCCCAGAGGATTCTCTAGTAGAAGAAGTAGACCAAGTACTTTTCAAGCATGCGCAGATTGCACTGTGGCTTTTAAACTCTGAGCTCACCACACCGTCTCTCGAGGACATCCTTCATTATACAAAAAAGAATAATTTTAGAGATGCGTTTGAGTCGCTCGAGGCATTGGTGGGGAAGCAAGGACTTGGAGGTGTTTACCGCGACATAGAGTTGCCACTTATTCCTATTATAGAAGAAGCGCAGAAATATGGAATCGTTGTGGACAAGGGGCATCTTGAGAGCCTTTCAAAAAAATATCACACAGAGCTCGATAAGATAACAGCGCGCATCTACGCGCATGCGGGAGGAGAGTTCAATATGAATTCACCAAAACAGCTTGGCGAAATACTTTTTGATAAACTTGGGCTTACAGTAAAAGGGCTTAAAAAAACAGAGGGAGGCGCGCGCTCAACGCGTGAATCAGAGCTTGTGAAGCTTCGCGATACGCATCCGATTATTGCTGATATACTTTTATACCGCGAGCTTCAAAAACTTTTGTCCACGTATATCGATAACATCCCGCAATTAATCGGCGAGGATGGGCGCCTACATACTACGTTAAACCAAGCAGGAACAACAACAGGAAGAATGTCATCCTCAAACCCAAACCTACAAAATATCCCAGTACGAGGAGAAATGGGGGCTGCAATACGTGACGCATTTGTGGCACCAAAAGGGTCGACACTTATCGCTTTTGACTACTCTCAAATTGAAATGCGTGTGCTTGCCGCGCTTTCCCAGGATGAGCAGTTGATAGAAGTTTTTCGTACTGGTGTAGACGTTCATACATCTGTCGCTTCTCGCGTGTTCAAAGTTGTGGCCGAGGATGTGACCCCAGAAATGCGCCGTAGAGCAAAGGTAATCAACTTTGGGATTGTTTATGGAATGGGGGTGAATGCTCTAAAGGACAACCTTGGCTCTACTCGAGCAGAGGCGCAGGAGTTTTATGACAATTACTTTTTAACCTTTCCCAAAATTGCTTCGTATTTTGAAGATGTAAAATCACAAGCAAAAAAGGACGGGTTCACAACGACATACTTTGGTCGCCACCGTTTTTTTGCTGGGCTCAAGTCCCCGATACAATTTATTAGAGCGAGCGCGGAGCGTATGGCAATGAATGCTCCACTCCAAGGCACAGCAGCCGATATTATAAAGATAGCAATGAAGAACGCGCATGATGGTCTTAGAAAAGCAGAGTTGCTTTCAAAAGTGCATTTGTTGCTTCAAATACATGATGAGCTTTTATACGAAGTTGCAGAAGACAGTGTAGACAAAGCTACTGCCGTTATAAAAGAAGCGATGGAACACTCTGTTGAGTTCCCAGTTCCCATTACGGTATCAATTGCAGAAGGGACACGGTTTGGTTCTATGAAAAAGCTAAAATAACACAAACATGCTTCATATTATTTATGGGAATGATAGAGAAAAAGGTCGCGCGCGTTTTCGTGAGCTACGCAAAAAACTTAGCAAGGAGTGCGGGGAGGAGCGCGCAATCCTTGAGGGAGAACTATCGAAGGAACTCCTACATTCCTTTGCAGCATCGCAGGGGCTCTTTGGGAACACATCACTTTTTACTTTTGATTGTTTATTTGATAAAAAAGCGGAACAGGAGGTTCTTCTTGCGCACGCAAACGAGCTTTGCTTGTCGCTAAATTCCTTTTTAGTATTTGAGCCAGAATTGGACAAAAAAATCGCGGGAGAAATTAAAATCACACAAGCTGAGGTTGAAGAATACGTCGCAAAAAAAATAGATACACGACCAGATTTTAATATATTCTCTCTTGGTGATGCGCTTGGCAAACGAAACAAAAAAGAATTGTGGGTCTTGTACCAAGAGGCACTAACCTCTGGCTTGTCGGGGGAGGAGATATGCAACACTCTTTTTTGGACGGTTAAAAATATTGCACTTATGAAAAATGCGAGGATGGATGACAACTGCGGGCTGAACCCCTTTGTTGCTACAAAGGCGCGTAGTTTTGCAAAAAATTACTCACAAGAAGAGATCGCAAGCCTTTCCAGATCGCTCGTCACTATTTATCACGAGGACCACAGAGGAGGGGAGCCGATGAATATATCCCTCGAAAGATTCATTCTTGATATATAAAAAAACAAAAAAAGCCAGCTTATGCTGACTTTTTAATTTTGCCTGTATGAGGCGTTGTGTGCTAAAAGAACAAATTCTTGGAGCGCTGTATATCGCGCAAGGTGCAGGTAGTGATTGTGCATGAATTCCTTTTTGTGTAGACCGTAAGTTGGCCAGAACCTGAAATTTGCGAATCACCTAATTTAAGTCTGTGTTTATTATATCCCAGGAATCATTATTTGTGCAACAAGCCACCTGTGGATAACTTTTTTGCAGTGGATAAATAGCCAATGTCATGATAGGGGAAGCTATTTTTGTGTGGGCTTGACAAAAAAAATGGATATGCTATACTTGTTCTAGTGAAGTTAACAGGTCCAATAAAGGGTTCTGTGGCTTCCACTTCGGTAGTTCTTTCAATTTAAAAAAGGAGTAGCAAATGAAAAAGTTGTTTGTAGTTGTATTGGCATTCGTTTGTCTGTCGTCTGGCTCAGCTTATGCAGCTGGTCCGACGAAGCACGTCGTCGTTGCCGGTTCAGGCGGCCTCGATGTGGCGGCAAAAGAATGTGCCCCGCACCTCGGTCAGCCCTCTTGGCAGGCTTGTGTGGCTCATCACGACGGGCTTTACACGCCCAACGCAGACGGCTCAATCAGCCGGAACTACATCCGCGTGGATGATGCCCCAGCACCAAACGCAGATGGCCCGGTAACGTGCGAGGCCAAATTTGTCGTCATGCAAAACGGCGACATCGGCTGGGAGTTTCCGGCAAACCCGAAATGCAAAGGGGTAGCAAACAAGAAGTAAAAAACAACAATCACAAAAACCAAACAAAAGGACTTCCTCGGAGGTCCTTTTTTATTTTACGCGCCCAGTAGAAATCGCCTCTCCTTTTAGCCGATACAATCCATTTTGATTTGATGGTATTGCAGAGTACTGCTCGCCCAAGACTAGCGTGTGGTCAGGAATAATTTTGTTTTCGTCAAAACAAAATTTTCACGACCCTGCCTCGCTTATTTTGCTTGCTAGCAAAATATTGCTCCGGCTCGCACAACTAAAAAACAGCACGCAGGTGCTGTTTTTCTTTACGTTGTGCGCCCAGTAGTTTCGGTCTCGAGTTACTAATTCGCTTCGCTCATAAGTACTCGCGACCTCGGCTCACTGTTGCTTCGCAACATGTTCCGCCTTTCGATTCCTAACGCAAGCCAAGCAGTTGGCTTGCTCTGTTCGCAAATAGAAACAAAAGGCACGGAGAGAACCCGTGCCTTTTGTTTCTGGTGCGCCCAGTAGGAATCGAACCTACGACCGTCTCCTTAAAAGGGAGCTGCTCTACCGACTGAGCTATGGGCGCATTAATTTAACTAAAAACAAACAGGATAATACCACAAAATGTGGTATTTGCAATCCTATAATGGTAGGTCAAACGCAAACACGCCTGGCCCAAGGAAGAGAAGGGCAAATGATGCGACAGCAAGAATGATGTAAAATTCGATTGTATTTCTTGGGAGTGCTGATGGCTTGTACCATTTAATAATGGTGGCGAGTGTCATGAGAGACCCTGTTACTATTGCAGCACCTTGAGTCCAGAGACCAACTACCAAAAGCACGCCAGCAACACCCTCGGCTGATGATACAATAAAGAAGTAGGTTTTTGCTGGCCTCAACCCAAGCTTTTCAAAAAAATGAATTCGTTCTGCGCGCTGGTGAGTTACTTTTTCATACCAAAAATAAACAAATATTAGTCCGATGGTTACACGAAGTGCAAAAATACCAAGCATCTGGTAGTCGAATAGTGATGGGAAGAGTGATACTGTTTGCATTTTGCTAGTATACCAAAAAGAGGTGCAAAGAAAAAGAGCACCACCGCGTGGTGCGGGGGCGCTCTCAAAATTAATCCGATACGTCGTTCTTCTCAAGTGTTACTAACTCGACAGTCATTTTATTGATAGCAGAGAGCTCAGCTCGGTAACAGACGCTACTTTTTGCAAGGTTAACGATTTCTTTCCATACATCACTGTCTACTGTCGTGCGATGGCGACGATGATATTTTGCGATTAAAAGAAGCTCTTTGTTGCTTGGGTACCGAAGAAGTTCTTTTTCGGTGATAAATGAAACGAGGCTAAGTTTCCCAAAGGTGCAAAAATATTTTACAACCTCGTTTCTTTTTTGGGGAGAAATTTTTGGAATGAGCAAGAGAAGAGCTGGTTGGTAGAATTCAGAAAGTTGTTTTCCCCCCCTCTTTATAACAAAGGAAGCAACTCTGTCCCAATGTTCGACTCCAGCGGTCAATTCGTCAAGGACGAAAACAAGACATCGTAATTTCTCCACACTAAAAGGGTCGCCCGCACGGTCAAAAAAATCTCTTTTATCGACTTCTTTAATTTCCTGAAAAAACGGGTAATTATTTTCCTTGGCAATTCGCTTTGATCCACATGATTTTTACTCATTTCAACCTCCGTTTGTCATTTAGAACAGGTTACTACTTTACAAGCTACTCTCTCTGAAGCACAAAGTCAAACAACTTAATTATTTTTTAAAACCGAGTTTTGTAAGTTCTTCGCGAGCGACATCAGCGTCATCCCATTGTGTTTTTGTGCCGTTTGGCCCCATTATGTATGGGTCGGTGCCTTTGCCGGTTATTATGACTGCGTCACCAATTTTTGCGAGAGATAGGGCGTACGCAATAGCCTCGCGTCTATCCATAATAATTTTAGCGCCACCGCTTTCTACCCCAGCCATAATTTCAGAAACTATTTTTTGAGGGTCCTCATCGTAAGGGTCCTCGTTGGTTAGAATTATTTCATCGCAGTGCGCGCCGGCAATCGCGCCCATCGCTGGGCGTTTCCACGAGTCTCTCCCCCCACCAGTTCCGCCAAGTACGCAAATCTTTCGAGAGTCCTGAAAAACCTCATAAACTTTTTCTAATGAATCGGTAGTGTGAGCATAATCAACTATTACGTCAAAATCCTGCCCCATATTTACATGCTCGACGCGACCACGAATGCCGTGGAACTTTTCAATGGCACGACGAATGACTTCTGGGGAAACACCGATAGTACGCGCAAAGGAAATTCCTGCGAGCATATTGGAAAGATTGAAAGCGCCAGACAGATGCGACTTAAGAGGAGCTCCCATAAAATTAAATGTAGTTAAGTCTTTTTCAAGAGTGTACGGCTCTGCATCTTTGATTGAGTATGTTGTTTTTATGTCGGCACCAACTTCGAGAAATTCACTTGCGTATTTATTGTCTCCATTTGCAACAATAATACGCGGCCTTTTTGCTGAGTGAGACAAGGTCTCCGCAATAGATTTTTTTGCTTCTTTGTAATTTTCAAATGATCCGTGAGATTCAATATGTTCAGGTGACAAGTTTGTAAAAATGAGCGCATCAAAATCTATAAACTTATGGCGGAATTGTCGCGCTCCCTCGGATGTCATCTCGATTATTACCCAATCACATTTTGCGCGCACCGCTCGACGTAAAAATCGTTGCACAAAAAAACGACCAGGTATAGTCATTTTGTATAAGTTACGCTCCTCGTTATCATCTATTTTAAAACGAAGTGTGCCAGCAAGAGCGGTCTTATAGCCAGCCTCCTCTAAAATCGCATTTACAATTTCAGTTGTCGACGTTTTTCCTTTTGTGCCTGTGATAGCAAGGACCTTTATTTTGCGCGAAGGGAAGCGGTATATGATTGCTGCAATGAGTGCAAATATGTAGTGGTACGCAGGCTGAAGCGAATGGAAAATATTATGCGGGATTAATTTTTTAATTGTGCGTAAAATATTTTCCATTTATTTTCCTAATAATTTTAGCGCTTCTTTAATACGCGCGCCAGTGCCTTTTGTGTCAGATGGTACTTTTTTGAGAGCCTCTCTAGCAGAGCGTTCGGCATACCCTAGCGCCACAAGACCTTCTATCGCGTCACGTTCGTCGCCAAGCATTGTTCCACCTGCCTCACTTTCTTGCCAACCTAGCTTATCGCGTAATTCAAGGATTATTTTTTGAGCACTTTTTGAACCAATACCAGAAACTTTTGTTAGGGCGCCTGTATCACCCATAGCAATTGCTTCCTTTAGGTGGTCGACTGGCGCTACGTTTAAAATACCGAGTGCTCCTTTTGGGCCGATACCAGAGACACTGATGAGCATTTCAAAAAATTCCAATTCGACTTGGTTTTGGAAGCCATACAAATCGAGAGCATCCTCGCGCACAGCGGTATGTATCCAAAGAGACGTATTTTCACCAGTGTTTTTTCTAAGCGTTTGAAGTGTGTCTACTGCTAGGCGGACTTTGTAGCCGACACCGTTAGTTTCTATGACCACATATCGGTCGCCTGCAAAGAGGATTGTTCCAGAAAGATGAGCGATCATATTTACATATTACACGGAATAGAGCCTCTTGCAAAATATAGGAAATGGTATATAATGTAACGAATATGCCAATTATCAAATCAGCAAAACGCAATATCCGTAGCTCTGCGCGCAAGGCCGTTTACAATTCTCGTCGCAGTAAGGCGATGAAGGAGGTTGTAAAGGAGGTACGCACTCTTGTTTCTGCAAAGGACAAAAAATCAGCAGAAACTCTTCTTTCAAAGGCCTACAAGGCAATAGATAAGGCAGCAAAAGGTAATACTATCAAGAAAAATGCTGCATCGCGTAAAAAGTCGCGTCTTGCTAAAGCAATCAAGAAAATAGCGTAAGGAGGTAGATAGAAAAGGTCCCGCTCAACTAGTTGAGCGGGACCTTTTCTGCTATTATCGTCTGGATGAATAATATTTCTCCAAAGGAAGCAATAAAGCATATAGAAGATGGTAATGTTATTGTTGTTGATGTTAGAACTCCTGCGGAGTTTGAGGGTGGGCACATAGGTGGCGCCTTGAATATTGATATTAGCTCGATGTCGTTTGCTGATAAGCTGAACGAGCTTGATAAGAATGAAAAATATATAATTAATTGCCAAATGGGTGGGCGGTCGGCTCGCGCAACATCTCTCATGTCCGAAATTGGTTTTAGTAATGTTATGAATCTCGAAGGTGGGATAACCGCGTGGAAAGGTAGTGGATTTTCAGTGAAGGTGGGTAGGTAAGTTGATGCTGGCAACATCGAATAATAAGATTGGAACAATAAATATACAAAAAATCTCCACAAAAAGTGGAGATTTTTTCTTGTGCTCTCGGTAGGAATCGAACCTACATCGCAAGCTCCGCAAGCTAGCATCCTATCCATTGAACGACGAGAGCATTAACTACCTAACATTACTCCGCACAGTAGTTCACGCAGCTGTTACATTACTTAGACTAAGCATAACAACGACGAGAGCAAACTGGCAACTGACAACCCGCACTCTACCACAAAAACACAAAAAAGCAAAAACGAACAACACTCTGGCTAGAAACCAATTCTACGCATTATCCGCTCAGGGAATGGTTCAACCTGGTATTCTTCTGGGACCATGTTAGATAAAATTTGGTACACCTCATCAACCACATCATCGTCGAGAGGTATAGCAATATGAGGCATAAGTGGTTTTTTTGAAGTAAGTAGGATTTTTGGACCGTGTTGGTACTTTAAGTCTTCGCTTCTCTCGAGTATCCAAAAAGACTCAAGTGTTTCCCATGGGTAAAGAGTTTCTCCCGCTCGGATACCTTTTTTTGAAATCCTATAATCAAGAATTCGTGGTTCACGCTTTGCGTGCATGAGAAGCGTTCCCATACCAATAAGTATAATAATAGAAAGTAATGTATTCCCAACAATAACAAAAGCAACTGCGAGAGATATTGAAATGATGCCAACCGCCCAATACCAATCTGCGCCGTGGTTGTGATCCTCGTACTCGGGCGCAGTCCAAGATATTTTGTGATCATTGTTACTCATAGTGATAGTGTAGCAGGCGAACACATCGTGCGCAATTATCACACTTGCGGTATGATGTTATCCAATGAATGATATCACTATTTTTGTTGCGTTTGGGGCAGGGCTAGTTTCTTTTCTTGCCCCGTGCGTGTTGCCGCTAGTACCAGGGTTTCTTGCGTACCTTGGTGGCATCGCCATTGAAAAGAAAACACCAAGCGCGTTAGTATCGCGTTTTGCGATGTTTCATGCAAGCCTATTCTTTGTGCTTGGTTTTACTACTGTATTTGCAATTTTAGGTCTCATATTACATGGGGCGCTTGTCCAGGCTGGCCCCGATTTGCAGATATTTATAGCGCGTTTTGGTGGGGCTATAGTTATATTCTTCGGGTTGTATTTAATGGGGCTTGTGAAATTGTCATTTCTTGAACGACCACACAAAATGTCAGTTCATAAAAAGTTTTCTTCACGCGCACTTACTTCGTTTGTGTTTGGTTCTGCTTTTGCTGCCGGGTGGACACCATGTGTTGGTGCGGCCCTCGGTGCAATCCTCGGTCTTGCAACACTTGCACCAGCAAAAACATTCTTCTTGCTTATCGCGTACGCGGTTGGTCTCGGAGTACCGTTTTTAATCATTGGCGCATTCGCAGGCGAGATCGAGAGATATTTTGCGCGTAGCTTTGCTTGGGTGCAGTACGTAAATATTTTGTTTGGTGGAGTGCTGGTATGGCTTGGTGCGCTAGCTTTTACTCAAAATTTATCGATTTGCCGTGATGTATTTTGGAACTTTCCATTTTAGAAAAAAATCTCTGTAAAAAAAGCCACCTATTTTAGGTGGCTTTTAGTTTAGCGTAGAAGTTATGTATTGAGATAATAGATGCTATCTACTGTCCATGCACCGTTTTCTAAGCGGAGGAGTGCTATATTGTCAAACGACAGTTCAAATAATGGCGCATTTTTTTGCGTGAGGTACCTCCAGACAGCGTCAAATTTTGTTGCGTCAAAATTTTTTGTAACAGTAATGTGAAGATTCTTCAGAGGTTCATGTTCTCCCCACGATAAACCAGGAATCTTTTTAATAGTGTTTTGGATATCCCACACAACAGTGGAGAGAATCTCATTGAGTGAAACATCAAGAAAGATTACTCTCTTGTTAAAGTGTCCAAAGTTTTGAATAGTAAACGACGGAGCATAGTGTACCGACGCAAACTTTTCAAGCTTGTTCTTTATTGCGGTAGTGTCATCCGTATCAAACGGAGCCTTGATAGTGAAATGTGTAGGAAATAATCCCGCACTTATATTTATGTCAAACCTATAAGATAGCTCATAAACGAGCGAATGGTGATATTTTGCAACCGAGTCGTTTAAAAGGTGGGCGATAAAGTAGCGCATGGTATCCTCCTTGGTTATTTGTACTGTGCTATTTATACACTATTCCCATGTGGAACTCTTGTCAAACAGTTAGCCTATCCGCAAAAGTAAAAAGTGGTCCGACGGACGTCGGACCACTTTTTACTTTTGCGGATAGGGTGAGATTCGAACTCACGGTCCACTTTCGAGGACGACGGTTTTCAAGACCGCTGCCTTAGACCACTCAGCCACCTATCCCTGTCTGCCCATCCTAGCAAAATCTACCGAAAACGCAATGTTTGCCTAGTGTGCTATCATGTTCGTATGAGATATCTCGGGATAGATTATGGTACAAAGCGAATAGGGGTGGCCATCTCCGACGAAGGGGGGAGCATAGCTTTCCCTTATGCTATTCTAGAAAATAGTAAGAGTTGTGTTGGAGAAATAAAAACAATCTGCGCGCATGAATCAGTAGAAAGTATTATTATAGGTGAGTCGGTAGACTATAAAGGACAGCCTAATCCGGTTAAAAAAGAAATAGATAAATTCATTACTGGATTACAAAGAGTTATAGATATCCCAATTATCGAAGAGCGTGAATTTCTTTCAACACAGCAGGCACGTTATTATCAAACAAAGAGAAAGCATGTTGATGATTCCGCGGCAACGATAATTTTGCAAAGCTATCTTGATCGTAAAAACAATAAACCAATTTTAGAAACATTATACTCAAGTGAGTGAGAAAGATGCAAACACGGGGCTTGCATCTCCGAGCGAACGCAGAGTATATTGTACCCAGTTATATGACAGAAATCACATTTGACGAATTTAAAAAAGCTGAAATAAGGATAGGAACGATTCTTTCTGCTGAAAAAGTTCCTGATGCTGACAAGCTTATAAAACTTATGATCAATACTGGCGATGAATCACCACGCCAGATTCTTTCTGGTATAGCCGAGCATTACCCAGATACATCTGTCCTTGTTGGGAAGCAAGTTCCTGTACTTGCGAATTTACCAACACGCACAATACGTGGTATTGAAAGTCAGGGCATGGTTCTATATGCTGTAGGTGACGGATTTTTGACGACCATAGAGCCGTCACGCGAAATCCCACCAGGAACAAACGTGCAGTAAAACTATGCGACAAAGACTTCAAACAATAAAAGATTCTCTTGGCGCATGGGCAGTACGACACGCTGAGGGCAAGAATGCAAAATGGTGGTTGTTTGGAGTTTCGTTTGCTGAATCGTCATTTTTCCCAGTTCCGCCAGACGTGCTTCTTGTTGCGATACTTATGACACGCGAGAGACTGCGAGCATTTTTTTATGCTGCTGTTACAACACTAGGATCGGTTTTGGGCGGTTTGTTTGGGTACGCAATTGGTTACTTTCTTTTTCAAACAGTTGGTGTGTGGGTTGTAAATACGTACCACCTTGAAACACAAATGGTTACCGTGCAAAAACTCTTCTCAGACAATGCCTTCTTTGCCATTTTTACGGCTGCTTTTACGCCAATCCCATACAAGATTTTTACTATCGCTGGTGGGTTATTTGGGATCAGTATCCCCGTGTTTATTGTTGCGTCAATCTTTGGTAGAGGGTTAAGGTTTTTTACAATTGCAACAATAATGAGGTATGTTGGTGGGCACATTGCGCGCATGGTTTATAAATACTTTAATCTGATTTCCATAATAGTGGTCGTATTTATAGGGGCTCTGCTGTACGCATTTTTTTACTAGATTTGAAACACTAAATTTAGTAGTAAAAAAGCATGCGTGGCTGTATACTATATCTTAATGAAGAGAAGTAAATTTTATCAATTTTTCCCGCCACCACAGTTCCTGCAAATGCCAGCTGTCGGCTTTGACATCTCAGATACATCCATGCGTTTCGTCGAGCTCATCGAAAAGCGAAAAGGCTTTGTTGTTGGGCGTTACGGTGAGCTACCAATCCCACGTGGTGTTATAGAGTCTGGTGAGGTCAAAAAGCCTGCAGAGCTTAGGTTAATTTTTAGTGATCTTAAAAAAATACATAACCTGGAATTTGCTTCGGTGTCGCTTCCAGAGGAAAAAGCGTATCTTTTTGAGATGAGACTTCCATCTATGAAATACAGCGATGTGCGTGGCGCTATCGAGCTTGAGCTTGAGGAGCACATTCCTGTAAAAACAAGCGAAGCACTATTTGATTACGACATAATAAAAGAAGACAGCTCATTTATTGATGTAAGTGTTGCGGCGGTTGAAAGATCTCTCATCGATGGGTATATGGAGGCGTTTTTAGGGTCCGGGATAACACCAGTCTCATTTGAAATCGAGGCGCAGTCTATTGCGCGAGCAGTAGTTCCAGAGGGGGACAAGGGCACTGTAATGCTTGTTGATTTTGGCAGGACACGCACTGGTGTAGCAATAGTTTCAGAAGGGGTGGTTAAATTTACATCGACAATACCGATTGGTGGGGGGATGCTTACCGATGCTATTGCAAAAAACATGAATATTTCGTATGAAGAGGCAGAAAAAATAAAACACGAAAATGGGATTTCCGTTGACAGCACAAACGAAGATGTATTGTTGGCAACGATATACATAGTGTCAACATTGCGCGAGGAGATAGGCAAACACAAGACGTATTGGCAGGAGCACAATGACGAACATGGGAACAGGCGTCCAGTTGTAGAGAAAATATATCTCTGCGGTGGAGATTCGAACCTAGCAGGCTTTTTGAATTACCTATCAACCGGTTCTTCTGCGACAGTGGAGCTTGCAAACGTAATGATAAATGTGAATACGCTTGAGAATTACGTCCCAGAAATTAGCTTTAACGATTCATTGCGATACGCAACAGCTTTTGGTCTCGCATTGCGCCGGTCACAATAACAGCAATTATGATAAATATTTTTGCAACAAAGGAAAAGAAGAAGATCCTCAACAAGTACCGTATTCGTCTTACGATTGTTTCGCTTATCGTTACAGACCTTCTTATTACTGCAAACCTCGTTTTGTTTATGTCGCCATATTTGCTTTCAACCTCAAAGTACAACAACCTAGAAAAAGAACTCGCAACCCTTGAGGAAGTGTACGGAGGCGGAGTGAAAGAAAAAGATGTGAGCTCCCAAGTGGTTGATATAAATAATAAAATTACCCTCCTTTTGAAAGCTAGCGCAAAAACCCAGCTCTCCCCATACCAAGTAATATCGGATATCCTAAATAACAAAAGTCGTAAGATCAAAATCTATGGAGTTACATATGACTCGGTGGTTAACCAGGAAAGAGTAGTCATTACTGGCGAAGCATTAGATCGCGACAGTCTATCAAGCTTCTTTGAAGAATTAAAAAAGGATACAAGGTTCACAGATGTGACACTACCAATATCTAGCTATGTAAAAAGCGAGAATATAGAATTTTCTGTTGTTTTAGAGCGCAACACAAAACCAACATCAAAAAACAAAACAAAATGAAATCAAATAAAATAATAATACTATTTGGTGCGGCGTCTATGGTTATGATTATTACTGTTGCTATTTCTGCATCACTGTTTTTCTCAATGAAGAATAAAACAGAGGAATCAATAAAGTTCTCAGAGAAAATAAACGAGCTTTCTGGTAAGGAGTCGCACACTGCCTCGGCAGCGTCAGCTTTGAGACGCGAAAATATTAATATAGAAAAAATTTCAAAGTTCTTTTTTAAAGAAAACGAAATATCTGTCTTTATAAAAAAAGTAGAGGCACTTGGCCCACAGTCTGGAACCAGAATTACAATAGAGTCTCTTGAAAAAGGTTTTACTGAAAAAACAGTTCCATTGTTAAACTTCCGCATAAAGGCAATAGGAACTTTTTCAGAGGTCTCACGCTTATTAGTGCTTTTGGAAAACTTTCCAGGAGAGATTGGATGGAATACTCTTCGTGTTGTTAGGGAAGATTTAGAAGCGGGTGCGGTAAGTAGAGGTGGAGCACCAATATGGAGGGCCGAAGCTTATTTAACAATCCTTAATTTCGTCAATGAATAATATGAATATAAAAAATTGGCTTAAAAAGATCTCTTTTTCAAAAGGTGCAGATGCTTTAAAAATGGAGATAACACCATTCCGTGATTGGAAAAATCTTGTCCTCCTGTTTTTTATATGGCTCAGCGTCTCACTCGTTTTCAACATCTATATGTCTATTGGGGTGAATCGCGACCACTTCTTTGCTGAGCCAAAAAAGGTTAATAATGTAGAGGTGCTTGATACGGAAGGGCTTAAGATTGTTGCAGATCAAATTGATGAAAAGGCCGCTAATTTCGAAAAGGCAAAAAGCGAAAAGTTAACGACAGCAGACCCTTCTTTGTAGAAGGGTGATCCTGTGGTAGAGTTTCTTCGTTCGAACATTTTGCTTAATTTAATAAGCCCCTGTAGTTAAATGGATATAACTGCGGACTTCTAAGCCGTTATTCGAGGTTCGATTCCTCGCGGGGGCACCAACAAAATCGCCTGATGGCGATTTTTCTGTTGGTGCCCCGCAGCAAGTGAACTGCTTCACTTGCGCGAGGAATCGAAAGCCGGAATATGTTTTTGTAATCAAAAACAATGAGGCGGGGTCGCGAGTACTTAGGAGCTTGGCGACTTAGTAACTCGGGACCGAGACGAGTGGGGGCACCATTGTTTTTCTCCCAATATCTGGTATAGTATGGATTATTGGGGGATTAGCTGTTTTGGCAGGCCCAAAAGGTTAGCACTTCTTTATGGATACTGTGCGAAGAACGGTATAATAAAGTTATTGGGAGATTAGCTCAGTTGGTAGAGCAATTCGTTTACACCGAAAAGGTCAGAGGTTCAAGTCCTCTATCTCCCACACTTGTGTTTTACACAGAACCACGCTAGGGTAAGTGGTATGCAAAAACGTCTCGAATGCCAAGTGTTTGGTCGTGTGCAAATGGTAATGTTTCGTGATTTTGTGACACGCAAAGCAAGGTCTCGTGGGATTGTTGGTAGCGTAAAAAATAATATTGATGGGTCGGTGTCTATCGTTGCGGAGGGCGAGGAAAGTAAGCTAATGGAACTTTTTAGACTCATTCATAAAGGGCCTCTTCTTTCCAGGGTTGATACTGTATCAGAAAAGTGGTCGGAGCCCTTGGGAGGATACAAAAGTTTTGATATTCTGTATTGATTGCTAATAAACACATGACAGATTCACAAATAAAATGCGTTGGTATTATTATGGACGGCAATCGCCGTTGGGCACGCGCGCACAATAAGCCAGTTTTTGAAGGGCACAACGAAGGGTATAAAAGACTGCAGGATGTCGTCGAGTGGGCGCGCGAGGCGGGGATCTCAGATGTCGTTGTTTTTGCATTTTCTACAGAGAATTGGCAACGTAGCGAGGAAGAAGTCGGGTTTTTATTGAAACTACTTCGCTTTATTCTCAATAATGAAATAAAAAAAATGATTGAGAATCGCGTACGAGTGCGGTTTATTGGCGACCGCGCGCGTTTTGACGATGATATACAAGGAGGAATGGAGAAGGCAGAGTCAGAGACAGCAAAGGATTATGATGTGACCTTGCATGTAGCGGTATCCTACGGCGGAAGAGCAGAGATTCTTTCTGCCACAAACGCACTTTTGGCAGAGGGCGTGCAAAGCGTCACTGAGGATGATTTTTCAAAAAAGCTTTGGTCGTATCCGATGCCAGACCCAGATCTCGTTATTCGCACTAGTGGAGAGCATAGAACCTCTGGTTTTCTGCCTTGGCAAACAGTGTATAGTGAACTTTTCTTCACGGATGTTTTCTGGCCAGAATTTTCAAAGGAGGAATTTACGAGAATCATTGAAGAGTTCAAGGTCCGCGAAAGACGACACGGGAAGTAGAGAACGATGACAATGAATATCCCAATTTTATATGAAGATGATGAAGTGCTTGCGGTGAATAAACCTGCTGGTCTTGTTGTTCATTCTGATGGGCGTACTAAAGAAGAAACTCTTGCTGACTGGGTTCTTGAAAAGTATCCTAGTGTGCACGGGGTTGGTGAGACGATACCGTTAACAAAAGGTGGTGTTATTGAGAAATGGGGGATCGTGCATCGCATCGACCGTGACACATCCGGTGTTCTCCTAATCGCAAAAACACAGGCATCTTTTTTAAATTTGAAAGCACAGTTTCAGGCGCGAACAATCAAAAAATCATACCGAACAATAACTCACGGCGTGTTTAAGGAATCTGTTGGTACCATAGACAAACCTATAGGTCGTTCAAAAAGTGATTTTCGTAAATGGTCTTCAGAGTACGGTGCTCGCGGAGAACTTCGAGAAGCAGTAACCGAATATCGTGTGTTAGGCGAAGGAGATGCAAAAGGAAGCAAGCTTTCGTACCTTGAGGTGTGCCCACATACAGGGCGTACACACCAGATTCGCGTACACTTAAAGGCAGTCGGTCACCCCATTTTATGTGACAAGTTATATGCGCCAAAGGCACCATGCTTGCTTGGTTTTGGTCGAACAGCCCTCCATGCTTTTTCTGTTGTATTTAAAGGTCAAAATGGAGTAGAGCACAAGGTTGAAGCACCGCTTCCAGAGGACTTCAAGACGGGTCTTGCAGAAATGGGTATCATATGATAGAGTAGCGGATACTTGAAGACAAAAATTATGGAAACTACAACAATACAAATGAGCCCAGTAGCAGTAGCAAGTCGCAAGGATTTGCCTATTCGCGCTGGAGCAACAGTTAAGGTACACCTCAAGATTGAGGAAAAAGGTAAGACTCGCATGCAGATTTTTGAGGGACTTGTACTTGCCGTAAAAGGTGGCAAAGGAAATGGCGCTATGTTCACTGTTCGCAAGGTTGCGTCTGGTGTAGGTGTTGAAAAGATCTTCCCACTCTACTCTCCATCGATTGATAAGATTGAAATTGTGCGCCAGTCTGAAGTTCGTCGCTCAAAACTTTACTTCGTTCGTTGCAAGGTTGCTCGTGATGTAAAGCGTAAGATGCGTCACACAAAGAGTGGTGTGACTGTCCCAGTGCAGGAGGGAGAGGTTGTAGATGCACCAACAGCAGAGGAAGTAATTGCATAACGACTAGTTTACGTCCAAGACGCGTGTCCGATGACACGAAATCTGGTGATTCGTCAGCTGATTCGAAATGCGCGAGTCAAACACTCGCGCTTTTGCTTGAAAAAATCTCCTTTCTGGGGTATGCTCATAGGGTCATCAATTGATGGGATGAATGCGCAGGTGGCGAAATTGGTAGACGCACTACCTTGAGGTGGTAGCGCCTTCACCGGCATGGAGGTTCAAATCCTCTCCTGCGCACAAAAGTAATGGCGGTACGCGTTAGCGTATCGCCATTTAACTTTTGTAGAGCAGGAAAGGATTTGAAAGCGAGAGCGGGGAAACCCATTCAGTAGAATGGGTCGCTCGAGCAGGGCTGAGAAATTTTTAGGAGCGACGGCGAGTAAAAATGTTCTTAGCCAAGCATCCTCTCCTTTCACAAGAAATCAAGCCGACTGCCTGGGTTGCATGAAGATTTGAAAGCGAGAGAGCGCGTGTATTATGCGCCTTCGACAGCCAACAAATTCACCATTGGAGCTTGCATTTTTCTACAGATATGGCATAATGTTACACGATATAAATTCATGTATATCGTATGATTTGTTCTTTGTGTAATTTAAAAAAGGGGAGGGTTGAAATGATTCATTCAGGAGCTTCTGCATCAAGAAACGAGGTAAGGGAAGCAATAGAAATAATTGAAGCAATTTTAGTAGTCTGTGGATCTCTCGAATTCGGTAAAAATGTTTGGTATGCTACGCAAATCGTAGAGCCTATAATTATCGAAGGGCGGGAATTCAAGGCAGTCGGTGTTCGCATACACAGAAAAAAACATGTTCCTGCATACAAAAATCGTTTTGAAGAAATGATGCAGGGGTTTAAAGATATGCTTGAGCCAGCTATTGTTATACAGCCACTGTTTGCGCAAGCTAGGGTTCGCTGTGTTAACATCGAGCTGACAGTTGGCACGCGCAAGTTTGCTGGCCCAAGGGATTCATTTCTGACCTTCCCTTTTCGTAATGACCTCGAACAAATCTTCAAGATCATCACGGAAAGTTTGTCTCATGAGTTGAGATACAGGGCCTAGATTGTATAGGCTCGGCACCCGCACAAAAATATTGTGCGGGTTTTATTTTGTTTGGGAAAATAAAATGAGGCAACCGCGTAAGCGATTACCCCATTAATTGTTATCTACAGCTTTTACTTCCGCATGTATGCTCATAGTCGTGCTTGTGAATATCAAAGCCAAGAAGCTTTGCGATTGTAAAAAACACAATCATTACACCGATGCCAACAGAAAGCACCCCATCGATCCAGTACAAACCTTCGGCAAAGAACATAACCAACCCGCCAATCACAACAGCAGCGCTTGCTGATATATCTGAAATCAGGTGTCGGTTTTGCCAAAAGTGGGTCTGGTTGCGGTGTTCTTCTAAAGCCTCGTTATGGAGACTTTTTTGCCATAGATTTACCGCAAGACCGATGATGGCAACAAGCACCATATACCATTCGACTTCGTGTGGGGTCAGTATGCGTTCAAATCCTTCGTATACAATCCCACTACTGGCAAACAGGAGAAGTAAAGCGCTTATTTTACCGCCAAAGTCACGCACGATTTTTTCGTCGTAGCCCTTCAGTGAAAGGCGAGACACAATCGCTGAAACAATGTTCTCCATTCCATCGAGGAGTACATGAAGCGCGTCAGATACGAGAGCCATACTTCCTGAAAATATTCCACCGAGAAGCTCGAAAATAAAAAGTGAAAATGACAATTTCGCCAATTTTAAATAATGCTTCACTTCTTTATCACACGAGCAATCTTTTGAAACCCCAGATCTTACCGATGGGCATGCTTCCAGATGATTTGTTTGTACCACAGTACACCTCCTTTTTGTGAAAGTTCAAAAATTAACTTATAAAATTATAGCAAAAATAACACCTCTTGTCAATCACAAGAAAATTTGTTAGTATCAAAAAATGCTCTACACGGGGAAGGGTGATAACGGCACGACAAGCACGTTTGGGTGTGACCAAAGATTTTCAAAGAGTTCCGTTGTTGCGGAAGCCCTTGGTGCGCTTGATGAGATAAACTCTTTTCTTGGCGTAATCAAAATGAATGAGCGCGCGAATGAAATTATAGTTACAGGAACAAACAACACCGTGTCCAATCTTGTTGGAAATATTCAGCAAAATCTATTTATCGCTCAGGCAGAAGTTGCCGGAGCAGATAAGTATATCAACCAAGAAAAAATAACCGAGTTGGAAGCTCTTATCGGCAGAGCAGAGGCAGAACTCCCGCCAATCAAAAGTTTTTTTGTGTCTGGCGGGACTGAGCTTGCCGCACTTCTTGATTTTGCGCGTACGCTGTCACGCAAGGCGGAACGTCGCGTTGTGGGAGCAAATGACGAAGGAAAAATTTTCGTTAAAAAAGAAACTTTAGCGTATTTAAATCGCCTCTCAAGTCTCCTGTATGCACTTGCTCGACAAGTGAACCATAAATCTGGTATAACGGAGGAACCGCCAAGGTATTAACAATTGGCTGTTGTTGGAAAGTATGGTGGCTATGGTGTAAAGGTTAACACTGAGGTTTGTGGAACCTCCAATTCGGGTTCGATTCCCGATAGCCACCCCAATAGATAAATAACAAATTCCCCCAGAAAGGTTTTTAAAAACCTTTCTGGGGGAATTTGTTATACTTATTACTATGAGTCGCTATCGTCCACCACGAAATGTTTTACTGCTCGGCCTCACGAGTTTTTTTAATGACCTTTCGTCAGAAATGGTACTCGCTATTTTCCCGGCATTTTTTACGTCTGTATTAAAGGCTGGTGCTGGCTCACTTGGATTAGTGGAGGGTCTTGCAGATGGCATGGCAAACATTATCAAGATTTACGCAGGAAGATTTTCTGACAAGATACAAAAAAGAAAACCGTTCATGATTCTAGGATACGGTCTTTCTGTAGCCACCCGCCCACTGTACCTGCTCGTTTCGACAGTATCGGGAGTTATTGGGATTCGTCTTTCGGACCGTATAGGCAAAGGACTTCGTGAGGCCCCACGTGACGCGATTATTTCTCTTTCTACATCAAATGAGGAAATGGGGCGCGCTTTTGGTTACCATAGAATGCTCGATACGCTTGGAGCTATCCTTGGACCATTTATCGCATACATTATCTTGCGCGCATATCCAGATGGTTTTAATATTGTGTTTGTTGTCGCGTTTATTATAGGACTTTTTGCGATTGTATCACTTGTATTTGTAAAAGATATTGTAGGGCATGCGCGCAAAGGAAATCTATCTTTCGGTTCACTTTCTGTTTTCACACGCGACTTCAAGCGATACCTTATTGCGCTGTTCCTGCTCTCCTCAGGGAGTATTCCAGTGGCTGTTCTTCTTCTTAAAACACAAAACCTTGGTTTTGCGCTCGCGTCGATACCACTTTTTTATATGCTTTACAATCTTTCTTTTGCGGGCTTCTCGGTGAGTGCTGGCGGGCTGAGCGATCGCATTGGATCACGCACTGTATTACGTATTGGATATCTTGTCCTTTTGGTCGGGTACTTTATTGTTGCTTTTGCTGAAGGCACGATAACACTCGCGATAGGCTTTTTGGTGCTCGGGCTTTTCCCTGCGCTTACTGATGGTGTCGCACGCGCTTTAGCGTCTGAGCTTTCTCCTGAAAGTCATCGAGCTGGGGCATATGGGCTTGTGAATGCGACTGCTGGGTTTGGTTTGATGTTCGCAGGAGTTGGCGGAGGATATGTTTGGGAACATTTTGGTCCCAATTACGCGCTCTTATTTTGTGGGGCACTCGTCGTAATGGGAGTCATTGTGCTTTCGACAATGAAAATGAAAAAAGAACTGATTGACCATTAAACTTGGTATACTAGCAACATGAATAACGATATAAAAACAATGGCTACCAAATTGTACCCAAAAAGAGACCAATGGGTACACAAAGGGGATTTTGGTTATGTATTGATAATCTCTGGTGGGCGCACATATTCCGGCTCGCCAGTTTTTAACGCAATGGGCGCATTGAGAGCCGGAGCTGATCTCGCGGTCCTGCATGGTCATCCACGCGCAATGGATATTGCAGCAAGTTACGCGCCTGACATCATCACATCTCCATTTTTAGGGGAGTTTAATTCAAGTAATGCAGAGGAAATCTCGAGTGAGACTTCGCGGTATCAGTCGTTGGTGATCGGGTGTGGGCTGGAGCGAAGTGAAGAGACTTTTGCTGCAATACGAGCTCTTGTCGAAAAGAGTGACATACCAATGGTTCTAGATGCGGAGGCTATCCGCGCAATTGCTGGCCACACTGAAATTTTAAAAGATAAAAAAATAATACTCACACCAAATAGCGAGGAGTTTAGAATTTTGACAGGTGGGGAAGTTGGTATAGATGAGAACGAACGAAAAGAAAAAGTACAGCGATGGGCGAGTGCACTCTCTACGACAATTTTATTGAAGGGGGCGGTCGATATTATTTCAGATGGAAAAAACATATTTGTGAACAAAACTGGGTCTGTTTATATGACAAAGGGTGGTTTTGGAGATATCCTTGCTGGTGTTACGGGGGCGCTCCTCGCGCGAGGCAGTGATACTTTTAGTGTAGCTTCAGTTGCCGCGCATATAAATGGGACGGCGGGGGATCTTGCTGGGCAAAAATACGGAGAGGGTGTACTTGCAAGCGATAGTTTTGATTTCATCCCTCTCGTTGTAAAGGAATTGCAGATTCATTTAAAAAGAAAAACCCCCTCATGAAAGCGAGGGGGTTTCGTTGCGACCACGTGCAGTGTTTTGTCTCTGGATGAGACTGTCGTTGTACTCGACATACAGACGTTCCTCAAGTTCTTTAATCCTCAGGAATTCTTTTGCCGAGTCTCCCATACTTGGAGAAGGACTTAGTCTCGTAAGATTAATCCACTCCTTGAGTAGTTTTCGACGGAACTGTATTTTGTGAAACAATGCATCGAGGTCAGAATCAAGCGATGGATGGTCATCCTCTTGCCGTATCCACAAGGAACACCAAGAGAGACGAAGATACCAAGGTAGATGCTTGCAAAGCCATCGGTCGGCATAGTGGAATTTTTGAGCAAAAAAAGTACAAAGTACCACAATCAGTAATCTCATGATTTTCTCCGCTTTGTGATGGGTGGGTGCTGACTGACAAAAACTGTACCATAGTTCATCTGTTTACGCAACGGTCAATGCCTGATATACTAAATCATATGAAAACCATTTTTGAGACATTTAAGCAAAGCATTTATAATCCGTCTTTTTATCAAAATGCCACTACCATGCAAGTTGGTGAGATTATTCGCTACTACTGGAAGGTCTCTTTATTGCTTTCTATAATCATGACGACGGCACTCGGGGCGATGCTTATTCCGCAGGGTGTTACGTTTGTGAAGTATCATGCGCCTGAGATAATAAAAAATTATTTTCCCGCTGAACTTGTAATCAATATTGAAAAAGGGGAGGCATCAGTAAATGTTTCTGAGCCATATGTTGTTCCTGCAAAGGGAGGTACTAAGGACGTGTTAAGGGAGCAGGGGCTTGAGAATATGTTAGTCGTTGACACAAAGAATGATTTTGATAAAAAGAAATTTGAAGAGCATAAGACATTTGCCTTACTGACAAGAACCGAAATAGTGACACAGAGTGATAGGGGGCAAATAACCATTCAGGATCTACGCGCATTACCCACCTCGACAATCAGTCAGGAGTGGTTGCTGTCATGGGTTGAAAAAGTGCGTAATTCGCTTTGGTACATCGTAGTCTTTGGTTTGATTGGGACGTTCATAGTGGTGTTGCTTGGGTATCTAAAATATCTTGTGGTCCTACTTCTTTTTGCTCTAATTCCTCTTTTTATTTCGTATCTTAAAAAGACATTGTTGTCGTATGGTGGCGCATACAGGATGAGTCTGTACGCAATCATTCCAGCTCTTGCGCTTAAAACATTGCTCAACATTGTTGGGGTGTTTTTCATTCCACCATATTTTACTCTTCTTGTGTTTATGCTCATCATCTCCATCAATATGCGCGATGTTGATTCGCCAACGTTGTTTGAAAATAAATAATTCACCCGCCCAAACTTTTAGTAAGAATAGTATATTCAATTAATAGTGTATAATAAAAAGGATTATCAATAATTAGCCCACTCGTCTTTCTAAAAGTTAGGTGGGTAAAATACAATGGACTATACAAAAATCCCTTCAGATGAAGTCGTTGAAAAGGTGGTCGTGTCGCTCAAGACTCGCAATATAAATGCTATCGTTGTAAACACAAAAGAAGAGGCGCTAGAGAAAATCAAAGAACTCATCCCGGCAGGTGGCTCAGTTATGAATGGTTCATCTACAACACTCAATGAAATTGGTTTTGTTGATTACTTGAAAGCAGGGGGGCATGGTTGGAGTAATGTGCATGAACAGATTCTAAATGAAAAAGATCCGACAAAGAAGGCTCGCCTTCGCAAAGAGTCAGTATTAGCTGATTATTTTTTGGGGAGCGTACACGCTATTACAGAAGACGGCCAGCTTGTCATAGCCTCGGCGTCTGGGAGTCAGATACCAAGCTATGCATTTACCTCTGACAATGTGGTGTGGGTAGCAGGGGTTCAAAAGATAGTACCAACACTCGACGCAGCGATGGCGCGCATTCGCGACCACGTTGTACCCCTCGAGGATGCTCGTACTAAAAAAATTGGTTACCCAGGGACAGCATGGGCACGCACACTCATCATTGAGCAGGAGATTATGCCAAATCGGCATCTCACAATAGTCCTCGTAAAAGAAAAATTAGGTTTCTGAAATAACAAAAGCCCCACATGAAGCGTGGGGCTTTTGTTATTTCAATTTCCTGTACACAACTACTCCTAATGCAAACAGGAGAGTAGAAACAATTGCTGACAGGATGCAGTAAATACAGAATGCGCCAATAAGAAACTTTTGTACATAAACAAAATAAAGAGACGAAAGAAAACCAAGGGTTGTTGCAAAAGGTATTAGCTTTGCCACAATGAGATTTTTAGTATCTATATACAGAAGCGCGAGAAAACCAATCCCTAAATAGAACAGAACTCCCCATGCGGATAGTGGAATACCAAAAAGCACAGAATATGGTGATTTTGATACAGTGTCGCATCCGCTTGTTATGAAACAAGGTATCGGAGCACCAGAGATGCGCTTAGCAAGAAGGTATGCTGAATCTGTGAACCCAACAAGTGCGAGTCCTATGAGAGACCATAGAATTATATTAGGGATTTGCGATCGCATATTCAATAAGAGCCTTTAGTTCCTCAATAGAGCGAGGGTTGTCTGACATTTTATTATTAATGAAAAATGTTGGAGTGTGGTCAATCGCCGACAGCTTGCCACTCTTTTGGTCGCGGGCAACTTTTTCTTTTACCACATCGCTGTTTACATCGTTTTTATATTGATCAATATCGAGACCAAGCTTCTCCGCGTACCCCTCAAAAATTACTGAAGCAGTTGTACTTTCCGACCATTCACTCTGGTTTTTGAAGATCAAATCAACCATTTCCCAAAATTTACCCTGTTTGCCGGCCGCTTCAGATGCATAGGCGGAGGATAATGCGTTTTTGTGTTGCGGAAGAGGGAAGTGGCGATAAGTAAATGAAATGCTGTCTTTGTACTCAGCAAACATTTCTTCTAGCATTGGGTAGTATGCGCCACATGCTGGACACTGCAGGTCGCTGTATTCTACAAATGTCATTTTTGGAGTTGTTGACCCCTTGGTATGATCAGTTTGATCAATCGCTAGGTTAAGGGTGCCATCTTTGCGAGGTAGCTCTGCGCGCGGGCCTGTTGCTATTTGGTAAGCTCCAATAGCAGCAATAACCACAACTAATGCGGCTGAAAACCAAACAATAATTCTTTTTTGTGTATCCATAATGTGTGTATAGTATCAAGATTTTGCGTGTTTGGGAAATTTTGAGAAGGCCAGTCTTTTTTGACGCCAATAATTCTGTATTCCATATTCTGCGCAATATCGTGTAGAATAGATGGATGAAATATCATGGATACATGAATGAAGTAAATGGTGTCGTGCCTGACACTTCTTGTACTGCAGAATATGTTGCAAAAATGCGCCTTGCTATGAGCGACAGCTCGTACTCCACACCAGAGGCGTCACTTCGTTTGCCGTTTGATGAGGTTCTTTTAAAAAAATCCCAATCTCTAGCAACAAAACTCGCAGGACCAAAGCTCGCATATGTTCTCGATATCGGTATCGGCGGGTCAAACCTAGGAGCAAAGGCTCTATATGAAGCTACTGCAGGGGTGCTCGATCCGCATACACCTTTTGCTCCCAAAATGATTTTTGCTGATACGTGCTCACCAGAGCTACTTGCTGATATTACGGAACTCCTTTTGGACGAGATTATGGACAAGGAAGAAATTATAATAATCATTGCAAGCAAATCTGGCACAACCGTAGAGACGGTAATAAACGCATCGGTTCTTGTTATTGCGCTCGAAAAAAAGTTTGGTTCACTTTCAGACCGCATTGTGTGTATAACGGATGAATGGTCCCCTCTTTGGGATGTTGGAGAAAATAAAAAATACCACCTTCTTCCCGTACCGAAAATGGTAGGCGGACGTTTCTCCGTTTTTTCTCCAGCTGGAGTATTCCCCCTCTTGTGTGCTGGTATTGATGCAACACAATTGATGCGTGGCGCGCAGTCTGTAATTCATGACACGATTAATAGGGGGGTGGAGAGTAATTCTTTTAATGCCGCACGAGATATTATCGCTTGGCACAAAAAAGGCGCAGTTATTTTTGATTTTTTCGCATTTCATCCAGAGCTAGAGTCGGTTGGTAAATGGTATAGACAACTTTTTGCAGAGAGTCTCGGTAAAGAAAAAACAATTGATAGTGAGCCAGCAACACACCGCATGGTCCCCACGGTTTCTATTGGCTCAACAGACCTACACTCAGTCGAGCAAATGCATCTAGCACAGCCAGATATCGTCGCGCGTCTTCTGGTGAGAGCCCACACCCCTCATTGGGAGCACCAGTTTCTGGCAGAGGATAAGGTCTTTGCGGAGCTTGTTCCAGGGCTTTCAAATAGGGCGCCATGCGAGATTCTCGATGCCATTTATAAGGGAGTAAAGGAGACATATGACGCGCGTGGGGTTTCATATGGAGAAATCTCTCTTACAGATATTAGCCCAGAATCACTTGGTTCTTTGCTTCAGTTTATGATGTGCACCGTTATGCACCTTGCAAACCTTCTTAATATAGATGCATTCAGTCAGCCGAACGTCGAAGAATATAAGGATGCTACGCGCAGAATCTTGAAAGTAAAATAATGGCGTAATGCACAGCTATTTTACTTTTAGTGGTATGGTATAATAAAAAAGTTAGCAGCTATTTAATTTTTACTCATGAAACATATTGGAACATACATAGGTCTTGTGACAATGTTTGCTATTCCAACAATTGCTTTTTCGCAGACAGTCGAACCGCTCGGAGCATTGCAGGAATTTATTGTCCCAGACGATCCATCCAACATGCTCGAAACAATCTCCTTGTGGTCGCTCCTTATCGTGGCCTCAGTAACGAGTGCGATGGTGTGGATTGGTGGTAGGCATATGCACGGCGGAGTTTTTGGCAGCGTGCTCACATTTTTTAGTATTGGGATGACACTTGTTTTTCTTGGTTTTGCAACAGAAGTGCCATGGTTTGAAAGCATAAACCACACATATTTAAAGGTCACTCATGATTCGCTGTACACAATAGGGTATGTGTTTATGGGGGTCGCCGCGAGCAAGCTTCTGAAAGTTATTAAAGGGGAATAAATACCATTATGGATCAAACAGAACAATACAAATCGGTGATGTCAGAGATTATTGCGAAACAAAGCGTAATTCTCGGGCCCGACATGGCGGTTATACGAGCAAAAAAAGTTCCTAACATAAGGATTGGGGATAGTGGAGTAGTGATAGAGATAATTGGAGACCCGATAGAAGCACTCAACAGCCTCATAGATACTTACGTTGAACTATCAGGTCAGATTGTTAAAAATTCGATTGGGCCAATTTTTATAAAGTATCCTGAAGTAAAACAGACTAAATAGAATTATGGTTTCAGGCGAAATTATTCCTCTTGTCGCAGTCCTTATTACTCTATACCTGTTAGTAATCATTTTTTCATATTTGGCCGTTCGGCGTATACGGCGCGGGCTTGAAGAAAGGGATAGAGAAGTAAAACGCAGACTTTATGAGCTTGCGATTTTGAAAGAAATATCAGACCGTACCGGCTACTCGCTAAACATTCAAAAGATTCTCGATGTGATTGCTGGATCACTAAATCAGTTTATTGAGTACAGCGCTGTTTCTTACATGCTCTTGGACCCATCAAAGGTGGTTTTTAAAGTTGATTTAGAGCAATCTGTTTCGAACAATTTCATAAGGGATATACGGAGACGCATGCTTGATTCCCTGTCTGCGCTCTTGGGGAGAGACATTTCTGATATGAACGTTGAAGAGACGATAGAAGGTGCGATCATGCTTGATGCCACAGAAGAGCCTGTGCGGTCGTATTTCAACATCCCATTTGTTATAGGAGGAGAGCTTGCTGGTGTGCTAACTGTTTCTCATACAAAAGCAGGTCTATACAAGGAATCAGAAATGGAGATTCTATATAAGATTGTGAATCAAGCATCACAGGCGGTAACAAAACTTGAGGACGTTATAAAAAATGAACAAGGTAAAATAGCAGCCATGCTCGAAAGCATGCTCGAGGGTGTAATAATGACTGATCGCGAGTATCGTGTTATTGCAGCAAACCCAACTGCAAAGCTTATTGTTGGGTACAAAGAGGACTCTGTACCAACAATTTTTGATTTCGTAGATTCATTTAAAGACGCCATTGACATTAGGGGCAAACTAGAAGAGGCAATAAAGCTAGACAAAACTATCACCGAACCTGAAGTATTCTTTAGAAACAAGTATTACCAAGTCGTAATATCTCCAGTTAAGTCAAATGTTGGACCCAATAAAGGTCAGATTTTGGGGGGTGTTGTCATCTTTCATGATACTACCCACGAAAAAGAGGCTGAGAATATGCGCAATGAGTTCACTTCTCTTATGGTGCACGAACTTCGTTCACCACTTGGAAATATAAAAAAGATCGGTGAGGTAATGCGTTCGTCAAAAATTCTGGAAGACAAAGAGGCAACAAATGAGTATGTTTCAATGCTCTACGAGAGCTCGTCCTCAATGCTTGATTTGGTAAATGATCTCTTAGATGTTGCAAGGCTGGAGGCTGGTAAATTGGTTGTCGATAAAAAGCAAAACGACATAAAGGAAATCATTACAGACAGAATAAACTTTTTTGAAGCTGGCGCAAGTAATGCCGGCGTAAGTTTAAGGTTGGCTGTCGCAGAAAATATATCAAATAATATTGAATTTGATTATGAAAGAATAAAACAGGTCTTAAACAACCTTTTTTCAAACGCTTTAAAATATACACCAAGCGGTGGTCTTGTGACGGTATCCATTTTTATGCATAAAAGGGGTGAATCGTTTGAGGAAGAGGCAAGGGCAATAAACGCTCTATGGGTTTCAGATAATATGACATCTGACACTACGCAGGTGCCTAGTTGTGTTGTTGTTGCTGTGACAGATACGGGAGAGGGGATCACAAGAGAAAACATGGAAAAACTTTTTAATAAATTCACACAATTTGCTTCTAGTATTCGCAAGGACGAAGAACACAAGGGCACAGGGCTCGGACTTGTAATAGTGAAAGGTATTATTGATGCGCACGGGGGTGTCGTTGGGGTGGGTTCAAAACAAGGAGTGGGAAGTACCTTTTATTTCACGCTTCCTTTGTAGTATAATTAAGCGGTAAATATGGCAAAAAAAATATTAATTGTTGACGATGACAAGATTCTTTCGAAGATTCTTCGAGATGGTTTGGTAGCAGGAGGTCAAGGTAAGTACGAAGTTTTTTCGGCGTTTGATGGAGAGGAAGGATTTGAGGTGGCACTTCGCGAGAAGCCAGATCTTATTATGACAGATTTAATAATGCCGAAGGTCACTGGCATCGAGTTTTTAAAAAAGCTTCGCGCAGAGGATTGGGGGAAGGACATCCCCGTTATAATGGAAACACAATTATCGGACCTTGAAAATATGAGTGAGGGAATGGAACTCGGGGTAAAGGGGTACATTATTAAGTCGGATTATTCTCTTGATACTATCTTGCGTCAGGTGGATGACATCCTTAAATAAAATGATAAATTATTATGGACGACAGCAAAGAAAACAGTAAGACAAAACTATTCAAGGCGGTCACTGTGCTCGCGATGTTATGTGCTGTGCTTGTGGGGTCTATGATAATTACTGAGGTTAAAGGATACCGTTTTATCGGTGGTGGTGTTTCGGCAACGAATACGATATCAGTTTCAGGAGAAGGAGAAGTAGTTGCCCCACCGGATATTGCAAACGTGTCCTTTGCTGTTCGTGAGAGTGCTGCAAAGGTTTCCGATGCGCAAGACAAAGTAACAGCAAAAACAAGAGCAGCCCTTTCTGCTGTGCGTAAGCTTGGTGTTTCAGACAAAGATATTAAAACCCAGAATTACAGCTCATATCCAAAGTATGAGTGGCAAGAAGGCACAGCATCGTGCATGGAGCTGAACTGCCCGCCTCCTCGACCAGGAAGACAGGTAATCGTTGGGTACGAGGTTTCTCAAACTGTAGATGTTAAAATGCGCGACCTAGAAAAAGTGAACACGCTTGTAGAGGAACTTGCGTCTGCTGGTGTTACTGAAATGTATGGCCCAAATTTTGCGATTGATGATGAGGATGCGCTGAAGGCAGAAGCGAGGAAGCTTGCTATTGAAATGGCGCGTTCAAAAGCAGAGGTTCTTGCGCGCGATCTTGGTGTCACGCTTGTGCGCGTAGTGTCATTTTCTGAAGGCGGCAACTACCCAATATATGCTCGCACTACAATGATGAGCGAGAAGGCTGATTTTGGCGCAGATAGTTCTATGCCAGAGATCCCTCAAGGAGAGGAGAAAATAGTCTCTAATGTTACCGTAACATACGAGATTCGGTAGGGGTACTAGGAAGGAAGGCAAATAGAGGACACCTCTCATGCGAGAGGTGTCCTCTATTTTATAAAAACCCCTTAAAACTCAGGCATGTTACCTATTGACAAAATACGAAAGTTGTGTATAATTTAAGCTAGTAGTAAGGATTTGAAAACCAGCAGGTATCTACAACTTTTTCTCTTGAAAGGAGAAAATAATGTCAAAGCCCGACGGTAAAAAAAGTAAGAAAGCAAAAGCAAAGACCGTAGTGCCAATGTCGAGGGTTGTAAGACCCAATAAGGTCCATGGTCCTAAGCCAGACTTCACCCCACGCCCCAAAAAGACGTCTGTGGAGTTTGTCAGTACCAAGGCTGAGAACATATGGCATGGCTATTGCGGTCTTGTGGAAACAGCAGGGATTATTTTCTGTGTGTCGAAACAAGAGCATTCTTCTGGTCATGAATTCCGTGCGATTCGTGTGGTTTCAGCGCCAGTCGGCACTGAACTTTATGGACTCGCAGGATCACGCGTTTATGTATCCGTTGCGGACCTGCATTGTCTGAATTTTCGGTCGCCCTTTAAGGAAGGAACTCCGGACTACAAGCGCCAGGAACACATCTGGGGTTTCTTCAATCAGCTGTTTACAAAAATGTGCCTTAAAGGCACCCATGCACAAAAGGTAGAGAAGGAAGTTGCCACCTAATCGAAACATAAAGCAGGATAAATTCTGCTTTGCCGCCCCACAACTTTGTGGGGCGTTTTTTTTGTTGGAGAGGTTGTGGGACGTTGACTTTTCTTCCCGCAAAGAGTATAGTGAATAAAAGCCCTGCGGGGCGGTTTTTTAAATGAGATAACGAGCGTAGCGACATTAGGTCATTTCCCCGCCTAAATTTTTCGTAGAAAAACTTAGGCGGGTGTGATTTTCAACTTCGTTTCACTCAAAGAAAATCAACATTATGCAATTTATTGAATACATAAAGGAGTCAAAGGGCGAACTCGCTCACGTCACATGGCCAACACGTCGTCAGGCGGTCGCTTTTACTGTGCTAGTTATTGTGCTTTCAATTTTAACATCGCTCTACCTAGGCGCGTTTGATGCATTTTTCACAACATTAATTAAAAAGTTCATTGTTGGCTAATTTTTATTTACTACTCATATGGCAAAACAAGAAACAACAGGAGAGCGCAATTGGTACGCGATTCACACATACGTTGGGTACGAAAATGCAGTACTTCGAAACCTGAAGCAGCGCATTGAATCATTGGGAATGGAGGACAAGATATTTAATGTCATTGTTCCTATGGAGAAAAAAATAAAGGTAAAGGGCACAAAACGTGTCGAAGTCGAGGAAAAGATTTATCCTGGATACATTCTCGTTGATATGATTGTAACCGATGATTCATGGTATGTTGTTCGCAACACACCTCGTGTAACAGGTTTTGTTGGTGCTGGTGTAACTCCAGTCCCTCTTGCAAAAGCAGAAGCAGAAGCTCTTTTTGCTCGCATGGCAGAAAACACGCCAAAACACAATATTGACCTCGTGGTTGGAGACCAAGTAACTATTGTAGACGGCCCCTTTAAGGATCTTGAAGGCAAGGTTGCTGAGGTAGACAATGAACGAGGTCGCGCAAAAGTACTCGTTTCAATGTTCGGACGCGAAACACCGGTAGAGCTCGATTTTTTGCAAATTCATAAGATATAATATCCAAAACTAACACTGGGCTTGAAAAATCTCCCGACTTAGGGTAGACTCAGCAAATTCCAACATCAACACTATGGCAAAAAAAATAACAAAAAAAGTAAAGGTAGTCATTCCAGCCGGTAAAGCAACACCAGCGCCTCCTTTGGGGCCCGCCCTCGGGCAGGCAGGTGTGAACATTGGTGAATTTGTCACAAAATTCAATGATGCTACCAAGGATAAGATGGGAGATATGGTTCCAGTTGTCATTACTGTGTACGAGGATCGCACCTTTACATTCGTAATGAAGACCCCACCTGCTTCTGGGCTCATTCTCAAGGCGGCTGATGTAAAGAGTGGCTCAAAGAAGCCTGGCGCAAGCAAAGTGGCATCAATCACCAAAGCACAGCTTCGCGAAATCGCAGAAAAGAAGATGCCTGATCTTTCTGCAAATGACGTGGAGGCTGCAATGAAAATAATTGCTGGCACAGCGCGTTCAGCAGGAATTGAAGTGAAATAAAACCCCACAAAAATCAAAGAAAAAAGCCGACAATCGCAAGATTGTCGGCTTTTGAGTTGGTACTATTTTACACTGCAATCGGTGCTTTGATTGCCGGATACGGGTCATACCAGTCGAGCATAAAATCGCCTGTTTTAAAACCAAAGATGTCAGTCACTTTACGGTTGATCAGCATCTTTGGAAGTAAGCGAGGTGTACGAGAAAGTTGCAATTCGACTTGTTCCATGTGGTTAAGGTAGAGATGAACATCTCCGCCAACCCAGATAAATTCGCCAGGCTCCAGCCCGCATATCTGTGCAATCATCATGGTGAGGAGTGCGTAGGATGCTATATTGAATGGAACCCCCAGAAACGTGTCACAGCTTCTCTGGTAGAGTTGACACGATAGCTTCCCGTTTGCCACATAGAATTGAAACAAGCAATGGCATGGTGGAAGGCCCGATTTTGCCATTTCATCGATGTCGGCAACGTTCCATGCTGACACAATGAGACGACGTGAATCCGGAGACTTTTTTACCTGTTCGACAACTTGCGCAATCTGATCAATTGTTTGCCCATTTGGCGCAGTCCACGAGCGCCACTGCTTTCCGTACACAGGACCGAGCTCGCCGTGTTCTTTTGCAAACTCGTCATTGTGCTTTATCCCAAGAATAAACTGAGCTAAGCCTTTTTTCCATTCGTCAGAATCGGTTTTTGGTACAGGTTTCCCGAGTTTTTTCAGGTAGGCTTTGTACGGCCACTCGTCCCAAATATGGTTGTCGTGCCCTACGAGATACTTGATATTCGTGTTGCCGGCCAGAAACCACAAGAGCTCCGTGATAACGAGTCTCATTGGGATCTTTTTTGTAGTGATAATAGGGAAGCCTTCAGATAGATCGAACCGCATTTGGTACCCAAAAACTGATTTTGTTCCAGTGCCAGTACGATCGCCCTTTATTACACCGTTTGTTTGAATATGGCGAAGTAGGTCTAGATATTGTTTCATTGCATACTCCTTGTATTGTTGAGAATGTACTACTTGTTACTGTTGTCACTCTACTTATTTTGTTGCACTTTGTCAATCTCTGGACTTTTTGTAAAAATTGTGATATACTTGTTTTAGTTGATTCTTTTGTACTTTTACAAGGAGGAATGTTATGTCTAAAGAAGTTTTGAAGTGGGTTCCTGGTACTGATACAGAGGTGCTCGGGAAAATGTTCAAGAAAAAGCTTCGTAGTAATTATACCAGGCCAAGCCACTTGGATATCTTTGCTCAACAAGCAATCGTTATTTCACAGAGACCAACATGCCTTTTTTACGAGGTTGGCGCTGTCATCTTTTATGGGTGCGCACATTTTCTTTCATCGGGTTACAATGGCGCAACGAGCGGGGATGTCGATCCGCGAGAAGTAGGATGCGCGCGTGTAGTCGATGGCAAGATCCATGAAGGCAAAGGTTTGTGTCGCGGGTCGCACGCCGAGTTGAACGCCATCGGCAATCTGACTGTGAGTACTCTGGGGCTTCAAGACGTGAGCATGATTGTCACACTTCACCCATGTTTTAGTTGTGCAAAACAGATGGTAAACAAGGGAATCAAAAAAGTTTACTACATCTGGGAGTATGGGAGAGAGGAGTTTGTGACAGACTATTTTCGCGAACGAGGTGTTGAGGTAATCAAATATACCTCTCCGTTTTTAGAGAAGTGGATTGCCTTGAACGGGTATGACCCAATTGGTGCTACAAATAAGCAGGAATAAAGTTGTTTTTTACCCCGCAGTCACAAAACTGCGGGGTTTTGTTTTTAATGCTATAATTTCAACTAATGGAGATTAGGGTAAAAAAAATACACAAGGATGCGAAATTGCCAACCTACGCGCATCACGGTGACGCTGGATTTGATCTGTACGCTATTGAAAGTGTTAGTATCCCAGTCGGCGCACGGGTTCTTGTTGGGACTGGTATTGCCATAGAGATCCCAGATGGATACGTTGGGCTCATTTGGGACAAGAGCGGACTATCAATGGTTCATGGTTTAAAAAACCTTGGTGGCGTAATAGATGCTGGGTATCGTGGAGAAATAAAAGCAGGAGTCGTAAATCTAAGCGATGATGATTACACAATCACAGCTGGGCACAAAGTTGCGCAAATGCTTATTCAGAAAGTGGAGCGAGCGGACATAAAAGAAGTTACAGAGCTATCTGACACATCGCGCGGGCACGGTGGGTTTGGGAGCACTGGGAAGTAGATATTTCTCCTACTTTGTGGTAGAAAGATAGAGGTTTTTTGATCTTAAATTTTTAGTGGAGGTTTCAAATGTCGAAAAAAATAAAGCTGATTGCAATTGAAGGTTCTGATGGTTCGGGTAAGGCGACACAAACCGAACTTCTCGCCGGTTTTCTTAGGCAGAATAACTTTAAAGTCGGGCGCATTTCCTTTCCCCGCTACGATGGCACTCCTGCCGGAAGAATGTTGTTTGAGTTCTTGAAATCATCGCGTGCTTCCGAATATGATTTTGTGAACTCGAATCCTAAGCTGGCATCACGCATTTATGCGCAAGACAGGTTTGAATCACTGGAATATCTTCAGGGTTTGATTAAACGCAATGATGTTGTAATTTTTGACCGGTACGTCGAATCAAATCTTTTACATCAGGGGGGGAAACTGAAATCTGACGTAGAGATACTCAATTTCGCGAACTGGCTTTACGATCTCGAGTATAACCAACTGGGGATACCGAAACCAGATGTAACCATCTACCTTGATCTTCCTCCCGAAGTTTCTTATGCACGAGCGCTTAAACGTGCGCAAGAAAAAGGAGAGAGTCCCGATGCGGTTGAGTCTGATATGGAATACGTCAGGAATGGCACTAAGGCGGGGAGACTCTATGCAGACTTTTTTGGATGGAAGATCATCCAGTGTGTGGTTCCTGGTCAGAATTCAGCACTCTCCGCTTACGAGTTAAGTCCTGAAGAAATTCATATGAAGATTCGTGAAATCGTATTAAAAAAATAAAAAGCTTTTTATTAAAAACCCTCAGTTTCGGCCGAGGGTTTTTTGTTTGATTTTTGCGTGCTATGATGCGCATATATGATGAGTGAAAAGCTGGGAATTGTAGTACGCGAGGCGCTGGGAGCACTCGGTATTGAGGCAAGTGAAGTGGTGATAGAACGCCCTGCAGATATAGCGCATGGCGACTATTCTACGAACGCCGCTCTTGCGTATGCAAAGGTCGCTGGAGTTTCGCCGCGCGAGCTCGCAGGCAAGCTTGTTGAGAAAATTTTAGAGACACCTTCGGAGGAGGTCAAAGAAATTGAGATTGCTGGTCCGGGATTTATAAATTTTAGACTTACGGATGAAATTATAAGGAAAGAAAATTCAAAAGAGGAAATTAGTCTCAAGACAAGTTACTCAGGCAAAAATATTCTTGTCGAACACTCCTCTCCAAATCTTTTTAAACCATTTCATATTGGGCACCTTATGAATAATATCGTAGGTGAGTTTACGGCACGCGCTATGCAGGTGGGTGGGGCGCAAGTAACTACAGTTGCTTTTCCTTCTGATATTTCTCTTGGCATTGCGAAGGCTATTTATGTATTGCAAAAAGATGGAGGAACTTCACAGCAGATGTTCAACGACACGATTGCGTCAGGGAGCTTTGAAGATAAAACCAAAGTCGTCAATTATCTTGGCGAGTGTTACACACGAGGCGTGACTCTCGCAAAGGAGAATCCAGAATTTGAAAGTGAGATCAAAGAGATTGCAAAAAATCTATACAATGAAATTGAGAGTGGGGAACTCCACAATTCTGTAGGGTATGAGCTTTGGCGAAAAGTGCAATTAATTAACACTGAGTATTTTGATACTGTGCTCGAAAGTATTGGCTCGAAACTTGGAAAAGTGATTTTTGAAAGTGAGGTAGCAAAAAATGGTAAAGAAATTGTACTAGAAAATACTCCCAATGTGTTTACTCAAAGCGAAGGAGCGTATGTGTATGTGCCGAGTGAGGAACGTAAGGATTTGAATACACTCGTGTTTGTGAACAGTGATGGTCACCCAACCTATGAAGCAAAGGATCTAGGTTTGATAGAAAAGAAGTTTAGAGAATATGGAGAGATTGATTACTCCTTGTTTATTACGGACAATGAACAAACTCATCATTTCAAAGTGGTACTTGATGCTGCGGGTAAGATAAGTGAAGAATGGAAGAGCCGTGCAGATAGGAGTATTCATATTCCTCACGGTCGTATGCTTTTCAAGGGGCAAAAGATGTCGAGTCGCCTTGGTGGGGTGCCGCTCGCGCTTGATGTGATTGGTGTGGTTGAAGAAGAAGTGCGCGAGAGAGCAGGAGAGAAGATTGCGCACTTGAGCGATGAAGAGAAAAAGAAACTCGAGCGAGAGATAGCACTTTCTGCGCTCCGCATTGCCGTGCTTCGCTCGAAGCCAGGGATGAATATTAATTTTGACCCAGAGAGTTCTCTGTCATTTGAAGGGGATTCGGGTCCGTATCTCTTGTACACTCATGCGCGGTGCTCATCGCTTATAGAAAAAGGCAGAAAGCGCGGGTATAATGCGAAGTTTAAAGATGTACCAGTGACCTTACTTGAAAGAGAACTTGCGCATTTTGAGATTGTTCTTGCTGATGCTGTCGAAAATATTGCACCACAAAAATTAGTCACATATCTTTTTGAGGTCGCGCAACTGTTCAACAGTTTTTATGCAGAAAATCATATCCTCGGCGAGGACAAGGAAACTTCAGAGCATTATCTTGCTATAGTGAAAAGGTTGAAAGAAGTTCTTTCTCAAGGGCTTTGGGTTCTTGGTATTTCGGCTCCTGATAAGATGTGATATTGTGATATTCTAAGAAAACATGGAAGATAAAGATAAAAACAAAAAGTCTGAGATTGCTGAGCGCGAGGAGGCGACCATTGCCATGTGGAATGAGCATGGTATTTTTGAAAAGTCTCTTGAGCAAACAAAAGATGGGGGAGAATTTGTTTTTTATGATGGTCCGCCGTTTGCGACAGGGCTTCCTCATTATGGGCACATGCTTGCGAGTACGATCAAGGACACTATCACTCGATATCAGACAATGCGAGGACGACATGTTCGTCGAGTGTGGGGCTGGGACTGCCACGGCCTTCCAATTGAAAATCTAATAGAAAAAGAGCTTGGGCTAGGACACAAAAAGGAGATCGAGGAATACGGTATTGAAAAGTTCAACGAGGCCTCTCGTGCGTCGGTGTTTCGCTATGATGCAGAATGGAAAAAATTTATTCCGCGCATTGGGCGATTTATCGATATGCAAAATGCGTACAGCACTATGGACGCAAATTACACAGAGTCAGTATGGTGGGCGTTCAAGACTCTATATGAGAAAGGACTTGTTTATAGTGGTTTCAAGTCAATGCATATTTGTCCGAGGTGCGAGACAACGCTTTCAAACAATGAAGTCACCAGCGGTTACAAGGATATTACCGACATTTCTGTTACGGCAAAGTTTGAGTTAACAAAGGAGTCAGACACGTACATTCTCGCATGGACTACAACCCCGTGGACTCTACCTGGGAATGTGGCGCTTGCGGTAAACCCCGAGTCAGAGTATTTAAAAGTTGCGATAGGGGACGAGAAATATATTTTGGCCTCTGCTCGCGCAGAAATAGCGCTTGCTGGCAAGGAATACACTGTAGTTTCTCGGATGAAAGGCTCTGAGCTCGTTGGGCTTTCATACAAACCGATTTTTGACTACTATTCATCGCAAGGAACGCTTACAAATCGCGAAAATGGGTGGAAGGTCTATGGCGCAGAGTTTGTGACAATGGAGAGTGGAACAGGCATAGTCCATATTGCTCCGGCTTTTGGTGAAGATGACATGTCGCTTGGTACTCTGGAAAACCTCCCGTTTGTTCAGCATGTTGAAATGGATGGCACAATGAAAAAGGAAATTCGTGATTTTGTAGGCGTGTCAGTAAAACCAAAATCAGAAGAAAAAGATGGCCACCAAGCGACAGATATTTTGATAATAAAATATCTTGCCGGAATAAATGCTCTCTTTTCAAAAGAAAAAATAATTCACGCATACCCGCATTGCTGGCGTTGTGATACACCTCTCATCAACTATGCTGCAGAATCATGGTTTGTAAAAGTTCCAGAGCTCAAAGAAAAGCTTCTTGCACAAAATGCTAATACTTCGTGGGTGCCAAAAAATATGCGCGATGGGCGTTTTGGAAAATGGCTCGAAGGAGCGCGCGACTGGGCCATTTCACGCTCTCGCTTTTGGGGGTCTCCTATTCCAGTGTGGCAATGCGAAAAATGCAACAATAATCTTGTTATTGGTTCTCGAGCAGAGATTTCAGAGCATACAAAAAAATCAGGGAACAAGTATATAGTGATGAGACATGGCGAGGCAGAGAGCAATGCCCGAGGCATCGTAAGCTCAAAAATAGAGGGGAGCGCTTCATACGGACTGACTACAAACGGACGCACGTCAGCCGAAAATGCCGGGCAAAAACTTAAAGAGGCAAACATCGACATAATAATCACCTCACCATTTGTGCGCACAAAAGAAACTGCAGAAATAGTTGCAGGCGCGATCGGTTTTGACACACTCAAAATAATAGTTGATGAAAGATTAAAAGAGATTGACACTGGTGTTTTTGATGGTAAAAAAATTAGCGAATATCGTGGGCACTTTACCTCTACAAAGGAAAAGTTTACAAAGCGTCCAGAAGGAGGAGAAAACCTACTTGATGTAAAGCGTCGTGTTATGTCTGTTATGTCTGATCTTGAAAAAGAATATGCAGGCAAGACTATTTTGATCGTAACACACGAATACCCAGTGTGGATGATTTTTGCTGGGGCTAGTGGGGCAACAGTAGACGAGGCCGTGGCAATTCGCGGGAAGAACGAGGATTTTATCGAGACAGGGGGCATAACCAATATCAACTATGTGCCATTTTCTCACAATGCAGACTTTGAGTTTGATGTGCATTTGCCGTATATAGATGAGATTGAAATACCTTGTGAGTGCGGGGATACAATGGTGCGCGTGCCATATGTTTTTGATTGCTGGTTCGAGTCTGGTTCTATGCCATACGCACAATTTCATTATCCGTTTGAAAACAAAGAACTTTTTGAAAAGAATTTTCCAGCGGATTTTATTGCGGAGGGGGTGGATCAAACACGCGGTTGGTTCTATTCTATGTTGGTTCTATCCGTTGCTCTTTTTGAGAAAGCTCCGTTTAAAAATGTCATTGTGAACGGAATGACCCTTGCGGAAGACGGACAAAAAATGTCAAAGAGTCGCAAGAATTATCCAGATCCGGTTGATGTGATAAACAAATACGGGGCAGACGCCGTGCGATACTACATGCTTGCTTCGCCGATTGTGCACGCAGAGGACCTGTCGTTTTCGGAACGAGGGGTGGATGAAGTTGTAAAAAAGAATATTACACGCCTTTTGAATGTACTCTCGTTTTACGAGCTTTATGGAAATGGTGTAGATTCTAATAGTAAAGAAAAAAGTACAAACTCGCTCGACGTGTGGGTGCACGCTCGCCTTGCGGAGCTTGTTTCAGAGATGTCACAGTCGTTTGATGCATATGAAATCGACCGCGCCATAAAGCCAATAAGTCTTTTTATAGATGATCTATCTACTTGGTATATCCGACGATCACGCGATCGTTTTAAGTCAGACGATATGTCAGACCGTACACACGCTGTTTTAACAACACGCACCATACTTATGGAGCTTTCAAAGTTGATTGCGCCAGTTATGCCTTTTATTGCGGAGCATCTCTATTCTCGTGCTGGTGGTAGAAAAGAAAGTGTGCATCTAGAGCAGTGGCCTATATCCCATGAAGCAGATTTAGAAATTCTCGAAAGAATGGCAGAAGTTCGTCGAATTGTTTCGGTTGCACTTGAAGACCGTGCACGGGCTGGTTTAAAGGTACGACAACCACTTTCCTCAGTAACTATACCTGCGACTCTTAAAATTGATATTGCTGACGAGGTGATTATCACTGATGAGCTCAATGTGAAGAAGGTGATACGGTCAAACGACATAGATGCGAAAATTGAGGTTGATAAAGAAATTACCCTAGAACTCAAAAAAGAAGGGCAGTTCCGTGAAATTTTGCGCACTGTGCAGGGACTACGCAAGGACTCAAAACTTGAACCATCTGATGTAATAACTCTCAACGTAAAAACAACCGAAGAAGGGGCGGCGCTTGTCAATGCTTTTTCTGATGAACTCAAAAAGATTGCCCTTATTGGGGAGATAAAGTATGGTGAAGTTGCTGGCGAACCCATTGATATTGAGGGCATGTCGTTTACTTTTTTGATAGAGAAATAGTACAAGTATGTCGCATCATATCTATCACACACACGGAATCATCCTGAGTAGTATTTCAGTAGGTGAGTCAAATCGTTTTTACAAAATATTTACTGAAGAGCTTGGTCTTATTGGCGCTACTGCGCAGTCTGTGAGGGAAGGAAAATCAAAACTTCGTTATACCCTGCAGGACCTATCTCTCGTCACGGTCGACCTGGTTCGCGGGAAAGAGATGTGGCGAATAGTAAGCGCTGGCGCATGGCGTCAATGCAATACTATAAAAGATGACCACGCGCGCTTGAAACTCTTTGCTCGTTCCTGCGCTCTTCTGTCAAGGTTGCTTCATGGAGAAGGATGCGACCAGGAGCTCTTTGATGAAATTGTGCGAGTCGCAGATTTTTTAGAAAAAAAAGAGATTCCTGAGAACCTGTCACTTTCGTTTGAGATACTCGTTGCTTTACGCATATTGGTACATTTGGGGTATTTGGATCCAAAAGAATATGGAAAGTTTTTGACGGCAGAGGCATATTCTTTAGAGACACTGGTTGAGTTTGAGAAGATTCGGTTGGTTGCTACCATAAAGATAAATGAGGCACTAAAGGCGTCACATCTATAATGCGTTAAAACGCACTGTTCACACATATTTTAGCTTTATCGAATGACGGTGGTATACTATACAAATGTCAGACGATATAAAAAGTAAAATATCTGAGCTCGAAAAAGAACTATACTCAAAAGACTTCAAGGAGCATAAACTGGAAGACATATTGCCACACAAAGAAATATCAGTCTCTCCGTCGTGGGACACTGAAGCAGACAAGGCATCACTTCTTCTAGAAGAAGCCTCACTTTTAAAACGTCATCGTCTAATGAAAAAATTTGCGCAATTTTCTATTGGTATTTTTGCACTAGCCATAATGATAGCTGGGTTTATTTGGTATCGTGGTTCGAACATTGTTTCCGGCGAAAAAATGTCTATTGATATTATGGCGCCAGTTGCGGCATCTGGAGGGGAACCTTTTGAGACAAAATTTACAATAACAAATAGCAATAAAGTAGCTGTTGAGGCCGCTACACTATTCGTTGAGTATCCTGTTGGGTTTTATTCTGTGCCAAATAGCGCAGAACTACCACGTACATCAAAAGATTTGGGTGTAATTACTTCAGGGCAAACGATAGTCGAGACTATAAATACCTTACTATATGGCGAAGAGAATACAAACAAGGACGTTCTTGTAACCCTTGAATATCGCATGGCCGGTTCAAATGCAACCCTCAAAAAGACCACATCCTACCAAATAAAAATATCATCATCACCTGTAAATATTAAATTATCTTTGCCAAAAGAAGTTCGATCTGGACAGGAAGTAGAATTTACTGTAGACGTTAGCTCGAATACAAGTGACAGCATTGATGTGCTTGTTGTAGATGCTGTGTATCCCTCAGGCTTTACATTTATAAGTGCAAGCCCAGCGCCTACTTATGGAATAAATGTATGGAAGGTATCAAATCTGGCGCCACAAGAAAAAAGAACAATAAAAATACGCGGGGCTGTTGAAGGACAAGAAAATGAGGAGAAGGTTACAAAAATTTCCGTCGGAACACAGAATCCTAGAGATGAACGCTTTGTTGGGATTGTGTACAACTCAGCTACAGAGTCAAGTGTTATTACAAAACCATTTTTATCTCTTGATATTGCGGTAAACAATAACAAATCGCAAGAGACCGTTGTAGCTCTTAATAAAGGGGTGCGCGTGGATGTGGCTTGGCAGAGCAACAATCCAACAAAGGTTACCGATGTAGTTATTGAGGTAAAGCTAAGAGGTGCCGCTCTAGATAAATATTCTATTTATGCATCTGGCGGAGGGTTTTATAGGTCGATTGACGATACTATTATCTGGAACAAAACGGTGAGCCCAGAGTTGGCTCTTGTTGAGCCTGGGGCAAGTGGATCCGTAAGTTTTAGTTTTTCTCCTGTTGCTCTAAGTGGGGATGTAAACCGCACAATAAAAAATCCACAAATAATTTTTGATGTTGTCGCGCGTGGAGGGCGTATTGGCGAGTCTGGTTCTTCGAGCGACCTTACGACATTTGCAACGCGCAGTATAAATTTTGAAACAGACCTAAAGCTTGTCGCAAAGGGTTTGTATTATACAGGACAATTCAAAAATACTGGGCCTATGCCACCACAAGCAGACAAGGAAACTACATACACGATATCGCTGACTGCGCGAAACTCATCAAACAGTATTTCAAAGGCATCTGTCAAGACAACCCTCCCGCTTTATGTTACGTGGGTAGGCAAGACATCGCCAGAGGGGGAGGATATAAAATACAACGAGGCAACATCAGAGGTTACATGGAATGTAGGGCGTGTCCCAGCTGGTGGCGCGAGGGATGCTTCCTTCCAAATATCATTTATTCCAAGCTTGAGCCAAGTGCATCAAGCCCCAAAGCTTACAGGGGACGTATTTCTGGTTGGAACTGATGATTTTACAAAGACTGAAATCCGCGATCAAAAATCACCAATAACAACACAGCTTTTTGCAGACCCAGGGTTTGGTCAAAATCAGTCAAATGTGGTAAATTAGGTTTCTATGACAGAAAAGAAACCCTATCCTGCGGATATGATGGAAAAGCTCGTATCGCTCGCAAAGCGAAGAGGGTTTATTTATCAGGGGTCTGAGATCTATGGGGGACTCGCTGGTACCTATGATTATGGTCCTCTCGGCACGGCGTTAAAAAACAACATCAAAAACATTTGGTGGCGTATGTTTGTCGATGGACGTGACGATATGTATGGTATGGACGCGTCTATCCTTATGAACCCACGTGTGTGGGAGACGACTGGCCACGTTGCTGGCTTTGCAGACCCGCTCTCAGAATGTACAAAATGCAAAAAGCGTTTCCGTACAGATCAGATTGAGGACAGGACAAAGTGCCCAGAGTGTGGTGGCGCACTAGGTCCAGAGCGTCAGTTTAATATGATGCTCAAAACACAGGTTGGCGCTATGGAGGACTCGTCATCCATCTCATACCTTCGTCCTGAAACGGCGCAGGGGATGTTTGTAAATTTTAAAAATGTTGTTGACTCATTCCACCCAAAGATGCCGTTTGGTTTGGGGCAGACTGGTAAAGCGTTTCGCAACGAAATCACACCGCGAGATTTTATATTCCGTCTTCGCGAGCTTGAACAAATGGAGGTTGAATATTTTGTAAAGGAGAGTGATTGGCAACGAGCGTTTGAGGAATGGAGAGTCGCGATGAACACTTGGATTGATACGGTAGGAATTGACCGCGCCCGCACGCACGAGGTGGAGATAGGCGATGGCGACCGAGCGCACTATTCCAAGCGCACGATTGATTTTGAATTTGAATATCCGTTTGGACAGAAGGAGCTGTACGGTCTTGCATACCGTACCGACTTTGACCTCTCGCGCCACTCTGAGGCAAGTAAGGTGGATTTGTCATACCGCGACGAAGAGGTAGGTGAGAAGTTCATCCCGCACTGCATCGAGCCTTCTTTTGGCTTGGACCGCACTATGCTCGCTGTACTCCTGTCTGCATACACCGAGGACACGATGGGCGACAGTCCACGTGAATATCTCAAGTTTCACCCACGCGTTGCACCAATCAAAGTAGCTGTATCGCCACTACTTAAAAACAAACCAGAGCTCGTAGAAAAAGCTCGCGAAGTATACGATATGCTCAAAAAAGATATTCCACAGATTATGTGGGATGACAACGGTAACGTAGGCAAGCGCTATCGCCGTCAGGATGAAATTGGCACGCCATTCTGTGTGACTATTGACTTCGACACTTTAGGCGAAACGCCAGAACACAAAGACACCGTGACAGTACGCGACCGCGACACCGGCAACCAGAAACGCCTTTCAATAGGGGATCTCAAAAATTATATTTTGGAACAAATAAAATAACCTTACTTACAAAAAGATAAACACACCAAAAATGAAATTCAAGAAAAAAGTATTACCAAACGGCTTGCGTATGCTCGCGGTGCCAATGACAGACAACCCTACGGTGACAGTCCTCGTCCTCGTTGAAACTGGTTCAAAATACGAGACAAAATCAATAAACGGACTTTCTCATTTTCTTGAGCATATGTGTTTCAAGGGGACAACAAATCGCCCAAATACAAGCGATTTATCGAAAGAACTCGATACTCTCGGATGCGAATTCAACGCATTCACTGGTCAGGAATTCACTGGGTATTATGCAAAAGGTAAAGTGTCAGATTTTTCAAAGCTCATTGATATCATTTCCGACCTCTATCTAAACCCACTTCTAAAAGAAGATGAAATAGAAAAAGAAAAAGGTGTAATCGTAGACGAAATAAATATGTACGATGATATGCCAATGCAAAAAGTCCATGAAGTGTGGGCAGACCTTTTATATGGTGACCAACCTGCCGGGTGGTCTATTGCAGGGGAGCGCGATGTTGTGCGTTCTATGTCACGCAAAGATTTTGTTGCTTATCGCAAAGCACATTATGTTGCGAGCGCTACAACAGTTGTAGTCTCTGGGAATATTGATACATCTACAGCTTTCAAAGAGATAACAAAAAAATTCAAAGGGATAGCGACAAGTAAAAAGGGGGGTAAGAAAAAAACACGAGACACACAGAGTGGGCCTCAGGTTGCGCTCAAGTTTAAAGAAACAGATCAGACCCACTTCATCCTCGGGGTACGGTCTTTCCCTGTATATGATAAACGCAATCCTATTATATCTGTCCTTGGTGGAGTTCTCGGTAGTGGTATGTCATCTCGTTTATTTCGTAAAATTCGTGATGAGATGGGGGTGGGGTATTATGTGCGCGCTGGTAATAGCACTTCAACAGACAGCGGATATTTTGCAGTGTCAGCAGGGGTGGCAAACGATAGACTTGGGGAGGTGCTTCGCGCGGTAATGGAGGAATTGGAGAATTTGAAGAATAATATCGTCCCAGCTGACGAGCTAGCAAAGGTAAAAGAGCATCTCGTTGGAATGATGTACCTCAGCCTAGAATCATCAGATGAGCTTGCTGAATATTATGGCACACAGGAGGTTATGCGTCGTGAAATGCGCACACCAAAGGAGCGCGAACGCCTCATTCGCGCTGTCACTGGAGAAGATGTTCAAAAGATGGCAAGAAAGATATTCATAGAAAAGAATTTGAACTTGGCACTAATCGGGCCTACAAAGGATGAATCGGGATTAAAGTCACTTCTTAAATTCTAGCAATTGGGGTATTATACGCAGATGAGCAATCCTCAAAAAGATACGGTTATTTCGATTACCGCTGGCACTATAGTGAAAGGGTTAGCGATACTTTTGGGTGCTTGGGGGTTGTGGGTTCTTCGTGATCTACTGATGGTTATTATAACCTCTGTAATTTTAGCATCATCAATCGAGCCAGGGATAAAGCTCCTCTCAAGGTTTCGCATACACCGTATCCCAGCTGTTCTTGCCATGTATGTTGGTATCGCCGGCTTGTTTATCGGGATTATTGTTGCCTTTGTACCACCAATAGTAAACGAAGCGGCAGAGATCACGCAAAAGCTTCCAGTGATGATGCAGGCTATTGATAAAAATGTTTTAGGGAACAGAGGTATTCTAACCAATGCATTTAGTGTCAATGACCCAGCTGGTGGCTCCTCAGTGAACCCTGCGTTTGAGGATTTGGTAGGCAGAATCTCTGGACTCGGGGCTACATCACAAGGAGTCCTCGGAACTGCTGGGGCGGTATTCGGTGGAATCTTCAGTTTTGTGCTCATTGTAGTTCTGTCTTTTTATTTCGCGATGCAGGAGCGTGGTATCGAAAATTTCTTGAGAATCATTACTCCGTTCGACAGCGAGGAATATGCGATAAATCTTTGGGAGCGCTCAAAAGCAAAGATCGGGAAATGGATGCAAGGGCAGCTTCTACTTGGTGTGCTTATCTTTGTTCTTGTATATATGGGGCTTACCATTTTTGGCGTCCCTTATGCTATGTCACTTGCCCTACTTGCTGGTATTTTAGAAATTATTCCTGTATTTGGACCAATCGTCGCCGCAATCCCAGGCGTTATCATTTCCTTTACAATAGGGGGACCAACGCTCGCCGTTATCGTTGCTGGTTTCTATCTCCTTGTTCAGCAGTTTGAAAGCCATCTCATCTACCCTCTCGTAGTGAGAAAAGTGGTTGGTGTCCCACCAATTCTCGTTATTTTAGCGCTTATTATAGGAGCAAAGCTCGGTGGTTTTTTGGGTATTCTAATCTCTGTCCCGGTCGCAGCAGCGCTTATGGAAATTGTAGAGGATATTGAGCGTAAAAAAGGCATGCTTGTTTAGTTTTATAATACACTTACTTTCCTATGAACGAGAAAAAATTCCTCATCACAACATCGTTACCATACATGAATGCATCACTCCATATTGGGCATGCTTACGAGCTTGTTCTGGCAGATGTTGTGGCAAGGTACCATAGACAAAAAGGAGAAAAAGTTTTTTTCCTCACGGGAGCTGATGAGCACGGAGACAAAATTATTACAGCAGCTCAAAAAGAGGGAATAGGTCCCCAGATGTTTGTAGATAAAAACGTCGCAAGATTTAAGGAGCTTATTGAAAAACTATCAATTACCAACGATGACTTCATCCGCACATCAGACAAGGAGAGGCATTGGCCTGGGGCAATAAAGCTTTGGCAGGAGATAGCCGCATCCGGAGACATATACAAGGGGACATACAAGGGGCTTTATTGCGTTGGGTGTGAGGCATTTATAACGGAGAAAGAACTCGTTGATGGAAAGTGTCCTCATCACGCTACAACCCCAGAGAAGATAGAGGAGGAAAATTATTTCTTCAAACTATCAAAATATGCCCCTGAAATTAAACGATTACTGGAGAGCGGGGACCTAAAAGTCACCCCAAAAAGTAAAGCGCGAGAAATGCTCGCTTTAATCGAAGGGGATATTGGAGACGTGAGTATTTCTCGGCCAGACCGCACTATTCCATGGGGGATTCCTGTCCCAGATGATTCGTCACAGCTAATGTATGTGTGGTGCGATGCACTCTCAAATTATATTTCTGCGCTTGGTTACGGACGCGCAAATGATGAAAACTTCCGAACATTATGGCCAGCAGACGTTCAAGTCATCGGCAAGGATATCGCACGGTTCCATATTATTCTATGGACTGCAATGCTCCTTTCAGCAAAGCTCCCAATCCCTAGTGAATTTTTTGTACATGGTTTTATCACGTCAGCAGGCAAAAAAATGTCGAAATCTATAGGAAATGTTTTGTATGCGGAGGATTTTATAGATGAATATGGTGTCGATGCTCTCCGTTATTACCTTACTCGGGAGATCTCACCACTTGATGATGGTGATATGACTCATGAAAAATTCAAGGAGGTATACAATGCAAACCTCGCAAACGGGATCGGAAACCTTACATCTAGGACGCTCAAAATGGCTGAACAATATTTTAATGGAACTGTTACCGGGAGCGTTTCTCTTGTCCCATCATTTCGTACAAAAGTTACGGTAATGGAAACATCCGGGGATATTCCTGGTTTGAGCATTCCTTATGTCGTAACAAACGATATTTTGCCTCGCTACCATAAATACATGAGTGATGGCGAGGTGAACAAAGCAACAGACGTTATTTGGGAGCTTGTTGGGTATCTAGATCAGTTTGTCACCGATTATGAACCATTCAAGCTTGTAAAAATCGACAAGAAGGCAACAGAGAATATTCTTTGGGGGCTATTATATGGTCTGCATAACATTAGTCTGATGCTTATCCCAATAATGCCCAACACTGCTGAAAAAATATCACGACTTGTTGGCTTTTCATCTGATAGCGCAGGTGAAACAATTTTTAATTCAAAGGCGCCGGAGCAACCCCTCTTTATACGCAAATAATAATGGAAAAACTGCCACGATTTTTTGATATTCACGCACATGTGAATGATGTAGCCTTCGATGTGGATCGTAACGCTGTACTTTCGCGAATGCGCGAAAAAAATATCTTCGCTATTATGGTAGGTACCGACCATAAGACATCGCAGGGGGCAGCAATGATGGCATCGTTCGCAGATAGTGGGGTTTATGCATCTATAGGAGTACATCCTATAGATGACCAGGGAGCGCTTTTTCGAGAGCCGTTTTTCGATGACCTCGTTGCCTTTCCTCGAGTCGTTGCTGTGGGGGAGTGTGGGCTAGATTATTCGCGTCTGAGCGATGTGACAGATGTCCCTACTGAAAAGGCTCGCCAACGAAAACTTTTTGAGGCACAGGTAGATTTTGCGGCAGAGAAAAATTTGCCGCTCATGATTCATTGTCGTGACAGCGATAAGGCTCTTGCGGATGCGCACAGAGATATTATTTCGATACTTGCAACAAAGAAAAAAGATAAGGGAGAGAAGGTGCGAGGGAACATTCACTTTTTTGCTCAGAATATAGATATCGCCCGTGAATATTTTGCGCTAGACTTCACAATTTCATTCACTGGGGTAATTACTTTCAGTAGAGAATATGACGAGGTTATACGTATGGCGCCACTTGACCGTATTTTGTCTGAGACAGACTGTCCTTATGTCGCGCCTATACCATACCGCGGTGAACGAAATGAACCAGTATATGTTGAAGAAATTGTGAAAAAAATAGCCGAAATTCGCAATGAAGATTTCGAAACTGTTCGTGCTACGCTTGTACAAAACGCCATCCGTGTTTTTAATATTACGCCACACATTTAATTCCCATAGGCAATTCCTACGTATTTATGTTTTTTGTGGACTTTTGACCGTCGTTCTGGTAGGATACTTTGGTTACTAGGTTAATTAAAAAATAATATGAATCATCAAGAACACACGGAGCCTCGCATTTACGAGCTTGGCTACCATCTCGTTCCAACGCTTGCAGAGGAGCAAATCCCTGCAGCGTCGGGAGCCGTGCGTGGTATGATTGAGCGGATTTCCAAGGACATTATTGCCGAGGAATTACCCGTATTCATCGACCTCGCCTATCAGATTGTAAAAACAGTCGAACACAAAAACAAGCGTTTTGACGAAGCCTACTTCGGATGGATTAAATTTGAAGGATCTCCAGCAGGCATCGCAGAGCTTGAAGAAGAGCTTAAAAAAGACGAAAACGTACTTCGCTACCTAATCGTAAAGACAATCCGCGAAAATACGTTTATTGCAAAGAAGTTCACAGGAGCAAAGGTCAAGGAGCAAGAGGAGGTTGTTGAATCAGCAGGTTCACCTCTTGGAAGCAACACCACAGAAGAAGTAATAGTAGCTAAGTCTGACGAGGTGCTGGACAAGGCAATTGAAGAATTGGTAAAATAAAACCATGTATATTAACAAAGCAATGGTGTATGGGAACTTGACCCGTGACCCAGAAATGAAGGCACTACCATCTGGACAGCAGGTGACCAGCTTTAGTCTTGCTACAAATCGCGTATGGAAGGACAAGAGTGGCGTAAAGCAAGAGAGTGTGGACTACCACAATATTGTGATGTTTGCCAAGCTTGCAGAGCTTGCAGCGCAGTATTTGAAAAAAGGCTCCGCTGTATTCATCGAGGGGCGTATGCAGACACGAAGCTGGGATGACCCAACTGGTAAAAAATACCGCACAGAGATCGTTGCCGACACGATGCAGTTTGGGCCACGCGCAAGTGGTGCTACCGCATCAGGTGGTTACACCCAAGCGACGTCATCAGCAAAAAGTTCCACTCCAGTACCTCAACCAGAAGCGCTAGAGACTATTGAATATCCACAGGAAGACATAAACCCAGACGACATACCCTTCTAACATTTATAAGTGGCACACTCCATTGTTGCCCATTCCGTTTTTTCCCGCGCAGTATTACTATACAGCTTGGCCAAAATACTCATGGGCGCCTCGGACTGCGCTCACTTCTAAACGTTATAAGCTAAAATAAATTAACCACCATGAAAAAAAACACACAATGTTATTTTACGACAAACAACGTAAAGCAAATAGATTATAAAGACGTAGACATACTGAAGAAGTTTCTAACCCCTCATGCACGTATGATTACAGGGGAGCGTACAGGAGTGTGTGCAAAACACCAGCGCCAGCTATCTTCAGCAATAAAACGCTCACGTTTTATGGGACTTCTCCCGTTCGTCGCGAAGTAAGCTCAAAAAGAACAGCAAAAAATGCTCTGTATCCCAGAGCATTTTTTTGTTCGACTTCACTCAGAGCGACCGACCTTTACTTTTTATCCACCCTCTCAGCATACATCCCTGTTTCTGTGTTCACGCGGATAAGGTCGCCTTCATGAATAAACATTGGCACAAGAATTGTTGCGCCAGTTTCAAGCGTAACAGTATTTGATCCACCAGATACAGTGTTGCCACGCACAGCTGGAGGAGCCTCTTTTACGAGTAGCTCAACCTTGATAGGGAGGCGTATACCAATTATCTTTTCATCAAAGATCATTGCGCTAACAACAGTATTTGCCTTAAGAAAACCCTCCTTCCCATCCAGCAGTTCTGTTTTTACAGAAAAACGGTCAGACGGATCTTTTACTGAGCAAAACCAAGACTCGCCTTTGCCAGTGTAAAGATATTTTATTTCCTTGGTTTCAATGTCAGCTTCTTCGACTCTATCTGACTGCTGAAAAGTTTCTTCAACAACGCGCCCGGTGATAAGGTGCTTAAGCTTTGTTTGGTTGGTTGGGCGTCGCTTTTGCTTCTGTGCTACGTGTGATGACATAACCTCATACGGCTCGCCTTTAAGCACAATACACTTCTTTGGGGTAATTTCGTTGTAATCAATTATTGCCATAATCCGCCAAGTTTACTCGGTTTTTCAGTAAAATGCAACGCTTCTACCTCAAGTCTAATACCACCCCCAATTAAGGTCTTCGTGTAATTTCGTCAAAAATCTTGAGCGAGACGATGTAAAAATACTGAAGCATATCGAGATATGTTGAAGGATTTTTATGAAGGCGTAGCCAAGATTTTTGGCGAAATGTGAAGAGGTTAATCGGGGATGGTATACCAAGGCGAGGCATATGTAATACATAGGCCTCGCCTTGGTGTTAAATACTATTAAAACAATTACTCCAACTCCTTCAATTTCGCACGAATCTCCTTAAGCAGGGAAGCGCGTATTGTTTTGTTTTCCTTATCCGCAAGGAAAGTGCACGCTGAATCATATCCGCGACCAATTTTAGTATCTCCATACGAATATGATGACCCTGATTTCTGTAGAATCTCAAATTTTTCCCCAAGACCCAAGATCTCTCCTTCTTGTGAAATCCCCTTGCCGTGCATCAAATCAAATTCCGCCTGCTTGAAAGGCGCTGCAACTTTATTTTTTATCACCTTAACGCGTGTGCGACTTCCAACTACTTCATCACCTTTTTTAATCTGTGCAATACGTCGAATGTCGAGACGCACAGACGTGTAAAACTTTAGAGCCTTTCCACCAGGAGTAGTCTCGGGGTTACCAAACATTACACCAATCTGCATACGGATTTGGTTGATAAAAATAACAATAGTTTTTGAGTTGGCGACGATTGCGGTTAGCTTACGGAGCGCTTGCGACATCAAACGCGCTTGTTTTCCTACGTGGTGCGCGCCCATATCGCCTTCGATTTCGTCTTTTGGTGTAAGAGCAGCAACAGAGTCTACGACGATTACATCGATCTTGCCAGAGCGTACGAGGGACTCCACTATTTCAAGTGCTTGCTCACCAGTATCTGGCTGCGATATGAGAAGCTCGTCAATATTTACCCCAAGCTTTTTTGCGTATTCTGGGTCCATCGCATGTTCAGCATCCACGAAAGCGCAGATCCCGCCCATCTTTTGCGCCTCTGCAACCACATGTAGGGTGAGAGTGGTTTTTCCTGATGATTCTGGACCAAATATTTCAACGATACGACCGCGGGGGAGACCGCCGACACCAAGGGCGTAGTCAAGACCTATGGAACCAGTCGAGATAGCATCAACGCCAACCTTTGGCTTATCCCCAAGTTTCATAATAGCGCCCTCTCCAAACTTCGCTTGAATCGCCTTTATTGTATCCTCTATGTTTGCGCCTGACTCCTTCTTTTCTTTTGCTGCCTTTTTTGCTAATGCCATAATGGTTTTCTTAACGAGTGCGACGAGTTTAGAAAATCATCACCCCGTTAAATGATTTCTGAAAGAAATCCCTGCTCTGCAGGATTTAACTGTGGTAGTCGACTTAAAAAGTCACTTCACCCGCGATTGTTGTTAATTTTTAAATAATTTTTTCTGTGCTCGTCGCCGTTGTCGTCCCTATACCCATTCCATATTCTATATTCGATATTCTAGATTCTACCAACACTATCTCTATTGTTTTTTTTACCACCCTCTCATAGTTATCTTTAGCGGTGACTTTAATTATATTATACCCAGGAGCCAGTATCAATCGACTATGGAAATTACCATCAAGGTCAACTGCAGTTTGCGCGTCATTTATCGATAGATTGTTTGTGTGGATTACGCGTCCTTGAACAATTATAGCTGGGGTAGTGGTTGAATACCCGTTTAGTGGGTTACTTATTATAATTCTTGGTCCATACACAAAATCATTGAGCATAAAAAAAGAATAGCCAACAATGAGAGCGACCCCCAGTCCTCCAACGACCAATTTTATTATTCTTCTACCTTCCATGTATTATTTTTACTCTGCCACAGTCTCTGACCCTGATTTCTCTAGAACTGTTCGTGCTTTTGCACCATCACTAGGACCAATAACACTCCTATCTTCTAGCATATCAATTAGGCGTGCTGCGCGCGAATAACCTACTTTGAGACGTCTTTGCAGATACGAAGTAGATGCCTTGCCAGTTTCTATAACTATTTGTCTCGCGTCTTCATATAGCTCATCATCGTCATTTCCAGACCCCTCATCGTCAAAAGAAGAGCTAAAGAGGGGATCGCGCTCATTGCTGATACTTCCACTAGAGAGATTTATCTCATCAGTATCAGGAAGTCCGTCAGTAGGTAGGTTTGCCAAATATTTCACAACCGCCTTTACTTCTGTTTCCGACATAAATGCCGACTGAATACGCGTAGGCTTCGACATTTCACCAGATATGTAAAGCATATCGCCAGCTCCAAGAAGTTTTTCTGCACCAGATGCGTCCAAAATAGTTCGAGAGTCGATTTGTGAAGCCACCTGTAGTGCTATGCGTGCAGGCACGTTTGCTTTAATTAGACCTGTAATTACATTCACAGATGGTCGCTGAGTAGATAGTATGAGGTGAATTCCCACAGCGCGACTCATCTGTGCGAGACGTACAATCGCGCTTTCGAGCTCGCGTGGGTATGTCTGCATGATATCTGCGAGTTCATCGAGGATTATTACAATATACGGCATTCGCTCAGGCATCTGCTCATCCTCTTCTGCATTTGTATTTACTTTTGACTTTTGACCTTTAACTTTTAACTTGCGTAGCGCAGGCTCAACAATATTTTTATGGTACGAGGAAATATCCCTTACAGACTCTGCTTCGAGGATGTTGTACCTGCGGTCCATTTCTTTTGCAGCCCACTTAAGCGCAAGAATGGCTTTCTTTGCGTCAGTAATAACAGGGGTAAGTAGGTGTGGGATTTTGTTATAAAGTGTCAGCTCCACACGCTTTGGGTCGATCATGATAAACCTCATTGCCTCTGGGCCATTCCTGTACAGCAGAGAGTTCACGACCGCATGGATAGTCACAGACTTACCAGAACCAGTTGCGCCTGCGATAAGCACGTGAGGCATTTTTGCTAGGTCTGCATAGTAGAGTTTTCCAGAAACACCACGTCCGAGTGCCACAAGAAGAGGTTTTGCCGAATGACGATATTCGTCAGCAGAAAAGAGGGTCTTGAGACCAACAACAGTTTTCGTGGAGTTTGGAACCTCAATACCTACGAGCGATTGCCCTGGGATAGGTGCTTCGATACGAATAGGGTGTGCGGCGAGCGCATACGACAGCTCGCTCTGTAGCCCCACGATGCGTGACAGCTTTACACCCTCAGCTGGCTTTAGCGCGTAGCGAGTCACCGATGGCCCGATAGATACCTCGTCCATTTCAACGGTAATGCCGTATTGTCCGAGAGTGCGCTTAATAATATTTGCGTTTGCTTTAATATCACCGACGCCAGGCTTGCCACGATCTCCCTCGAGAATAGAAAGTGGGGGAGGGGTGTACGTCGTATTCATTACGGGATTAAATGAGATTCCAGATTCATCTACCTTGGTGCCATCCTTTTTCTCCTTGATCTTCGCAACCACCTGCGCGAGTTTTGTCGGCTTCTCTTCTTCTGTGTCTGATTTGGTTTCTGTTATTGTATCGGCTGTCAGTGGTTGGTTGTCAGTGGTCAGTTGTTCCACATCTTCTTCTTCATCATTATTTCTCCTCCAGAAAAGTAGTGCGCTAAAATTTGGACGCGTGTTGAACATAATAAGGAAAGAGATCGCAAGGAACGCGATTAGGAAAAGTGTAGCTATATAAGTATCAAAAAGTTTAACGAGGGGGACGGAGACAATTCGCCCAAGGATTCCACCAGATGAATCACCTGAAAAGATATTCACAAGACCGAGTGTTGAAAAAAGAAAAAGAAATGCGCCGAGACTTGCAGTCATCGCAATGTTTGGTCGAGACTCTCGGAAAAAAGAAACACCAAGAAGAAAGAGTAGTAGAGGGAGTGCAAAATATCCTACCCCTAGCAGGTACTCAAAACCACCATAGATAGACTCACCAAGCACCCCGCCTTTTCCAAACGGAGCAACAGAAAAAAAGATACCAATAACAAAAAATAAGATAGCAATTACACTATGCCGTGTTTCATCAGATAACCCGTCAAAAAAAGATATATTACCTAATAAAGAAGTTTTTTCTTTTGAACCCTTCACTGTATTTTTTTGAACCTTTGTATCGTTCTTTCTCCTTCCGCTTATTTCTTTCTTTGCCATATAAATATCTGTCTATAATACCACGCACTAATCGAAAATCGAAGGAATTTTAACTTCTATATTTCATATTCGACATCCTGTCCGCAAGTCATTGACTTGCGGACTCCATGTCCTATATAATAAAAAAACCTTAAAAAAGTTTTGTAAGAGATAGAAGGGCAATAAAAGACATTAAAAGGACATACTAATGGACTACAAAAAAGACATCAAGGACAACGCCGTTATGAGCCACAGCAATCAAGGTGGAATGGAGGTCTTTGGCATTAGGACATCAAAAAAGTGTGAACGTCTTGCTACTGCTATTTACCTAGTCACCAACTTTCTATCAGACACAGAGCCGATGAGATCTCGTCTCCGTACATTGTCACTCGAGCTTGTCCGAGACGCGTCCTTTATAAAAAATGGTAGCCAGACTGTCGAGGCAAATGTCCTCGAGTCTCTCCGTTCAAATGTTACTGAAACACTTTCACTGTTCGAACTCGCATTTGTTGCTGGTTTAGTTTCTGAAATGAACTTCGTTATTTTGAAGAGGGAATATGCTTCACTGAGAGATAGTATTGATATTAAAAAAGCATCTCGTGAGTCACGCACTGATACCATACTTGGCGACAATTTTTTCGGTACGCCGAACCAAGAGATAAGGTCTGACCTTAAGAATTTGAGCCCAAGGTCGGACCTTTATATATCCTCAGCAACTACCACCGCACCTTTTTCTAAAGGACATTCTATCGGACAAACAAACACATCAATGTCTGATAGAAATACAAAAGGACAAAGTGTAGCTTCTCGGCAAGCTGTTCCTCTCACCATGTTGGCCCAAACTCCAAAACCAAAAATCCCAAACTCTGTAACCAAGGAAGCCCGTCGTTCACGCATTTTAAAACTCATAAAGGACAACCGCGAGGTTACGATAAAGGACATTGTTATGCACTTTCCTGATGTTTCTGAAAAGACAATTCAGCGCGAACTCGTCGCGATGTCCGATAGTGGTGTCCTAAAGAAAATAGGCGATCGCCGATGGTCACGCTATGCCCTTGCGTAGTCCCACGCACCCATTCAATATCCCATATTCAACATTCTATATTCTACCCATATTGCTTGTTTTCTCCCTCATTTTCTGCTATTATTAACGCGTGTGGAGTATTGTCGGTTTCGCTATTCGTAGCCGTTTCCGCGAGTTATCCACACATATACTTTGCAGGTTTACTTGCATTGTATATAATGTATGTAAGTTCAGTGCGTGTAGAAATACATTGTACTGGATTTAGGTGTATATAGAAGTGTTACATTTCTGTATACACTTTAAAAAAGAAACACTCCCGGCTTACGATAGATTGCAAGCAAGGGGAGAGTCCATTGAAAACTAGGTCCGGCGCACTCAGTATTGAATCGTGTGAATTTGCATTCTGTATTTCAGATTCAAAATTCTATATTCAATATTCAATTCTGAACGCACCGGGTCTTGCATAGAAAATCGCATCACACAAGAAGGTGCATTTTCAGTTTTCAATGGCCTTGACCCGAGTGGTCGAAGCACTACCGCATGACCGACAAAACGACAGAGACAGTTACTAAAAATTCGCGAACAATTGACCTCACGTCGAAGTCAAACTAAGTTCGCATGTGCGATTAGAAATTTACCAATAAATTATGAATAAAATTATTTCATCAAAGTCTGCCCTCGTTGCAGGTTTGGTGGTAGCTGCGTTTGCATTTACTGCATCAACGGTATCAGCTGCTACATTTTCAACAAACCTAAAGCAAGGCAGCACAGGTGCTGATGTTATGGAACTTCAGAAAGTTCTTAACATGAGCGCTGACACACAGGTTTCTGTATCAGGCGCAGGTGCTCCAGGAATGGAGACCTCATACTTCGGTCCTGCTACAAAAGCCGCAGTTATCAAGTTTCAGAACAAGTACGCATCAGACATTCTCGCACCAGTTGGTTTGACCAGCGGTACAGGATTCGTTGGTGCATCTACTCGTGCAAAGTTGAACACAATGGGAGGATCGGTTACAACCACCACCACTACAACAACAAGCACAGTTCCTGGTTGTACTTCAACAGTTGGCTTTAGCCCAACAACAGGACAGTCATGTGCAACAGGTGCAACAACAGTTACACCTACAGGCACAGGACTTACAGTAGCTTCAGCTACACAGCCAGCTAATGGTCTTGCAATCCAGAACGCATCACGTGTTCCATTTACAAAGGTTACTCTTACTGCAGGATCTTCGGATGTTGTAGTAAACGGTATCACTGTAGAGCGCTCAGGTGCAGCAGTCGATGCAAACTTCTCAGGCATTATTCTTCTTGAAGAAGACGGAACACAGCTTGATATTGCAAAGACACTTGGTTCAACTCACCAGGCTATTGTTGGTGGCACATTTACTGTAAAGGCAGGAACTTCAAAAACTCTTACCGTTGCAGGTAACATGACTACAGACAACAGCACACGTGCAGGACAGGTTGCGGCTCTCACTGTAGTTGCAGTTAATACTGCTTCAACAGTTTCAGGCTCACTTCCTATCACTGGCGCAATGCACACAATCAACGGAACGTTGACCATTGGTACAGCTACTGGTGCGAACTCATCGTATGACCCAGGTACGACAGCTACAAAAGCTATCGGTACAACGGGATACAAGTTCACTGCAGTACGTGTTACTGCTGGTTCAGCAGAAGATGTACGCTTGAAGTCAGTTCGTTTCTATCAGGCTGGTTCAGTATCAGCGGGCGACCTTTCAAACGTAAAGATTTACGTTGACGGTACTGCATACGATGCTGTTGCTTCTGATCGCTACTACACTTCAAACTTTGGTTCAGGCATCGTGATCGCAAAGGGTCTTTCAAAAGACATTTGGATCGCTGGTGACATCACTGGTTCAGGTGCCGCAGGTCGTACAATCGACTTCGACATCCAAAAGAACACAGACATCTACGTTTCAGGTGAGACCTACGGACAGGGTATTATCGCAGGCGGTACAATTACCACCTCGACACCTTCTCTTAGTGGTAACGCTGTAACCGTTTCAGCAGGTTCGTTCACACAGGTTCAGAAGTCAACTTCAGTACCTGCACAGAACATTGCGATTAACCTCGCAAGCCAGCCTCTTGGCGGATACGAAGTAGACCTTACAGGAGAAGCTATCTCTGTACAGTCACATGTATTTACTGTTACAAACTCAGGATCACAGGCAGCAGCAACACTCACAAATGTTTCTCTCTATGACGAGAACGGAGCAGTTGTAGCAGGTCCAGTAGATGCTACGTACGTTGGTACAACATCACAGACAATCACCTTCACAGATACAATAACTTACCCAATTGGTAAGCATGTGTACTCATTGAAGGGTAAAGTTGCTACAGGTGTTGCAAACGGAGTTACTTACTCAACTGTGTTGACTACAATGTCAACCATTACAGGTCAAAAACAGGAAATTACAATTTCATCTCCTACTGTTGGCTTTGCAATGAACACAATGACAGTTAAGTCAGCAGCTCTTGCGCTCAGTATGTCAACTTCACCAGCAGCACAGAGCATTGTTGCAGGTGCACAGGGTGTAACATTCGCAAATCTTCAGCTTGACGCAAGTCAGTCTGGTGAAGATGTTCGCTTCTCATCAATCGTTGTAGTACACACAGGAACCGGCGATATTTCAAAGGTTACTGGACTTCAGCTTTGGGACGGAGCAACTGCATTGAACACAGGTTCAAACGTAGTTACATCAGCAACATCAACAACAATTACCTTTGATCAGTCTCTTACAGTTGCAAAGAATACCGTAAAGACACTTGCTCTTAAGGGTAATCTTTCTTCTAGCGCAGCAAGCACATTCAAGTGGAATGTTGCTACTGCTCCAACAACAACAGGTGTAACTTCAGGCGCGTCAGTAACACCTACAGGTGTTGCTACAGCTTCAAGTGCAACTATGACTGTTGGAACTGGATCACTCGTTGTTTCAACTGCACCTTCAAGCCCTTCATACGCTATCGCGGCTGCAGGCTCGACAGGTAACACGGCAGCGGTTATTCGCTTCCGCGCAACGAACGAAGGGGTTAACCTCGCTCGTTTGGGTCTTAAGCTTACCAACACAGCATCAAGTTCAGCATCAGACCTAGTACAGGTTTCGATCTGGGATGGCGCTACTCAGGTAGGTACAGCAGTATTCACAGGAACCAACACTAATGCAACTTCAACGTTCGCATCAGCAGTTGCTCTTCCAAAGGATGCTGACAAGGACCTTACCGTAAAGGTAGACTTCGCTCAGATTGGTACTGGTTACACAGGCGTACAGGGTGACCTTATCGCTATCGATGCTGATACCAACGGTACAAATACCGAAGGTACAGGTGTTGGTTCTGGTTCAACCATCGACGCAACAGGTACAACGGCAGTATCAGGCATCCGCCTCTTCAAGTCGTTCCCAACCTTCGCGCTTGGCACGATCGGTTCAACAGGTGTTGCAGATGGTAAGCTCATGCGCTTCACCGTTACTGCAAACGCAAACGGTGGAGTTGGTATTGACCAGTTCAAGTTTGCAGTTGCAACAACATCAGCAACATTGTCGAACATTAACCTCTTTGGTTACACTGATTCAGGTTACTCAGCACCAATTTCTGGCTTCTCATCAGGTCAGATTGCAGCGGCTAACACGACTGCTCCTACTGGAACATTCACAATCGATCCTTCGGCTGTGATTAACATTCCTGCAGGAACAACGTATTACTTCGAAGCACGTGCTACCGTAACAGCGTCAGCAACGACATACTCTGTCACAACAACGCTTAACGGTGACTCAGCATATCCTTCACTCGCAGAAAACATGGGTACTTCAGCTACAGTACAAGCACTTGGTAACCTCGTATGGTCACCAAACGCTACAACTACTTCAGCAGCAGCTCATGTTGACTGGACACTTGGATACGGAGTAGCAGGCTTGCCTTCAAGCGGCTTGATTCAGACACGTTCGAACTAACCTCGGTTAGCGACTATACGTCAAAAATGAAAGCTTCCTAATCCGAAGCTTTCAACAAAACAGCCCGGCACCGCAAGGTGCCGGGCTGTTTTTGTTTGCTTGTATTATATTATATCCCACACCCGCGAAGGTCTGACCTTCACGAGCCTTACATCACTTACTCTGTGAAGGTCTGACCTTCACGGAAGCATAATCCGCAGTATTTTTACTCCTCTTCTTCACTAAATGCGCACGCCTTGATATACTTAATGATAAATGAACAGATCTTTTGATTTTTCGATAGGCGAGTATTATCATCTTTACAATCGCGGAACAGATAAAAGAATTATTTTTACAAACAGAAACGACCATAATCGTTTCGTCTTATTATTACATCTTTGTAATGGGATAGAGCGAGTTGATGTAAGCAATAAGCTCCGTGAAGGTCAGACCTTCACGGAGCTTATAAATATTGAGTTTTCTGACAGACTGGTCGATATTGTCGCATATTGCCTCATGCCGAATCACTTTCATTTACTGGTAAGAGAAAAACAAGAGGATGGAATTAGTTTGTTTATGAAGAAGCTTCTCACTGCATACTCGATGTATTTTAATAATAAAAACAACCGTACAGGTGCTCTTTTTGAAGGCAGGTTCAAGGCAAAACACGCAAACACCGACGAATATCTCAAGTATCTTTTTGCGTATATTCACTTAAATCCTATTAAAATTATTGATTCAAAATGGAAAGAGAAGGGGATTCAGGATCTCAAAACAGCGCAAAATTTTTTAAATAATTATGAACACTCAAGTTATCTTGATTGGATGGGGAACGATCGCCATGAATCAAAAATACTTAATCGCGCGGCATCACCAGAATATTTTTCAACTGTAAAAGATTTTAATGATTTTGTGAACGAGTGGCTTACATTCAAGGATGTTCAATAAATACAACACTCGTGAAGGTCGGACCTTCACGAGTGAAGAGTTATCCACAGCATCGTTGTTTTTTGTGTAAATGGTAAATACAATCGTGCTACACTGTGGAGAAGTTATGAAAAAAATAATAAATATTTTGAAGTGGTCGGCTATAGCAATATTAGCCGGTTTTATTTTGTTAGTTATTGCACGCATTCCGTTTTATATCCAAAACCAGAAGACCGAAGAACATGTTGCGAAGATTCACGCTACAAAGCTCGCTATGGATGATGTGATGGGTATAAATTTACCACCAGACCCTGGCACAGAAGCACACAAGACTGTTGCAGGTATTGATGCAAACGAAAATGGCACTCGCGATGATGTTGAGCTGGCCATCTTTAAAGAATATCCAGGCTCGGCAAAGACGAGAGCGGTGCTTTTGCAGTATGCGCTTGCTTTGCAGATGGAGATGGTACAGCCTGTGGTAAATAGTGGTACGGTTGGTGCTGTTGCTGAGCAGAAATCAAGAGGCTATTTATGTATTGGTGAAACTATTCCACGAGAAGATTTTGATAAATTTGTCGAGGAGAGTAATAAATTACATGAATTTGTAGAGAAATTACAATTAAACACAGTGCTACGCAAAAATTATCGAGTAGATTTCTATAAAAAATTAACAAGCGGCGAAGTCCCTCGTGATTATTGTGATATTGATTTGAATTCTTTGCCAAACTAGATATGTACAGAGATATTAAAAACATATTAGTAGCTTCATTAGTTGCTTTTGTTGTTTTTCTGCCATATTCCACCTTTGCAGCTTCTTGTTCTGTGTCTGGATACACAATAACAACAATCAATGGGATTTTTACTGATGAGTCCAGGGCTTCATCTAACGCGGACGCCCTAGTTAATTATCTCGGGAAAACATATCGTGGTGAAACCCTCAATGTTAAGTATCTCCTCAACAAAACCCACAAAGCCCTCGACCTCACCGATGTCGTGGTCCAGAAAACTTTTGAGGGGGTGAATATTGGAGATCCTGACTTTATTAAAATTCTCAACGATGCAAGCGCGCAAGTTAAAACCCAAAAGATTCTCCTTGTTGCTCATTCACAAGGAAATTTCTATGCTAATAATTTCTACAAAGTCGTTACTGATGATGGTGATGTACCAGGACAATCGATTGGTGTATACAGTATTGCTACTCCAGCAGCTTACGTCGCTGGCACGGGAAAGTATCTGACTTCCGACACTGACACCGTTATTAATCTTGCGCGGAATGTTCTACCTGGAACAATTTTGCCAGCATTCGACAGTATTGATTATTTGGAATCGGATGATTCTGGAAGGGGGCACGGGTTCCGTGAAATTTACCTTATGTATCGCCCTAAAAAAATCATTGAAGACATTAAATGGTCACTAGATAGATTATCTGTCGACCCTTCCCGCTCAGAGGACACTGTATGCATTAATCCACCTAAGGCACTTGCAACTTCTGAAAAAATAACCAGAGCTATTGTCTATCCTCTCGACCTAACTGTAGCTACGGGGGCAGTGGCTCTAACTGCGATAAAAAGTGCAACTATTACAACTATGATATTTGCATACCACACAGCCGTAGCCACTGCCATTTGGACATACAACACTGGTGTCGTAACCGCAAAATTCATTGGTGACACCACTGTCGCCGTCGCTTCTACTGTATATGATGCGGTCACAGGGGTACTTTCTGATAACTCAGTTGCAAACAATAACATCGCATCAGTAATCCTTGCGGCACAAACAACTCAAGACACACCGTCAACACCACCAGAAACAATCAGTCAACCAGTTATTTTACAAACTACAACAAGCGAGCCGTCACAGGCTCTTTTTCAATTAGCTCAAGAAACATTGCCACAAACACCATCAGCTGAAACGCAAGCATTATCTCAAACTTCAATTTTAGTCGATATTGGAATCACGGAAGAAAACCAGCAAATACTGTTAGTAAAATCCACTGTTCCCGCTCAAACAGAAACAACCTCGGGTTACTATAGTGGCGGGGGAGGTGGGGGTGGTTCACCACCTGCGCCATCCGCACCAGTGCCACAGACCGACACTACTTCGCCAATAATCAGCATAATCGGCGATAACCCGGCAACAATATCTGTAAACTCTGAGTATGTTGATGCTGGGGCAACTGCAGTTGATGATGTTGACGGCGCGATATCCGCTACTTCAACCTCAACAGTCGACACCACTATTCTTGGTTCCTATTTTGTTATGTACACCGCTGTCGACTCTTCTGGCAATATTGCTACAACAACAAGAGCCGTAAATATTGTTGACACATCTGCGCCTGAGATCACAATAAACGGAACAAATCCAATAACAATTGAGATTAATTCCACGTACAACGACCTTGGTGCCACAGCATCTGATGCAATTGATGGCGCTCGGTCTGTGGTAACAACGAGCAATGTAGACACTTCTCGTATAGGTACGTATTCAGTAACATATGTTGCGTCCGACCTTTCTCAAAATATTTCAACATCCACTCGAGAGGTAAATGTTGTCGATATTATTGAAGCAACGCAAGCTCTTTTTTCTGACCTGAACGCAAACGGCATCGCCGACGCAGATGAAAGCGACGTTATCGCAACATCAACGATGTCGCTTACAGCAGGAGAATATCATTTCAACAATTTAACAATAGCAAATAACGCTACACTCACACTTGTAGGAGATGCCAATTCATCGAGTACTTTCAAGGGCGTAAAAATCGTTGCTACAAATATTACAATTGACGCAGGTTCACGTATATCAGCCGACGCAAAAGGGGATACCGCTGGCTCTGGTTTCCCAAGCAGTATATATGCCGGTGGAAGTCATGGAGGTGTCGGGCTCAACAACACGGCGACATCAACATACGGCTCTGCGAAACAACCGACAACTCTAGGTAGTGCCGGAGGTGCGCCACATGCAATTGGTGGAGGAGCTATCCGCCTTGTTGTTTCGGGGTCACTTGTGAACAGCGGCGTAATATCAGCCGATGGTAACACATCATCATCTGGTGGAAGTATCTATGCGACTGTAGCCGACATGTCCGGGTCTGGAACATTTCATGCAAATGGCGGAGCTCTTGGCAGTGGAGGATATTTCTCTGGGCCTGGTGGTGGCGGACGTGTCGCTGTTTATTACCAAACATCATCATTTGTTGGCACAATAGAAGCATTGGGTGGATGCGGGAGCTACGACGGATGGTCGCAAACATGCGCAGAAAAAGGGACTGCTGGACTTTTTGATACAACAAACAACAATTTTTCCACAGGATCTTCGTGGCGGTTTCAGGTGAACGACGGAGCATCAAGTTTTAACAGCGTTACTCTTTCAAATGGTTCAATTGTGACAATGGACGAAGGTATTACAATAAACGCAAACGAACTTCAGTCCAACGGAGCCTCACTCGCATTATCGAACGGCAGCTCCATCACAGTGTCAACATTCATTGCGAATGGGGGAACAGTCACTTTTTCAGGAGGAGAAACATTCGCAGTAAACACACTTACACTTTCAAACAACGCAACTATCACCGTTGCACAAGAGCGCATACTCTCACTCTCTGTAACAAATTTGACAGTTGATGCAGGGTCTTCAATATCAGTAAATTATAAAGGTTATGGCCAGAGCGCTGGTCCAGGTGCAGGTTCTTCAAATGCTGGAGCGAGCCATGGGGGAGTAGGTTTGTGGAATACAGCGTCATCGACATATGGGTCTATGAGAGAGCCTACAGAAATGGGAAGTGGCGGAAATGGGTACAATCCACGTGGTGGAGGAGCAGTCAGAATTATTGTGTCAGGAAGCTTGGTAAACAACGGTAGTATCGTTGCGATGGGGGAGAATACATCAAGCGGAGGAAGTATTTACGTAACAACAAATAGCCTATCTGGCACAGGAGAATTTCGCGCGGACGGCGGAACGGTTTATTGCCCAAATAGTTGTGTGGGGGCAGGTGCTGGCGGGCGTATTGCAGTGTATTATCAAACATCCACGTTTAGCGGCACAGCGCTTGCGTCTGGACCAAGCACATCTTACGGCAAGGCTGAAGACGGTACGGTTGTAGTAGAGGAGATCGTCACCACACCACCGCCACCTCCGCTTAGTTCTGCGCGCGCAATAAATACATTCCTATTTTTAATAGGAACATCTACTGTCTCCGGCATTGTTGATGAAACTGCGCACACGGTTAGCATAACGGTACCTTTTGGCACTGACGTAAGCGCGCTCTCTCCTCTAGTTGCTGTATCATCTCTTGCAACATCAAGCCCTGCTTCTGCTGTAGTGCAGGATTTTACAAACCCTGTCATTTACACGGTAACAGCGGAGGATGGTTCAACACAAGAGTATACGGCAACTGTAATTATCGCATCTGACACAGTTGCGCCTACTATTACAACTTATACATTCAATGAAACTGCGGGGGATATTACGATAGATTTTGCGACCACAACATCAGTTTCATTTTCGCTTACTGCAAGCGAAAACGTCGACTGGGTGTCAATAAAAATCGAAGACCAAAATACTCCTGATAATTATAAAATTTTCTTTTCTAGCGTTGGGTGCGTGGATGGTACTGCTACCTGTGCAAAATCATGGGACGGCGCACTCTCAAGTGGTGGGATGACAGCTCCCAATGGCACTTATCGCATAAAGGCGCATATTAGAGATATGGCAGGGAACATATATCAGGAATATCTATTACCGTATATAATCACTGTGAATACTACGCTACCGTAGCTGTTGGAAGTTCGCACTACATCATAGAGCCTATCCACTATCTCCATTTCGACTAGAATTTCCCAAATTTTGGTCAAAAAAAGTTCAATTTTCTTCTCAGAATCTTGATTCAGTTCATCAAATTGCCCATTTTTTGTCTCAAAATTTGGGGAATTCGTCTGGAAAGCGAGATAGTGGATAGGCTCTTAGAACTTGCGGAAAGAAGCATATCTGCTAGGATATATTCTTATGACAAACAAGAAAAATCTAGGGATTGCAGGACTCATTGTGCTTGCTATCGCAGCAGCTGTTCTCATTTACCGAGATACGCGTGGAAGTAAAATTGAGATTACTAGCGACACTGGAGACACTATAAAAAACTACGGCATCGAAATGACCGGCGATGGTAAAGTAGAGGTGATTTCTATGGATGAGCAAAAACTTCCGCCTGCCCCTCCGCTCGTACGCTCGACAGATTTTTCAAATACACTCACACCGGAGATAAAAAAGGTTGTTCTCGACAATCTTGAAAAAAGTATCGCTGCCATAAAATCAAATCCAAAAGATATTATAAACTGGATTGACCTCGGGATTCAGAGAAAGCAGATTGGTGACTACGAGGGCGCACGCGATGCATGGGAGTATGCAAAAGCGATGGAGCCAAGCAATATCGTCCCGTGGAACAATCTAGGTGACCTATACCATTTTTATTTAAAAGATTACAAAAAATCAGAAGAAAATTGGAAGAAGACGATTGCACTTAAGCCAGATTATGCGCAAGGGTATCGTGGACTGTATGAGTTATATTCCTATTCGATGAAAGAAAAAGCAAGCGAAATTCCAGAAATACTTAATCAAGGGATTGCAAAAAGCCCGGAAGCGATTGAGTTGAAGGTGATGCTTGCAGAATATGAGAAATCGCTTGTGAAGTAATGTGCAAATGCAACGTTCAAAAAGGGTCGCCATTTATTTTATGTAAAATAAATGGCGACCCTTTTCATGTGGACGAATTTTTTGCTACGTGGTATAATCAAAAGATGAAAGAAGTCATTAAAGCTATAATCGGTTTTGTGGCGATTATAATCGTTGGTCTTGCTGGTGTCACCGTTTCCAACGTGATGAAATTAGGGGAAATGAATGCGACAATCATAACGATTGACAACATCACCCAGGCACGATAATATAACCCCGAAGCCCGAAGAAGTAGGCTACTCTGGGAAAATAGAGTTTAAGCCCTGCGGAGGTCGACTCATAGCTTTTAAAAGCTAGGCTTTACGGCTCTTGCACTTAGTGCGCGAGCCGTCGAATATTATTACTGGATATAAAACCAGTATTACAAATTATGGCAATTACAAAACAAAAGAAAGTAGAACTTGTAGCATCGATGACAGAGCGTCTTAGTGACGCAAAGTCAATCGTCTTCGTAAATTTTAAAGCACTTCCTGTTTCTGAAACAAAAATGCTTCGCAGAAAGCTTTCAGCAGACAAGGTAGGGTACTTTGTTACAAAGAAAACATTGGCAAAGCGAGTTCTCAGCGACCTAAAAGCAAAAGGTGAAATGCCAGAGCTTCCAGGGGAGCTTGCTATAGCATATGGAGATGATCCACTTGCTCCAGCTCGCGAAACATATGCATTCCAGACAACTCCTCGCGATAAGGGTTCAATCTCGATCGTAGGTGGTATTTTTGAAGGAGAGTATAAGACAAAAGAGGAAATGATGGCAATTGCTACAATTCCACCACTTCAGGTACTCCGTGGAATGTTCGTAAACCTCATCAATTCACCAATCCAGCGTTTCGCTATTGCGATGGGGCAGATCGCTGAATCAGCAGGCGAATCAAAAGGTGCGGTTCCAACTGTAGCATCTGTTGCAGAAATTGTAGCAGAAGCTATTCCTGAGGTAGTAGAAGTAGTGACCGAGACTCCTGTAGTAGAGGCTACTCCAGCAGAGACTCCAGCAGAAGTAGCACCAGAGGCACAGCTGAATTAGCAAATTCACGTCCTGGACGAAAATTAAAACTATAAATTATTTAACAAATATTAATATGACAGAAAACAAAGATGTAATAGTTCCTGCAAAGTTTAAGGACATTGTAGAGAAAATCGAGACAATGACTGTTCTAGACCTTCACGAGCTTGTAAAGGTACTTGAGGAGAAGTTCGGTGTGTCAGCAGTAGCAGCCGCCGCAGCTCCAGCAGCCGCCGCCGCAGGTGCAGAGGAGAAGGATTCATTCAATGTAGAACTTTCAGCTTCAGGAGACACAAAGATTGCTGTTATCAAGGTGGTAAAAGAAGTCCTTGCTCTTGGTCTTAAGGAGGCGAAGGATCTTGTAGACGCAGCTCCTTCAATGCTCAAAGAGGGTATGAAGAAAGCAGACGCAGACGAGTTCAAGAAGAAGCTCGAGGAGGCTGGCGCGAAGGTTACTCTTAAGTAATTTAAAGCGAATGCTTCAAGAAAAAAGGTGGCCGAGTACGGCCACCTTTTTTCTTGCAAATTATGCGCTATTTGTTAGTCTTTCAAATAGAAAAGAAGTATTTTGAAACATAAACGAACAAGAGAAGGAGAATGAAATGGAAAAGAATAAATCGTTGCTTCAACGGCTGGTTGAGTATTTTGGTGCACAAAAAAAGACTACTAAGTCTGAACCCAACGTGCCACTGGAATACATTAATGCAGTCACTAAACTTGCAAGGAAAAGGAAGGACCAAAGATTCCTCAACGATGGAAACAATTTTGCAAAACTTGTTGCTTGGTTGATGATTAGCTCCGTTCGTCCGATGGATGAAATTTTAATCTATAGCAAGGCACTGACTCAGCCATTCTACTCTACTATATTGCGTGCCTCGTGTCTTCTTGATTCGAAACCCGTTTTTAGAGTTGTTCTTGACGACAAAGAGGGGATAGAAGTAATTAAAAAACTCCCCGAGGATGTACAAAGTCGTATTGATTGTAGGCTGGCAGCCACACCAGAGGGTTCACATATGCTTTTGACCCCAGTCGCGTTTCGGGCCGAGGCAAAAAGTTGTCATGACGAATTGTTTGTAATCTGTAATTTTTATGAACCAGAGGTGGTTCAAGCACTTAAGACTCGATTTGAAAGAATCTGGGCAAATTCCGCCCCCTGCCAAGTTATTTGATGTTTGGTTTTTAATATAAATCCACGCGCTACGGCGCGTGGATTTTTTCTTTATCCATATATAATGCTATAATGCCTGCCATGGATAATCTAGGAAAATTGTTTGGAAGCCAAGCGCGTGTAAAAATTTTACGCTTATTTCTTTTAAACCCGCTTGAGGTTTTTGACATTGCTATGGTTTCAGAAAAGAGCAAGGTCTCACTTTCTGATGCACGACGTGAGATAGCTCTTCTTAAAAAAATTGATATTCTTGCGGATAAAAGTTTTTTTAAAGAAGTCTCAACAAAGAGTGGTTCAAAAAAAGCTCCAATTCGAAAGCGGGCGCAAGGAGTACAGCTAAAGCAAGGATCCCCATTATTGATGCCTCTCAAGAACCTCATTGTTTCAGAAACTCCTCTAAATCGCGGTGAGGTAGCCCAGCGTTTTAAAACTGTTGGAAAAATAAAGTTTCTTGCAATATCGGGAATATTTATCGATGCACCAGAATCTCGCGTAGACGTGCTCATTGTCGGTGACGACCTAAAAAAACGTTCAATCGAAACAGTGCTCAAGTCTATTGAAGCAGAGATAGGGAAGGAGCTTTCATATGGGGCTCTAGAAACTTCAGATTTCCTCTATCGTGTGAGTGTGTATGACAAATTTGTTCGCGATATACTCGATTTTCGTCACGATAGGATTATTGATAAGCTTGGGGTGGAATAAAAGGTGGAATTTAGAAGTTGGAATATTGAATTTGGTAATGGGTGGTGCAGCCGTATGGCTACACCACTCTTTAGTCATCTCTTCTATATTCAAAATTCCACATTCGATATTCTGCCCAAAGACTTATCCACACCACCCCTTTCATTGCGAATTGTAGAATGGTACAATAAAAGGCAGGAATCAAGCCCTCAAATACGCTCATCGCGACGGTGTTTACCTTCGCGCAGAGTGTGGTGAGGTTGATGACAAAGATTATTAGTTAACAGTTTTTAACATTAATGTTTACACGCAGGCGAATTAGCAAATTCTGAACTAGCAAGTTCACGGATTGGCCGCAGTCTCCTGGACGTAAGTCTGCGTTTGAACTAATAAAAAGATTATGCCTATTATTTCAGAATGGGGGACACAGCTTGGTGGCGCATTTACTGGTATCGGCGTACAAGCAGTTTCATTTTTAACTCAGCTTGTACTCGCAATTGTTATTTTTATTGCAGGATGGGTTATTGGCTCAGTTCTTTGCGAGGTTGTATCAAAGATTGTAAGGGCGATTAAAATTGACGCTATCCTTGAGAGTGCTGGAGCAAAGAGCCTCGTCAGTAAGGCAGGTTTCAACCTTGACACCGGCGCATTTCTTGGTGGCTTGGTAAAGTGGTTTATTATTATCGTATTCCTTGTTGCTGCCCTCGATGTTCTCAAGCTTCAAGCAGTAAACGCATTTTTGACGAATGTTGTTCTAGGTTACATCCCACAGGTTATCGTTGCAGCATTGATTTTGATAGTTGCAGCTGTTCTTGCTGATCTATCTCAAAAAGTTTTGACAGGAGGCGCCCGTGCTCTTGATTCAAAGTCAGCAGGTTTTGTTGGTGGTATCGCTCGTTGGTCAATCTGGGTCGTTGCAATTCTTGCCGCACTCAATCAGCTCGGTATTGCAGGCGGAATGATGCAGACACTTTTCACTGGCCTTGTTGCAATGCTTGCTATTGCAGGCGGTCTTGCTTTCGGTCTTGGTGGCAAGGATGCAGCAGCAAATTACATCGAGAAGCTCCGCTCGGACATCTCGAACAAGTAGCCCAAGATAGAAGTTGGGATTTGGGATTTAGAATCTAGAATAAAACCCCAATAAAAAACCGCCTAAAAGGCGGTTTTTTATTGGGATTTTTTCGTGTTCCATATCCTAAATTCTAAACCCTACCCAAACGCTTGACATAGCTTTTCTTTTGTATATAATGGCTTGATTGTTGCATATGAGTATCGGAACCAAAAATACCCACGTCGGGACTAGATAGGAACCATTACGGCTTCTATTTTAACCCGCGTTACGCGGGCTTTTTCTTTCGAAAGGAACACTCATTGACTGAAACTTGTCAATTTAATTCTGTCACACACACCAGTTAAGTGGGTCTTTGAGTGTGTGGAGACAGGCAGGTAAGAATAAAGCCCACGCTATAAGCAAGCGTGGCAGCCCAGCTCCAGTTTTGTTTGGAAGTAATTCCCAAAACTGGAGCTGGGAAACAAATAATGATTGTGGTTTTTAAATTTCCTAATAAGAAATTTAAGAGCATATGGTGGATGCCTTGGTTCTAAGAGGCGATGAAAGACGTAGCATGGCTGCGATAAGCTTCGGGGAGGTGCCTAGCAACCTTTGATCCGGAGATCTCTGAATGGGGAAACCCCATAACTGTTATAGGTTATGACCTACATTTTAATGTAGGAGTATACCCAGGGAAGTGAAACATCTCAGTACCTGGAGGAAAATAAAAAAAGCCGCCGAATGGCGGAACATTTCCTGAGTAGCGGCGAGCGAAACGGAAATAGCCCAAACCTACTATTTATAGTAGGGGTTGTAAGGCAGAGACGTCGTATTTATACGAGAGAAGTTACAAAATGTAATGTTAGTTGAACATGCTGGAAAGCATGGCCCTAGACGGTGATAGCCCGGTAAACGAAAACATTACATCTTCTTTGTTTCTGTTCTTGAGTACTTCGAGACACGAATAGCTCGGGGGAATCTACCAGAACTAACTGGTAAGGCTAAATACTCTTAGAAACCGATAGTGAACTAGTACCGTGAGGGAAAGGTGAAAAGAACCCCGGTGAGGGGAGTGAAATAGAACTGAAACCATATGCTTACAAGGAGTCGGAGCCTTAATTTATTAGGGTGACGGCGTGCCTATTGAAGAATGAGCCAACGAGTTAATGTATACTGCGCGGCTAAGCCCTTGTCGGGTGGAGCCTTAGGGAAACCGAGTGTGAATAGCGCGTTTGTAGTATGCATTAGACCCGAAGCCAGATGAGCTTACCATGAGCAGGGTGAAGTTTGTAGAAATACAGATGGAGGCCCGAACCGGTTGGCCGTGCGACACCATCGGATGACTTGTGGTAAGGAGTGAAAAGCTAATCGAATCTGGTAATAGCTGGTTCTCTCCGAAATATGTTTTGGCATAGCGTCTAGCGTACCCTCTGGGGGTAGAGCACTGGAAGGACTGAACAGGGAGCAATCTCGTCAGTCCTATCAAACTCCGAATACCAGAGATTAAATACTAGGCAGTAAGACTACGGGGGCGAAGCTCCGTCGGTCAAAAGGGAAACAGCCCTGATCTCAAGTTAAGGTCCCAAAATCTACGCTAAGTGTACTTAAGGAGGTGGAGTTTCTCAGACAGTGAGGATGTTGGCTTAGAAGCAGCCATCATTTAAAGAAAGCGTAACAGCTCACTCACTAAGAGACTCTGCACCGAAGATAATCGGGACTAAGCGTAGTACCGAAACTGAGGGTTCTCTCGTCTTTAGAGATGGGGGAGCGGTAGGAGAGCGTTCATGTCTGCGCTGAAGGAGAAGTGTGAGCAACTCTGGAGCGGCATGAAGTGAGAATGTTGGCACAAGTAACCACAATGCGGGTGAGATCCCCGCACGCCGTAAGAGCAAGGTTTCCTTTGCGATGTTGATCAGCGAAGGGTTAGTCGGGCCTAAGGTGATAGCGAAAGCTGAAGCCGATGGACATAGGGTTAATATTCCCTAACTTTTTATTTGTGCGATGGAGTGACGAAGGTTAGTATGTCTTGCGCATTATTGGATTTGCGTTTGTGTCATCAGTGTGATTCTTAGGTAAATCCGGGAGTCTGGTTTTAATACCGACCGCAAGTGAAGCAGAGACGATTAGGTTCGCCTAGTCGAATAAGACAAAGCAACTTTCCGAGAAAAGCTTCTAAGCATAACAAATAAAAAACCGTACCTAAAACCGACACAGGTGCTCGGGTCGAGTAGACTAAGGCGAACGAGTGATTGCTTCTCAAGGAACTCGGCAAAAAAGCAGCCGTAACTTCGGGATAAGGCTTGCCTCCACCACTTTGTCTTTAAGGCAAGTGATGGAGTCCGAAGAATTGAGTGTATCGAGACCGTGTTTGACGTCAGAGCTGATGTCAAACACAAAAATGTTGACTAGATTTTTCTGGCTCTCTCCGCTTTGAACATAAAGTGGTGGAGGCCGCAGCGAAAGATTCCCTGCCAACTGTTTACCAAAAACACAGCTCCATGCGAACTCGTAAGAGGATGTATATGGGGTGACGCCTGACCAATGCCAGAAGGTTAAATACGGGTGGTGATATGACTTCGGTTGTATTGCTGGCTTGTATAAGCCCTGGTGAATGTCGGCCGTAACTATAACGGTCCTAAGGTAGCGTAATTCCTTGTCTGGTAAGTTCAGACGTGCACGAATGGCGTAATGAGTGGGGAACTGTCTCGAGAAGCAGCTCGGTGAAAATACAATACCGGTGAAGATGCCGGTTACCTGCAGATAGACGAAAAGACCCCGTGAGCTTTACTATAGCTTAATATTGAACATGTTTTGTGTCTGCGTAGCATAGGTGGGAGGCTTTGAAGCAACCGTTTCGGTGGTTGTGGAGCCAACAGTGAAATACCACCCTTACTCGAGGCATGTTCTAATCTGTACGGAAAAAACGTACGGAGACAGTATTTGGCGGGTAGTTTGAGTGGGGCGCTCTCCTCCTAAAAGGTAACGGAGGAGTCTATTAAGGTCCTCTAGGCGCGAATGGAAACCGTGCCGATAGCGTAATGGCAAAAGAGGGCTTAACTGCAAGACGGACATGTCGAGCAGGTGCGAAAGCAGAGCATAGTGAACCGACGACACGCTTTAGATGCGGTCGAAGATTAACGGATAAAAGCTACCACGGGGATAACAGGCTAGTTCTGCCCAAGAGTTCATATCGACGGCAGAGTTCGGCACCTCGATGTCGGCTCATCTTATCCTGGAGGTGGAGAAGCTTCCAAGGGTTTGGCTGTTCGCCAATTAAAAAGATACGTGAGCTGGGTTCAAACCGTAGGGGG
>Ga0209212_1000399_pt1 | contig 86069 bp, 82 predicted proteins | sample RifGroC2_FD_183996 | JGI IMG/M metagenome (GOLD analysis project Ga0209212, IMG submission 183996) | Groundwater microbial communities from Rifle, Colorado, USA - Groundwater C2 (SPAdes) (version 2) | ecosystem: Environmental > Aquatic > Deep subsurface > Groundwater | place: Rifle, Colorado...
CTTGGATAAAACAAATTTTCTTTTCAAAAAATCCGGCGAAAGAAAAATAAACGACAACGCCCTCGTGGCTTTAGCGCTTCTTGTCGCCGAAAGCGATCCGAAAGAAAAAGAGACAATGGTAAAGATTGTTAAAAATCTTTTGGTTGAATAAAATCAAAAGATAATATGCTATAATTTTCTTATGTCGCAAGTTTTGACGATAGTTTTGGTTTTAGTGGTGGTGATGGCGGTTTTTGCCGTTATTTTTTGGCTTTTACTCAAGAAGATGCTTGGCGGTAATAATATCATAGGCAAAGAAGAAAAGAGCGAGGCCATGATGATGCTCCACCAACAAATGAAAGAAGTAAGAGAAACCGTGTCCAAAAGCAATTTGGACATCCGCAATATTTTAGATTCCAAGATAGGGGAGAGTACGCGCGCCATGCAGCAACAGTTTGGCCAAAGCGCTAAAATCATTACCGAAGTTACCGAGCGCCTTACTAAATTGGACGAAACCAATAGACAAGTAGTGGGTTTTGCTGATCAGCTCAAAAACTTGCAGGATATATTAAAAAATCCGAAACAGAGGGGAATACTTGGAGAATATTATTTGGAAACGGTGCTTAAAAACGTATTGCCACCCGGTCGTTTTCAAATGCAATACAAATTTGAAGACGGCGACACAGTGGATGCAGCCATTTTTCTGGATAAAGACAAAATCCTGCCGGTAGATTCAAAATTTTCTTTGGAAAATTACAACAGAATCTTAAACGAAAAGAATCCGGAAGAACGCGAGCGATTGGAAAAAATATTTAAACAAGATCTTAAAAACAGAATAGACGAAACCGCCAAGTATATCAGACCTAAAGAAAATACGATGGACTTCGCTTTTATGTTTATTCCATCGGAAGGAATTTACTATGATCTGCTTATAAACCAAGTGGGAGCCGTAAAAACCTCAACCAGAGATCTTATAGAATACGCTTTCCAAAACAAGCACGTGATAATCGTTTCGCCAACCTCTTTTATGGCTTACTTGCAGACAGTTATGCAAGGACTTAGGGCACTTCAGATAGAAGAATCGGCCAAAGAGATACGTAAGAGGGTGGAAGATCTTGGCAGGCATTTGGCTACCTATGAGGGCTTTATGAAGAAGCTGGGAGGCAATCTGGCCACCACCGTTGGCACTTACAACAGCTCATACAAGGAATTAAACAAGATAGATAAGGATGTTCTCCGCATTACCGGCGAGGCCATAGGCATAGAACCGGAAGTACTGGACAAACCGGAAGAAATCGGCTAGTATTGATTTATTAAACATATGGCAAAATTAGCGGTTATTAAAACGGGCGGGAAGCAATATATTGTAAAACCCGGCCAAAAATTAAAAATAGAGAAACTTAAAGACACCAAAGAAGGTGACGCTGTTTCTTTTGATCAAGTTCTTCTTACGGCCGACGAGAGTGGTTTGGATTTGAAAATCGGCAAGCCTGTTGTAAGTGGCGCTTCCGTATCAGCCAAAATCTTAAAAGAAGGAAAGAGTAAGAAAGTTTTGGTGTTAAGATATAAAGCAAAGGTAAGATATAAGAAAAAGAAAGGGCACAGACAGCCTTTCACGGAAGTAATGATAGAAGATATCAAATAGTAAAAAAAGACAATCGATTACGGTTGTCTTTTTTTACTACACTTTTAAAATAAGCTATAATTTAAAAAAGATGGAAGAAGAAAAATTTAAAAAAATTTTAAAAGAAATAAAAAGCAGAGATAGGCGAGACGCTCAAATAGACAAAGCCAACAGAGTTAGTCTAAAAGCCGCCGGACTGAAGGAGCGGAAACCTAAAAAGAGTATTGAGGTAAATACCGGTAAATTGATAGGAGTAAGTAATGTCGTAAAATTTATCAAAGAAAAACTAAGCGATAAAGACAAAATAATCTCCATTACCGGCATAAGTGGCACGGGCAAGAGTACCACTGCCGAGAAACTCAAAAAAGAGCTGGGCGCCGTTAAATTTTCAATGGGTGAAATTTTTAGGTATTTAACTTATTTAAAAATTAAAAACACAAAAAGCAAAATTGATTTTAAAGAGATCATAAAAAATATGCATTATAAAATGGAGTCTGGCAGCCTTAATCTCTTTGACAGTAATCTAAACATCACAAAATCTTTAAAAAAAGAATTGCGTCTTGCAAAAATTGATACGGGTGTTCCGGAAACGGCCTCTATTACTCAAGAACTTGTTTTAGGTTTTATGGCAAAAGAAATTTCTCAATTAACCAAGCAGACAAACAAGAAGATTATTATGGAGGGCAGGGAATTTACTTTGGATTTTATTCCAAGCGATTTAAGAATAAATCTTGTTGCCGATGCCCGCACCAGAGCGAAAAGGAGAACGGTTCAATATCATTAATGACGGCCTTCCAGCGCGTTTGCTATAGTCCTACCGTCGCTATATTCCAGCTCGGCGCCCACAGATAAGCCGCGCCCCAGTTTGGTAATTTTAACGCCAAGGGGATTTAAAATATTTTCTATGTATCTGTTGGTATTTTCGCCTTCAGTAGTGGCGCTCGTGGCCAAAATAATTTCTTCCGGTTTTTCCTTCTTAATCTTTTCAAAAAGTTCCTTGAGTCTTATACCGTTTTTATTGTTGCCGGTAAGCGGCATAACACCTCCCAGCACAAAGTATTTCCCTCTATACGCTCCGGACTTTTCTATGTTTTCCAAATCCACATTTTTTTCCACCACCATGATAGAACCACCGCGTGACGGACTTGAACAAATATCACACAAACGACCGTCACCGGCAGCGTCAAATATCCTAAAACACCCTACGCAGGTTCGGGAGTTTCGTTTTACCTTAAGTATAAGTTCCGCCAAATTCTTTACATAGCTTTCATCTTGAGCCGCTATAAAATAGGCGAACCGTTTTGCCTGCCTTGGCCCTATGCCGGGGAACTTTAAGAAATATTCTATAAGCTTATCCATATTAAATACTGCCAAAATCTCCTTTCTCTATGCCTGAAAAGCTTACTTTGTCCGGATTAAAATAAAGTTCAATTTTGCCAGTCGGTCCGTTTCTGTGCTTCTCCACCAAAATATCAGCAATATTTTTCCGCTCAGTGTCAGGTTTATGACGGTCTTCTCTGTAAATAAAAATAACTACATCAGCATCTTGTTCAATAGAGCCTGAGTCTCTTAGATCGTGTAGCTTGGGAATGGGCGGATTGCGAGTTTCCACTGTCCTGGATAACTGAGAAAGGGCGATAATCGGCACATCAAGCTCTCTGGCAAGTCCTTTGAGAGAGCGGGAAATCTCCGTAATCTGCTGAACCATATTATCATTATTCTGTCTCGGCACCATAAGCTGCAAGTAATCCACCACAAGCAAGCCAAGTCCGTGTTCAGCTTGCAGTCTTCTGGCCTTAGCTCTCATCTGCATAATGTTCATGGAAGATTCATCGTCTATGTAGATGGGCACGTTTGAGAGCTTGTCCAGAGCGTCTCTCACTCTCCTGAATTCATCTTCCGAAGAAAGCCGGCCTGTTCTTAACTTCCAAGAATCAACATGCGCTTCGGAAGCGAGCATTCTGTCCACGAGTGATTGAGTGGACATTTCAAGACTGAATATGCCTACCGGCACGTTTTTAGCCGCTACGTTTCTGGCAATATCCAAAGCTAACGCGGATTTACCCACGGAAGGTCTGGCCGCGATAATAATAAGATCAGACTTCTGAAAACCGGCTAAAAGATTATCCAGATCGGCAAAGCCGCTGGACACGCCTCGCATTTCTCCTTTGGTTTTGTGGAGTTTTTCAAACCTTTCCCACGCGTCTATGAGACTGGCTTTAAGACTGCCGAATTTTTGCTTGGAAGAATATCTGGCGATACTAAAAATTTTCTTTTCGGCCTCGTCCAAAAGTATATCCAGATCGTGATCTTCGCTATAGCCAAGTTGAGAAATATGGCCGGATGATTCTATGAGATCTCTTAAAACACTTTTCTTTTGCACTATGTCGGCGTAATGTTTTACGTTGCTGGCGGTTGGCACACAGTTTACAATTTCGGCTAAATAAGTGTTGCCGCCGGCAGGCTCAAATTGTGTTTTATCTTTAAGCTTGTTTGAAACAGAGAGCATATCTATCGGTTCTTTTTTGTTGTACAAATCAAGCATAGAGGCGTAAATGAGGCCGTGTTTGTTTGCGTAGAAATCATCAGGCAGAAGGATATCCACCACTACGCTCATAGCCTTGGGATCAAGCATTAAAGAGCCTAAAACGGATTTTTCCGCGTCTATGTTTTGCGGTGGCATCCTTGTGGTATTTTTTGATGAAAATTCTGACATAAGTGTTTAATGTTTAAGATTATAGCATATTCTAAAGCCGGTCAAAATATTCCACTTAAAAGCTCTAAAACCTAGAATTAAAATAACCTTAAAGCCACTTTTTTTTCTTAAAATAATAGATAATTGAGAGGGAGAAAGAAATCATCGTAGCAACGACTATCCAAAAATCACCCTTCATTCCCATAATCGGCATGTTTTTGGCATTCATGCCGAAAACTTGAGGAAGAAAAACCAAAGGGAAAGTAGAAAAAGCGATTACCGTGAGCACCTTCATAATCTCGTTCGTTCTGTTTGAAAGCAAAGAATTGTTGGTGTCTTGGAGCAGATCTATGGTTTCTTTTGAATTTTCTATCAATCCTTCCAATCTCTCCAGATCTCGCATCATGCTGTTTAAATAAAAAATAAAATCGGCGCCGAAAAATTTTTCCCCTGCGACCTTAAGAGAATTTAGTACTCCTCTATGAGCATAAACCGATCTCTTGATTTCTATAAGATCACCTTGCACGTATGAAATTTCTTTCACCATTTCTTTCTCTTTCCCTATGAACATATTATCTTTTATGGCACTGGTTTTTTTGTATACATGGTCAAGTTGGCGAAGAGTAAAATCATAAAGACTTTTAATTATAATAGAAAGAATTTGACCGGAACCTTTGCCAAACTTCTTGTCTCCCATCAGAAGACCCGCCTCAAAAGTTCTGGCAATTTCATGCAGCGGAGCGATTGGCATGCTGTGAGCGGTGATTATATAATTTTTGCCGACAACAAAATCTATTTCGTGCGCCGAACTTATTTTGCGAGTCGTGTCGTATACGGGAAAATGCAATATCGCATAGATGATATTATTATAAATTTCTATCTTGGATCTTGTGGTGGGTCTGAGCAACTCGTCGGCGACTATGGGCGGTATGTTGTATTTAGGCATGAGCTTCTTCACCTCATCGATGGTAGGCGACTCAAGATCTATCCACGTGATACCCTTATTTTTATAAATTGAAATCATTTCTTTTAATTATACATTTTTCGTGTATAATTAAAAAGTCAATTGTGGATATCTATTGATTATGAAAAATAAAAAATTAAAAATAATTTTTTCCACGCTTATTATTCTCGGTATTTTTGCCGGAGGATCTTTGTTTGGTTATACGCAAGGCAGGAGCATTGATAGCGCCCAAAATATAGTAAACAAAGAAGAAGGTAAGAATTCGTCAATTGATTTTTATCCTTTTTGGAAAACTTGGAACATAATAAGAGATAAGTATGTGGCGAATGAAGATTTGGACGATCAAGCGATGGTGTGGGGCGCCATATCCGGCTTGGTGGGTTCCACTGGCGATCCGCACTCGGTATTTTTTCCGCCGGAAGATGCTAAGGAGTTTGAAGATAATATCCGCGGAGATTTTGGCGGAGTAGGCATGGAGATAGGCATGAGAAACGGCATACTCACGGTAATAGCTCCGCTGAAGAACACGCCGGCGTACAAAGCCGGTATAAAAGCCGGGGATATAATAATAGAAATAAACGGCGAGAGTACAGTCGGTTTAAACGTGAATCAAGCGGTAAAACTTATCAGAGGAGAGATTGGCACGACGGTAAAACTTACAATTCTGCATAAAGATGACGGGGAGCCGCAAGAAATTGCCATCGTCAGAAATATTATTCAAATACCCATTATAGATACGGAACAAAAAGAAAATGGAATTTTTGTAATAAGCCTTTACAGCTTCACCGGCAGCTCCATGGACATGTTTAGGGAGGCTTTAAGAGAATTTGTTTACTCAGGCAGCGGCAAACTTATACTTGATCTGCGCGGTAACCCCGGAGGCTTCTTGGAATCGGCGGTTGATCTCTCAAGCTGGTTTTTGCCCATGGGTAAAACAATAGCTAAAGAAAAATTCGGTACCGGAGAGGAAACCATTTTCAGAAGCAAAGGTTATAATATTTTTACCGGTGATTTGCCGTTTGTGATTTTGATAAACGAAGGCAGCGCTTCCGCCTCCGAAATTATGGCAGGGGCTCTAAGTGAGCACGGCAAGGCAAAAACGGTAGGGCAAAAAACATTTGGCAAAGGCAGCGTGCAGGAGCTTGTGCCGGTGACTGTCGACACTTCTCTTAAAATAACCATAGCCAAATGGCTCACGCCAAATGGTATTTCAATAGAAGGTAACGGTCTCACTCCCGATGTTGAAGTGGAAATAAAAAAAGAGGACATAGAATCCGGACGCGATCCTCAAATGGAGAAGGCTATAGAAATGGTAAACAATTGGGCTAAGTACAAAAACCAATAAAAAATCTCTATTTTATATAACGCAATCGTTTACATTGTTATTTTGGCATAAACATGTCATAATTTATTTTTTAATTATTTATGCGAAAAGTTAAATTTACGACAATACTCGGCTATTTTTGGCCGCATGTAAAGAAATACAAAAAGTCATTTTATTTGACGTTTCTTATTTATGGCGCGGCCGCCGTAATATCCTCTTTGATAATACCTCTTATTTACCGAGAAATTATAAGCATAATTTCAAACGCGACCGACAAAGAGTTGATATTAAATCAAATGACCGGTCTATTAATAAAATTGGTCGTTGCGATTATCGCGTACAATATTATTTTTAAGGTTGGTTTTTTCCTCTTAATATTCAATCAAAGCAATATTTTAAGAGAATTGGCAAATTATACTTTTTCAAAATTAAATAATCACTCTTATCGTTTTTTCTCCAATAACTTTTCTGGAAGTTTGGTGGCTAAAGGAAGAAGGTTTACACGAGCGTTTGAGGTGATTCACGACATAATTATTTTTGATATCGCGATGGGTCTGATAAAGCTTGTTGGAATTTTTATTATATTAACATGGATAGAGCCGATTTTAGGAGGATTGTTTTTTATATGGACAATTATTTATATAGCTCTTACTGTTTATTTAGCCAGAAAAAAAGTTAAATATGATCTTGCGGAAGCTGAAGCCGACTCTGTCGTAACAGGTAAACTTGCGGACGCCATAGCAAATATTTTAAATATAAAGATTTTTTCGGCAAAAGAAAGAGAATATAAAAATTTTTCATACTCAACTTGCGAAGAGGAAATCAAGAGAAGAAAGGCGGGCTATTTCGGAGGATGGGTAGACACTGTAAAGGGTTTCTTGCTCGCGACGCTGGAGATTGTTGGCATGTATGTTGTTATTAAATTATGGTTTGATGGAATTGTTTCAACCGGTACCGTTGTATTGGTGCAGATATACATAAGTATTATATTCGGCGCCGTATGGAATGTCGGTAAGGCCGTAACAAGATTATCCAAGTCTTTTTCCGACGCCGCTGAAATGGTGGAAATTTTTGAAACTGCGCCGGACATATCGGATCCAACGGAGCCGGAAAAATGCAAAATAAAAGAAGGGCATATTAAATTTGATAACGTATCATTTGAGTACTACGACGGAGCTCCTGTTTTTAGCAATTTCTCATTGGAAATAAAGCCGGGAGAAAAGGTTGGTTTGGTTGGTCATTCAGGCGCCGGCAAAACCACTATTACGAAATTGCTTCTCCGTTTTGCCGACATCCAAAGTGGTAATATCTTTATAGACGGTCAAAACATAGCTAAGATCACGCAAGATGATCTGCGAAACAATATCGCTTACGTGCCGCAGGAATCAATCCTTTTCCATCGTTCACTTAGAGAAAACATCGGCTACGGCAATCCGGAGGCAAGCGTGGAAGAGATAATAGAGGCGGCTAAGAAGGCTCATGCGCATGAGTTTATAAGTTGCCTGCCAAAAGGCTATGACACGCTGGTGGGCGAAAGGGGAGTCAAGCTCTCCGGCGGCGAACGTCAGAGAGTAGCCATAGCCAGGGCAATGCTTAAGAAAGCGCCTATATTGCTTTTGGATGAGGCCACAAGTTCACTTGATACCATCAGCGAAAAATATATCAGGGAAGCCTTTGAGGAGCTTATGAAAGGCAGAACTACGATAGTAATAGCTCACCGCCTTAGCACTATCCAAAAGATGGATAGAATTATAGTGTTGGAAGATGGTGATATCGCAGAACAAGGTTCGCACAAAGAGCTTCTCGCCGGCGGCCGGGTTTATAAAAATCTATGGAGTCATCAAGTGGAAGGTTTTATGGAGTAGGGGTTGCCGCAAATTGACATTGCATATCTCAAAGCCTTGTGCTAAGATACTAAATAATATGAAAGTTATATTATTACAAGATGTGCCGAATGTCGGCCATAAATACAGCATAAAAGAAGTTAAGAGCGGTTACGCCAGAAACTTTCTTTTGCCTCAAAAATTGGCCCAATTGGCGACAGAAAGCGCCATCAAAGGCATAGAGGCCGCGAAGCTTAAAGCGGAGCAAGAAAGAGCCATCCACGAAGATCTTCTGGCAAAAAATTTAGAAAGCCTTGTCAATCTTAGGGTTGTAATGGAAGAGAAAGCAAACGAAAAAGGTCATTTATTTTCCATCGTGCATGAAGACGAAGTCGCCAAAATTTTGAAAGAAAAGCACCACATAGAAATTCCGGCCAAGTTCATAGAAATGGACAAGCATATAAAAGAAGTGGGGGAGCACAAAGTAAAAGTTAAAGATAAAGAATTTATACTTGAAATTAAAGCTCTCTAAATAAAAAAACATCCGCCACGCGCGGATGTTTTTTTATTGTTTTTGTTTTATGAAACGCTTACTATCTTATGCTTCTTAATAGCGCCATCGTATCTTGTCTTTCTTTTATCGCCGAATTTTACAACACCGTCTTTTGAAGCGAAGATAGTGTCATCTTTGCCAAGCCTTACGTTTTTGCCGGGAAGAATCTTCGTGCCTCTTTGGCGAACAATAATAGAGCCTCTTTTCGCCACTTGACCATCATGAATCTTAACACCTAAATATTTTGGCTTGGAATCTCTTAAATTTTTTGCCGAACCGCCGGCTTTAGTTTTTGCCATGTTTTAATCTAAAATCTTAGAATATATATGTTATAATATTGCTATGATAGCAAAAATAAAAGATTTTGGCAAGCAAATAATAACAAAAACAAGAGGAGCTGAAAAAGACTTATTTTTAGCCATAATTATAATATTAGTGGCAGTCTCCAGTTTCGGTCTGGGTAGGTTGTCAAAACTAAGAGAGGGAAGAGAGCCTATCATGATAAAAAACGCTTCCGACGGACTTTTAGGCGCTAAGAACGGAGATATAAGCGGCATGATTAGTGCCGATAACAAAACCGCCTCGGCAATGAACGCCACAGATAAACTTTTTATGGCTTCCAAAAGTGGCGCTAAATACTATTATCCATGGTGTGGCAACAATATAAAAGAAGAGAATAAAGTTTGGTTTACCAGCGCGGAAGAAGCCAGAAAAGCCGGCTACGAACCGGCTAAAAACTGCAAGGGCTTGGAATAGAAAAAATTATTCTTCGTCGTCTTCAGCGGCATTCTTACTTTTAGAAGCGGTAAGAATGGTAGTTGTTTTTTTAACGCCGATTTTTTCTATTTTTTCTCTCATAGTGTCGGAAAGAGAGGGGAGAAGTTTGATAAGTTTTTTCTCGCTCGGCTCAAGCACTTCTTGCCATCTTTCGCTGCCTTCCATAAGGTTTTTTATTTCATCCATGTCGTAGGTAAGCTTTTCGCTTATTCTCTTGGTAAGACAACCTTCTTTGCCGAAGACTCTTTCCACTTTTTGTTCAGCCATAAAAGCGTAAATTATATTTTTCAATTCATTAAGTCTTTTTGTTTTCTGACTGCTCTCGTCTTTTATTCGGAAGTATTCGCCGATGGCCGCTTCAAGTTCGTCTTCGTTTTTAATTTTATCGCGCTCGTATTCTTTAGCGTACATATGTCTCCACATCGGGCAGATCTTCCTGTAGCCGCACCAATCGCATAAAACCGTGGGGGTGGGAGGGAAGTCTTCTCCTTCTTTCTTTCTTTTTTCAATCTCCCTGACTGTTTCCAAGATAAGATTTTTGGTATCTTCAAGCTGCTTGATGTTTCTTGATGTGCTGATTTTTTCTCTGTGTTTTAGAAAATACAAAGAAAGCTTTACTTTGGATGGGTCTATGTGCGGCCACTTCTTAGCAAGGCCGAGGTGATACACGGAGAGTTGCAAATTCTCATCCAGATCCTTTTGACTCGGCATTTTTTTGGATGTCTTATAATCTATAATTTCGTATGTATCTTGATCGGTTTTATCTATGCGGTCTATGAAGCCGGTCAGAATGTGCTTCTCGCCGGTTCTTTTATCCTCAATTTCGGTCTCAAATCTCGTTTCAAGTTCAACCGCGTTAAAATTCCATGGAGGATTTTGCTTATAGAATCTATCCAGCAGGCTCATACCCAATTTAACGTAAGCTTGCTCATCTTCCGGTCTGGCAAACTCCACGGTTGCTTTTCTCGCATCCCAAGAATCTCTAAAGGCGTCCAGCGTTTGATCCAAGGAAGGGTAGAGCGGGCTTTTCTGAAACATAAATTTAAGAGCGGAGTGAACAGCCGAACCGAAAACAGCCTCCACATTTTTGGGAGTTTTTATTCTATCTATTTCTTGATACTTATATTTAAGCGGACAGGTTTTGAAAGTTTCCAAAGCCGAATAAGATGTTCTCATGGTTAAATAATACAGCATCGGCGGCATCTTGCAAAATTCAGAAAAAAATTGCAGCAGCAGAGCAGGGCAGTAATTTATAGCTCTGCTTTTTTAAAATATACTATGTCGCACAATATACCTTTTGCGACATAGTATGGTAATAAATTACCATACTATGTCGCAAAAGGTGGCGCGATTATGCGAACATGATAGCTCTATTTTTAACCAAACAGACCTCTGAGCCAGCTAAACGCGTCTCCCAGCAAACCAATGACGTATCCTACGTTATTTTTAAATAAATCGCTTTCAAAAACGCTTTTTATATTTATATTGAAATAATTAAGTGTGATAAAAATAATGACTATCAATATGACAAGTTTTATAAGTTTAAACATAAATTAAATTTTATCATTTTTTGCCAATAAGGCAATTTTAAAAATAACTCATCGGATTCAAATATCCTGAATACGCCGCGACCGGAATGGTTAATGTCGCGCCGCTATTGCATGTATATTCTTTGAATTGCACCGCCTTGGACGCGTAAACGGTAAAATGAAGATGCGGACCAGTGGAGTAGCCGGTACTGCCGCTGTATCCAATCACTTGTCCCATTGTAACTTTCTGCCCGACTTTTATCCGGTCCGGCACCAATGAGAGATGGGCGTAAAGCGTTGTGAGCCCGTTTGGGTGGCGGATGAGCACCCATTTGCCGTACTGACACATATACGCAACCTTGGAATTAATAGCGATAACTTCTCCTTCAAGAGCCGCTTTAATCTCTGTTCCCTCACTTGCCCGAAAATCAACCCCGTTGTGTCCCTTTCCATTATACGCTCCGTTTTTGGCAAATTCAGTATTGCCGAAATATTGCGTGATATAAACATTATCAAGCGGCCATCGCAATACTCCTTTCTTCGCGGATGGAATACTGTCCGGATCAAGCTCAAACTGTAGCTGTGATTCCAATTTTCGCAGATCCGCTTCAAACTGCTCTCTGGCTGCCTTTTGCTCCGCGAGCCGTTTTTGATATTCCGCCTCTTTGTTTTTTGTTTCAGTCAAAAGCTTGTTTTTGTTGGATTTATTTACTTCCACTAAATATTTCTGATCTACGTATTTAGATTGAAGATTGCCAAGATCTTTTCTATAATTTTCTTTGTCTTTTTTTTCCATTTCCATGGCGGATTTTATCACTTTAAGTTCATTTAAATTTTCCTGTATGCCGTTTCTCAAACTATTCACTCTCTCAACATTACTGAAAAAATCGGAAAAATTTTCTTCCGACAAAGCAATCTCAATCAAGCTTGCGGATTCTATATCATTTATTTCTCTTAAAATTTTTGCCAATATGAATCTTTTATCTTCTATGTCTTCTTCTTTTTCGCCAATCGCGATTCCAAGCTTTTCTATGTTGAGTTCAGCGGCATTTATTTTGTTTTGAGTAAGATTTATATCCGCGGCGAGCTTCTTTTTTTCCGCTTCAAGTATCTTTATGTGATTATTGAGAGTGTTGGCTTCTTTACCCGTGTTTTCCACTTCTTGTTCATATTTTTTTATTTCTTTCTCTATCTCCGCTATCTGCAAGTTTCTGTCTTTAATCTGATCTTTAAGTTCATCCACGCGAGAAGCGCGCGTATTGGAAATTGGCAAAAAATAACTAGCGGCTAGAAATAAAAATAAAAAAAATGGCAATAATATTTTTTTATATTTTTTTAATGGCATTGTTTATTCTACTCATGGTTTCTTCTTTGCCCAATATGCCGGCCACCAAAAACGGATCCGGTGACTTCTCAAGGCCGGTAAGAGACACCCTTAGCGGCCACAAAACATTACCTCTCCCCTGTTCCTCCGCGTAATTCCAAATTGTATCCTTAATATTACGCGACGTGAAGGTTTCGCTATTCAAAGAATTTAAAGATGCGACAATTTTTTCCAAATGAGTTTTGCTTTCATCCAAATTTTTTGCTTTTTTCCAAAGAAGAAGATTTTTATCATAATCGGGCGTTTCAAAAAAGTATCCTATCCCCTCCTTTATGTCGGAAAGTTTAGTAATCCTCTCTTTCTCAAGTTCAACTATTTTATGCCAGTAATCTTTTTTTTGCTCCGCGACTTCAGCCCATTTTTCCGGCAAGTATTTTATAAGCATTTCTCCAAGCTCAGCTGTTGCCTTTTTTCTTATATACTCCTTGTTATACCAATCAAGCCTTTCCGTGTTAAATATAGCGCCACCTTTCTGCACCTTCTCTAAAGAAAAACTCTCCACAAGTTCATTTAAACTCATTATCTCTCTGTTGTCTCCAGGATTCCAACCTATAAAGGCGACGAAGTTTACTATAGCTTCCAGCAAATACCCCTGCTCCTTATAATCCGTCACTGAAACAGCTCCGTATCTCTTAGACAGCTTGCTTTTATCCGGCGCCAAGATAAGTGGCAAATGAGCGTATTGAGGCAAGGCGAAGCCAAGCGCTTCGTAGAGCAACACGTGGCGTGGCGTGTTTGAGATATGGTCCTCACCTCTTATGACGTGCGTTACGCCCATTTCGTTATCGTCTACTACTACAGCGAAATGATAAAGGGGTATGTCAAGATCTTTGGCTATCACAAAATCGCCAACATCGGCAGTATCAAATTCTATGTCTCCTCTTATAATATCTTTGAAAGAAACTTTTTTGTTTGGATTTCTAAATCTAACGGCGTTGCCATCCAAGTAAGCTTTGTTTTCGCTCAAAAGTTGTTGTAAATACTTTTTATATATCTCGCCTCTCTCGCTCTGACGGTAAAACTCATCCCACTCAAGCCCCAACCATTTAAGTCCGTTTAAAATATCATCTTCGTATTCTTTTTTAGATCTTTCTTTATCTGTGTCTTCCACACGCAAAATAAACTTGCCGCCATGTTTTCTGGCGTAAAGAAAATTGAATAGAGCCGTTCTGGCCGTGCCAATATGAAAGAGACCTGTAGGAGACGGGGCTATTCTGGTGATGACTTTATTGCTCATAACTCCTCTATTTTAGCATAAAGTTATAAAATTTTCTTTACTGTGACGTAAATTATCTCAGTATTCAGTGCAAATATCTTGAGCATCACTCTCGCATTTAGAACACCTTTTTGTAATTTTTACATAATTTTCAATCACGTTGTAATCATAATATGATTTTGAGTGGCATCCAGCATCGCCATCATAACCGAATAGTTCTATTGTCTGTCCGGACACATTCCCAAAGTCGGCAGGAGGGTTAAACCAGCTATACATGTCTTTTGCCTGTTGTGGCGCATTTTTTAAAAAATTATCATGAGTTTTCATATACCAGGGAGTATCTTTGCCACCATCAACATCTTCTCTTTTTGCTATTTCAATTATATTATTTTCAATGTCGTATCTTACTACCTTAAAGCCGGCTCCACCATAATCTCCAGCAATAGTAGCGATTATATAACCATTATCTGATTCGCAGATTTTTTTTATATTTTTTTCGCTATTTCCCCCCCCCCAGATCAATTATCTCCTCAACTGAATTAAATCTGCTTTGATTTTTTGAATAAATTTTTTCCGCGTCATAAAGTATATAATAATTTAATTTTTCTATTTCAGAAACAAAATTATTATACCAACCACTTTCTTTATATTTTTCTATATTTCCGCATTCACTAAAGATACTGTTTTCAATATCTTTAAAATAGTTGTTATTAGTATCTAAAGATATTGTTTTTGTAGGCTCAAACGATGGCGTTCTAAATTGCCACCACCAAACCATAACGCCAATCGCCATGATTATTGCAACAACAAACCAAACCTTTTTTATCTTTCTATTCATAACTCCTCTATTTTAGCATACCAGTGAAGCAATCGTAAACCACCTTACATCTCCTCCACAAAAACAGGACTTTCATTAAGAGTTATGGTTAATTTATTATCAGTAACTTGCCTTGTTTCAGTTTTAAACGCCGTGGCGTAATCTTTCACTTCTTTGCCCGAACCATAATTCGGCACCGATTCGGTTATTTTCACTGATGATGAATTGACGCCGGAAATCACAACTTGTTTCTCACCATTGTTGTCATTCCACGCCACCCAGATTGGCTTGCCGTCTTTTGTAAATTTATAGACATAAACTCCGTCTTTTTCTTGAATTGCTTCTATGTTGTCCCAATCGCTTCCTTCCAAAATTTCCACCATTTTTTTGTAGGTGTAATAGGAAAGTTTTTTCACGCCTTTTCCTTTGTCGTAACCAATATTTGAACCACATTGATATTTATTGTTGACATAATCACATCCGTCATACACCAGTCCAGTGTAATCGAAAATGCTACCACTCCTCTGAAAACCTTCAACAATATTCCATGCCCAAAAAACTTTTTCAATACCGTAAGAGATGGCGGAAACATATGCTTTAATTACCCCATCGGCTTGTTGTTTTTCTGTTTGATATGGAAGATCGGGCTTCCCACCTAATGCAACTGGATCTCCTGAATAGGTACCGGTCTCTGTGATCCAAAACCTCAATTTACTTATATCAAAACCAGAAGACTGCAAACTTGTTTTTATGTAGTCAAAGTCTTTTTTAGGATTATACCAATCAAGCTGCCCAAAATGATGAAAGTCAATGATGTCTATATATTTTCCGTTTAATTCTTTAAATACTTTCGGATAAAGTTCTTTGTTTGAATCTCCGGCAATAAGAACAGCCGCTGAGCCATCCGCAGCCTTTACCCCTTTGTATGTCTTTTCTTGAACCAAAGCGAACTGCGAAGCATAATTGGTTTTATCCTCTTCGGACGCATCATACACTTGATTACAAACTTGCCAATATTTTATTGGATTATTTTTAAAAACTTGTATTACTTCTGAGGTTGGATATTGGCGATCTCCGTTTTTATAACAATCAGGGGACGACAAGACGCAACCAAGATCGTTATCACCGTCATAGCGCTCAACTGTTTTTTCTACAAAATTTTGATAGATTGCCGATTCTTCGGAATCTTTAAAATCTCCACCCCTACCAAAAGGACAGACGTTTAAAACAAGTTTTGTGTCTTTTGGGGCATTTAACCATTCGTTATCATAATTTATTTTCCCACCGGAGTTAGAAACATTTGGCTTGGCAGGCGTTGTAGCCTCTGTAAATTTATAACTACCATCGCGGTTTACATCAACCCAACCCCATCTCAAATACAACCCTTCCCTGCTCCATTTCGCGCCAAGATCTTTAATGTAAGAATAATTTTCAGCGTTGCCGGGATGAAATCCGAAGGGGGATTTTTCCGATGATGATTTTGGCGACGCGCTTGACGGTCTAGATGACGATATGCTTGACGATATACTTGACGAAGACGATGATACTGTTGAACTTACGCAATCCCGCGGACACAAATTCGGATTGGCTTTCTCTTTTATGTCGCACACTCCATCTCCGCATTTACCTTGCGATAATTCCTGCGGTGATTTTGAATAATACAAAACCCCCCCAACAATACCACCGAGCACAATTGTACCAGCGAGGATGGAGAGGACTATTTGGATGGGCGCGAAACCTTTTTGATTGTTGTGTTTGTTCATAGGGTAAGTATAAAACAAAAAGCTGTCGGGCGACAGCTTTTTGTTTTTATTTTAATAACTGATCTCTAAATATTTAAGAGAGTTTGTCGCTTGCAGGGCTATACTCTTGCTTGCCGACACGGATGAGGTTTTGCCGTCTATGTCGGTAAGAGTGACGGATTTCGGGGTTTTACTTAAGTTCAGTGTGTAATTGATTGTTTTGTTGTCAAAAGCCAGAGATTGCCCCGATTTGTACTCAAACGGTTTAAAGAATATGTAGAGTTCTTTGTCGGCGCCGGAGGTGAATTTTTCAACCCAAATATCATCCTTCCCGAAATCTCCGCTTATTTTTGAATTATAATTATAAACATTAAGCTTCGACCACAGTAACCCTACGGCTTGAATAGTCTTCGTCAGTGAGCCATCCGGGTTCAATGCTCCATACGCAAACTCTCCTAGCGATTTTCGTTCAGCTACTTTAAAAATCATAGCCCCCGCAAGCGCAGATTTCCCATTATAAGTAAGCGTTTTTTTCAACAAGAGTTCTTGTGTGGCATATGTAGCCGCAAGTTTATCATTATCGCTAGTAATCGTTTCTCCTGGTTTTATTATCATTGAATGTTCGAGGTCAATCACCGGACGATCAGTCCACCCATTCGCAACTAACGCTTTCTTTATTTCCAGAGCGCCATACACATTCGAATATTTATTCGATGTCGGTTTCATTGTCGGCGAGAAGACCACGACTTCTTTTTTCTGCATATTCACTGATGCTGATGCATATCCATGAAACGCCCAGAAATCGAATTTTGCGCCGTTGTTTTTATCTAAGAAATATTCAATTTCATCAATCATATTTTCCGTGTTTATCGGATCATCCCAATACTCAAAACCGGGAGTACCGATAAGAATATCAGGGAATTCGCCTTTTATCTTATCGTATACTTTATTCTGCGCTTCCAGTAAGAGTGTTTTGTTTATGTTTGGAACATTCATCAACTCAAGGTATTTTATATTTGCCTTTTTGTGGTATGTCTTCACAAACCAATAAACAAAATCTACATAACTATCTACATTGTCGGAATTTTTTATAGAAGAATTTCTATCATCTGAGCTATAAGAAAGCATCGGGACCATACTCCAGCTATTTTGAGAATAATAGTCAACGGTATCATCAAGGTTAAAATTTTGTTTTGGGTTGCTCAGCCTTGGGTTCGCACAACTGGCGCTGAAAGTCTTTAGATCCGCTGAACAAGAGTCTGCAAAAATTCTAAATTTGACATATTTTGTCTGAAGCGTGTTTTTTATAGCATTTGTTGTGGCACTTGATTCGCCAGTCGCTTCCGTCCCCCACAAAAACCCGTCGGCATCAAGGGAGTTGTCGCCTTTTGTTGTTTGACTGACCGGCCTTGTCTGAGTTGTTACTTGTTGCTGAGCCGGTTGCTGAGATTGCGTGGGTTTTTCTTCGGTCTGCCTTGGTTCTTCTGCTGTTCCACCACCAGTATCCGTTTTCTGCTCTTGTGAAATTTTACAATCTCCACAAACACCTCTTGCCTTTTCAACATCTTGACAGATTCCGTCGCCACATTTGCCTTGCTGTTGCTGTTGGGTATTTTGCTCCGTCAATTTTTGTGGAGATTTTGAATAATACAAAACCCCGCCGACAATCCCGCCAAGGACGATTGTGCCGGCGAAGATGGAGAGGATTATTTGAATTGGGGTGAAACCCGATTGAGAAAAATATTTTTTCATATGTTTTTTTTAATTAACTACCCTGCGGCAGAGACCGCAGGGAAACGAGTTATTTCAAAAGTTTTTTAACAGTATTATTTGCCAAAAGAGATTTCATTTGCGATATTGCTATTTCATTTAATTTCAGCATTCGTTCTTTTTGCGATAAACCTATTTTTATAAATTCAGAATTAAGAGTTTCTAAATTAGCCAAACAAATAAGCTGATACACATCAGAATAATCTCGCATATTACCGGTCTTGGTTTTATTTTTGCTTTTCCATTCAAGAGCGGTTAAGCCAAACAGTGCTTTATTCAAAATATCCGCTTCATTTGCATATATCGCAGTGGCATCTTTTTGTGAAAGCTTTTGTGGAAGTATGATATTTTCTTTTATTGAATCTGTATGTATTCTGTAGTTTATTTTTGTGAGCGCGCGTTTTGCATCCCAACCTAGTATAAGTCTTTCATTTTCTTCAATTTTGAGTCTTTGGAATTCCTTTATTAAGTATAATTTAAACTCCGGAGATATCCAAGTAGCAAATTCAAACGCAATGTCCTTGTGGGCAAAAGTCCCACCTCCATATCGTCCTGCCTTAGAGATTAACCCTACGGCTCCTGTAGTATTGATCCACTTATGCGGAGATAACACAAAGCTATTAGAACCAGCCTTACTTTTAAACCCATCGAATTCTATGGGGTTAAAATGTGGATTATTTATCTGCTCCCAAATACCCAAAAACTCAATAGTTGAGTAATTTCGCATCCAGTTTTGGATGACATAGTCGGTTCTTTCCGGATCTTTGTATTTGGCTATATCTGTCAATGAAATATAATCACTTTCATTTTGCTGAAATGTATATATTTGCAGACCTTGTGTATTTATCTTTCTCATATTTTTATATTATCATAATTCCCCCTTAAACGCCTTATTCAAAACAAAATATCCGCCTATGTCTACTCCAATGATTATAACTACAATTATTGAAATAATTAGTTTGTTCATATTATTTTTCCTCCACAAACACCGGCGCATCTTTCAGAGTTATCGTCACCTTCCCTCCGCTCACCGTCTTTGTTTCAGTGTTGAATGCCGCACTGTAATCCGTCACCTCTTTACCTGACTCATATTTTGGTATCGCTTCGGTAACCTTCACTTGGCTTGAGGTTATGCCAGAAATCGTCACTTGCTTGCTCCCATCGTTGTCATTCCACGCCACCCATATCGACTTGTTGTTTTTGGTGAATTTGTAAATATATATGCCGTCTTTTTCTTGGATTGTTTGAATATTATTCCAATCTGAGCCGTCCAAGACTTCCACCATTTTTTTGTAGGTGTAGTAGGCGAGTTTTTTGTGGGATTTACCATCGTCATTCCTAGAGTTATTAACAAGACCAGTGCTACAGAAGTAGCAATTACCGCTACTGTTTTTATCATAATGAGACCATTCCACCATTGTGGTCCAAAACATTTTTTTGATCCCCACAGATAACCCATAAATATACTTTTTAATCAGTCCGCCTGCTTGCGTCTTTTCGCTTTGATACAAAAGTTTCATTCCTGGCAGTCTTGAGTTCTCGTCGGGGTCTCCATCATAAGTGCCAAATTCGGTACTCCAGACTGATTTTTTTTCAATCCCATTCTGTTTAAAAATATTATTGTAATCAGAAACAATTTTGCCCATGTTTATATAGTTTGCTGCGTCTCCTTGAATATGAATGTCCAAAACATCAAAATATGGACCAACTCCATTTTTCAAAGCGGTATCTAGAAATTTCAGTCCGGCGGAAGACGAGCTTTCTCCTGCTGGAGACACTCCGGCAAGGTTCATTACAACGAGGGCATCTGGCGCTTCGGATTTAATTGCCTTTGAGGTGGCGATAAAATACTCGGCATATTTTTCCGGAGTATCTTTCCATCCTGTTTCTGCCTCGTTTATGACAAGCCATGCTTTCACATTATTTTTATACTTCTTGGCACTCGCCTTCACTTCGCTCTTATGTTTTTCCATATCCTTCGGATAAACAGGGAAGGCTATGTCGGAAGATATAGAAATATTATTTTTGGTTAGAAGATTGTTGATGTCGTATTTTTCCAACTCTGGTAGCACCAATCTGACTTCTTTTGCTCCAGCGTCTAAAAGAAGATCCTTCGCTTCTTGGTCACTGATGTATCCTTTGTCTTCTGTTCTGGACATAAAAGGAGCCTGAATCGCAAAAGGCGAGTCTGCGGAAACTGAGGTTGTATCTTTCGGCGTTGAAGATGTAGTGCTTGGAGGGATTGTTCCGTCTTTTTGAATTTGACAATCTTTTGGGCATAAATTTGGATTTGCTTTTTCTGCCGGTCCGCATATCCCATCCCCGCATTTGCCTCCTCCGTCAAGAGACGGTAAAATATCTTTCTTGCCGGGCTTTATTATTACAAGCGCCGCGCCGATGATGCCGATTATTATTACGATGGTGAAAAGTTTTTTCATTTTACTTATGATTTATAGCTACTTTTATAATTTCTCGCGCGATAGTCTCAGCCGCGAGAGGCTTGGCAAATTTGGCAGCGGCTTCAGACATCTTCTCTCTTTCTTTGTAATTATTCAAAAGTCTCTCTATTTCAGATTTGAGAATATGCGGCGCGAGATTGCGTTGCTCTATCACCACAGCCGCGCCACCTCTGGCGTAAGCGTAAGCGTTCTCCCTCTGATGATCTTGAGCGGAGCCATCCAGTGGCACCATAATGCTTGGCAAGCCGGAAGCCGCTATCTCAAAAATGGAAGATGAGCCTGCCCTTGATATTACCAAATCAGCAGCTCCGTAAGCCATTCTCATGGCATCTAAATTTAACGTTCCGAACAAACGATATCTGGATTGATAATCAGAATCAGCCAATACTATATCCGTTCTGGCTTTTGTATCGCTTAAATTATTTGGTCCGCATTGATGAATTATTTGAAAATTCTGCACAAGCTCAGGAAGAATATCCAAAACTGTCTCATTTATCGCCATAGCGCCTTGCGAACCGCCTATTATAAAAACAGTCGGCACTGAAGCCTCAAGCATTAAGAATTCCCTTGCTCCCACTTTTTCTCTTATAAAAAACTCTTTTCTTATCGGATTGCCGGTTACGGCCAAAAGCGATTGATCTTTAAAATATTTTACCGAGTCCGGAAAAGAGATGGCAATTCTTTTGGCGAATCTGCTTGCCCACTTGTTGGCCTTACCCGGCACTGTATCCGACTCATGAATTACCACCGGTATTCCTAAAAATCTGGCCGCGAAAAGCGCGGGCAAGCTCTCGTGCCCACCCTTGCTGAATACCACGTCCGGAAAATCAAAATATATGGAAATAATCGCCTTCAATATGCCCGGTATTATCTTTAGTAAATCAATAATATTAAGAAGAGAAAAATATCTTCTCAGTTTGCCTGAGTAAACTTTTTTAAACTTTATGCCATTTTTAAGAAGCAGATCTTTGTCGTAAGGATCTTCAGCCATAAAAACCATTTCCATCTTGGCGATTTTTTCTTTATCGGCAGAACTATTCAAAGCTTCCGCCACCGCCATAAGGGGATAAAAATGACCTCCCGTGCCTCCTCCTGTTAATAAAATTTTCATGATCTGTTATTTTTTACTATACTTTGAAATATTTAATAATATGCCGGCTTCCACCAGCGCCACTATAAGCGCCGACCCGCCCTTACTCACGAAAGTAAGCGGCATGCCGGTAAGCGGCGCGATACCAATCATGGCGGCAATATTTATAAAAGCCTGCGCCACTATCAGTATAACAAGTCCGACCCCGAGCAGTCTACCGAAGTCGTCCGGCGCCCTAATGGAAACGGAAAAACCTTTATACAAGAAAAAAAGAAACAAGCTTATAATAAACAGGCTGCCGAAAAAACCAAACTCTTCCGCGTAAACGGCGAAAATAGAATCTCCTATCGGCTCCGGCAAGTATTTAAATTTTTGCACGCTCATGCCGAACCCTTTGCCAAACAAACCGCCCGAACCAATAGCAATAAGAGATTGTTTCAGCTGATAGCCGGCGCCTTGTTCATCATAAGAAGGATTCAGAAAAACCTTCACCCTCTCCATGCGATAAGGCTTCATGTAAATCATAAGAGAAAACACCATCAGCATAGCCAGAAGCATAAGCAGAAGATGTTTTAATTTTCCTCCACCGACAAAAAACATACTCACTCCGGTCACGACAAGCAAACCCATAGTGCCCATATCAGGTTCAAGCATGATAAGCAGTCCGGCCATGGCGGTGATACCAATAAACGGCAAAAAACCGGTATAAAAGTTTTTTATACCGGTGTGCTTGGAGGCCATCCACGCGGCAAGATACACCACAAAGCTGAATTTGAGCACTTCGGTGGGTTGGAAAAATAACGGGCCCATCTTAACCCACCTCCTTGCGCCGCCATGACTGAAACCGATACCGGGTATAAAAACAAGGACGGTTAAGACAAGACCAAAAATAAAAATCGGCAAAGCGTAAGCTGCCAACTTTTTATAATGCACTTTGGAAATAAAGAAAAAAAACAGCGCCATCCCAATAGCAGCAAATATGGATTGTTGCGCGATTATTCCGTGAAAGCTTGACCCATCTCCTTTTGCCAAAAGACCCATGGAGGAAGATAGCAAAATAAAAAGACCGGACATAACCGCGAAGCATACTATCCAAAACAATACTTTATCTACTCCTCTTTTTTTGCTCATAACCTTCTTCTTAAAACTTTGCCCGATAAAACTCCGGATGGTTTACTGTCGGATACCGCCACTTTCCCGTTTATAAACACATGCTCCACACCGATAGAGTATTTGCAAGGATCTTCGTAGCTGGACATACTGGCAATGGTATTTGGATCAAACACCACCAAATCGGCTTTGTATCCTTTTTTTACCAAACCACGGTCTGTCAGCCCCATAATCTTGGCCGGCAAGCCCGTCATTTTATATATCGCATCTTCCCAGTTTAAAATCTTTATACCTCTCACGAAAATATCAAAAAATTTAGGAAACGCGCCGAATGATCTGGGGTGTGGTAAATCGTTTTTGTTTTCATTTTTAACGCTATAACCAACACCGTCAGATGAAATCGCTGAGAATTTTTCCATAGTTATCTCTGCAATATTTTTTTCTGAAATAACATCATTGAAAATAGAAACCCTCATGTCGTTTGCTTTAAGCACGTCTAAGATTATTTCTTCTCCGCTCTTTCCGGCTTCTTCGGCCAGCTGTTTTAAATTTTTTCCCACGATACCGTATTCTTTATCCGCCGTAGCTATAATAATTTTATCGTAATGCAAAGTAATTTGTTTTAAATATTCCTTCACATCCTCCAATCTGGAATCCCCTTTCTTGGTTGAAAAAATATCTTTTAGTTCTTCAGCGGAAAATTTTCTTATCCATGATGGCAAGAGGTCAAATAAACTTGAACCGGTCCTTGTGTAAGGGAAAAAATCGCAAGTTATGGAAAGTCCTTCTTCGTTCGCTCTTCTTATCATATCTAAGGCCGGCTTTAGATATGTCCACGCGCCCCTTCCTATGGCTCTTAAATGTGAAATATGCATTCTGGCTCCGGTCTTTCTTGCTATGTTTAAAAGGTCAGAAATGGCCGGCAACACATCTTTACCTTCATTTTCCAAATGAATTTTAGAAACGACTTTCGCTTTGCTTAAAAAATTAAATAGCCCAATGATCTCATCCTTATTTAATTTTTTTTGCAGAGAAACACCGAAATTGAAGGAAACCCCGATTGCGCCATCTTTAAGAGAGGATTCCATTAAAAATTTAATCTTTTTAGAAAAATCATCATCACTTTTAAATGAAGAGATTATGGTGTCTAAGCCGGCGAAAGAACCGAAATTCAAACCCAAAGCCCGCCTTTCAAGAACGTCTAAAAACTCACCCATTGTCTGCCAACTTATATTAACTTGAGACATATCCACCCATCGGCCAATTTCTTTTTTGGAAAAGCTGCCGGTAAAAGGCGCCAAAGATAGGCCGCAGCTGCCGCCTATCGCGGTGGTAACGCCTTGAGTTATCATGCTTTCTTGATTCGGTTGAGAAAAAAGAGACCAATGCGTGTCGGAATGATTGGTCATATCAACAAAGCCGGGAGACACGTATTTGCCGGAAGCGTCTATTACCGTATCTGCCGTCTCCTTTTGCAAATCACCCAAGCGTTTTATCTCATCATCTTTTACACCTATATCAATTCTTTCCGGCTTTTTACCAGTACCGTCAAAGACAGTTCCGTTTTTAATTATCACAGAATATTTAGCCATAAATTATTTTTACATTATACACCCACTCGCGCGATTATGCCAAAAAAATCAGCCCCGGTTTAACCTATTGAAGTGCCCCAAAGAGCCACGATTACGCCAACCATCGCGAAGATTATACTAATGATCCAAAAACGCATCACCACTTTATACGAAGGCCAACCAAGCGCTTCAAAGTGATGATGGATTGGCGCTATTCTGAAAACTTTCCTATGGAAAACTTTTTTTGAAAATATCTGAATGATTACCGAGCCAGAAGCCGCGAAAAGCGGGAAAGCGATAATCGGCAATACGGCCACGGCATCAGTGAGAAAGGCTATCACCGTAAGGGTGGTGGTGAGTCCGATGATTCCCGTCTCGCCCATGTAGAAACGCGCGGGCGGGATATTAAACCACAGAAAGGCCAATATGCCGCCGGCAATAATGCCGCAAAGCGTCGCCAAGTTGATTTGATTCTGAAAAAAGGCAATAGCGCCGTAAGCGGAGAAAATAGCGGCGAAGATGCCGCCGGAAAGACCGTCTATGCCATCTATCACTCCGCCGGAAAAGATAGCGTACATAACCAATACGAAAAACGGTATAAAAAGTATTCCAAAATCAAAATTACCCACAAACGGCACCAATAGATTGCTTACCTCAAGTTTGTAATAAAACCACAAAGCGCCTACCAGCCCGATTATTCCCACAAAAAACAATCTTTTAATCAAACTTATTCCACCGCCGGAGTATTTGCCGCCCCCCAGCACCACAAACAAATCATCAAAGAAGCCGATGAGCGAACCGGCAATAAGCGTAAAAATTGGCAGCCATGTTTGATTCCTGCTTAAAAAATTCAGCTTACTCATAAGATCGCCGGGAAAGGTTTCAGCCAAAAAAGAAAATAAAATAGCGATAATAGCCACGCTTAACCATATAAGCATGCCGCCCATCCGCGGCGTACCCACCTCCTTCTCTTTATGAATCTGATTGAAAACGGTTGCCTCTCCCCCGCTTAAAGCGTTTTTGCGCGGCTGCTTTTTCCATAATTTATATTTATAGAGAAAACTGGTAAGCAGCGGCGTGAGCAAAACTCCTATTAAGAAAGACAAGGCGCTCAAACCAAGAATTTTGAAAATGTCTAAAGCCATAATTTACCAATTCCAATAATAACAGAAAAACCCATTATTCCATAATTTTTTCACATGATTCCATGTTCATAATTTCTTTTATTTTCTCACTCAAATTGTCATATTCCGGAAGATCCTTTAAATTGGAGACGCCAAGATATCGTAATAAGTCCACGCTGGGCTTGTACACAAATTCTCTTATCCCTCCAGGCTCCTTCTCCAATAAACCACGGACAGCTAAATTTCTCAAAATATAAGATGAATTAACGCCGCGAGCGTAATCTATTTCTGGTCTGGTAGCCTTGCCTTTGTAGATTATGATGGCAAGCGTCTCAAGAGCGGCTTTGCTTATATCCGTTTCAAACTCAGCCTTAGTAATTTCTTTTATAAACTCGGCAAATTCCGGCGCCGTGGCAAGCATTACTTTACCGCCGTTTCTCACAAGGCGTATTCCCCTGCCCTCCAAGCTATTCTCAAGCTCATCCAGCGCTACTTTTGTTTCATCTTTACTAGTATCGGTAACAGACGCGAGTTTGCTCACGTTCATCTCCTCTCCCTTTAGAAACAATATGGCTTCTATTTGTTTTGATAAGTTTTTCATCCCGCGCCTTAAACGTTTTCCACGCTTTTAATATTGATACCTTCAAAAAGATTTTCCTGTCTGGCCATCACTATCCCTTGTCTTATCAATTCTAGCACAGCCAGAAAGCTCACTACAATCTCCACTTTTTTTTCTTTTATCTCTTCTGGCGTCATACTTGCCCCTCCACGAATGGAGACTGCAAAGTCATTGAAAGAAAATTCTAAATTTTTCTGTATCTTCATCATAAGCTCTTCCATTTTCTCTTCAAGTTTAATCATCTTTCTCACTTTAACTTGAGGCAGATCTTCTTTCTTCGGTATGGAGTTTAAGAAGTTTTTTAAAGCATCGGCCAAACTTTCCGCGCTCACATTAAGTGGCTCTATAAAGCCCACATCCACCCCTTTAAAAGATTCTCTGGCAAAAAGCGGTGTTCGGCCGAATCGGCTCTTAAGCTCGGTTGCCAGATTTTCTTTTATAAATTTATATATGTTTAGCCGACGCTCCAGCTCATCCATGCTTTCTTCTTCCTCATCGGTAATTTCAAGATTGGGTATAAGCGACTGCGATTTGATAAGCATTAGAGTGGAAGCCACCGCTATAAAAGAAGCTGTCTCTTCCGCGGAAAAGTTCTCCGTCGCTTTTATATGTTCAAGATATTGAGTGGCTATTTGCGCCAAAGAAATTTCGTTTATCTCCAGCTTTTTCTTGCCGATGAGCTCAAGGAGCAAATCAAACGGCCCCTCAAAATTTTCCGTTTTAATTAAATATGACATTTGCGTTAACTATATAATAGCAAAATAAGACAAGGTAACAAACAAAAGACCCATATCGGCAGTTACGCTGATCTGGGTCTAAACTTTTAAATCAAAAAAAATTATAACGATTTTTTATGGTATGCCTCATACAACTGTCCCCACTCAAGTCCGCGCATTTCGCTTTCCACGTCAGTAAACACACTAGATACCCAACCAATGACGGTGTTGAAATATTTTTTTAACTCATCAATGTTTTTGTCTTTGCGATGTTTACTCATATAATCGCCAATATTGCCATGTTACCAAAAATCTGCGGCATGCCATTTTCGTCTTTAATGGCAAATTTGTCGGTGATGAATCGTCCAAGACTGGTGATGCGTTGTTGTCCGTCCAAAACTTCCAGATTATCTTCGCTAACTTTATTAAAATAAATCAAACCTATTGGGTAACCTTTGAGTATTGATTCAATAACAGCCATTTCTCTTTTGCCTCCGTCAGAAGCGTAAATATAATTACGCTGATACTCCGGCTGAATAGTAAGCTTGCCGGACAAACCAAACAGTCCTTTGCCTTCGAGCTCGTTATAAACAAAGCCCTCGCAGATGTCTTTGACTGTGATGTTGGTCATTAAAGTTGTTTTCATGATGTTAAAATTTTTATTAATTTACTTTAATCTTTTTTGATTATATTTTTTTAATTCCTCTCTGACTTTTTTCTCCATTTTCAAATGTGAAATATCGCCGGCGCTTTGCAAAATTTTTTTCTCATTTAAAACCAAAAAATCATCCAATTTATGAATCCAATCTTTCATATACATTACTCTTTGTTCCACGCTTTGCAATTCAGCAAAAGACAAAAATTGTTCTACTAATAAATTTAGTCTTTTTAATTCCAATTCTTCCAAATAATTTTTGGCTATTTGTGCCTGTTCGCGGGTGATAATTTCGCATTTCCAGTTTGTCAGCCCCATATTTTCTTTCTGGCTGTCAATTCTCGCGGAAACAATTTCTGCCGCGGTTAAGCCGGTAATGGCATAATGGAATTTGTTTTGCACGGTAGCATAAAATAATTTAGCATAATCCTCTTTGGAATTATAATCGGCGCTGGTGGCAAAAACATCGCGGACTTTTTGATAAAAATTAGCTTCCGAAGTTCTGATTCTTCTGATTCGTTCTTCCCATTCTTCAAAATATGTTTTTCTCACCCTGCCTTCCGCCAATCTTTCATCGTCCATAACAAAGCCCTTGATAATATACTCTTTTAATTTATTCGTAGCCCAAATACGAAATTGCGTGCCTCGCAAAGATTTTACGCGATAGCCGACGGAAATAATAACATCAAGATTGTAGTAATTTGTTGGCTTGGTAGAAAATTCGGAATTTCCGAATTTTCTCATTGTGTTCTCTAAAATAAGCTCTTTTTCGTCATAAACATTCTGAATATGCTCATTTATGGTAGATTTTGCCTTATCAAAAAGATCTGCCATTTGATCTTGCGTAAGCCAAACAGTCTCGTCTTTCATCCGCGCCTCAATCTTGACCTCCCCGTCTTCGGTGTTGTAAATGATTATTTGATTGTCCGGTATTTTCTTAGCTTTTTTCATATTATTTTATCGCTTTTTTAACATCTAATACTAGTTGCCTTTTAACTTTTTCTGTTCAGGCAATCGTCTAAAATTTCTGCCACTCACCACTTTCTTGCCGGTTTTTTGTTCCAATTCTAAGCGTGCATTTTTCGCCACTTGTCCGCCTTTTTTCGCCGGAATTTTATTTTCTTCCAATCCTCTTGTCTTCATCGTTTCGGCAATTTGCCGAGTAGAAAGTTCCGCCAAAGCAGTAAAAACCAACTCCGCGTCCGACATATGGTCGCGTAAATTCTCTCTTTTCAAATTTTTCAAACCCTTATGCTCTTTCACCGTCAAATTGCTCCATTCCTGATGAATAATATTCGTCAAAATGGCGTATTCTTCTTTTTCCCGTACTTCGTTGTCTTTCCAATAATCCGTCAATTTATTTCTGATTTCCTGCCCCATCATTCTTTGCTGAATCCACTTCGGATCTCTTCCCATTTTCTGCCAATATCCCCGCGAGCGATTGAGAGCTTTTTCTGGATTATTTATTTCTTCAATTCGTTCATAACCGACTTTTGCCAACCATAATTTTATCGGCTCGGCTTTCGGACTTGGAACGGACTGGATAAGGCGGAATAAAGTCTCGGTATTCGCCGCGTCGGTGGCATAATACTTGCCGTCTTGAGCCATAAATTTCAGCTGGTGACAATTTGACACCGACTGATTTCCTTCTTTTTTAAGTCTTTCTTTGAGCTTGTTCCAATATTTTCTAGCTGTTTGATAATCATCCTGCTGAATTAACGCTTGGATAATATCAACCACCGAAAAATACCAAGTTTCGGTATTTTCGTTATAAACTCGGCGAATATTCCTCCCCTCAAAAATCGCCATCTTTTTTGCATTTTTATTTTTCATATTGTTTTTACTTAAAACGGACTCGATTTTGACAGAGTGGCACTCTTAATCTTCAGAAAGTTTTGCTTTTAAAGAATAAATCTCTCGTGCATCATTTAAAATAATAATAATCTTTTTTGATAAATCCTCTCTTTGCTCCCATTGCTGTTCTTCGCTGGGAATCTTGATTTCTTTACCTGCTCCAAAAGAATTATCAAAAGTAATAATCATTGAAACAGGATATGGCGTGTCAATCGTTTTGTAAAGTTTTCTTGCTGTAAAGATAATTTGGCAAAGTTGCAAGCTTTTTTTGTGAAGATCTTCAAACTCTTCTTTTACTTTTATCCGTTTATTAAGCTCAAAAAGTAACGAGTCAATTTCTTCTATCACTTTTTTAGGATTTAATTTTTTCATACTTTTTCTTATGTCTAATTAAAACTCTAAAATATGGACATGTTCCGTCTTTTAATCTTAAATCCTTATCGTCGTTTCCGTGTCTAAATTTTATAATCTCAAACTGCTCCGGATTATATTTATCCAAAAAACTGATCGGCACGCCCATTACGCCGTTATAATCGCTCGGGATTGCATCGGTAAAAGGGACTTCTATAGCAGAGAATTGTCTTATTTCGCTTCGCTCAATGACCCTACGGGGAATCGAACCCCGATTACCGCCTTGAGAAGGCGATGTCCTAACCGTTAGACGATAGGGCCTTAAACATCTCTAATATAGCAAACATTTATCTTTTTTCCACTTTTCTAAAAAATAGAGCCGGTGTGAAATTAAATCACATCGGCTCTTTTGTTTGTCTTTTTTTATTTTTTATTTTTCTTTAAATTTCACGGCCACACGGTGACCGGAAAAAATATCACTATAAATAACAATGTCATCCGAATTTTTTAAATATTTTGAAATATCTAATTTATCGGTCGACTTGCCTCCAAATGATTCATGGAGGCTTATTTTTACTTTGAAGCCGGCATTTATTATTACACCAAGCTCGCACGAGCCGATACCAATTTCCGAAACATCAACAGCATATTCACCATTGCCCTCAACATCAACAATATAACTTTCATCTCCGCTTAATCCCTCGAAAAAAATCTTATCAAGAGAAACTGTTGCTTTTTTCGAGGTAACACTCATATTTAACGACTTGTCGTCGCTAAATTCTGCCTTGACGCTGGCCACGTTTTTTGCATCCACGCCAAGAGTATTGCCAACAGTAAATGTTTCTTCCATATTTACAACAGCAAGTTCAACCTCGCTGTTCTGTGGCACCAACTTTATATCAAGTACCTCAACCTTTATTTCCACCAATTCATCGCTCAACGCCCCTGACACAAGGGCAATCTCAACCCTGACTGTTTCTTCAAAAGCGCCAAGATTGAAATTTTTCAGAGTGACAAACTCGCCGTCAACGCTCGCGCTTGCGATTGTCCTATGCTCATCCTCCCTTTTTACCCCATCAGATTTTTCAGCAACGACACATACTGTATCAAAAACTTCAAAATCAGAAATTCTTACAACTATTTCATCCAAAAAAACTGCCTCCCCATTCGGATCAATTTCCAGCTCAATAATATTAGAAATTGATTTTTCAGTTATAAATTCTGAAACATATTGGTCTGTCTTATAAACCATCACAGACCTCGCCTCAGAATATTCTCCAGCTATTACCCCATTGATAGCACCAAATACCATCATTCCTGCCAACTCAATACTCTTAAACATTTTTCCGCCCTCCTTTAAATAAGAAAAATAAAAAAGACAATATAAACTTGTCAAAGTAAATTATTCTTATATGCTATCATAAACTATATAAAAAGTCAAGGGCAAAAGAGTTGTAGTGAAGCAGCTTATTTTTTTTAACGATTTTGCCACTCTTTCTCTTGTCTCACCAGGAGTTTTTCTTTATCCTCCGGATTGTCCATGATTTTTTCCACCACTTTTTCCATTCTTACTCCTTGAGAGCCTTTTACGAGCGTCAAACAACCTGTCGGCAAAATATCCATCGCCCTACTCCCCGCCTCCTCAGAATCCGCAAACCAGAATATGCGGCGTTCACCAGTCATACCGGCTGCTTTAGCCGCTTCTATGGCAAACTGCGATCTCGGACCCACTCCTATTAAAATATCTATGCCGCTACGCGCCACCAATTCACCAATCTTCCTGTGCTCCTGCGCCGTATATTTGCCAAGTTCCAGCATATCGCCCAGTATAGCCGCTTTGTTTTTAATCTTAATATCGCGAAGAGTCTCTATGGCCGCCATAGCGGCAAGAGGAGACGAATTGTAAGTATCGTCCAATATAATAATTTTATTTTTGCCTTTTATGAGATTCATCCTGCCAGATGGCGAAATAAACTCCGCGAGTGCTTCCGTCATCTTTACCATATTAAGATCAAAGGCCTTGCCAACCGTTATGGCCGCGAGAGCGCTGTAAACATATTGCTTGCCGAAGACATAAGGCATTCTTACCGGCACCATGTTGCCCTTAAAGTTTAATTTAAAAGATGTTCCGTTTTTAGAAACTCTCAAAGTGGAAGCCGCGACATCCGCCTCTCTTGAGAATCCGTAAGTGGTAACTCTTGCTCCGGTTTTTTTTCTCATCTTAATCACAGCCGGATCATCGGCATTTAAAACCACTTCCCCTTCGATCAGCGTGGCTTCCACGAGTTTCGCCTTCTCCGCCGCCAGAGTTTCCTGACCGTTGAAATATTCTATATGCACCGGCACTTCCCCTATAGCCGTTACAATAACCGCTTCCGGCTTAAGCCAAGACACAAACCGCTCCATATCGCCCGGTCTATCAACTCCCATTTCAAGCACCAAATATTCCAGATAGTCTTTTTTGAAAAAGGCCAGCACTAAGCCTCTTTTTAAAACACCGCCCCAGCGAAAAATATTACCCCAAGCGTTTTTTTCACCCAAAATAGTAAGCGGTAAACCTATCTCGCTGTTATAACTCTTTTCGCTTTTGCGAACTTTAAGCCCGCCCGACATAAGCAAATGAGCCACCATATCTTTTGTGGTTGTTTTACCCACGGTACCGGTAATACCTATTATTCTAGGTTTGTATTTTCTGATTACAAGTTTAGCCTCAATGGTTAGCAGGCGAACTATTATTTTTTTGAAAAATGATTTCATTGATTTTGCTTTTTTAATTTTTTCCTATCTATCCGGTGGAACTTCATAATAATTGAGCAGAAATTTGGTGATATCCATAAATGGCTCAGTGAGCGTGTGAGAAGCGTAAAGCACTCCTTGCGGTTTAGCGACAAAAAGAAATACTATAAATTTGGCTTCAAAAGCCGGCGCGTATCCAAAGAAAGTGTGCAGATATTCTTCCTCCGCGTAGTTTTTGCTCCCCGCTTCCATATATTGAGCGGTGCCGGTTTTAGCCGCGACAGTATAATTTTCCATTTTATATTTTCCACCTAAAAGAGCGTCGTCCACCACCTTCACCAGCATGCGGCTTATATCCTCAGACGCTTCTTTGCTGATTACCTGCCTTATCACTTCCGGCTGAGTCTTCTTGTCTCTAAAGCCATCTATAGTGATTTTATCTACAAGATAAGGTTTGACTATTTTGCCGCCATTTGCAAGACTCGCTAAAGCTACCGTCATTTCCATGGGCGTTATCGCTATTCCTTGGCCAAAGGATGCGGTGGCATACTCAAGCTCGCGATTATTGTCTATGATGTTAGATATTTTCCCACTGACTTCGTTTGGTAATTCTATACCGGTTCTGTTGCCCATGCCGTAATTTCTTATGTATTCACTGAATTTTTCCTTACCTATGCTCTGCATTGCAAAAACCGCGCCGGTATTAAGAGAACTGCTTAATACCTCCTGCATATCCACCTTGCCTCTGGCTTTACCATCATAATTTTTAATTATCGCCGAACCGTATTTTACGAAACCGTTGTCAGTGTACATTGTATCCGGTCTCACTCCCCCTCCATCTATTGCCGCCGCCATAGTGAGAGGCTTTACAATAGAACCCATTTCAAAAACGCTTTCTACAAGCGGGTTGATGAAAACCCCGATGTTTTCTTCTTTGGAATAAAAATTAGGATCAAAGTCCGGTTTGGCCGCCATCGCCACGATCTTGCCGGTGGACGGCTCCATAATGATACCGCCGGACATTTTGCCTTTATATTTTTCTAAAATCTCTTCAAGTTTTTTCTCAAGCATGGATTGAGCCGTAGGCTCCAGAGTGAGAGTTATGTCCGCGTTTTCCAAACCGCCGGCTACAATCTTTTTAATGCCGTAAAATATTTCCGCGAAAGAATTGACCGGCTTCTTATCCAAATCTCTTTTAAGCTTTTTTTCGTAAGCAAGTTCTAAGCCGTATCGCCCCACTAAACTGTCGCCCTTATAACCCACAAAACCCAAAACGTGCGAGGCAAGCTTGCCAGCCGGATAATATCTCCATGATTCCGATTTAATTTCCAAGCCTTTTATATTAAGCGCGTCTACCGCCAAGGCTTTATCTTTATCCACCTTATGCATTATTATTTTATAAGTATTATTTTTTTTAGCCGCTTTAGCCATAAAATCGGTCTTGTTCACACTCACTATCTTTGACAGCTTAACGTAAGCGTCTTCCGAATCTTCCAAAACCTTCGGATTCATGTAGATTTGATAAGCATTTTTGACAACCGCGGCCGAGATAACTCTGCCGCTTTTTTCCGTAAAAAAGATGGAGCCTCTGTCAAAGTTTTTAGCCGCCGGAGAAAAATGTTGTTTGTTAGCTTCGTTCTTGTATTGTTCATTATTCACCACTTGCAAGAAAAAAAGGCGGGTTGTCATTATAATACCCGTTAAAAAAATCATAAAATATATAATTCTGGTTCTTGCTTTGAATCCGTCTTTCATTTTTTTCTAAAAAATTGGTTAAGACGCCCGGCGCAAACCATCATTATCGTATGGAAAGGGTATGTCCGCCAGAAACGTAAACCACCTTTGCTTTTTGACTTACAAACCCCATCTCTTGAGCATATTTAAAATCCAGCTTGCCAATAAGCTCAATGTACTCTCTTTCAAGTTCTATGTTTTGATATTCTTGGGCAGATATGTTTTTGAGATTTCTTTCGCTTTCCGTTGCGTTTAAAACAATAATACTTACAAGGCATACATACAACGCGCCAAGAATCAAAACACCGCCAAAAACCGCTTTTATTACAATCGGTTTTATGCTTTTTCTTTTTATTGTTTTGTTTATTATTTTTGTCATATTGTTTTTTCCACTACGCGCATTTTGGCGCTTCTGGATCTCGAATTAGCCTTTATCTCTTCCTGTGTCGGCGTGATCGGCTTCTTGTTTATAAGTTTCGCTTCTCCCCCTTTCGCCTTGTCTCTGAAAAAATTTTTTACAATTCTGTCTTCAAGCGAGTGGAAAGAGATTACCGCTATCCGACCGCTCTTGCCAAGCAAACTCCATGCCTTGGGTAAAACTTCTTCCAACGCGCCCAATTCGTCGTTTACCGCTATTCTGAGAGCTTGAAAAGTTCTGGTGGCGCAATGGATTCTGCCTCTTCTGTAAAATGCCGGCACGCTTCTCTCTATTATTTCCACAAGGTCAAAGGTTGTTTCTATCTTCTTTTTTCTCCTGCTTTCCACTATGCCTTTGGCGATTTTCCTGCTGAATCTTTCTTCACCGTATTTGTATATAAGATCGGCTATATCGCTTTCACTCCGGCTATTTACCACATCCATCGCCGTAAGCCCTTCCACCTCCGCGTCTTTTCTCATACTCATTATCAAAGGTTCATTTTTTTTGAAAGAAATACCTCGTCCATAATCATCTATTTGCATGGAACTCACTCCCAGGTCAAAAATAATCTTGTCAACTTTTTCAATTTTTAAATTTCTTAAAATTTTATCTAAATTTCTGAAATTTTCGTTTATTAAAAAAACATTCCGCGAATCATTAAAACTTTTTCTTAAAATCTCCAACGATTCTTCGTCTTGATCCAGACCGATGAACACTCCCTTGCCTTTAACGCTATCGTAAAGACCTTTCAAGTGTCCTCCCGCGCCAACGGTGGCATCTACTATCACATCTTCAGTCTTTGGCTCAAGATGACTTATTGCTTCATTTAAAAGTACTGGTACATGCGGCATAATAATTTAAAGTCTTTCTTTTTAATAAGCCCCCAGTTCACCAAGCTTTTCGGCAAGCATGTCTGTTTGCTTTTCTATCGCTTCTTTGTAGGCGTCCCAATTCTCTTCATTCCAAATCTCAAGCCTCTTATAAACGCCGGCAATCACAACTTTTTCTTTAAGTCCGGCAAAATCTTTGAGATAATCCGGCAGAAGCACTCTGCCAAGCGCGTCTATCTCCACATCAACCGCTCCGGACAAAAAGATTCTCACGAAATTTCTGGAATCAGATGAGCCGGTAGGAAGCTCGCTTAGCTTTTCCGCCACTTTTTTCCATTCGCTCATAGGATAAACAAACAAGCACTTCTCCTGCCCTTTTGTGATTACTGCCTCCCGACCAATTTCTTTTCTGAATTTGGCGGGTATGGCCACTCTTTTTTTGGCATCGATATTATGCCTGTATTCTCCGATGAGCATTTGGTTTTATTTAACGGCGGCAAGCAAAGCAAGCTTCCCTAGCTTCCATGCCCACAACCAACGACTTTTAAAAATTCACCACTTTCTACCACTTCCATAACATTATAAACCACTTTGATGCAAATACACAAGCAAAACCTGTGGATAAACCCGCAAAAAACAAAAGACTAAATTGGATTTAGTCTTTTGTCAAACAAAACACCCCCGATTTCTCGGAGGTGTTTTGTTTAAGCTATATTTTGCTTACTTTTGTAGCTTGCGGGCCCTTTTGGCCTTGAGCTATTTCAAACTCTACTTTGTCGCCTTCTTTGACACTGTCAAAATCGGCGTTCTGAAGTTCGTTTGCGTGGAAGAAAAGATCTTTTTCTCCACCGTCGCTTTTGATAAAGCCGTAGCCCTTATCCATTTTGCGAACTATTGTTCCCTGTTGCATTCTTTAACTCATAGAACTAAGCCAATAAAATCTCAAATAATTACCTAAAAGATTAAACCCGACTTAGTTCTACTTTTATAATTAGATGATAGTGATATTATAAACAATTCAAAAAATTTGTCAAATTTTTTGAATTGTGACACGGCTAAACCAAGCGCGCGTAAATGGCATGAACAAGCTCAAAACCTCTGGAGGATGATTCTTTGGATATCAATTCGCCGTACTCCAGATTAAGATTATTTTTGCCGGCAACTGAATTTAGAAGATTAGCGATAGAAACGGCCGAGATATCAGTGGCATATACGGTTAGGATGATAAACGAAGCGTTATCGGAAAGAAGCTCGCCGCAAATTTGCATAAGCTCCAAGATATTTTCTTCCAGTTTCCACACTTCTCCATTTGCACCACGACCAAACTTAGGCGGATCCACTATTATGCCCTCATACTTATTACCTCTCTTCACTTCCCTTCTGACAAACTTCAAGGCATCGTCGCAGATCCATCTTATGGAATCTTTCGGTAAGCCGTTTAAAATCTGATTTTCTTTAGCCCATTCCATGCTGGGGGCAGAAGCATCCACATGAGTTACTTTGGCGCCGGCTTTGGCGCACACAATACTCGCCGCGCCGGTGTAGCCGAAAAGGTTTAACACTTTACCGCCGCCGGCTTTTTTCAGTTTTGCTTCAGCAAGTTCCCAGTGAGGCGCCTGCTCAGGAAAAATGCCTAAATGCCTGAAGGGCGTGGGTTTAACTTTAAACTTATATTCCTTAAATTTTATCTCCCAAGATTTTACGTCCCCCTTGCCGCTGTTGCCTCCGGAAAATTTCCAATCACCTTTTAATCCGTCCTTGCCGGCTTCAAAAGAAGCGTAAGTCTCGCGCCAAAGCTCTTTACTTGAAACACCCCAAATAGCCTGAGAATCCGGCCTTGAGATAAGATGATTGCCGAATCGCTCCAACTTGCGGCCATTGCCCGAATCAACGAGTTCGTAATCAACGAGGCTCTCCGGCAACGCAAGATCTTTTTTACTTATATCCATAAAACTTAATTAGAAGATCGGATTACCATACGTAACATTATTCGGTAGTAATGCCGTCAAACTCCGGCGCGTCGGCATCCGCCTCAGCCTTGGTGGCTCTTACCACGCCATCTTTATGATGAGCCGGTGAGTATATGGTATACAATCTAAGCTCAATATCACTGGAAGTATTTATTACATTGTGCTCCGCGCCGGCCGGCACTATAATGACCGAGCCGTCTTTTACTTCATACTCGTTGCCGTCTATTACGCATTTCCCCTCCCCTTGCTCAAAGCGAAAAAACTGATCGTTATCAGGATGCATCTCCATGCCTATTTCCTCGCCGGGATTAAGACTCATGAGCACAAGCTGGCAATGCTTGGCGGTGTAGAGCACTTTGCGATAATTACCGTTTTCCAATGTTTCTCTTTCTATATTTATATTAAATCCTTTCATAAAATTTAAAATTTTATTAAAATTGATAATCTACTGTTACATTGTAACATAAACATAGACTATATTAGCAAATATTTCCCCCTTAGCTCTTTTCTCGCTTCCATATAATCCGGCAGACAGTCAGCCACCAAACGCCAAAAATCCTTGGAATGATTAAACTGTTTTAAGTGACACACCTCATGCGCAATCACGTAATCGCGCAACATCGGTGGCAAAAATACAATTTTATAATTAAAACTCAAGTTTCCCCGCCGCGAACAGCTCCCCCATCGTGTTTTCTGATTTCTTACGCTTATTTTATTTATCCTCACTTTACAAATATTATTAAAAAAATCAATCCTGCTTAATATCAATTTTAGAGCTTCATTTTTGTGTTTTGAGTAATCACCCTTGCCAAACTTCAAGACGGAAGTTTCTTTCGCTTTTCTGAAAAGTTCCAATTTGCTCAATATCCAACTTTTCTTGTTTTGTAAAAAGTCATCCAGCGCGCCAGACGACACTCTTTCCGGAGAAGTTAGCACCACTCGCCCGTCTGCGTGCACGGCAAGACGCAGCTTCTTCGCTTTTTTACTGCGTTTGATAACGCAAGATATGTTGCCGTCGCCCATTTTTAAGATTATATCTTATCTCCATGCAAACAAATAGATAATAAGCAAAATATGCCGAGTCATAATTGCTTAACAAAACTTCTTATCCAAACACGAGCACCTTGTCCGACTCCTCAACCATTTTGAGCAAATCGGTCATGGTAGAAATCGGGCAGACTCCAGCCTCCTTTTTACCGCGAATTTCCAAACACGTACCGCATGCGTACAGGTTTCCTTTTAATTCCTTATACTCCGCAACTTTCTTGGAAATATCAAAGTGTTCCGTATCGGCGATAGTATCAAACTCGGCTCCCTCGCTCATCAAAAAGATCGTCACATCATGACTGGCTTTAAGCGAAGTGATGCCGAAACGAAACGTGTTCCAAATATGTTCCGGATTGTTGGATTGTAAAATAATGCCAATTTTCATTTTTAATTATTTTCTAATCTACACCCAAAATCTTTCGTGCAGATAATAAACAAAGGTTAATATCAAACCAGCGACTATGGAAATTTCTCCCGAATTCTTGATTTCGCCGGTATATACATAAATAACCGCACCCGTAATAATCATGGCAATTATTCTCCAACTTATTGTTTTTATTATGGGACGAATATTACGGTTTTGAACCGCCGCCCTGATTGCATTTATTGCCATAAGCGGCTAGCTTAAATCTTTTTTCTTTTCTTCAAACTCCAGCTTGTTAATTTCGCCCTTGGCGTATCGCTCCTGCAAAATTTCAAGCGCTGATTTCTCGTTATGGTGAGTACCACGCGATTGACTGGTCAGCCATTTAATAAGCGTGACGATACCAGCGATTATTAAGACCCACCAGAGGATCATAAAAATCCAGCCGAAGCCGCCAAAAGGCCCAAATCCAAAGTTCATCATATAGTTGTATTTTAGCGCATTTTTTACATTTATACTATTTCTTGTTTTGATTCGATTTCCATAAATTTTATTTTTCTTTATTTTCATCGGTATCAGAAAGCTCTGCAAATTTCGCTGACATCGTAGGGTTACCGCGCGTTAGTTTTTTGATGGTCAAATCTTCTGTTTTATTATTAGCTATACGGAGATTATTTTCAGATGACAAGAGAGCGTCTTTGGTTTTTTGGAGATGATCTATGGTTTTATCTATTTCTTCGATGGCGGTTTTGAATTTGCGACTGGCAAGATCATAATTTTTAGCAAATCCCTCCTTAAATTTATTTACATTATCTTCAAAGTTGGTGATGTCAATATTCTGGTTCCTTACCAAAGCAAGCTCGGCTTTGTATTTAAGCGAGTTCATAGCCGCATTGCGAAGCAGTGTTATTATAGGAATAAAAAATTGCGGACGAACAACATACATTTTTTGATATTTATGAGAAACATCAACAATGCCGGTGTTGTATAGTTCATTGTCAGCTTCTAGAAGCGTTACAAGCACGGCATACTCACACTTCTTCTCATTACGATCTTTATCAAGCTCACGCAAAAAGTCTTCATTCTTTTTCTTGGTGGCGGTTTCGTCGCCTTCGTTTTTCATTTCAAACATAATAGAGATAATCTCATTGCCAGCCTCATCACTTTCGCGATAAACATAATCACCCTTACTGCCATTATTTATATCATTGTCTTTTTCAAAATATGCGTTTTGAAAACCAGTTGCGCGAAGCTTATTAAATTCAGTCTCGCAGTGTTGTTCAAGCGTTTCGCCAATCATTTTTGTTGAAAGCTTGACCTTCATATCCTTACGAAGAGCAATCTCCTCATCTTTCATTTTGATGATATCGTCTTTGGTCTTTAGCTCGGTGGCGTGTTTTTCTTTAAGTGCTGTCTCGGACAATTGTTTCTCGGTATCTTTACTTTTCAGCTCGCCAGCAAGTTCATCACGCTCTTTCTCGATTTTATTAACCGCCTCGGTAACAGCAAGTTTTTTCTCAAGCTCTGCATTACTAATTTTTGATTTGAGTTCAGATAGCTCAGCCTCTTTCTTAGCCTCAAGTTCAGTTAATTCGCGATCTTTGTTGGCTTTTAGTTCTGCTATTTCGGTATCTCTCTTTGCAAGATCTTTTTGTGATGTATTGGTAATATTTGCTTCGGCGAGCTTGATAGCACTTTCTTTTTCCTTTTCTGCGATGTCTAATCGCTCGCGCAATTCTTCTTCAAATTTATGATCACGAACCTGCTTGAGAATATCAGCAAAACCAGCCTCATCGACTTTGAAAACTTTTTTACAATTTGGACATATAATTTCTTGCATATTATGTAAACCCCTTCCTATTTCCACCCCTGTGCCACCACTCGCATCGCCACTTGGTCTTGTGGGATTTGTACGCCATTTTGCTGTGGCACCATCACTTGCTGACGACGAAATTCTATTTTTAAATTAAATGCTTTTGAAAGGACATTGCTTTCCACAAATGCCACTTTATAATCTTTTATATTTTGGCTTACGTTTGCTCCAAGCTCGTTTTCCGGATTCCAAACTGTGTTTTGCAATTCCATTTCTTTGGCATACTCAGAATACAAATCCGACATTAAATTAGAAAGTTCTAAACCTGCGTCCACGACTGATTTTACACCAAGTTCTTCTTTAGCTTCCTTTCTACCAATAAAATAAGTGTGCGAATAAAGTTTTTCGGTAAATGCTTCCACAATTTTTTCAATCTGTTCTTCTTTTACCGGTTCTTTATGGCTCTTCAAAAGTCGTTTTGCAATAAGACGAATAAGATTGTGAGTACGGTTCACATTTCCCAAAGCAAGCGGATGAATTTGCGGATTGGCTTCCACAAATTTATTAAATATCTTAGTTAAATCTTCATCACTTTTTATACCAAATTTATTTTTTGCTAAATCAAAGTAAGCAATGACATCTTCCACAGATATAGGAATTTTATTTTGCGGATTATTGGGATCAGATGGGTTAAAAATATTTGCCGTTGATGGGTCAATCGGGGAAATTTCCGACAAATCGCTCATAACTATTTCATCAGCACCGAGAGCAATCATGGTTCCGGCACTGTGCGCCTTGTATGGTACAAGCACAGAAAAAGTATCGCAGTATTCCCGAATCATAGAAACTAAACGCCATGGAACCATAGTGTCGCCCCCCGCGGTGTAAAGAAAAAGGTCAATTTTAGTAGTTTTTCCAATTTTGCGAAGTTGCTCGCTAATAATCGGAATTATATCCATAGCCACGCGAGCATTCACTGGACCTTGTCGATCGCTTGTGAGATAAGTGATAACTTTTGACTCCCTATTTACTTCAATTTTTTTAATTAAATCATTTTTGCTCATATTTTTTAAATTATATCATAAATTTTCTGATTCCAATAAATTGTGCTTAGATTAAAGCCTGAACATGGAAGTTTTCTGGTTTCATATTCATAACAAAAACTTTCAGTTTTGATTCCCCTTTTAATTTCCGAGTGGAAAAGGGTACCTGACCCCCTATTTCTGCTCTTAGCATCCTTCTACTCCTTATGCGAGCCGTCTCGGTCTGTAGGGTCATTTTGTGAATGATACAAATGAGACACAAAACACCAGTCTCGGTCTCTGTCTCATTTACAGTATGCAAACTTTATATTGCTTCCTCAATCATTCCTTCTCTATATCTCTCTGTATTTCCTTAAATTCATTTTCAACTTCTAACAGTCTTTTTCTGCAAACCTTTATTAGTTCTGCTCCTTCTTTAACTTTCTCTAAGCCAAGCTCAACATCAACCTCTTTTTGTTCATCAAACCACTCAACTATGTTATTTAACTTACCTAACGATTCTTTCAAATTAATTTTTTGATCTGTCATATTTTTATATTAGTTATTTAATAATTTTAACTTCTGAATCAAATGATCCCTCGCTTAATCCAACACTAACAACATCCCCTTTCTGTATTTGACTGGTAGTTTTCAAAATTCGACCATCTTTCATCACAATACTATATCCTAATTTTAACTGTCTTTTAGGATCATTGTTAGTGAGCTGTTTTTGATACGATGTTATTGATTCTTCAATCCTATTTTTAGCACCTATAAAATCCTTCAAAAATTTCTTTGTAATAGAGTCGGATATGGTATTTTTGAGATTTAATATGGAAAAGTTTATTTTTCTAAATACTGGGATAAGGGCTCCGTTAATTCTTCTGTCAATATCAATCATTTGATCCTTAATTGATTTAAAACCAATTTTTAATGATTCTTGTGCCCTTGAAAAATCATTGAATATTTTTTGAAAAGCATTTTTCATAGTATCCAAACTATCTCTCACAAAGTCTTTATTTTTTTGGATTATACTTTGGAATTTCCTGAAAATCTTTTGTTCCGATGGTGTTATTAGCGTTTCAGCTTGTTCCCACGATTCATTTAGAAAATTTGCAACTGCGGTTGGAGTAGAAACCCTCATATCAGACACCAAGGCCAAAAGTGGTACATCTTTTTCGTGTCCGATTCCAACCAAAATAGGAACAGGAAATCCCGCTACTTCTCTGACAAGAGTTTCATTGTTAAATGGTAAAAAAGATTCCATAGAGCCACCACCGCGAATAATAACAAGAACATCAATATCTTTATTTCTAAATGTTTTTATAGAGTTTAGCAATTCTTCAGTCGCCAATTGACCCTCCACTCTTGAATCTATGAAAAATATTTTGTATCCGAATTTCCCTATATTGGCAATAAAGTCAGCCATCACAGCGCCACCCTTAGAAGTAATCAAGCCAATTTTATTAGGATATGGAAGAATGGCTTTTTTTCTCGCTTCATCAAATAAACCTTCTTTTTGTAACTTAGCCTTAAGTTTTTCATAAGCAATTTTTAGCGTGCCTTCACCGACCAATTCTGCGGATAAAGCTTTAAATGACAAACGACCTGTGGGTTTATAAATATCAGGGCAACCGCTTAGTATGACTTCCGTGCCTATTTCAAATTTAACGCCACTTAACTCGTAGACATTTTTCCAAATAAGGCAGTTTATGACACTACCGTCCTTAGAATCCTTTAAAGAAAAATAAATTACTCTTTCTCTTATATCCAAACTGCTAATATCCCCCTGAATTCGTGCCACGCTTTGACTTAACCGAGCATTAAGGAAATCAAGATAACCACTAACCGAAAATGGCATACTCGATCTATTGACTTCAGTGTCTTCCTCTCTTTCGTTTGTCGGCTTATTTTCTACTTTTTCATTGACCAAATCCAAAACAGCTTCACCATATTTGTTATATTTTCTATCACGGATGCCTTTTATTGATAAAAGCGCTTCTTTGTCTCTTGGTTTGAATTGAGCGATAGCTTCTAAAATGGCATTGGAAAAAACTCTGAACACCGGGACTTTTTCCGCCTCGGCTGTCGCTTTTCGCCAATCTTTTAATTTTTGCAGTAAATTATTATCCATAAATTATTTAATAACTTCTTTAAGTCCCCAGAATAGGCTACTTCCTTTCTCGATAAGTGTGTTAACCAATTTTTCAACTTCTGATTTTAAGCGATTATTCTTATAAATAATCTCCAGAGCTTCTTTTATTTCACTATCAATACTGAATAATGGTACTCGCCTGTGAGTGTTTAGCTCGCCATTATGCAATAAGAAATATTGAATTAACTCCAGCGTATTGGTTGGATCAATTTCTGCAAATGCTTTAAGACGACGGGTTAAACCATAATCCCAATCAATATCCCCCTCTGATTTCTTAAGTGTTATTGCTAAATTTTTAACAACGATTTTCTCATTAATTATTTCTTTATCCGGATTAATCCAATAACCGAAACCGGAAAACGCCTCTAGTTCTGACACATTTTCTAATGCCCAACTCCAAAATTTAATCAACTTTTCTTTACTTACCTTATTTTCTTTTAACCAACCCTCACCAGCTTTATCTCGAGTCAAAATACTGCGACCTATAAAAGATATAAATTCCTTATGTCGTTTTGTATTGGGAGTATTCCAGAATTGTATAAATAAAGAGTCGCTCATTTCTAAGCCCAAGTAAATAAAAGCTAGGGCAAGATGAATTGCCAAAGATTCATCAAGACCTTTTGAATATTTCCTTTGTGTATAATCCTTGGGATCAAGTGTAATTGCGTGGCTATAGTAGCCCTTAAGTTCATCAAACAATTTGTCATACAAAGTATTTGATAGATAACCCTCCCAAGAAGCTAGGTAAATATCTTTTTTCTCCGGATCATCTTTTGGAAAAATATCAGGGAAAAGACCCACAATAAACTCCTCGTCTCGAAAATAAAATGACGCTAAATATCTGCCGATAACAAACCGAATCGCAATAGAGTCGTCCAAAAGAACCTCTTTATATATTTCTTTAATATCGCTAGCCAGTGTTTTTCCGTCATTTTCCGTAAACACGACAAATGCTTCATATGCTCGCCCCCGGACAGAATTAATCGCGACACTGTAGGGTTCATCATCATATTCCGGCTTTTTGTTTTCCTTAGAAGGGCTATCTGTAATCTTAAGCAGGTAAGAAATGATATTTTTAATTTGATCTCTATGCTCTTTATGAACTTCATCTTTTATTGTTTTGTCGCTTAAAACAGTCAATAATATATCCGTAATTACTGTATGAACTGTTACCCAGTCAGTTAGCCATGATTTATCATCTTTCCTCTTGAATGGATTTCTTACTCCTTCGTCTTTTATAACTTCAAACAGACCGAGGATTTGGCTGATTTGTTCCAAGCTCAATGATTGCTTATTGCGAAGCATTTCTTCAATACCACGCAAAAGCGAATACATATAGTGCGAATGGATAACATCTCTATCAAAGAATCTGTTGATGTTATTTAGATATTCATTTGTCCGCTTCTTGATATTTTCTTTCAAAGTATTACCAAGACCTTCGGCACCTCGAAGATTTGAGAAGTCATCGTCTTTGAATTGCTCGCTCAGTTTCTCTGGTGTCCATTCAAATTTTAGATTTGTGATTATTTGGTCAATCGTAAAATCCTCTATGTTATCTACAGGAGAAATTGGAGATGCAAAACCGGATCGAATCTCTCCGCCAGATGGCTTTGGTTTATATTCCCTATCGCACTTGCTATCAAAAAACTCCTCGCATTTTTTAGCTTCGTCTTCTTTAAGATAATCGCAAATGCTTGATAAAATTTCCCAACCGGTTCTTTTAATCCAAGACTTATCCGGATCTTTTTTTGCTTTCTCCGAAAAATATCGCAAAACATTTGCAACATATGAGCGCTGGTCAATGTCCGACAAATAAGGGAAACCAACTTTAAGAGCTTTTTTATATTCTGTTCCCCCTTCAATTTCATAATAATTTTCAACCTCAAATAGCTTGAAAAATGCTTCTTTCAATTCTTTATTAAACACTTTTGGACACCGCGTCAGAACAAACAATCTCAATCGCCACACTGAACGACACGATGGTAACTTGTCGATATTTTTAAACAGCTTCTTTATTTCGTTGGCATCAGAACATTTTTCGCCAATAGTTTTTTCGACTAGCTTCTTGATTGTCGCCGCAAGTTTTTTTATATCATCTTGGTGTGAATAATCTATTTTATCCTCAATTTCAAGCGTAAAAAAGTCAACATCGTATAGTGCGAATAAATCCATATATTCAAATACTTTTGTTTCATCAGAATCGGACAACTCTACTATTTTTCTCATTGTGTCAGTAGTAATCTGAAGCGCTTTTTCTTTGTGTGATTCTTGAATATTCGCCAAGGCTTCAAAAATACCAGATGCATTCAGATCACTAACATAGAAAGGATCCATATTGAAACTATTTCCATTTTCCGAAATTTCCGCTTTGTTTTTAACAACTAAAACAGCTTGGGCTAATTCCAAGACAGCATCACTTTCCTTTTCCTCGACTAATTTTTTTATAATCTTTTCGAATTCATAACCTGTCTTGAAAAAGGCTCGCATTAAATATACCCACTTCTCATCTCGAATTTTTATTGTAAGCATTTTAATCTTTTCAGGAGGGAGTGTGGCGATAATTGACAAGAAGCGATCAGCAACTTCAGGGTTAAAATTATCCTCTCTAGTTGCTGTTTCTTTATCTAGAATAATTTCAACCACCTTAGCTGGGTCTTTCGCTGACATTCTTTTTAAATATTCAAGCTCAGAAAGACTGTATCTGCATATAGTAGTATCTTCCGCCTTTTTCTTAAGTTCATTAAGAAAACCATTATCCCAAAGCCACTTTAGCCAAGATTCATCAGCTTGAGAAAAAAAGAATCTTTTGGCGTCGTCATTTACAAGCAATCTTTGGGCAACATTAACATCAGCGGAGAACACTCCTGCCTTGAAAAATTCTTCTATTTTTTTATGTAATTCAAGCTGGGTCATATTTATTCATTTTTAAGTCTATATTTATTAAACAATTCTATCAATAAACTCTGAAACTCTTTGAAAATCTCTGCGTATTTAATGTTATTTAAATCAGGTTTCTTCTCTAATACGGTATGATATGGAGTTGTAAATTGTTTTTCTATTTGACCACGTTTATTTGTGTGTCTTAACTCTTGAATGATCCTGTCGTATAGATAGTTTATTTTTTTCTTAAGATTTTCAAATTTACTTTTTTCTTCTGGATCCTCTATGACTTCAAAAGCGTGAAAAAAATTTATATCTTGCATTGATTGCGCAATTCGTACCGCCGCATTGCATGGCCAACTACTATCAGGTTTATATTGTATGTAATATAATGCCCACACAAAATCTCCTTTAAAGTCATAGTCCCCTCGATTATTTATCTTATGAACTAAATTAATTTTTGAAATTAATAAAATATTTTCATCTGTAAGTTTTACACCTTTTGGGTCATCTGACATTTTTGAAGACACATTACCATCGGATTTCGCAATTGTCGGTTCGTTTAGAACAGGTAGATTCACTATTACATTGATTGTCTGGTGGAATTCGTTTTTAACGAACCAACCCTTAAACCAGCCTGAGATATTCAGTTTTCCAATAGCGTTTCCAATTTTTAACCATGCCGGCAATTCCATATTAATTTGATTCAGCAATTTTTATTTCGTCTTCGGTGAGGTCATTATATAATATTCAATATACTGTCTTAGAGCTTCATCTCATCCCAATCGCTCCAATCTCCATTCTCGTATTTTTCCCAGTCGTATTTTAAGTTTTCATTGATCAACCACGCTTTGTTGCGCTCAATGACAATACCGCCGAATAGTTTCTTATTGCCTGAGTTGGTAATGTATTTCTGCAAAGCTTCGGCCTTGGCTTTGGTGTAGGTTTTACCGTCACGATCACCCGTATCCTTAACCTCGAGCAGACCAAAGCGACCGTCTGATAATTTAACCAGATAGTCAGGATAGAAAGTACTTATACTTCCGGCATACTCATATTTAATACCAAAATAGTCTTGCTTATTTTCTCCGTTCTTCCACCACCAATCAATTTTTGAAGCGTTGGTGTTTAAGAATGTTTCAAATTCTCGTTCTGGATTGGATCGGTCCGTATTGAGATAGCACGGCTCAAAAGCATAATTTTTAACCTTAACAATCTCATCAGTGTGCTCGTTGTAGAATGACTCGATTGGGAGTTCAAAAGCGTATCTCTGTTCGCTTTCCTCAACACGCTCGCGGACTTCCTGTTCTTTGACAAAAACATACTGGCCAATAGCCTTGGCCAAAACATGCTCAAAAACAACTCTGTTCTTGGTATGCAAAAATATCTGTTGCGTTAAAAGCGATGGATCAGACCAGTCTTCAGCACCGAGCGTATTATTGAACCAAATATAAATAGCTGTCTTAACTGCCGGAACAGAACGCTTAATGTTTTTGAACGGTCCGAGATTATTTTTGACGACTTGCTCAAAGAAAATCTGTAATTCGTCAACGGCCACATTCAATTTAGCCATAGCATCGGCATTAATTTTACCCTCAAGCTCATCAAAACTTTTTACATCGACAGCAGTATCAGCGATTAATTCCTGCTGGTATTTTTTGATATCCAAATTAATACCCTTGGCCTCAACGGTCTTTATATTATCTTTAGTTTTGTCGCCTTTCTTAATACCAAAATAATCATTGGCTATTTTTTCAAACACCGAGCCAAAACTAGAAGTAACATCGCCGTAATCAGCGCGAGATTTATAATACGACTCAATTTTGATCGGCTTATATTCCTTAATGCGTGTAGCCTTAAGGTGCTTAATTATGTTCGGATTGTATTCTTCCTTTTTAACTTCAATTGATTTGAGATTGGTATAAATATAGCCACGGTTCAAAGCTTCGTTGCCGTAATGTTTCTGCTCGGGCATACGCAAAATACGACCGACAGTCTGGATTTCAAAAACGATATTATGCGTCTCTCGAAACTTCACAAGAATGTGTGCTCGAGGACAATCCCAGCCGGTATCAATGGCTTGCTTGAAAATAAGAAACTCAATCTCGTTGTCGGGCTCGGCGATCCAGTCAATAAGCTCTGACTTCTGTTCGGCCAGCCAGATAGCCAGCTTGCCGTTGCCGTGTCCATCTTTACGTTCAACGATATTCTTACCAGCCAGAAATTTCTTCACTGCTTCAATCTTTTGGTCACCAGCTTCTGCGGTAGGAATCTGTACCAAAACCAAAGGATTGATATGTGATCCTTCTTTTTCAAATACCTTTTTAAGTTCTAGACGCTTACGATAAGTGGCCTCGAGTACAGCCGATTGGGAGTCATCTTCCGAAGCGGCTATTTTCTCAATATCCTCGTTTATGATGATTTCTTTCTTGATCATGCCTTCGTCAATCACATCTTTCGGCTCGACTATGACATAGCCAGCACCGCCTCGAGCCAGTTCCTGGGTAAAACCGAGTTCCTGCTGTGGTCTGCGTGGAGTAGCAGACATTTCAATTACAACATCGGCACCGATAAGATCGCGGAGTTCGTTTGCCCGGGCCGTATCGGCACTTACATGACTCTCGTCAATTATCAAAATGATCTTGCGTTGCTCTCTGGTCTTTTCCAATACATCCCGAAAGTTCAATTTCTCGCCGTCTTTCATGATCAGGTTTTTCCAGTCGCCAGATTGTCGTTCTTTACTGCGAAGTTTTTCCCAGTTGGCAACCACGACTTCGTTTTGCACGATCCGCTCTCGGCCACCACTAAATGCATCCTCAACAGAAGTCACTCGAGGAAAACCAGCAAATACTTTTTCGAGGGAATGCTTGCTCTGTAAATGAAGCTCACCCTTACCGATACTCATCCAAACAAAGCAAAAATCGTCTTTTGGAAGCTCTTTGATAAGACTCTCAATATACTTGGCCATCATGATCGTCTTACCGGAACCGGTAGGTGCTTGGAAAACGCAGACTTCGCCGGGTCCGTCATAGCCCAAGAGCTTGACCGTTGTTTCGATCAGCTGATTGACTGCTTTTTCTTGATAGGGTTTAAGATCAATATTCATAAATTTGTTTGTAGACATCTAATATCTTTTGCGGAATCGGCTCGAGCGTAACTCCATGCCAGTTGGCGAATTCCGTCTTTGAGAGGCCGGTGGCATCGAGCGTGAAGCAATATAGTATTTTCTCACCGTCCATTTTCTCGAGTTCTTTTTTCAAAGCCGGTAGGGACTTGCGGTCCAGAGAATAATAAACCGCCAGCGTTTTATCGCCCTGTTGGAATATACGATAGTGGTCAGTCTTTTTTACTTCATCAAAGACACCCTCGCGCAAACAAAGCATTTCGGTGCATTCGTGCGTTATTCGTATCTTAAAGTCATCGCCGTTAGCATTCTTCTTTACGAATTTTGTCTTGAAATATTTGAGGGAACCACCCAAGCCGGCTATTTTCTTTCCACTCACGAGATTTTTGTAACCCCTGATTACATTTCTAACTCTCGGATAGCAGACTTCTTCACATATCTTATTTTCATTGTTTGTACATAAAATAAAACGCCTGTCCCCATTGTCTTTCTTATTTAATTCTAATATCGCGTGAGCTGTTGTTCCAGAGCCAGCAAAGAAATCCAAGACAATGGCATCTTTGTCATGAATTATAGCTCTTATGCATTCCTCTACCGCGTATAGAGACTTTGGAAATGGAAATTTTATCTTAACAATTTGGCTTAGAAGTTTGGTACCGAAAATATTTGCATTAAATCTTTTGTCGTCCCAAACAGTTTTATAGTTGAATTGAGTTTTTTTACGTATCACATCCCAAATTTTTCTTTGACGATTATATTCAATAGTGAGTTCGTCCTTAATTGATTCAACGGTTTGCCTTGCAAAAACCCACTTACGCTCATTACCCTGTGCATCAATGGGGTAAATTTCAAGAGTTCCATCTCTGTGCATTACATTCGCTGACTTTGGATGAAATGTATTTGGACAAACATTGCCAAATCCAACGATTTTTTCATTTTTTACATAGATTGGATAGAAGCAGTTGGCGGCATCCTCACGAAGGTGGTTGCCTGTTGAGACATCTCTTAGTGGGCGTATATCAGGATTATCTTCTCTGTTTTGAAGAGAAATTACCGGCTCTTTTCTGCTTGGAATTACAAAGTAGGCGTATTCATGCGAATATGAAAAATTCTTTCCCTGCACACCGCCAGGATTATGAATAATGACTATGCAATGAACCTCATGCGCAGGAAATATTTCAGCCAGAAGAAGTCCCAGCTGTGCTTGTTCATTATCGTCAATTGCACATATGAGCGAACCCTCTTCTTTAAGAAGTGTTTTTGCTAATTTTAAGCGTTTGCTCATGAACGAAATCCACTTACTGTGTCTAAAGGCATCGTCTTTTTCAACGTAATCATTGTTATACTTCCAACTTTTGTTGCCTGTGTTATACGGAGGATCGATATAGATCACGTCAATTTTTCCTTGATGTGTGAAATTCAAAACCGAGAGTGCGTGATAGTTATCGCCCTCAATGAGAATATTGACTGGTTTTGATGAGTCCTTATCCGTAATTTCTTTGGTGCTGATTTCTTTCAACACCGGCAAAGCATTCTCTGCATCTTTTTCAAACTGCTCTTTGACTTTCTCCTCATCCCAAATAAGCCCGTACTTTTTACGTGACTCCATCTTCTCAACCATCTTGAGAAGCTCTTCTTTACTAAATTGTGAATAATCTTTTGCCATAAATTTATTTTGTGATCATCTTATAGTCTTCCTCTTTGCCACCGACCCGGACATAATCATCACAACTATCAACCCAGATTTTCTTACACTTGCAGTAAGTGAATTTTTTATGGGTATTCCAAAAAATCTCATCTCCGCAATGAGTGCATTTATAGTAAGTTTCCTCTTTAGTTTTGTTGGCGATTTCCTTTGGCATAAATTTAAAGTTTCTTATATCTCACGCCTCTGCCTTGGCCAACTCGTTCAACCAAACGCAAAGCCACTAATCTAGCGAGAGATTGTTTGATTGTAACCTGCGGCACAGAACCATTGAGACGTTTGTCGATCTCCGCCACGCCCAAAGTTTCGCCGTCTTTTAGGATAGCGAAAACCTGCTCTTGTCTTTCGGACAAAAGTTTCTCCGGCTGTTCGGCATTCATCAGTTTTCTAGCGACATCTCCTTGGGAAAGCAGTGCGTCAAGCAAAAAATTCAGCCATGGAGTGATATCTTCGTTGTCCGTTTTGTGATTATTTTGTGTTGCCCGGAGAGCGAGATAATAACTGTCCTTGCGTTCCTCGATAATCTCGTCAAGTGAAGCATACGGCACATAGGCGTAATCGTTGCGAAGCAAAAGCAAGTTCGTCAGAGCGCGACTAAGACGGCCGTTGCCATCAAGAAACGGGTGAATTGCTAAAAATTCAAAAACAAAATTGGCAACAATAAGCACAGGGTGGAGTTCTTTCTTTTCGAGCTCCTGATTTGTCCAGTCAATGATCGCTTCCATTTCTGGCTTAACCAAATATGGTTTAGTCGGATTGAATAGAACAATCTCTTCACCTTTTTCATTTTTCATCACTACCGCATTATCGGAATCTTTATACTTGCCTTTATGCGATTGATCTTTATTGGAGAATTGCAAAAGAATGCTATGGAAGTGCAGAATATTATTCTCGGTCAGTTTGAGCGTGTGATAGTGGTCAAAAACTCTTCCGAGTAAATCGGCATAACCGGCGACTTCCTGCTCGTCGCGGTTCTTGGGAGGATTTGATTTCAGACTACGCAAAAGACGAGCCACTTCCTCGTCGCTCATTTTTGATCCTTCAATACGAGTTGAGGCACCGGTAGATGTAATGATCACCGATGACTTAAGCCGACCCAAAATCTGTGGAGAGAGCCGCAAACTGCCATGCCAAAGACCCTTGAACTCGTCAATTCTGCCGATCTTGCCAAGTATCTCCTGGCTTAGTTTTATTCGTTTGTTGAAGCTGTTTTCGCTCATATTTCTGATATATTTTGATGCTATATAGATAACTATATCCAATTATATACGAAAGCATCCCAATAAGTCAACTATTTACTATATCAATGTAGTGATATAGAGAACCACTGGAAGCAAATTATCCCTAAAATAAAGCACTTTTATGGGTATTTACTAAATAGACCATAGTCTCCCTTGGCGTTTCCGTAATATGACAAAAGTGTATTATTGCGGAAATGCGTACTGCAGGTCACCTTTAAGGTGCTTTCCAGTTTAAATATGCACAACACGCTCTGGCAACAAAGAGTATGTAAAGAGTCGCGCCTCGGTCGCCGTGAGGGCGGAGAAAAGAGCAATCGAAATGTGATAAAATAATGATGCTCTTTTCGAAGACTGAAACGGCGAAGCAAAACCAAAAATTTTCCTTTCCATTTCCTTTTCATTTCTTTTTCCGCTTCGCGGCGGGAGATCAGCTATGAGGAAAAGTCAAGCATTTCGGTAGATTGTTTTGTGCTTTAACATCATCCAGACAATGTTCACCATTTGCCTGCGTAAGCAGACGGGGAGCTTGCGAAAGTTTAGACAATTTTTGCCAGTTTTTAATACTTAAACCCGAGCGTAACAGAATTATAATGACTTATTCAGAGCAAACCACTCACCCTCACTGACTACTTCTTCTTTCCCATCTACAACTTTCAGTGCAGACTGGTCGTCCATTGCGTAGATAATTGAGGCCATCTCTTTTGTGGCATTTTCTATAAAATTTCTTCGTAGGTTCGGAGACCATTCAGAATTTAAGTGAGGCAAAAAATAAAAATCAACATATTTTAATCCCTCCATTTCTGCTGTTTTACCCAAGTCTTCTCCATAAACTATCTGTGATATTTTTAGAGCCAAGTCAGGGTTGGTAATCATGCTTCCTGCGCTTACGCCTACATAAACCTTATCTTTCAATAATTCTGGTAGTAAATCTACAAGTCCAGATTTTCTAACCCAATCCATGAGATGATATGTATTGCCACCTTCAAAAAATAAAACATCGGCATTTCTTAATTTAGGTTCCCAAATTTTTCTATCAACAGCTGATATGTCAGCAATATCTATTTCAGCAAAATTTCTTTTCTGTAGATTTACCAAATCGTTTATGAACCAATCTTTGTCACCAACTTCAACATTAGAAGCGGTGGGAATAAAAACAATTTTAGTATCTTCTGGTTTCTTTCCAACTAATTCGAACAAGGCATTTGCAATACTGTCGTTAGTTAGACCGCCTGATGTTAATAACAATTTCATAATCACATTTTAGCATAATATCGTTATAATTTCCTCCGCTCTGGTACCGAGACGAGTTCGTATCTAGTTTCTTGGCTCCGCGACCAGGACTCGAACCTGGAACCAACTCCTTAACAGGGAGCTGCTCTACCATTGAGCTATCGCGGAATATATTTATTAAAAACACCTTATATGATACCGAAAATTGCCGAAAATGCAAACATCCACGGCTTGATATCCTCCCAAGCATTTTCTATGTAGATAAGGCCGAGCTGCTTCTTTGGCGAGCGAACTTTCTTAGTTTTACTTCCTTAAGCGCCGGTTTTTCTTTAAGCTCATAGATGGTGTTCATTATTTTATCAGTGACTTCTTCCAAAGACATATTTTCAAAAAAATAAATCGGCTTGCCTATTATTACCTTTATTTTATTAAGTCCGAACAAGGTGCTTAATTTTGGCAAAAAAGGAACGGCTTTACTCATAACATTGTCGTTGCCGATTATTCTTACGGGTAATATGGGAGCGCCGGTTTGTTGGTGAAGAAAGGCTGCGCCAACTCTAGGTTTTTTTGGTGTTCCATTATTGTTAAAACCGCCTTCCGGATATATCCACACCCTACCTCCTTGCCTTAACAATCCTAAAGGTAAATCCAAAACACTATTTAAGTGTTTATTATCCGCGTACTTCACTTTTGCCTTTGATATTTTTACCGCGCCCATTGCTTCCAGAAAAATCCTAATCGGAAATATTTTCCAACTGAAATATTTATCCATAACCAAAAATTTTACCGGCGCTATTTTTCTGAAGAAACTGCCATTGGTTAACAATACAGCCGCAGAAATACCGCTATCTATGTAGCTATTATGATTAGAGGTGAAGATAAAAGACTCATTGCCGATTTTTTTAAGATTTTCTTGACCTTTCACATCAAGGCTGTTAAAAATCTTTAATATAAAATATGAAAATATGCAGTAAGAAGTTTGTGATATTTTTATAAAAAATTTTATCATATTCCCCTTTTTACAAAAAAAGCGCCCAATAGGACGCATTTTCCGCTTTTTAAATTAATAAATTAAGACCGATAAAATTGAAAATTATTCCCGCCGGCATCTTCCCGAAACCGGTGAATAAGACTAAAATATCGTTGCTTTCAGTCATTTTTTCTTTAAAATTGGCAAACATTGAATTTATCATATATTTGTTTTTGTAAGATAGCATATTTAGACAAAAAAGTCAAATTAAAATTTCCCATTGCTTTACTACAAAAACACGCCATATTACAATTTTATACTCCCACTTTTTCTTCTAATATACCTACTCTACTTATTAAATCTGCTTCATTTATTTTTCTAAAATCGTACCTAATGTTGGTAACTTTATCATCAATAGTATCCAGCCGAACAAATACACGTTCAAATTTCATATCTATTTCCTCAAATTTTTTCTCCATTGTTTCAAAACGATTCTCCATTGTTTCAAATCTTTTCTCCACTCTTTCAAAACCCTTTGCTACCATTATGGCAAGATCTTCTAAAAGCTGCGACGTTGTTTTTTCATTTTCCATATTTTTATGATAACATACTAAATTATCTTGTAAACTCTCATCAACTTCACATCACTTTTATGAAATATCTTTTGCCTTTTTGAATTATATCGCCGTTTTTGACTTCTGTCTTTGGGTCGGTTATCACTTGACCGTTTATTTTAATGCCGTTTTGTTCCATATTTCTTCTGGCCTCGGCTTTTGACGTGGCTAAACCGCTTTCCGTAAGAACTGAAATTATATCATAAGCGCTCGGCTTAAACTCCGGTATCTCGTCCGGAATTTCCTTCTTGCTGAAAGTTTTTATAAAATAATCTTCCGCCTTTTTAGCATCCTCGTCTGAGTGATAGAATTTTACAATCTCGCTTGCCAATTTCATCTTAACATCTCTAGGGTTGGCTCCGTTTTCTATCTCTTTCCTGTAGCCTTCCACTTCTTCAAGACTGACTCTGGTGGCAAAGATAAAGTATTTGATTATAAGCTCATCGCCGAGAGACATGATTTTGCCGTACATATCATTTGGCGTATCAAGCAAGTTTACCGTATTCCCCCAACTGGAACTCATCTTGCGGCCGTCCAAACCTTCTATAAGCGGGTTCATTATTATATCTTGCGGCTCTTGTCCGTATTGCCTTTGAAGCTCTCTGCCGGCTAAGATATTAAATCTCTGATCGGTGCCGCCTACTTCCACATCGGCCTTAACGTGCACGGAATCATAACCTTGCATGAGCGGGTAAAGCACTTCTCTCAACGATACTCTCCTGCCTTCATCAAGTCTCTTTCTGATATTGTCTCTGGAAATAAATTCATTTACGGAAAAAGCATCCGCCTGCTTGCCTATCTCCTTAAAACCGAGCTGACCGAGCCAATGGCTGTTATAGAGCACTTCGCACTTCTCAATATCTATAATTTTGCCGGCTTGCTTAACATAATTTTTCATATTCTCTTCCACTTTTTCTTCCGAAAGCATCGGTCTCTCGCTGTCTTTATCCGAGGTGTCGCCGATTATACCGGTAAAGTCGCCGATTATAAAAACTATTTTATGTCCGAGTTCTTGAAAGTCGCGGAGCTTAAGAAGCGGCACCGTCCGTCCGAGATGGATGTTTGGGCTGGTGGGATCCACCCCGAATTTTACCCGCAGTTCTTTACCGCTCTCAAGCTTTTTCACGAGACTTTCTTTGTCTATTATCTCGCCGACTCCCCTTTCCAAAATCTCTTTTATTTTGTTTTTATCTGCCTTTAACATAATCAGATTTTAGCACTATTTCGTAATTCAAACTAGAATTTAATTTCCTTCGTCCAATTAAACGTATCGGAGAAGTTATTTATAATGAGATCCAAAACGGTGGCCTTTTGCTTTGGCGTAAGCACGGTGAAAGTTTTGGATTGAGCTTCGTTGCCGAAAGCGTCAACGGATACCGCCCTGAATTGATATATTACGCCTGGCTCCCATGAGGTGATTACGGCAATATGATTTAACGTAAGATCTTCATTTTCCATAGTACTCTTTGTGAATTCGCCATTTTCTTTAATGTTAGCGCCTCTCTCATATACAACTTTGGTGGTAGAAGGCTCATCCGTTTTCCAATATATGATTGTTTGCACTTTATCGGTTGAGCCGGAAAGAATTGATGATTCCGCTCTCACTTGAACGATCTCCGGCGGAGCTTGATCTTTGGTGACTGAATAGGTGTCCAATTTTTTGGTGACTACATTGTTAAAGTGATCAGTAGAACTTATCTCCAGAACGTACACGGTATCCGGCTGCATATTGGTAAGCATCACATTATGATCTTTGGAAAATTCCGGAAGTCCTTCGGTTTTAGCTTCTTTGGCATTTGGTTTGCCTCCTCTTATCGGCGTATAAATAACGGCGGAATTAGCGGGAATATTTGTCTTCCATGACACCGCTATAGATGTGTCTCCCACTCTTCTTACCTCTCCGCCAAAAATACTTGGCATTTCGGAATTGGTAGTGAAAGTAAAATCGGAAGAATATGCTTTGGCTCCCGCTTCCGATTCGGACATTAAGCGATAATGATATTTGGTGAAAGGCGTTAAACCTTTAAGGGTAATGCTGTGATTGATATTGTAATTGCTCGCGTTTTCCACACTGCCGGTATAAACATCGGGATCACTTGGGCTGTAATATTGGTCTTCAGAATAATAAACAGCGGCGGTGGACGGCTTATCAGTTTCCCATTTGACGGAAGCTTCGGTGGAAAGCGCGTCCACTCTCGGCTCCGTTTTAAGTTTGGGCGGCGGTATAAGTCTGGTGAGTTGCCTGAGTGAAGTAATGGCCGGCACAAGATCTTTCTCAAGAGCTGCTATTTGTTCCGGCGTTCTCTCGTTTGAGACAGTGGTTTCGGCATAAGATTCTGAGATATCGGTAAACTTGTTTATCACCATACTTATTACATCTACCGGAGAAAAACTTCCGCCATCCGTCAAATCAATTCCTAAAATTTTATTTTTAAGGCTATCCATCTCTTCTTTCAAATCATCCCTTTCTTTTTTGATTACATCTCTTTCTCTTTTGACATTATTGTACATATCAAGACTAATACCGCCTCCGCTGCCACTGCCGCCTCCCCCGCCGGAAACAATAGTAGTGGTGTTTATGGTTTGTTGGGAAATATTTATTTGCTGTTCAAGGGTGGTAAATGAGCCTTCGCTGGAAGTAGCGGTATTGCTATTGCCGTCACTTGATACAACCTGATAATAATAAGCAGTCTCATAAGATAAACCGCTAAGAGTAACGGAATGGTTTCTGGTAAGCGTTGAATCCGTATCCGTAGATGATGTAAGCGTTCCTGAAGTTGAGCCGTAATATACTTTGGAATTTGCCGGCTCGTCGGTAATCCATGTAATAACGGCTGTAGTATCGGCCACGGGCGAAGCGGCCACAGTAGAGATTGCCGGCGCGGTGGCGTCTCCGGTGGTGAATTGGTAGATTTGCGAAGTGGTGTTGCTACCGATGGCATCTGTAGAACTGGCCCGATAATAATATGTGGTGCCTTCTGAGAGAGGTGACAATGTAATGGCGTGCGACGTGGCGGCGCTAGACGGTGTAGACGGAAAGAACGCACTGCTTGAAAGATCGGAAAAAGTGGAATACTCCACTTGTGAAGTGGCGCTCTCGTTTGTATTCCAAGTAATACTCATGGAAGTATTGCTTACGGTAGAGGCGGTAACATCGGCAATATCAAACGATTCGGTGGCAAAAGTGTAATTGCTGGAAGTAGCCTGATTGCCGGAAGCGTCCGAAGATATAACCTTAAAGTTATAAGTAGAGGAAGGCAGCAGACTGCTTAAAGACACGGAATGGGTTCTGGTGAGTGTTGAGTTTAAGGTAGTAGTGGCGCCGTAGGCTGTGGTGGCGCCATAGATGACTTGAGAATCGGCCGTCTCATCGGTGATCCAAGTAATGGTTGCCGCGCTCCTACTAGTGGTGGAAGCCACGCCGGAAATGGTGGGTGGAGTTATATCAAGAGGCGTGGTTAAAGTATAATAAGTGGTGGTGCCGTTTGTAATGTTGTAATCGTATCCCCAATTATTATCGGCGTCTTGCGATTTTACGAAGAAATAATACTTCGTGCCGCCGGCTAGAGATGTCAAACTCACCGTTCTACTGGCGCTTAAAGTGGCCCAACCAGCTTCATTGTCTGACGCGGTAACCGGAGTGGTAGTGGAATAAAAAACATAACCGGAAGCGGCTTCGTTTGTATTCCATGCGATATCGGCTGATACATTTGAAACATTTATAACGGAAACATTGGATATGGTTGGTCCGTCATTGGTGCTGACAGTATAGCCGGAAGAAGAAGCGGTATTTGAAGACGCATCAGTGGAAAAAACTTTATAACTATAAGTGGTATTTGGCGTAAGGCCGGAAAGAGTGACGGAATGAGTCGTAACGTATGAATCTACCGTTGTTTGATTGGTGGTAAAGTCGGAACATGGCGCGACGCAATAACCCACAACTGAATTGGAGAGATTGTCCGTTGTCCATCTTATTTCCGATGATTCTGTTTGAGTGCCATTTGACGATACGCTTGATATTACCGGCGGCACACTGCTTGAACCACCGCCTCCTTCTTCGCCGTCTTGAATGCCATTGGCCGTGCCGCTTACCGAAGAAGACATGTATGAATCATTACCATCGGCATCCACGGTTGCTATTTTATAATAATAAGTGGTGTCAGCTGACGCGGTGCTATCGGAGTAGTAATTCGTAGTTCTTGAGCCAATTGTGCTAAGAAGCGTCCACGAGGAATTATCAGTTGATCTGTAAACGTGATATGAACCGAAGCCGGGGCTCGAATCACTTACCGCTTCCCACGCGATAAAAAGTCTATATTCAGCCGGCGAAGTGCTGGTGTTTGTGGTATCTTGAATCATTACATTTGTGGGAGTGGCCGGAGTGGCAACGGAAACAATAGCTGATTCATTACCATAAGCATCTTTAAATTTGGCATAAACGGTATCGGGATCCGTACCCAAAGATATCGTTGACGATGTATTGTATGACCCCCAGCTCGCTCCCGACAAATCGCTATTTAAAGAAATTTTCATTTGCAAAGAAGAATTATCCGAGGCGGCGAGAGTGAGAGTGGCAGGAGTAGTGGTGGCTTTTACTAAGATTGAAGTTGATGTGGGAATAGTGGTATCAATGACAAATTCCGCTGATTGTGCGTTTGCGCTGTTATTGGCGGCTTCGTTATCATTTGCCGTTACTCTGATTTTTGCCGCGCTGTAATACTGACTGCCAATAGTGGTGCTTGCCGTCCAAGTGGTGGAATATGAAGTAAAAGTGGATTGATTGACGGATTTGGTGGTAGTGGCAAGAGTAGCGAGTCCTGAATCTATCGCCGTCCAAGACGCGCCGTTCCAATATTCAAAAGACGGTGTAATATATCCCGGGTTTGCCGTGCCGGAATTAGTATCGCTGTCTCTTGTTTCGTAAGAAATTGTTACCAAGCCGTCAGTCCCTTGGCTTGCTGTTACGGTTTGAATCTCTGGCGCGGCATTGACGACATAGGTAAATGTAACATCGGAAAGCGTGGGGGTATTTAATCCCGTGCCCGTCATAAAAACTTTGTATTGAACCCATTGGTCATTGCCTCCGCTCGTAAAAGCGGACGGTATGGCTTCTCCTCCGGCTGGGTCGGTGAAGTAGGTGTCTGATGTACCATCCGGACCGAGCCATGATGTCCAAGTTCCGGGCGAACCGGAAGAGTCGGGGGCGGTTCTGAGTTGAAACTTAATATCCGTCGCCGACGGCAAATTTTCCGTCCAAGAAATAGATGCCAGAACATTTGCCGCATCGCTGGAGTCATAAGGAGAAGAAGTGAGATCGGTGGAAGTGGCATATTGCTGGTAATTTATGGTGATGTCATCAAGGGAGGGGGTGAAAGCGCTATCGCTGGATAATAAATCAGCGGCAAAATCCAGAGTGCCGGGAGTAAAGCCACCGGAAGATTCCCATTGGGAAGTGGTGATCGCTTCCAAAGTGGTGCTGGACATGCCGTTTGTCTGCAAATCATCCAGAGTTGAAGTCGTCCATGCCGAACCATTCCAATACTTCCATGTGGAGCGATTGTCAAAAGATATTAAATATTTTATGGAAGTATCTGTTGGTGTGGTTTGAGTTATAGAAACGCTAGAAATATTAGCCCAGCCGGAAGTATCCAAATTAGAAGCATCAGCCGTGGTTACATAATAAGCTTGAGAGGAAGAATATGAACCATAAGGCTTTGACGGAACAGCAAAATTAGATATATGTCTTGCTATACCTTTACTAATTCTGACTTCATCTAACCATCCACCGAAAGCTCTAAAACCCTCACCATCTGCGCCTATCTTCAGATTAGCATTAACATTCAACATCGCTGTACTTTGAGATTTTGGCGAGTCAACTGTAGAACCATTCACAAATAAATACCAATTACTGCCATTTCTATCAATTTCGACATGATACCATGTATTACCTGAAGGTACCCAATTCCAAGTAATAATTTTCTCAGTGCCATTAACATACCTAAATATAAAACCAGTTCCAACTTGATTATGCATAAACCATTTAGGTTGCAACCCTCCGCCTTGAGATGTGCCCATTATACTCTGAATTTCACTAGGCGTCCCATTCCATCTTATCCAAAAATCTATCGTAAAGTCTGAGTCAAAATACCAATCATTACTATCATTCAGTGAAACGTATGAGGAAACTGAATTATTAAACAAAACGCTTGAGTTCCCAAATTTACTCTGAGATGTGCTTATTTGAGCAGCACCATTGGCAGTAACGGTTTTAGGAGTCATTTCGCTATCAATAAAACTAGTAGATCCATTGGAACCATTTGCGTGTAAAAGCAATTTAGTATATGAATCTATTGCTGTTCCGCTCTCCTCTTGCAAACTAACAATTCCACTTGCAAAACTTGTACCATTTGTGGCATCTTCTTGAATATAATCGCCTTCAGTATCAAAAGAGACATTGGCGCTTGAAGTACTAAAAACCATCTGCAAGTCAGCGCCGGAGTTTGCCGTGGTCATACCGGTGGTGCTGGCTGAAAACTGATCCCAACTTGTTTGATTGGTAGGGTGAGCGGCGTTGTTTGCCGTGGCACCTCCCGCCCAATTGGTCTGGCTGAAAGTATAAGTGGCGGCGGAGGCAGATTGATTATTATTGGTGAAAAACAAATTGCCGGCAAAAGCGATGATAAGCAAGATAGAAACAAATCTAAATGGCATGAGATAAACTCTCTTTTTTTTCAAAACAACAACCCTTTTTATTTTCCGGATTCGGATGTCTCTTTGCGTTTTTATCATTTTTATTTAGTTCTATTATATTCCTTCTAAAAAGAAATCCAAGTTTAAGTTATACACACCAAACAACACTCTTTTGTTTCTACAAAATAATTCCGATTTTTTGCGCGAGATTTCTGGCTGTGTTCCAATTCAAACCGACCCCGCCATCTTTAACAGGCAAATCCAATTGATTCTGAAATTGAATCAAACTTGTTTCCCCTTTTATCTTCGCCAGCACCGCGTCTCTTATTTTTCCTTTTTGTTCGTCGCTCAAATTGCCTATATAATCATTTAACAGCCACCCCGTAAGAGCGGAAGTTTTTTCATTTAAATCTTTTTTATTGCTTACGTCTATATTGCCCAAAAATTTAAAGAGTCTTATCAATATGCTTATCTCTTCGGAAAGCCTCATCGCCTTTTGCTTATACATACCTAAACCGCCGGCCGTAAAAGGTTTATCAAGGAGCTCTTCAAATTTTTCTTTAGTGATTTTTGAACTTGCGTATTCAGCTATGAGACTATCAAACTTAACCCTCTCTTCCACGTCAAGATTGAGATCAAGATACCCCACTAATCTTTCCGTGTTTATATACCAGCCGTGAGAAACTTGATCATGCCCAACCACGTGAGAAACTTTATTTCTTTGCTGAGACACGTCTTTGATATTTTTGCCGTCTTTCATATAAATTATTCTGGAGGCATATGGTAAATATTGGGGCTCGTGAGTTACCAAAATAACGGTCTTCTTTGCATTTACATTTATTTCAGTAAAAATATCCATGGCGTTTATCGCCGATTTTGAGTCAAGATTGCCGGTTGGCTCGTCGGCTAAAACAATCTCCGTGTCATTTACCAAAGCGCGGGCAATGCCTACTCTTTGCTGTTGTCCGCCGGAAAGCTGACTGGGGAATTTGTCAGCCAGATCGCTTATGGAAAACCTTTCCATAAGTTCTTTGCCTTTTTTAATTCTATCAGCCTTGGACACACCCCTGAAGACGAGTGGCAGTGTGATGTTTTCAAAAACATTAACGGTAGGAATAAGATTATAAGCCTGAAAAACCATACCAACGCTTTCTCGGTGAAAGTCCGTGAGTTCTTGCTTATCCATGGCGCTAAGGTTTTTTCCTCTTATCCAGATGTCTCCGGCCTCTATCCTTCTCTCGGCGCCGCTTAAAGTGTAAAGCAACGTAGATTTGCCACAGCCGGACGGACCGAAAATTATAATGAACTCCCCCGAATATATCTCTAAATTTATACCTTTCAACGCCATCATTTCCGCCGGAGCGCCTTTATCATATATTACGGATAAATTTCTTATTTTTATTAAAGGATTCTGTTGCATATTATTTGTATCTTAAAGCGTTTAACGGATCCATCCTTGCCGCCTTTCGGGAAGGGAAAAAACCAGTCCCAAGCCCTACCACCGAAGCGAAAAAGATTATAGCAATGATAAACCACGCCGGATAATAAAATAAATTTACCGATTTGCCTCCCAAGGCGTTCGCCAAAAAAGCAATGCTTAAATTAAAAAATTGAGAGAGAAGAAAACCCATAACGAGTCCGCTTACGCCGCCCAAAAATCCTATTATCGCGGATTCCAACATAAACAACCTCTGCACGTCTCTTTCCGTGATGCCAAAAATTTTCATGACTCCGATTTCATTTGTTCTCTCAAGCAAAGCTATCGTCATGGTATTTATCATGCCCACCACCGCCACCACCAGCGCGGCTATACCAAAAAAGGCTAAGATGATTTTAAAAATATTAAATATCTTATTCGCCTGATCTACGGTATCAGCGATAGTGGATACATTAAATCCCATATCAATCAATAAATCTTTTACTTCCTCCATATCTTTGTCGCTTCTTATAACCACTCTGGCCGAGCTGTATGGCAAACCGGTATCGGACATGAAAGAAATAGGGAGATAGACAACGCTTTGATCGCCGTTATCCATTACGTCAATAATTTTAAAATCCCCCTCTTTCTGCATTATTTTGATACTTTCCGTGCCGTCTATTATTTCCGGCACATAAAATATTATTTTTGTTTTTTTGTTTGCGAAGCTGCTGCCGACACTTTCCAAGATACGCCCCATGCCGGAAGATATGATAAGGCCGGCTTCACCTTGTTTTGGATAATTGCCTTTCTGCATAAGATTGACATTTGACTTAAAAAAACTTTCCGTAACGCCGGTAAACAATACTTCAAAAGCGGCATCGCCATCCTGAAAATCCAATTGACCGGGAACGGAAATGACCGAGTCAATTCTTTCCACTTTTTCATTTGCCGCTATTTTGCTTATCACCTGATCATTTATGGGAAATATATCTTTGTTTGGCGAAGATATATCTATGGTAAGCAAAGCTTCTTTGGAAGAAATTTGTTTAAGCAGTATGTTTTGCAAACCATAGCCAAGAGATATGAGAAAAAAGATAGTGGCAAAACTGACTCCGATGCCAAGCACGGTAAGAAGAGTTCTTCCTGTCTTAACTTTAAAATTTCGGAGAGACAAGAATAGCAGATCTTTCAGTCTGATATTTTCAACTTTATGTTTTTTGTTTTTTGTTCCAAAAAGCATGACTTAAATTATTTTTAATTATAACATACAGATCATGATTTATTCAAAATATTCCGGCGCGTTTTTAGCTATCCAGTCCAAGAGACGGCTTGTGGCGTATGGCGCGCCGGTAGTGGTGCCGGCCGGACCATTCTCTAGTAGCATGGTAAAAATATACTTCGGGTTCTCATAAGGGAAAAAGCCCATAATCCAAGAGTGAATGAAGCGCTTGCCGGCGCCGGTTTCGGCCGTGCCGGTTTTGGCGGCAATCTTTACTTCCGGTCGGCTCAGCCCTTGGGCAGTGCCGCCAGTTACCGCCATTCTCATGCCTTCTTTTACTATTTTGAAATATTCATCCGGAATTTTTATTTTCTTACCGTCATATTCAGACAGGTTTTCGTCTTTTACAATTTTTGGCTTAAGCAAGATTCCATTGTTGGCTATGGCGGCGGTGTAAACAGCTATCTCAAGAGGAGTGGAAAGAAAATAACCCTGTCCGATGCTTGATATATACGTGTCGCCTATTCGCCAAAGAGGATCGCCCGGATTATTTTGCTTTTTCACTTCTTGACTTGGCACCACACCAGAAGCTTCGCTTGGCAAATCTATGCCGGTGCCATCTCCAAGCCCAAACATTTTGGCATACTCCTCAAGTTTGTTTATGCCAAGACCTCTTATTTCCTCATAACCGCCACCTATCTCGTAGAAATACACATCGGATGAAACAGCGAGAGCTCTCTTCATATCCACCCAACCATGCGCTTTCCAATCTTTAAACACGCTTTTAATTTCCGGGTAAAAAGGATTTTGCACCGAGATACTGCCGGAGCTGAATATTTGCTTATCCGGCGAAATTATTCCTTCGTTTAAAGCAGCGATGGCCACCATGGGTTTTACCACCGAGCCGGGCGCGTATAATCCGGAAATCGCTCTGTTTAAAAATGGCTTATGATCGTCTGTTAAAAAAGCATTGATCTTATCTGCCGGCTTGCCTCTGGACATAATTTGAGAATCATACTCCGGCCAGCTGGCCATAGAAATTATTTCTCCCGTTCGCGCGTCCATAATAATGCCAACTCCACCGGAAAATTTATTGTTTTTAGCGGTATCTCCCAATATCTTATACATCTCGCTCTGAAGTTTGGCGTCTATGGAAAGATAAATATTGTCTCCGCTTTGAGGATGAGTCTGGACGCTTTCGGAAATAATATTTCCTTGGGAGTCTCTTTCCGCCAAAGCCGTGCCGACGATTCCTCTTAATTCTTTCTCAAAGTTTTTTTCTACGCCACTTTTACCGATCTCCATATTAAGCAAAATGTCTTTGTCTGATTCAATATCTTCTTTGGAAGGAAGTCCCACGTAACCCAAGGTATGACTAAGTCCGTCCATGTCGGTATAAAGTCTCTCCTTCTCTCCGTTCCAAGCAAGAATTATATTGTTTCGGTCATAAATTACTCCTCTCATGGGAGCAAGCGTTTCTTTTCTGAGTTTATTGTTTAAGCTTCTGTTTGCCAGTTCGTCTCCCCGCACAATTTGCAAGTAAAACACTTTGGAAGTAAAGAACATGGCTATCAAAAAAAGAGCGGCGGAAAAATACAAAAAAGTTTTTTTGGATATGGCTCTCTCAAACCGGCCTTCAAATTGGCTGGTTTCAAAGTTTGGCATATTGCGAGAATCTATAAGAATCTCATCGGGAAAAATATTTTGTTTGAATTTTTTTTTCTTGAAAAACATTCTAATTTAAAACACCCAAGCCGCCCAGCCTGATTTTACTTTTTGCCAGTTTAACAAGAAGAAGCAATAAAACAGCCGAGAAAAAAAATATGCCGAAACGCAAATCAGGCGAGTTTGATGGCATATAATAAAAAGAATCTATGGCCAAAGCGGCAAAAACACCTTCCCAAAAATTATTAAAAAAGATTATGGAAAAAGCGATAACGGGAGCGGCGACATACCATGGCAACAGAAATATGAAAAGAAAAAAGATAATATCAAACAAAATCCTTATCGTGTTTTTTTTGGCGAAAAAAGACATTTTACTCCGTTAAAATTACGCTCCTTAGATAATTAATATTTATTGGCAAGCGAAAAATAATTTTTTTAAAAGGATTATTCGTATCGGCTTCAATCTTCTCCGCGATACCGGCCGTATACGGGAATATGCCGGTCGTGATGATGCTTTCGCCAATCGCAACTTCTATTTGACCGGGAATCTGGAGCTCCATATTGCCGCCTCCAGTGCCAACAGCTATAGCCGAAATACTGGCATTCTCAAGTATCACGCCAATCTCTTCTTTAGGAAAAGAAAGGAGCTTTACCTTGCTTGAAACTTCAGACACTTCCGTCACGTAACCTATTAAAATTTCTCCATGAGCAACCGCTTTCATGCCAAGCCTTACGCCTTCTTTCGCGCCGGCATCAAGAACAAGCATATCGTAAGGCGATTGCGGCGGCCTCATTATCACCGAAGCAAGCACGACGTTCTTTTCCCTCTCTCTGCCAAACAAAGCTTTGAGTTCAATATTTTCTTCCTTCAGCCTGTCGGCGGAAAGAGCGACAACTTCAAGCGTTTCATTCTCTTCTGCCAGACGGTCAATTTCCAGATTCATCTTTTTTTTGTTTTTTAATATACCGGCAAAATTATGCCATCTTTTGGAAATTATTTGTCCCGTTTTGGCAAACGGATAAAACACCGTTGAAACCGATTTTGCCACTATCTCTCTGGCGCCGCCGCTAAAGATAACGAGCAAGAGAAAAACAAGCAAAACAGCCAACGTTGTTCTTTTTTTGAATCCCCTTTTTTTATTTTGGCGGTATTGCTTCCTCATGATCAAGTAATATGTCTCCCAAATTTTCTATTTCTTCAAGAATAATGCCGGTGCCTCTCACCACGGCGGTAAGCGGATCTTCCGCCACATACACAGGTATGCCAAGTTCGCTTTCAAACATTTTAGACAAACCCCTCAAGAAGGCGCCGCCGCCGGCCATTATTATACCACGATGCATAATATCTGAAACAAGCTCCGGCGGTGTTTCTTCCAGCACCTCTTTGGTGGCATCCACCAAAGACTCTATGGATTTTATGATAGCTTCTCTTACGTCCGAATCGGTAATCACCACTTCTCTGGGCAAACCAGTGATGAGATCTCTCCCTCTTACAGCCGCCTCAAGACCCTCGCCTTTTTTTATAACAGACCCTACGGCAATCTTTAAGTCTTCCGCCGTTTTTTCACCCAAAAGAATTTTAAATTCGTCTCTTACATATTGGATAATATCCTGATTAAGCTTGTCTCCGGCCACGCGCATGTTTTTGGAAGACACTATGCCGCTTAAAGAAATTACGGCAATATCGGTGGTGCCGCCACCTATGTCTATGATCATATTGCCTACCGGTTCATGCACCGGCAGTCTTACTCCCACGGCTGCCGCCATCGGCTCTTCCACAATCATCACTTCGCCGGCGCCGGCGCTCTTGGCGGCGTCTCTCACCGCCCTCACTTCCACGTTTGTAATGCCAGACGGAACGCCAATCACTACTCTCGGCCTGGCGAAAATACCTCTGCTGCTTTTCGTAACTTTTTTTATAAAATAAGCGAGCATCTCTTGAGTAACTTCGTAATCGGACACTACGCCGTCCACTAACGGTCTTATCGCTTTTATGTGAGCCGGTGTTCGGCCAAGCATTCTCTTGGCCTCATTGCCTATAGCCACCACCTGACCGGTTTTCTCGTTTATCGCCACCACCGACGGCTCATTTATCACAATACCTTCGCCTTCCACGTACACCAGAGTATTGGCCGTACCAAGATCTATGCCGATTCCGCCCGAGAGAAGCATTCTTTTGAATTTCCCAAAAATTTTAAAGTTTTTGAATTTCATTTAAGATTTCATTTGTTTTTATAATTTTTCCGGCCGTTTCGTTTCTCAACTTGAGTTCTACTCCACCGGAGCTTAGAGTTTTATCGCTCACCACTATTCTATAAGGCAAGCCTATCAGATCGGCTTCGGCAAACTTCTCTCCTGCGCGGACATCGTCTCTGTCGTCATGCAATGTGTCTATGCCGGCTGCTTCAAACTTGACGCTCAATTCTTCCGCGGCTTTCTTCACGTCATCATTGGTCTTGCCTATCTCCAAAACATGAGCTTTAAACGGCGCCACTTCCGCCGGCCATCGCATGCCGTTTTCATCACTGAGAATTTCCGTTATCGCGCCCATCAGCCTGCCAAGTCCTATGCCGTAACAACCCATAATCATCGGCTTATCCTCGCCCTTATCGTTTGTAAATTTAAGATTAAAAGGACTGGAATATTTGTCTTTAAGCTTAAAGATATTGCCTACTTCCACCGACTTCTTCTCTTCCAAATTTTTATTGCCACATTCGGGACAAGCTTTGCCGTTATCATCCGCTATTTCTCTATTCAAAGCCACTGAGCACTTGGGACATACGTAAATGATATCTTCTCCGGCTTCGGTGATTGCCTGATACTCGTGGGAATACTTTGAGAAGCTGCCGCCGGAAGCGAAAGTAAGATGTGTTACGTTTCCTATGCCGCACCGAGCAAAAATATTTTCATAATGCGTTTTCATATTCTCGTAATATTTATCCAAATCTTCTTCACTCGTGTGGAAAGAGTAATAGTCTTTCATCAAAAATTCTCTTCCTCGCAAAATACCGGACTTGGCGCGCTTTTCGTCTCTGAACTTATTTTGAAATTGGAAGAGGCCAAGCGGCAGATCTTTATAAGAGAGATTAAACTTTTTAACGAGCGGCGAAATAACTTCTTCGTGAGTGGGACCCAGCGCCAATTCCGTTTCCGAATAAAAGCTGGTAAATTTAAACAGATCATCCAAGCTATCCCACCTGCCGGTTATCTGCCAATTCTCCTTTGGATGAAGAGACGGCATGAGCAGCTCCTGTCCGCCGGCCTTTGTCATCTCGTCTCTTATAACATTCTCTATCTTTTTAAGGGTTCTGAGACCAAGCGGCAAATAGGTATAAACACCGGCCATAAGCTTATCTATAAAGCCGGCGCGAATAAGAAGTTGAGCGTTTTTTGACACCTCGTCTTTAGGCGCTTCTTTTCTGGCTCGAGGAAAGAGTTTAGACTGTTTCATTACTCAATAATAAAGCCAAAATCAACCGCGGTCAAATAGCAAAATTTAAATTTTTATCACTTAATCTTATTTTTCTCCAAAAAATCTCTGACTTTTTTAACCACGTCAGGGGGCATTACGACGGTTTTTTCCCAAAAATATTCAGCTCCAAGTTCCAGCATTTGACTTTGGAATTTCCTTTTGTCCATATTGGTTAAAATGATAACTGGAATATTTTTTGTTTCGGGATTTTTTTTAAGCCTTTTGATCACTTCCTCGCCGGACATTTCTTCCATATTCAAATCAAGAATAATCAAATCGGGGTGTTCATTTTTAGCCCTGTCCAAACCGATTTTGCCGTCAATAGCGCTTATAATATTAAAACCGTTCATTTTAAAAACAGTATGATAAAGCAATATCTGATCGTTGTCGTCTTCAATTAGCAATATTTTTGCCATAAAATTAAGTTTGAAAAGTTATAATAAATTCCGTTCCTTTATTTTCTTCGCTATTAAATTTTATACTTGCCTCGCTATGAGCGTCTATGATTTCCTTTGATATGAAGAGTCCGAGTCCCGAGCCATCCGTATACATATCTCTAGCATTTCTCGCCCGTTCAAACTTTCCGAACATTCTGCTCTTGTCTTCGTTTGGTATGCCAACCCCCGTGTCTTTAACTTTAACGATAACCTCTTTCTCGTCTTCGTCCAACATAATATCAATCCTGCCAGCTTTCGTATATTTTATAGCATTATCCACAATGTTTGCAATCGCCTGCGTCAAATAAAATTCATCGGAAATAATCGGCGAAATCTTGGCTCTCGTTTTAATGAAGTTCAATTCCAACCCTTTCTCGTCGGCTTCTTCTTTGGAATCGTCTTTTATTTTTATGAGTAATTTCTCCAAATCAACCGGTTCCAACCTTCCTTCCGGTAAAGAAAATTTTTCCGTGTCAAATTCAGACGCCGACAATATATCGCGGACAATGCCGGAAAGCTTAACCGACTTGCGGTAAATGTTTTCCACGAATTTTTTCTGCTGTTCTTTGGGAAGTTTGCCAATGGATCCTTCCCTAAACATTGAAGCGGTGCCCATAATGACGGATATGGGCGTTTTAAGCTGATGCGACGCGATATCCAAAAATTCCGATCTCATCTTCATCAATTTTTCAATATGCTCTCTTTGTCGCACCTCTTTAAAAACGCTTCTGATCAAAAAATAACCGATAAGAATCGCCACCAAAAAAATAATTATCTTAAACCACAAGTTATTATCATTAAAGAAAATATTTACAAACAAAATGGAAAGCAATAATCCGACAAGAATTTCTGATGTTATTGTTTTAATACCCATCAAATGATGTTTGGTTATGGCGTAAGTTATAGCCACAACCATTATTATTAACGAATATGGGCCAATCCAAACAAATTGATATGTGTAAAAAGGAAGGAATAAATTAAAAGCAAGAGCAAAAATACTGGCGGTAATTGTTCCAAAAACAATGAACTTTAATTGAGTTTTTTCAATACCGGACACATTTCTAAAACGTTTGATAATGGCGAAAATGGCATAACCCATATAACTGACAATATGCGTCACGTAGAAAAAATAAGCAGGTCCTAATTTAATACTTTTTCCCCATGGTTCTAGTGAATAATCTTTTATAAAATGAAAATTAGCAAGCAATATGATTATCGTGATTATGTTCGGCGAATGAATAAGCAAGTGATTTAAAAAATTTATTTTACCTATATTTTTATTGTCAAAAAATAACGCGAAATATAAAAAATAAGTGATACAAAAGGAAGCGCTTATGTAAAAAAGTGTCGCCCAATATATTCCATTTTCAAAACTGCTCATTCTGAACATACCAAGACCAAATATCCAAAAAAAGGTGGCAACAAGCGTTAAAAAGAAAAAGAAATTGGCTTTATTTTTTAAGCCACGAAAAAATATTAACGCCGCCAAACCGCCGTTAAGCAAAGAAATTAAAAGAAGAGTTAATGTTATCATATTCATATTAATACATTAACATGGACTTAAAAAATTTTATATTGGCTTTGCGCATTTTATTATGTTTACTTGCTTGGCCATTGATACTTTATGCGTTATATTAACAAAACCTATCTCCGTAAGAATTTTATCAATTTCTTCTTTTGCCAAGAAATGATACACGCCTCTGCGTCCTCTCTTTTCTATCTTTAAAGCTTGATTAAGTATCATCGGGCTATAATATATGTTTTTTTTATCTTTGAAATCAAAAATATTTTTCCGCGACGCAACAAAAACTTTCCAAAAGCGAACACCCTTTTTAGGACTTGACCAAACAAAACCGCCTCCGGGTTTAAGTATTTCAAAAATATTTTTTAAAACGTTCTTAAAAGCCGCCAAATTTAAAGCATCATTATGACAAACAATATAAGGCAAAACAAGATTAGCGGTTACGCCGTCAAAACTGTTTTTTTCAAAATTAATTTGATCTCCCAAATCCAAAAACTCAACTCGTATATTATTTTTTTCTTTAAACCGATTTTTTAACTCTTCTATAAAATTATGTTCAAAATCAGTCGCTATTATTTCCGCGTTATTACTCGCGCCTTTTTCGTTCAAAATATTGACAATGGCGCCTGAACCGCTTCCAAGATCAATCCATCTGCCCTTTACATCGCCAATGCTATTTTTGAAATCTTCAACCAGCTCTTTGTGCGGGTCGGCTTTTTCCAAATAATTATAAAATTTGCTGTAATTGCCCCAAAATTTTTGTTCCTTTTTCTTTACTATCTCAATCATTCGCGCTCGCGCGTCGCCAAGGGAATCATAAAACACTTTTATCATTTCTTCTTCAGATAAATGGCCGTTAATATATAAAGGTTTGCCAAAAAAAACCATTACCTTTTTTTGAAATTTAAATATCTTTTTCCAGCTTAAATTTTCCGCTCCGTACAAAAAAACAGGCACTATCGGGCGCATACTTTCTTTACTGATTAAAGGTATCAACTTATCTACCCTGCGCGCCAAGATCTCTTGTTTGTAGCACCATTCAAAAAAAATGATAACTGATTTGCCACCCCACAATAGTTCAAGAGTTTTTCTCATTCCAGAATCTATCCCCTTATTCAATTTTCCGGGAAAAGCGCCCCAAACCTTAGCAAGTTTTCCAATAGTTGTTTTAAATAAACTATCTTCGGAAAAATAATAAATCGGGTGAAATTTTGAAAACGAAGTAAGGCTCATACTGATAATGGGAGGGTCAAAATAACTTCCATGATTGCTTGAAAAAATAACCGGTTTTTTTACATTTTTTAAATTCTCTCTGCCGTATATTTCCAAGCCGGCAAAAATCTTAAAGATAATTCTAAGCGCCGGCAATGAAATAATGTGCATTATCTTTAACATTTTTCAAACTTCAAAAAAACTTTAAAAATTGTCTTGGTGGTTAAAAAGGTTATAAAGTGAACGAGTCTGGTCATAATTTACTTACCCCTTTTATACAACAATTCATCTAAAAATGCAACGCATTGTGGTAATGTCCACGCACACGTGACGGTTTTTACTCCATAAGGTAAAAAAACGCCAAAATCGCCACTTTGGAGAAAAAAGAGAGAGAATTGTTGTTTCCTGCAATAGTAATTTTGCCGCATTCTACTGCTCTATTATACCTTTGACACGCAAAAGAAAATCCTTAAAATCCTTTGTTGAAAAATATACTTCTTTTGTTTCATAAATATGAGTCGCTAGTTTAGGATAGTTTTGAAGACCGCCACGATCTATAAACCATGGCCAAAATTTTATAAAATCCTCATCATAACTCAGCATTACCCATGCAATAAGTTCAGATATCTCCCAGAGCTTGTGTTCGGTGTCATTTAAAAAAATATCTCTCAAGTGATTCCACAAATAGGCAATTAATATCTCATGCGCGGTTATTTTACGCATTGTAAAAGGATTTTCTCTCCACCCTCTAACAACGACATTATTACCCCAGCTCGCCAAGCCATGAAAAAAAGCTGTGACATGACAATCATAAACAGGAAAATGTGAACTAAGCTTTGTTTTTTTATTTATCAATTCAAAGAATTTATCATTTATTTCGTCCCATGAGTTTTGATACAACTTTGATGTTTTTTCGATAAAATGACCATAAGATTGATAGAGCTTGCTTACATATAAATCAATATTTTTGTCGTTAATTTCTCCGTAGTTTTTTTCTATTTCCGGCCATATTGTATCAGCAAGATTTTTTTTATCCAGGTAGATGCTCTTAAGCAGCTCGGAATCACGCTGCTTATCCGAGAAGAAATTTAATTTAACATTTTTATTCATGTAATAATAATAAGCAAATGGAGCATTTTTTGCAAATAACAATATTATGTAAATTAAAAAGAGGTGCGGGTTTTTTAAACCACACCTCTTTTTTTAAAATTATTTTAAACTAAAACAGGTTTCTGTGCCTTAGCTTTAATGCACAACCACAAATCTCTTATAATCCAATCTATTGTCATTTTGGCATGAACACAAAACCTCTCATCTAGTTCCCATATTGATCCTTTTGAAATTTCAGCGTCACAAGGACATCCACCACCGCACGTGCCAAGCGCGACGCAAGATTGACATTTTTCCATAGTGATAGGCGAACGTTTTTTCCATTCTTTGTATGTTGGGGTGTCCTCAACAATCAACTCATTGTCAAATACAGTCCCAACGAAATGCTTGCGCGATCCAATGTAACCATGGCAAATTCCGACTTGACCATCTGGAGCAACAACTAATTGCCTACCGCCTCCGGCAGCACAATCGTATGGATGTATTTTCTGCTTTGAAAAAGAATTTATTTTCCGCATAATTCTATCTTCATAGATTCCTTTTTCCCTGAAAATCTTATATGCGTTTATTATAAACTCAGCAGCTCTAGTCTCATAATCTTCTCTGAGTTTAATAGAATGTCCGCGAGCCAATATATTGAAACCTAAACCCTTGACCCCAATCTCATTAATCAAAAACTCGATAGTGCTTTTTTGATTTTTAATCGTTTCTTCGTTGATAGTGCAAGATATTCCAACAGGAATATCTTTACTTTTCAATAGTTTTATTTTTTTCATCACACGATCAAAAATCGGCTCTCCGTAAAAATCACGACGGTGTAGGTTGGTTGCAATTTTTTCACCATCAATAGATATTGAAACATTTACCTTTTTCTCGCGTATGAAATCCGCCAATTCAGATGTAAAGAATAGACCATTAGAAACCATGTTAATGCTTAATGACTTTGGCAAGGATCCTTTTTCTTTAAGATGCGCAATATATTTTATGGCTTCCATAAAAACTTTTTTATTCATTAGTGGCTCGCCACCATAAAATATAATTGTTTTTTTCTTCTCAAAGTAATCTGGATGTCGTTTTATGGCTTCAGCAAAAAAATCAATCGATTTTTTTGCCGTTTCGGTTGACATAAAAATTCTACTTTGCTCTTCTGGTATTTGATTTTCTATAAAACAATAATCGCAAGCCAAATTACATGCATCTGTTAAAAGTAAGTACATAACAGAGACTGGCGATGGTAAAGACATCAATGATTTTATTGTTTTGTCTAACAAGTTTTTATCTTCATCTTCTGATTTAACTACCATTCCAGCACTATATAACTTATCACTATAAGCATCAAGTTTATTCAGTCCTTCTATTTGATTAATTAATTCTCTGGAAACAAATATGACTTTAATGTTTAGAGAATGATATAGTGCCACCATATCTTTATCAACCGGTATTGTGTGAACAAATCTAGACAATTTCATTAGATCCTCCTTATTATCTTTAAAGTTTAAAGAATGTGCACGCAAACATAGTACTTCATGTTTGCGTGCATTTCCCTGATGGCTCATGGATAACATGAACCGCAATCACAAGCACATTGACAATCGCAAGCCGTACAATTTAATCCATCAAATGATTCCATGTCTAAATTGCTCTTGATTTGAATTAAATCATTTTGATCCGGCTCGTAAAAAATTATCTCAATGTTCCCCATTTTTAACCTCCTTTCTTTTTTCTAACTTTCCAAAAATAAAATACGGTTTGTGTTTTTTCTTTGTCGGTCATACCTCCTTTCTTGATTTAATGGTTATTTTTATTAATTTTTTAAAGAATCAATCTATTTTAGAGGCTACCATAGGGGGGGGGTAAAAGTCAATCGTAAGAAAAATTCGCGCTTCTGTTTTTTTACACCTCCGGTAACTCCACGCCCAACGTCAAACCCCAATGTCAAGGTTGAACCTTGACATTGTTGAATCTGGTCATGTATAGTCTGATGGCCAGAGACCAATTTTTTTTAAAAATTATAAATATTTTTCAATTATCTTCTTATATATCTTTTCTGTCTCATGCAAACTTTTTTTGCTCACCCATTCATTTGCTTTATGGGCATTAAACGGACCAGGTCCGAGAATAATCATCTTTGATGCCATTTTTCCAAGAAAAGAGCCGTCAGTAAAATAATTTACTGAACCACTCTTATTGCCGGTGATTTTTTCTATATCAGAAATAAAATTTTCATCATCGCATTGTACCGGCAGAACTGAAAATTTTGTTTCCACCCTGGCATTATATTTTTTCGCGATTTTCAAAAAGTTTTCAATTATCTTCTTGTTTTGTTTTTCTGCAACAGTGCGACATTCCACTTCTAAAACACACTCGGCTGGCACTTTATTAACAGCATCTCCTCCTTTAATTTTTCCAAAATTAATAGTGGTATAATTAGGAGAAAAAATATCATTTTTATAATCCTTTACGCCAGCAAAATATTCTTGAATTTCTTTAATAAAATCGCAAGCAAGAATTATGGCGTTTAGTCCTTTTTCCGGTTCGCTTCCGTGACATTCTTTGCCATAAAAATTAATCACAAAAGAAAGAATTCCCTTGGATGCAATCATCGGCTCAAGATTTGTTGGCTCTCCGACAATAACATATTCAGTATTTATTTTTTCAGTTTTCATAAAATCAGTTATTCCTTCAAAGTTTGTTTCTTCATCATACGTGAGTAACAGATTGAAACCATTTTTGCAATTTTTAAAATTTATTTGCGATACTGCCGACAATAAAGAAGCAATCCCGCCCTTCATATCAGAACTGCCAAGCCCATAAATTTTATCTCCATCAATTTTCATTGCAAAAGGATCAATCGTCCAGTTTTCCCCAGCAGAAATAGTGTCCGTGTGTCCTAAAAAGGTTAGGGCCGGTTTACTTCCAATTGTGACAAATAGGCTTGCTTTGTTTGATTCTTTATTTTCCACTAATTCAATCTTAAAACCTAAAAGACACAGGAAGTTGGCTATCCATTTTACTATTTCATTATTATCCTTATCCTCAACCGTATTAAATTTTATTAATCTTTCTAAGATCTTTTCAATATTCATATATTTTTTCCTTCTTCTTTTTCACTTTTTTCTCAAAGCGGATCTTTTCATGCTTTCGGATTTTAGCGGAAAGGGCTAAGACAAAAATTTTTCTTCTATACTTATTATTTCTCCAGAAATAAAAATTTTATTGCTCTTAATAAAAACCTTAAAAATGGAATTGCTAGGTTGCTTAATCTGAAACTTTTCTATTTTATATTTTGAATACATAAAATATGCTAATGCCATTGTCCCTGAACCACAAGCAGTTTCTTCAATTAAAGTATCTATATCTTTAACCCATATTATTGGTTTTATTGAAAATATATTTTTATTTTTCTTATAAGAAATTACACCTGATGCAGGAAAATTATTATAATTTTTTACTAATAGTTTTTTTGCTTCACTTTTTATTATTTCTTTATTCGTTATAAAATACGCAATTCCAGTTAAAAAACATGAATTTTTTGAACATCTAAAGTTATTTAAAGATAGCTTAATTTCAGAAGTATTATCTTCCACGGTTGCCTCAATAAAATTATCTTGCCCAGAAGATTCAAGTCTGATTTTTGTTTTACCCGTATCATTTTTAATTAACATAGCAAGACACCGTAGCGCATTCCCACAAAATTCTCCTCCTGCCATTTCTAATCTCCCGTCGTTATTTTTATCTTTTGCGCGCACCCAAAAACCTACCTGCTCAATAGTAGGATCCTTTTTCATTATTATTTTTGATAATTTTATTTTTTCCTTTTGGCTATAATCGCTTTTAACAATAGCAGTTATATTTCCACCTGGATTTACCTTGTAGTATTTCATAATAATAAAATGGGGGTGTTTAAAAACACCCCCATTGATAAATTTGAAGCGTTATAATTCAGATATGAAATGCTTTAGTTTCTCATACCCTCGTTCAAGTACCTCCTTTGCAACCTCGTGTGGTAAAGAAAACTTTTCTACTCCCGCGAATTCTTGTAAAAGAATCTTGTAATCGCGGAGTATATTTTTTACCTTACCTTGGTTGCTGTCAAGCAATGAACTCAAGAGGCGAAACATTTCATCAACACTGTCTGGTAAATCACAACCAAACACTGGTTCATTTTCGTAACAGTAGTATGTGGGAGGATCGCCAATTTGCGTAAAGATTTGTGTTGATTTCCATTGCTCATGGAAACCCATCCTTTCAACCATTTGTTGCCGAAATCTATAGAATATTTTTTCTGCTGGACCACCGATCATGATTATGTGTTTATGATTTAAAGACATTTCTTTGACCAGTAAACACTCTTTCATATTTGGAACATTGATCGGATCTCTCATGTAAAAAATATGTTCTATCATGTACTGAATTGCGTTCATTCCACCACGCTTATCGGCAAATGCTTTAATCTGCTCATCTGATTGATATATTTTCAAAGCGGACGGCATTAGACTTTTAATAACGTTAGTAAACGCAGAGAATGTGCCACTATCAATTAAGACTTCAAGCTCAATCTGGTAAAAAGTTTTCACATATTTTTGTAAAGCTTTTTTTACTAAATCGCATGAGTTTTGATAGTTGTTAGAGTTTGCTCTTTCAACACCATGCTTTGCGATATATAGATTTATGGCTGGGTTGCCAAGCTGTGTAGAAAGTCGCATCACTGGTATGGGATAAGCAAGCAATCGGATAGGAACTTTTTGATTAAGACCATATCCTTGAGCAAGACAGATTTCTTGATTTCTACTGGGTTTGATTTCTCGAAAGAATTTTCCAATTTTTCCGCCTTCGTTGTTTAAAAGGTTGGTGATAAGTTCGTCTCTGAATTTCATTTTTTCCCCTCTTTTTGTAAAAGTAAGCGTCGACACTACCAAGCAACCTTGGTAGTGTCGACTTAGAAAATAATTTTACCTCACTTCAGCGCAAATATCATCCAAACCTGAAAAACGCTGTTCTCCCGTTTCAAGATTCTTAACCTGAACACCGTCATTGTTGACTTCATCATTCCCGGCAATAATAGCAAACTTAAATCCCTTCTTACTAGCGTATTTAAGTTGATCGCCTATTCGCTTTGAGTCAAAGAAAACTTCTGTTTTAATGCCGCTGTTCCTCAATAAAGTGGCAATCTTGAAATAATAAGACATCAACGATTTATCCATTGAAGTGACTAACACCGGAGCTACAGTGGCCGGACCAGTTTTCAGTATTCCAGTTTTAAGCAATTGCGAAAAAAGTCTTGTTAATCCTATTGAGATTCCAACGCCTGGCATTTTTTTGTCACCAAAAAAACTCGTTAAATTGTCGTAGCGGCCGCCGGAACAAATACTTCCAATTTCAGGATAATCAACCAGCGTTGTTTCGTAAATCGTCCCAGTGTAATAATCCAAACCGCGAACAATACCAAGGTTAACTTTGTAGCTATCTTGAGGAATACCCAAGGTAGCCATGTGTCCAATCACTTGTTCGAGCTCGTCAACTCCTTGCAAAAACAATTCATTATCTATCTTGCAAGAACGAAGATATTCCATTATTTCATTGATTGGTTTGTTAATGCCGGCAAAATTAATTATGCCGTCAATAATGTCAGCGCCTATTCCTTTTTCCGCCATTGTTTCTCTTGTTTTGTCTACCCCGACTTTTTCAAGCTTGTCTATCGCATGCATAGCCTCGTTAATGCAATGGTTAGTTAATCCATAAAAGCTAAAATAGCCCTGAAGTATTTTCCTGTTATTCACTCCGATCATAAACTTCCCAATATTCATTTGTTTGAATATTTGGTAAATTACACTCGGCATTTCAGCATCTACCAGAAGAGGCAAATCTTTATCTCCCACAACATCAATATCACATTGATAAAACTCGCGATACCGGCCGGACTGAGGCCTTTCACCTCTCCAAACTTTTTGAATCTGGTAGCGACGGAATGGAAAATTTAAAAGACTATAGTTTTGTGCGACATAGCGTGCCAACGGCACCGTTAAATCAAAATGAAGCGCCAAATTTTGGTCATTGTCACCAGAATAATTAGACAGACGCCCCAAAGTGTAGATTTCCCTGTCGTTAGATCCTTTAGCGATAAGCATGGCCGTTTTTTCAACAGCGCTTGTCTCTATCGGAGAAAATCCGTACTTTTCAAAATTGTCGCGTATGATGTCTAAAATTTTCTGCTCCAAAATTCTTTCTTCCGGCAACCATTCCGGGAAACCGCTTATAGCTTCTGGTTTTAAGAAATTACTCATGATTTATTCCTCTCAAAATGTGTTTAACAAAATAAATTTTCCATCTTTTAGAAACGTCATCTTCATCTTGCTAAGTAAATAACATTTACATTGTAGCACATCCTTTCCATTCAATAAAAAGTTCGAAAAAACAGAATTGACAATTTTTGTCGGTTTCACCTCCTTTCTTAGCTTTAGTTTCGGTTAATTTTTAAAGAACTTATTTAAGTTAAAGGCTACCATAGGGGGGGGGTAAAAAGTCAAGCAAAATTGGCTCTTTTAAATTTTAAATAATTTTCTTGCGTTTTCCGTTGTCTGAGCGGCAATCTCGTCAAATGAAACGCCTCGCAAATCGGCAATTTTCTGAGCCGCGTATTTTACGTACGCCCCCCACCAACCCCACGAAAAACCTGCTTCCCTTCTCCTTCTGATTCCGCCTAAATTAAATATTTTAATGAAAGATTTTGCCATTTCCACGAGGATTTTTACGACAACGCAACCAGACTTTCTTTTATAAACTTTTCCATATTACCATCGCTTTCTTGCCATTTTTTTTCAATTATTGAATAAATTTCTTTATGTTTTGGATAAAATATTTTCTCTTGCTTTTTAATAATTTTTTGAAACGCCAATTGATTTAAAATAATAACATTGAATATTTCCGACAGATCCCAATATTTGCCTTGATTTTGATCCATGCCGTTTACTATACCGCCAAGATTAGCGCGACAATAATCAAAGAAAATAAAATGAATAACTTCATGAAAAATAACCCTCAATTTATCTTGATTGCTTCTTTTGTAATATACTTGAAAAACATTTTTATCCAAATACCTTGGATTGCAATCAAAAATTGACAATGTTCCACAATATTCTTTGCTTGAAAAATCTTGTTTGAAAATATCTTTCACGGCGTTAAAAAAATCAACTTGCCTTTGTTGCGCTAGATCATTAATTTCCAATAACGATTTTGTTAATTCTTCTTTGTTTTTATCATAATAATCGTTTATATATTCTTGATAATTGTCTTTACTTACGGTTGGATGACTTTTAATTATTTTTTCACCAAAATCAACACCTCCCGCTTTTAATTCAAAGAAGTTCAGAAAGGTTTCTTTATCCAAATTTTTATCTAAAGTTATTTTTATCATTATGTGTAAATAATAAGAGCTCCTCTGTAAAAATCAAGAGGAGCTCTTTAAGATCTGTTTATAAAGATCCCATTCCCATACTAAGAAATCCATTATTTCTTTTAACTTCGAAATAGTGTCTTTATCAACATAATTATTAGAAATGATACTGCTCGGGTGCGACAAGAAGTTCAGCGATAGCTTCCCCAATCGGCAATCCCGTTAAACGTTCAATCCAAAGCCATTGTCCATTGGGGTTTATCTCGAGAAAAACGTAGTTATTTTGTGGCGTAACAATTACGTCAATGCATCCGAAAGCAAGGCCTAATTGACGTACGAGCGTCCGACATTTTTCTTCAATCTCTACTGGAAGCTCAAACGATTCATGTGGCGTATTAGCCAAGTCGTAATGTCGCCAATCTTCTCGCGTTCTTTCAGACTTCTGCGAAAAGATTGCGCAGGCAAAAACCTTATCACCTACAACTGTAATTCTAATTTCAAACTTTTTCGGTACATATTCCTGTATGATAGTGGGACAATTTTGCAATTGTTTTAGCATACCTTGAAGATTATCTGCATCCATGCGTTTTGTATACATAATTAGTGAATCAACACCATTGTGTTCCTGAAACTCAATGCTAGGCATACATATAGTTTTAAGCGCTACTTCGTCAAGGTCGTCAAGAAACTTATATGCCGCCTGCGCTGAGTTTGTAATCAATGTCTTAGGAATATTAAAACCAATAGACTTGGCTACCAATAATTGATACGATTTTCTTGAAGCTACGCCAATTGCATCAGGGTCACTAAGCCAGAATACCGATGGCGAGAGGATTTGTGGCAATGAATCAAGAAAAAATTGGGATTCTCTAGTTATATATTCCCTTACATTTTGACTATTTACCCCAATTGGCGGAGAGGGAGCGCCTTTGCGGCGATTCCAAACGCTCTTTACATCACGACAGTCAATCAAATTTTGTCCAACAGACAATCGAACAAAATTTGAATCCACAGAGACTTCAAAACTAATGCTACTTTTTTTTGGGTAAGTTGAAAAATCAAAGAGTAAATGGCACACGCCCTTTCTAGTTAAAATCTCACTCACATATTGGCAATGAGCGTCATCTGGATTTGACAATACAAAGATCATTTTAGACCTCCTTTATATTTTTTCTTTTGTTTTTTTTATTCAAACCAACATTCAATCTTAACCGTTTCATGTTGACAGTAAACGATTCAAGGCCAGCATTTTTTCTTCGTCTTGCTAAATTTTTTTTATCTCTAATAAGATAAGGTTTCAAAAGATTTTGTTCTGATTCATAACGAAACTGAGTGCCATAAATCTGCTTTTTCCTATTTTTAACAAGCATGCGATCAATCAAATAAGCAAGATTTTTTTTACTCGCTTCTCCTATTTTTACTGCTTTTTTTATAAGACACAAACATTTTTCTTGGAATTTAACATCATGATCAGCATGTTGGGCAATTAACCATGCGGCATCTGCCGCCTTTTCACCAACTAAACTTTTACCAGGCCAACCATATTTATTGATTATCTTCTTGAGTTTTTCAGTATTTTTCATATCAACATTTGCATTCCAATTAGACCGTTTTTTCATAAAAAGTTTTCTCATTTTTTGGTCTCTTTCAATCATCAACAACAGGGATTCTTTGATTTTTTTATTGGGGACCATATATACTAAATCATACTAGAGTTTGGTTTAGTAGTCTATGGTCCCCATTTTTTATGGATGATTATTTCAATCCGTATCGTATGATCCAGGTCCATCCGGGTGAGACATGCTTTCTTCTCCCGCAAACCTCGTTCCCATATCAATATTATAATTTCCTCGCTTAGCTGGTTCCCCAAACAAAAACATCAATGGGATCATTTCTAAATTATCACCCGGAAAAAATTCCTTTAAATCATTCATTTTGTTCATTGCTATCACCTCCCTTTTCTTCCTAAAATTTCCAGAAAATAAAATACGGTCTTTTCTTTGTCGGTCTCACCTCCTTTCTTGATTAATGGTTATTTTTATTAAATTTTCAAAGAATCAATCTGTCTTAGAGACTACCACGGGGGGGGTAAAAGTCAATCGTAAGAAAAATTCGCGCTTCTGTTTTTTTACACCTCCGGTAACTCCACGCCCAACGTCAAACCCCAATGTCAAGGTTGAACCTTGACATTGTGAATTACTCTATTCCAGGCAGAAACTATCAGCTACCTCTTAATTTAACCTCGCTTTCTGGCGACCTGATCGAGTCAAACTATAAAAATACTTCGGCTGGTCGCTCGGTAAATGAGAATTGTGTCAAAGACTTTGAGGCCGTTCTCGCCACCGTAAAATTCACGGAATACAATGCTTCTACTCAGACCACAATGCACATACAACTTCTCGGTCTTACCTCGAAAAGTCAAACTGTATTGCCCGTTTTACAATATAGTGTTGACGGAAATGTTAGCGGTAACAGCTACGTTAGTATCGTTAGCCAGAGTTCGGGAGCGACAATTTGGACCATGGAGCAAGAACCATCAGGTACGCACGACATTGACCTAAACACACTTACCGCAATTGGCGGTTCTCCAGTGAAAATTACTAATGGATATATTTCTTGCGAGTTCTGGACAAATTCGCTGATAACACAGGCGACGCTCTTCTGGAGTGCACCACTCCCAGCAAGTGTGTTGCAGTGAGCGCTGCGTTCTATGTCGCACATGGTGTAATGGGTAATTAGCATGAATTTGTAAAAGAGAAGTTGCGTGCATTTCGCGCATGCTCGAAAATATATTTCCTCGAGGGAGAGATTAGAATAAATTGCGTTGTGAAAAATCTATATTGTAGAGTTTTTCAACAGCAGTTTTTACAGAATTATAAACTGGCGTATTGGGCTTGGCTTCCGTCGGGACAAGCGTTTCTAGCGGCGCTTGATAGACATTGAACGCCGTATATCCTCCGTCGCCGCTAAGACAAAACATATTCAACATTCCTTGCTCGACTGACACGATTAGCGGCGAACCAAAATCGCCGACAGTATGACAGAAGTTATCTTTATATGTGCGAACAATTTTTTCATCTTTTCCAAACAGTACGATTGCTTGTGTTGCTTTGTTTGGGACTTGTCCGTTGTCAAAGTATCCCATTGTCGCCAACTTTGACCCGTCCGGCGATTCACAGTAGGAACCCTGCGCGTAGATGAAAGGAATGGTCGGATTTGCCTTGCGATATTGCGTTCCCCAGTACAAAGTCATTAGTTCATCAGAACCGACAATGCAACTGAACTCGCTGCTTGCAACGGCTCCAACTTTGATACTACTTGGTAGTTTTATGCGTTCGATTATCTCGCGAAAATCATCCTTTTTTGCTTTCGTGTTTTCATTTACGCCATTTTTTATGTATAGAACGGCTGTTCCTACCCGAATGAATGCGTCGTCGTATGATTGTGCATTTCCGAAACTTGCGAGCACTTCAACGCCGTCCTTACGCTTGTAAGATTCGTATTTTTGAGAACGATATTGATGCTTGAAATAATCGTAGCTTTCCAACCAGCTCTGTAGATTTTTATTCGCGGGAATAATATTTGCGGCAGAAACAAAAATACGCACAAGATCGCTAGTACTTTCCTCAAATTCAATATGTGCAATGGGCGCACTTTCGTTTGAAGTAACTTTTAGATAAGTCGGATACTCAACGACCAAACCCGACGACGCGGACGCGGGGACAGTTTTCCAACCGTTTTGTGGAGCCGCTGGACTTATATTTTGACTTGTCTGTGTCGGCGCTGGATTTGCCGTCGTTCCAGTTGTCTGTGATGAAGTTGTTGGGAGAGTGTCCAAATTATTTTCAGAAGGAGTTGGCGAAAGTGAGTTCTGTTGCATGACAAAATACGCACCCCCACCGACGACAATCAGACCGAGCACTATCGCTATCAAAATTCCTACGCCGATGAATCCTCGTTGATTGTGCATAAATAAAAAGTGGGGAAAACTTATCTTGTATATTTTCTGATCCAGATTTATTGCTATTGGTAATATTTTATCATAAAAATCTCTAAATGTCAAAAACAGAAGAACGAGAGTGGTCCCTGACTCTCACAAAATATCTTTTGCCTTTTTTGAATTAATTCGCCTCTTTTAATTTTCTTCCTTTTGTGGAATTAAACTCCGCAAGTATATCTTTTCTATTTATCATAATCTTTAAAAGTCATATGTGGCTTGAAAGATAAACCCTTTGCCAGCCGCCATTCCATGAAAAGAGTATCAACCGGCTTAACTAAGGCGTTTTTTATGTCAAAGCCTAATTGTTTTGCCGCCTTTTCAATTTCTTCT
>Ga0209212_1000400_pt1 | contig 85954 bp, 64 predicted proteins | sample RifGroC2_FD_183996 | JGI IMG/M metagenome (GOLD analysis project Ga0209212, IMG submission 183996) | Groundwater microbial communities from Rifle, Colorado, USA - Groundwater C2 (SPAdes) (version 2) | ecosystem: Environmental > Aquatic > Deep subsurface > Groundwater | place: Rifle, Colorado...
TCAATTGATTGATAATTTGAATAGTGAGTGGGCTGATTTGGCTTTTGATACAGGATAAGGAATAAATTTTGATTCCAAAGATCCCTCTCTTCGTTCTGGATGACATAAATGAAGTTCTGGATGACATATTACCTCAGTGAGTCGTTACTTAAATTTGACTTTTTAAAAAAAGTATTTTATAAAAAGATATAAAAATTTTAATTAAACTTACTATAATGAGTGAAAAATTTGATAATTTAGGCAGGAGGGAATTTATAAAAAGAGGATTGATAGGCAGTACTTTGCTTGCAGGAGAATTGACTAATGGGTTCGGGCTTGTTAGGGGTTTTTTGGAAGATTTGTTTGCCGACGAAGCTAAGGAAAACTGGGATCATAAATTTGAAATTCCCGAAAATCATATTAAAGAGGTGCGCGATTTCTTTACTTTTTTAGATCAACCGATTTCAAATTTGGATATAAAGAAAGCAACTGAATTATTAAATAAATTCAGGACGGATTGGGACGTGAGTATTTCAAACCCTTTAGGACCTAAAGATTCTAATAAGGATTTAATATTGTTGTCAGGTCCGGAGGAGGGATGGAATTTGGCCACTGGAAAAAAGTTAACTGATAGAGAAAGAAAATTTTTTTTGAAAAAAGAAAATCCACAATCAAATATTTGGCTAGCTTATACAACTTATTATAATCAGATTGAAAAATTTCGAAGTTTGGGAAGGAAAGATTTGAGAATAGATTTAAATCAAAAAAATGTTCAAACAAATTGGTGTTCAAGCGCTTATGCGTTGTTTCCTTTTTTAAGAGAAGAAAAACCTTCAAAGAGTCAAGAAAAAGAAGAAGATGTTAAGTTTAAATATTGGGATGAAAAGGGAAAAGGGGATATGGAAAAATGGAAATAATTTTGGCAATGTGAAATAATTATCGAAAGACTCGCATAGTTAGATTTGTATATTATTTTACAAAAAAAGTTAAAAATCAGTATTTGGATTGAGTAGTATTGGATCTTTGTATGGCTTTGATGTTATTAGCGAAATATGATAGAGCTTATCTTAGGGATAAGAAACTCTATTTTTTAATTTTTTTAAAAATGTCTGATCTACAAAACTTATTAAATTGTTTAAAAACGCAGGTTGGAAAGCCTTATGTTCTTGGGGATGAGGGGCCGGATAGTTTTGATTGTTCGGGGTTGACGCAGAGTGCGTTTAAAGAGACGTGTAATATTAATCTGCCAAGGGTTTCCACTGATCAATTTTTTGTTGGTGTAGCAGTTGATAAAAATGATTTGCAGGCAGGGGATTTAATTTTTTTTGATACCGGTGTTTCGGAAAATAGACCTAATCATGTGGGTGTTGTGATTGGTAATAATAAGATGATAAACGCGAATAGTTATTATTCCGATGTGCATGAAGAAACTTATTATAGTTCTTATTGGAATAATTGTTATTTTGGAGCTAAAAGGGTTTTAAATTTGGAAGCGGTTTTTAAAGATGTGCCGGTGGAAAGCGAATTTTATGAGTATATTATGAAATTGTATGAAAAAGGCGTTGTGGAAGGGTATTCTGATGGTACTTTTAAGCCGGAAAATTCAATTAACAGAGCTGAGGTTTTGAAAATTATTTTGGAGGCTTTTGAGGTTCCAATTGAAGAAATTGGGGAATTACCTTTTTCTGATGTAAAAAAAGAGGATTGGTTTTTTAAATATGTTTTGACGGCTTATAATAAAGGAATTGTTCAAGGTTATCCGGATAATACTTTTAAACCATGGAGTGTGGTGAATCGGGTGGAATGTTTAAAAATGGCTTTGAATACGGGAGGAGTGAATGTTGCGGGGAATGAAGTAAGTGGATATAAAGATCTGACGAAAGACAAATGGTATTATAATTATGCGGCTTATGCTTTGAACAATGCTTTGATTAAGCCGGTTTCAGAGGATGTGTTTGGAGCGGGGAAGGAGATGAGGAGGGGAGAGATGTGCAAGGTGGTTGGGAAGATTATGGGATGATAATATAGTTTTGTGATTTTTTCTAAGGTGAAGCTGGTGAGAGGAAATAAAATATTGTATAATATTATGATATATTTATTTTTATTTATGCGAAAAAAAGGGAAATATATATTGGCGGAGCAGCGATTGGTGTTTGGATTCGGGGAAAGCTGCGGAGATGTTTTTAAGGGAAGCGAATTGAATAAAGAACAGAAAAGACAAGAAATCATTACGTCAGCGGAAGAGCAATTGAAAAAGGCAAAAATGAATTTTAAATTGGGACAGTTGGAGAAAACGCAGGATAAAAAGATGGAGTCGCAAAAAGAGGACTTTGAAAGATTTGAGCGGTTGGGAAGAGAATTGGAGGAATCGGCTAAGGAGATATTGGAAATCGCGGAAGACGCGGAAGATCCGGAGAAAGCAATTTTGCAAGCAGTAGAAGAATATGCGCAGCAAGAGAAGATCCCGATTTTGGCGGCTAAAGTGAAAGTTTTGCAATATTTATCTCCGGAATGGAAAGAAAAAGTTTCCGCTGAGGTGAGGGAATATTTGATAAATAATGATATCTTGGCAATAAAAAAACTGCCGGAAGGAGATCAGAGGAGAGAGGAGTATAAAGCAAATATTATTGCATTGAAAGAAGAGGGATTTATCGATTATTATACGATTGTTATTCATTATGCCGGTAATAAAGAAAAACAAAATCAAAAATTAATCGAGCATGAAAAGTTTGTGAAAAAGACTTTTGCGGAATTAAAAGAGGAAAAAAAAAAGCCGTTTAAAGATAAGGAAAAAGTGGTTTTGGATAATGAAAATATCTTTCCGGAAGCAAAAAAATATTTACGGAAGTTAAACCCGAAAAAAATTTACGAACGAGCGATTGAGATTGCTTTTCAGAATATTGTGGTGGGCAGGAAAATTGACGAATTTTATTATAATTATACTTTGCCGAAAGAAGATCGGTTTGATTGTGATGAAGAAACTTTAATGCTCCAGAAATTGGAGACAGAAGGTGGACTGCAAATCGGAGATTATATAAATAGATTAGGACATGTATCTTTAAAACTGGATTCCCTTCCGTTGGTCTTGGATACTTATGATATGAAAATTCGATCCATTACGGAGTTTGCGAAAAAAGAAGGATATCCTAAAGAATATCATGGCAGTTATTATTGGAGGGATAGAGACAATCATTATCTGGCGGAATATGAAGAAGGAGATGATTATCCGAAGAAAATAATCGACTATCGTCAGGTTAAAGAGCATCCTTATCTGGTTATGAAGAATGAAAATATTTCAGGATTATTGATAGAACTGGCTGATAATAGAAAAGATAAAGATTTATTTAAACTTATCTTGGAAATTAATCCCAATGATGCGGATGTGCATAGTAATTACGCGAGTTTATTGACTGAAGAAGGAGATAAAGCCGGGGCGAAGTTGCATTATGAAGCGGCTTTACGGATTAATCCCAACAATGCAGAGGCTCATTATAATTACGCGAATTTATTGGATGAAGAAGGAGATAAAGCCGGGGTGAAGTTGCATTATGAAGCGGCTTTACGGATTAATCCCAATTATGCGAAGGCGCATAATAATTACGCGAATTTATTGAATGAAGAGGGAGATAAAGCCGGGGCGAAGTTGCATTATGAAGCGGCTTTACGGATTAATCCCAATTATGCGAAGGCGCATTATAATTATGCGATTTTATTGGATGGAGAAGGGAATTATAAAGACGTGAGATTACATTTGGAGGCATATAAAAATATTTTGGGAAAAGAAGATGAATATTATAAAAATTTCGATCAAGGTTTAAAAAATAAAGGTTTTTAGTTTATAAAAAACATGAAAAATATGGAAGATTTATTACTGATAAAAAGAAAAATTAGCAAACGCCAAGATAGATTGAAAACATTGAAAATTTTCAAGAATATTTTGCTGCAAAAAGTTGGGAAGAAAAGAAGATGCAGCGATAATGATCAAGATTTAAGTTGATTAATTCAACAATTTTGAATTTTCAATTTGTTATAAATTGAATTTTATGTCATAATATTAAGATTTAATCTTAATTTATTTTTATGGCAAAAAAACATAATAAAGTTTTGGTTGGTATTATTACCACTATCATTGTTGTCGGATTATTCAGCTCGGTTTTATACGTGGGCGATAATTCAAATAGAAATCCCGGATCTGCGTCTTTGAAGCCGCAGGGTATAGGTGAAACTCGTGATGTTGTTGCGGATGCGCTAGATCGTATTTTTCAAGCTTTGCAAAGATTGGAAAAAGTTGAAGCTATTGCAAAAGATATTGATTTGCTACCTTATATAGCCATCTCAGAATCTCGTCTTCTTGAAGTGAAATCGAAAGGAGAAATTTTAAATAAAATTCAGCAGGACAATTTGGCTTTTAGAATGGAAAGTTTGAATAAAGAAATTAATAGATTTAATTTTGAAGATATGAAAAGCCGTTTAAACAATTTTAATGTTTTAAGGAAAAAAGTTTATAATGAACTTTTGGTTTGGAATACACAGAGAGATGAGAGATTGCCTATAGTTGAGGCAAAAAGAGTGTTGGATATAGTTGCCAATGTTGAAATCGTAAATTCCATTGATTCTGTTAACGCGGCATTTAATGCTTTACAAACAGGTAATTATCAAGGTGAAGCTATTTTTAATGATAAAATAGCTGCCGGTATTGAATTCATTTTGAAAAAAGCAGGTGCTTTAGGTGTAAATACTCCTAAAGATATTAGAAATTTAGTTGATGTTTTTAATAATTTGATTGTTTTGAAAGATTCACAAGGTGGAATTAAAAGAGATGTTTTGGATGTGTTTAAGGCTGAGGAATATAATGTAATGCTAAATGATTTAATTATTGTAAAAGAAGCGTTTGAGGAAATTAATGGAGTTATGCCTAATACTCCTATGTGATTAGTTTAAATTTTAGAAATCAGCCCTGCGATGCGGGGCTTTTTTTATTCAAAATTTATTAATACTAAACCGCATACAAGAAAGATTATCCCAATAAACTGAAGTAGAGAGATGGTTTCTTTGAAAAAATAATAACCTATAAATGTTACGAGAATCGCGGAAAATGAGATCCAAATTATATTCGCAATCGCTACACCGTGATAGAGCAATGATTTGCAGAAAAATAATCCTGTTAAGCCGAAACCTAAAACAGCTCCCAGCATGTATGGGAAATATTGCGTTAAACTATAATATTTCGCGCTTATTATAGCTGCGATATCAAATATTAGAATTAGGATAAGATAGAAATAAAAAGGATTCATTATTTTACGGTTACGCTTTTGGCCAGATTCCTGGGCATGTCAGGGTTGTTTTTACGCAATACCGCAAGTTTGTAAGCGAGTATTTGGATTGGAATTATGTTTACGATAGGGGACGCATCGCCGGCATCAGGTGTTTTTAGCCAATAATCAAATATTTCGTTATTGTCGGGAGAGACTCCGATTATATATCCACCGCGAGCTTTTATTTCCATTGCGTTTGAGAGAATTTCATTTTTTGTTTCATCGTTGGCTATAATGGCAATGCAAGGTGTTCCTTCTGAAATTAAAGCTATGGGGCCGTGTTTTAATTCTCCTCCGGCAAAACCTTCGGCATGAATGTAAGAGACTTCCTGAAGTTTGATCGCAGCTTCCAATGCCATTGGATAATTTAAGGATTTTCCAATTACATACATGCTTTCCACGTCTTTTATTTTGTTTGCCAATGTTTCAATATGCTCTTCGTAGCGCGGGTTGATCATGTCATTGATTTGGGCGGCGGTATTTATTAAAAGTTGTTTTCCTTCTTGTAATTTGTCAGCGCAGGCATAAGCTAAAAGTGTGAGGATCGCGAGTTGAGAAGTGGTTGCTTTTGTTGATGCTACGGCTTTTTCAGGTCCGGCTTTTACAGGTAGAACGATGTCGGACATTCGCGCCATTGTGGAGGTTTCAACGTTTACTATTGAAACAAGTTTCACTCCTTTTTCTTTAGCTATTTCCATAGCTTCCAAAGTATCCGCTGTTTCGCCACTTTGAGAAACAGCGATCATTAACGTGCGATCAGTTAAAAAATGATGATAACTTGGAAATTCCGAGCCGAATGTGAAATTTACATGTTTTTTGGCAACTTGAGAGAAAATATAAGATGCAGCGTGGCATACTTTTCCCGCTGTTCCGCAGCCAACCAAAAAAGTTCCATAAGCGGATTTTATTGCTTGAGCGACTTCTTTTATTTTTTCTTCATCCTGATTTATCGCTCTGCTTAATGTATCTTTTTGTTCAAAAATTTCTTTAATCATGAAGTGCGGATGATCGCCTTTTTCAGCCATTTCTTCATGCCAATCTATTTCTATTACACGTTTTTCGATAGATTTAAAATTTTGAATATCGTAAAATTTTAATTCATCATTTACAATTACCATTTGATTGTCATCCAAGTACATTACTTTGTTTGTATACTTTAAAAATGCCGGAATATCCGAGGCGATAAAATATTCTTTTTTTTCATCGTTCAGTCCGACAATCAGAGGAGAGCCTTTTCTGGCCGCGATAATTTTGTCTTCTTTGTCGTATATGGCGATTATTGCAAATCTTCCGTTTATTTTTTCCAAGGTTTTATGAAATGCCTTTTCAAATCCAAGACTCATGTTTTCTTCAATCAAGTGAACGATAATTTCAGTATCTGTTTCTGACGCGAATTTATGACCTTTTTTTTGTAAATCTTTTTTTATCTCCAAATAATTTTCGATTATTCCATTATGAATTACAGCAATGCTTTTATCTTCGCTTGAATGCGGGTGAGCATTGGCTCTTGTTACTCCTCCGTGCGTCGCCCATCTTGTATGTCCTATAGCTAAATGATTTTCCGTATCTTTTAAACTATCCAAATCTATTTCGCTGATTTTTCCTATTTCTTTATGAATTTCAATTTCATTATTTCTATTTTTAAATGCAATTCCCCATGAATCGTAACCGCGGTATTCAAGTTTCTTTAAACCGTTGATAACAATGTGAGCTGCGTTTTTTTGAGGCCCTTTATAGGCAAATATTCCGCACATGAGGAAAAGGTTAAATGTTCTCTTTATACGAGGCTGACTATAGCATAAGCGATAGGGTGGTGGAAATACGAAATAATTATTTTTTTAAATAAAAAAATTTATGATGAGTTGTCAAAGCATAAAGATGATATTTTGAGCGAAAGATTAATAGCTGTATTTGATTTTAGAAAAAGTCAGGCTGATATTAATTTATAGAAAAAAGTGGATGATATGCTAAAAATTTTTAAAGATTATATTTAATTAATTGAATGTAAATTTTTTAGCTTTCGTCAAATTCAAATTACCGTTTTTAGTGATTAGTATCATATCCTCAATTCTAACCCCGAATTCGTTTTCGATATAAATTCCCGGTTCGACTGTTACTACCATATTTTCCTGTAATTTGATGTTTTTTTTCTTTTTGAAATTTGGGGATAGATTCGGGAGTTCGTGGATGTCGATGCCAACTCCGTGGCCGGTTGAGTGCGTGAAATTATCTTTGAATCCGGCTTTTTCAATAATTTTTCGAGCAATTGAATCGGCTTTTTGGCCGGTTATTCCGGGTTTTATATTTTTGATGGCTTCATTTTGGGCTTTCAACACTGTTTCATAAACTTTTTTTTGTTTTTCTGAAGGAGTTTTTGTGAATAGAGTTCTAGTCATATCTGAGCAATAACCCTGATATTTGAAACCAAAATCAAGGAGAACGATATCATTATTTTTTAGTTTTGTATTATCGCATAAATGGTGAGGGATGCTTGTGTTCTTGCCGAAAGCGACGATTGGTGGAAAGGAAATGTTTTCCGCTCCAAGCTTTCTTCCCATAAATTCGATTTTAAAGGCAATTTCCATTTCCGAGATACCGGGTTTTAATTCTTTTTTTATTTCAGTTAGTACTTTTTTCGCTATATTTTGCGCTTTTTTAATTTTTTCGATTTCATCAGGTTTTTTAATCAAACGCATTTTTTCAATAAAATCCGGATTCGGTTTTAATTTTATATTTGTAAGTTTAAAGTCTTTTTGTGTTTTTTTTATAAATTTAGATAATTTTTTATATTCGTTAAATGTAAGATGATTGGATTCAAAATTAATTTCAGAAATTTTTTCTTTTTTAAATATTTTTGCTAATTTGTTTTCTAATTTATCTTTTAAATCATGAATTTGAATAGAAAAGTTGTTTTTCTTTTTTGGAATTAAAACTTTAGCTTCACTTAAATATCTTTGATCTGTAAATAGGTGAATTTTGCGGTCAGCTAAAATGATAAAGGCGTTTGAGCCTTGGAATCCGGTTAGGTAGAAGATGTTTCCCGGGGATGTGATGTAGTGGGAGAGTGGCATGGGGGAGAGTGGTAATACGTAATCCGTAATACGTAATCTCTTTTAAATTCATTTTACGAATTACGGATTACGTATTACGGATTACGACTCTATCTATACATTCTTCAAAAAATACCTTATCACTTCTTCTGGATCTTTGATATCCTCTTTTATATTTTGGAGGACCTTTTTTACTTCGAATTGGGAATATCCTAAATTTACGAGGGCTTGGATTACGTCTTCGTTTAAGTTTTGGTTGGAATTTAATCCTGCTTCCGGGAAAGTGATTAGATCGATTTTATTTTTTAATTCCAGAATCATTCTCTCTGCGATTTTTTTGCCTAAGCCCGGAATTTTACTTAATGATTTGCTGTCTTCTGAAATAATCGCGTTTTTGACGATGTTGATCGGAACTGACAAGATTTCCAAAGCTACTTTCGGACCAATTCCGGATACTGTGGTTAATGTTTTAAAAAATTCAAGTTCTTCGATTGATTGAAATCCGAACAGACTGATTTGATCTTCGCGTACGTGAGTGTGAATGAAAAGTTCTATTTCATCCGAGATTTGATATTGGGCTAAGGTTTGGGTCGGTACGGAGACGAGATATCCGATATTATTCACATTGATAGTAATTTTTTTTTGGTCTTTATAGATAAGATTGCCTTTTAAATATGAGATCATGGAAAAATTTATATTTTTTGTATTTTAAATTTATATTTTATTTTTTTATAGAGCAAATTATTTTTCCATTCCGATCCAATTATTTAAGAATTCTTTTTTAAAATGAGGAAATTGATTTTCTTTAATTGATTTCCGTATTTTTTTTATGAGTTCAAAAAGGAAATATATATTGTGTATTGTTAAAAGCCTGAGTCCTGTTATTTCGTTTTCTATAATTAAATGTCTTAAATAGCTACGGGTAAAGTTTTGGCATGTTTCGCATGTGCAATCTTTTCTTAATGGATTCTCATTATCTCGATTTTTTAGATTTTTTAAATGTTCTACTTGATTATCTCCGTAAAATGAGCCGTGGCGGGCAAGTCTTGTGGGTAAAACACAGTCAAACATGTCCATTCCGCGGGAAATACATTCAAAAAGATCTTCAGGAGTGCCAACGCCCATTAGATAATGAGGTTTGTTTTCGGGTAATAGTGGAGCGATGGTTTCCAAAATTTCATACATTGTTTTTTTGCCTTCTCCTACGCTTAAACCGCCGATCGCGATTCCCGGGAGGTCAAGCTCGGTCATGAATTTTGTTGATTCTACGCGTAAATCTTTATAAATTACTCCTTGGATAATCGGAAAAAGTGCTTGGGATTCATTTTTATGGAATTTTTTGCATCGTAAAACCCAATCGTGTGTTCTTTCCATAGCTTTTTTGGCATAAGATTGATCTGAATCCGCAGGAGCGCATTCGTCAAATGCCATGATAATATCAGCGCCGAGTTTATTTTGAATTTCCATGGCTTTTTCCGGCGTAAAAAAATGCTTGTTTCCGTCAAGATGAGATTGAAATTCTACACCGTCATCTGTAATTTTCAGTTTATCTTTTAAAGAAAAAACTTGAAAACCTCCGGAGTCTGTTAAAATCGGTTTGTTAAAATTCATCCATTTGTGCAAGCCCCCCATCTTTTTAATTAAATCTTCTCCGGGACGCATGGCCAGATGATACGTGTTGGCAAGAATTATTTCCGCGTTTAAATCGTTTAAATCCTTTGAATCCAAAGTTTTTACTGTTGCTTTTGTACCCACGGGCATAAATGTCGGTGTTTTTATTACTCCGTGTGGTGTAGTAAAAGAACCTGTTCTGGCAAGCGTTTTAGAGCATTTTGAAGAAATTTCAAACTTAAACATTATGAGAGTGTTGAAAAAGTACCATCTATGGCTTTTTTTGGAAAAAAATAATGATTACGTAGATTACTACGCTCACATTATTTTTTTCCAAAGAAAAGCCACATCTGGCACTTTTTGAACACTTTCTTGTTTTTCAAGTTCGGAGTTTTTATAGGCATTTTCATACATCAAGTTAATTAATTTAACATTCTCTTTATTATTTCTTGTTTTTAGCGGCTGTTTTTGTTGTTTCAGATTTCTTTTTTGTTTTCTTCTCCGCTTTTTCTACCGGTTGTTTTTCCTCTTTCGGGGCGTTTTTTGCTTCAGCAATGTCTTTTGCTTGTTGTCTTTTTTTCTCAAATTTTTCAATTTGACCTCTTGAGTCAACAAATTTTTGTTTTCCTGTATAAAACGGATGACAGGCGGAACATAATTCTGTTTTTAGATCTATTTTTGAAGTTGAACCAACATCTTCCATAACGTTGCCGCATGAGCAAATTACTTTTACACGATAGTACTGCGGGTGAATATCTTTTTTCATATTAATTTTAATTATTAATTCTAAATTTTTAATTACTGAAGTTATTTAACATTATTTTTTTGATAAAGCAAATAAATCTTGTTGTTTTTCATTTACTTCGGGTGGAGTTTCCTCTCCTTCATCCTCTTTATTAATTATAGAAATTGAGGCAATTTTGTCATTATTTTTCATTCGCATCAGATAAACTCCTTGAGTTGAGCGTCCACGATCAGGAATGTCTTTTAAATTCAATCGAATTGTTTGGCCTTGTCTGGAAATAATAATAATATCGCCTTCCTGATCTTTGTGTATAATTTCCGCTTTCATAATCGGACCGGTTTTTGCCGTTACATTGGCGGTTTTTATGCCGGACCCTCCTCTTCTCTGATTTCTGTAATTAACAAGTTCCGTGCTTTTGCCTAAGCCGTTTTCCGTAACCACAACCAATTTTGATTCTTCCGGATTTTCGCTTACTTCCATTTCCACAACTTGATCATCATTTTTCAATTTAATTCCTCTGACTCCCATGGAAATTCTGCCCATTGAACGAATGTTGTTTTCCGGGAAGCGTATACATTTTCCATTTTTTGTAACCAAAATCACTTCATCTTTATCTCCGGATTCTTTTACCCAATTCAAATAGTCTCCGTCTTTGAGTTTAATTGCCAAAAGTCCATTTTGGCGAATATTCTTGAATGCTTCAATTTCGGTTTTTTTCACTGTGCCTCCAATAGTTGCCATTACCAAATATTTTTTATATGAATCTTCTTGTATTTTGAACATGGCGGTTACTTTTTCATCTTTTTGCAATTTCAGCAAGTTAACAATCGGTTGGCCTTTTGCCATTTTTTTGGCTTCCACAATTTCAAAAACAGGAAGAGTGAATACTCGGCCCAAGTTTGTGAAATATAAAATATCATCATGATTTTTGGCGAATAAAATTGATTTGATTTCATCCTCATCTTTTGTCGTTACTCCTATTACTCCTTTTCCTCCGCGATTTTGGGAACGGAAAATAGCTTGCGGAATTCTTTTTATATAATTTTGTTCACTTAGCATAATAATCATGGGTTCATTCGGAATGGTATCTTTTTGAGAAAATTTGCCCAATTGATTCGGATTGATCTCTGTTCGTCTATCATTCGCGTATTTAGTTTTTATTTCGTTTAATTCGTCTCGAATAATTTGTTTGATTTTTTCAGGATCCGCGAGAATACTTTCCAATTCCTCGATTAAAGCCATTTTTTCTTTATATTCATCTTCAATTTTTTTACGTTCCAATCCGGCTAGAGTTTGTAGTCTCATGGCCAAAATTTCAGTTGCTTGAATTTCAGACAAATTAAATTTTTCCATTAATGCTTTCGCAGCGATTTCTTTTGTGTCTGATTTTCTGATTGTGTCAATAACTTCATCAATGTTATCCAATGCGATTTTTAAACCTTCCAATATATGAGCGCGGGCTTTGGCGACTTTTAATTCGTATTTTGTTCTATTGGTTATTACAATCACTCGATGATTAATGAAGTGATATAGAACTTGTTTTAAATTTAAAAGTTGCGGTTGAATGCCATCCACAAGCGCGATCATGTTCATGTTGAAGCTTGTTTGAAGAGGTGTGAGTTTATAAATTTGATTAAGAATTTTTTTAGGGAAGGCTTCTTTTTTTAATTCTATTGAAATACGTATTCCCTCTTTATTTGATTCATCGCGTATATCGCTTATTCCAATGATTTTTTTGTCGCGAACCAAGTCAGCGATTTTCGTAACTAGAGCGGATTTGTTAACCTGATAAGGAATTTCGCTGATAATAATATTCAGTTTCCCTTTTTTTCCATCAATAATTTTGGCTCGGCCACGTACGACTATACCTCCACGGCCATTTACGTACATTGCTTTTATGGCTTCTTTGTCGTAAATAACACCACCCGTTGGAAAGTCGGGTCCTTTTATGTATTGCATTAATTCGTCAATGGCAATTTCCGGATTATTTATCATTGCTTGCAAAGCATCAATTATTTCACCTAAATTATGAGGAGGAATGTTTGTGGCCATACCAACGGCAATTCCCATTGTGCCATTTAATAATAGTTGGGGAACTTTTGTTGGCAAGACTGTAGGTTCTTTGCGTGATCCATCATAGTTGTCAGCCCAGGTAATGGTTTCTTTCTCAATATCCGATAGCATTTCTTCGGAAATTTTCGTCATTTTGGCTTCCGTGTAACGCATGGCCGCGGGGCTGTCTCCGTCGAGAGAACCGAAATTGCCTTGTCCCTCCACTAAAATATGACGCATGGCAAAATCTTGAGCCATACGTACCATGGAATCATAAACCGCGCTATCACCATGTGGATGATATTTACCCAATACATCTCCGACAACCAGCGCGGATTTTCTATATTTCGCGTTGGCTCGCAGGCCTAATTCATGCATTGAAAATAGAATTCTGCGATGAACCGGTTTCATCCCGTCTCTAACATCGGGAAGCGCTCTTTGGACGATAACGCTCATTGCGTAATCCAAATACGATTCTTGCATTTCCGTGGTAATTTCACGGTCTTTTTCTCCAAATAAAGAATCGGAAGAATCGATTATTTCAGTATCTTTGTCATCGTTAGTATCTTGATTTTCGTTTTGTTCTTCCGGATTTTCGTTTGTATTATCGTCAGGCATATTTAAAATTTATTATTTAATTTTAAAGCAGAAATAATTTAACATAATATTTTGATAATATCAATTAATCTTGCAAAATTAATTGGAGTCGGGTTTAATAAATTCTCAACTTTTAAAATCAAAATAATGAATCACTTAGAATTAAAGGATAAAGAAGGAAAAATTAAATCGGCTTTATTGATAAGACAATTCCCGACTGCTTCAAGGGTATTAGTAGATGGATTAACGAAGGAAGGTTTTGAAGTAGATTTAACCGGGATTTTATCTGAAGCGAGGGAATTATTAAAAGCAAAAATGTATAATTTAGTTGTGACAGGGCTTGTTTTTGATCATGATGGTGATAGAAAGTTAGAAGGGCAACAGATTTTTGCGGGGATTGAGATTGCCAGGTTGGCAAGTGAGGAAGGTGTTCCTCAAGTTTATATTGCTACTTCTACTCCTCCAAATTTTTATGAAATTCAAGGGATAAAAATTGATAAAGAAATTCCAGAGAGAGTTGAAATAGTTGATTTGGAGAAATTTCCGTCCAAAGATTTTGTTAAAAAGATCATAAATGATATGGTAGTTGAAAATTAAAAAGAGTTTAATTTTGAAATTATTTTTTTTATGTTTTTATTGATATTATCATTATTTTCTATTATAAAATCCGCTGAAGAGAGATAAAAATTTTCTCTTTCTTCCCAAATTTCATTTAATTCCTCGAGAAAGTTTTTACCTTTTTTTAGAGATGGACGCTTGTTTGATTTTTCTAATCTTTTTTTTAAAATTTCAATATCGCATTGAATAAAAAAGATTATGCCATTTTTTTTGAGATTTTGAATATTTTTTTTATTCAAAATTATACCTCCTCCTGTTGCTATAACTAAATTATCCATTTTGCTGATATTTGCGCAAATTTTTTGTTCAATTTTGCGAAAATACGGCCAGTCGCGGGTCTTTATTATTTCTGAAATTGGCATTTTTTCGTGTTTTTCTATTTCATGATCGAGGTCTATAAAGTGCTTTCCTAATTTTTCTGCGAGGCGTTGGCCGAGTGTGGTTTTGCCGCTTCCGCGCATGCCGGTCAAGATAATATTCATGATTTAATGAATTTTTAATAATTTTTTGAGATCTTTCCAAAAATCCGGATAGGTTTTTTTTACGCAATCGGGATTTATTATTGTGATTCCTGCTATAGCTGTCCCAAGAACCGCAAAACACATGGCCATTCTGTGATCATCATATGTTTTTATTTCCGCGCCGTGAAGTTTTTCAGGATTTCCGTTTATTATTAATCCGTCTTTTGTTTCTTGGCAATCGCATCCTGTTTTTTGCAATTCGTAGCTTAAAGCTCGCAATCTGTCTGTTTCTTTCAGGCGTAAGTTTTGAAGGCCTGTAAGTTGTGATTTTCCTTTTGTTAAAGCGCAGAGAATCGCTACTGTCATGGCTCCGTCAGGCATATTGTTCAGGTTTATTTTTCCTAAAGGTTTGAGCTTACTTTTTCCGCTTATTTCGACTCCTTTATTTTTATATTTTTTTATACTAACTCCCATTTTTTTTAATATTTCTAAAAATTCCATATCTCCTTGTTTTGATGAGGGATTTAGATTTGTAATGTGAATCTTACTCTTTGTGGCGGCAGCGATTGCAGCAAAATAAGTCGCGGAAGAGGCGTCTGCTTCGACTTTATAGTTTTTTGTTTTATATTTTTGTCCTGCTTTAATGATAAATTGTTTATAATTCTTATTTTGGATTTTTACGCCAAAAGTTTTGATTATGTCTAAACTAAGATCAATATAAGATTTGGAAACTAAATCGCCTTTAACTTCGATAATAATATCTTTTTTTGCCAAAGGAGCCGCGAATAAAAGCGCGGAGAAGTATTGGCTGCTTTTATCTCCGGGTATTACACATTTACCGCCAACGGCTTGTTTTTCGATAATTATGGGAGGGCATTGATTATTTTTTTCGCTATAAACTTTAGCACCCAGTTGATTGAGACCATCTATTAAATCCTGAATTGGTCTTTCTTGCATGCGTTTATCGCCGGTAACGCGGATTTTTTTATTTGCGCAAAAGCTTAATGTGGCGGTTAGAAATCTTGTTGCTGTGCCGGCATTGCCCAGAAATAATGTTTTAGATTTTAAAATATTGAATTTGCCTTTGTTCCCTGTGATTAAATATTTGTTTTTTCCTTTTTTGCGAATTTTTATTCCGCATTTTTTTAAACCTTCCAACATATATTTTGTGTCGTCGCTTAATAACGCATTGGATATTTCAGAATTACCATCTGCGAGGGCCGCTAATAATAAAGCTCTATTGGTTATTGATTTAGATCCGGGAATTTCTATTTTTTTATTTATAGAATTTGTAAGTGGTGTTATTGAATATTTTTTCATTATTCAAGTATAAAATCTCCGATTTTTTTGATTTTAACAAAATTGATTTGGCCTCTATTTTTATTTTTTTTATCGCTTTTCATAAGCGTGAGTAAATCACTTTTTTTAATATTATCCGGTAATGATGTGGGAAGGCCGGTATTATCAAGTAATTGTTTAATTCTTTGAGCATCTTTATTTTTTAAAATTTTATCACGAACCAATTTTTCATTGATCAAACACATACCAATGGAAATCGCGTGGCCGTGAGGAATTTTGTGTTTTGAGGCAGCTTCTATCGCGTGGCCGAAGGTGTGTCCGTAGTTTAAAACTCGGCGTAATCCTGTTTCTTTGTTATCAATTTGTACAACTCGTGATTTTAATCTTATGCTTATTTCTATAATTTTATTTAGAACTTTTTGATTGTAATTATATTCGCTATCTTTTTCAGGTTTATAAATTAGGGGGATATTTTTTTCCAAATATTTAAAGAATCTTTTATCCAATGATGCTCCGTATTTAATGCATTCCGCCAAACCGTTTTGGATTTCCGCTTTTGGCATGGTGTCTAAAAATAAGCTATCGATGAAAACTGCTTTTGGCTGTTTAAACGCGCCAAGTATATTTTTTAATTCTTCCAAGTTGATTCCTGTTTTGCCGCCTACTGAAGAGTCAACCATGGCCAGTAAGCTGGTTGGTATTTGAATGTATGCTAAACCTCTCATGAAAATTGCCGCTACGAATCCCGCCAAATCACCGATTACTCCTCCGCCGAGAGCGATAATACAATCGTTTCTGTTGAATCCCAATTTTATGAGTTTCTCACATATTTTTTTGATATTTTCCAATGATTTTGCGTCTTCTCCGGGCGCGACACTGATTATTTCCGCTGAAATGTTGTTTTGTTTCAGTAGTTTTTGCAAATTATTTCCGTGAATTTTTTGGATTTTATTGTCAGTGATAACACAATAACGTTTGCCAAATTTGTGTTTATGAAGATATTTCGGAATTGAATTTACTATATTCGGTTCGCAATAAATTATATATGACTCATTTGTTCGTTTTTTAAATTTGAGTTTGATTTTGCTCATGTAAATTCAAAGTTAATTGATTGTGTTAATTTAAAATATATCAGGATAAAAAAATGAGGCAAGAAAAATATGAGGATTTAGAGTGTCCGACCTACAGCTTGAGCGATCAGTTTTAATTCTTTCATCATTTTGGCAAAATCTTCAGGTAAAAGCGATTGGTCCCCGTCTGAAAGGGCTTCTTCGGGATTTGGGTGAACTTCTACGATTATTCCGTCAGCTCCGGCTGCGATTCCGGCTTTAGCCAAGGGAGAAACATACATTCTTTTTCCGGCTGCGTGGCTGGGATCGGCAATGACGGGGAGGTGACTTAAATGTTTTACTACAGGGATTGAATTAACGGCAAAAGTGTTTCGTACTTCATCTTCAAAAGTTCTGATTCCTCTTTCGCAAAGTATAACATTGGGATTTCCTGTTGATAGAATGTATTCGGCAGCCAGTAACCATTCTCGAATTGTCGCGGACATACCTCTTTTTAAAAGTACAGGCAGTTTTGATTTTCCCACTTCTCGAAGCAAATTGAAGTTTTGCATATTTCTGGCTCCGATTTGTACGATGTCCGCATATTTAACAACATTATCCAAAGAGGCAAAGTCCATTGCTTCCGTTACTACGATCATTTTATTTTCATCAGCGGCATCTTTTAACATTTTTAATCCTTCCACTCCCAAACCTTCGAATGAATAAGGATCTGTTCTGGGTTTATACGCTCCTCCACGCAATATTTTGGCTCCGGCTTTTTTTACTGCTTTGGCGGTTTCATTAATTTGTTTTTCAGATTCCACTGAGCAAGGGCCGGCCATTACGATAAGTTCCTTTCCTCCTATTTTAATTCCTTTGATATTTATTATCGTGTCATCGTGTTTTGTCTCGCGGGCCGCTAATTTGTAGGGTTTTAAGACCGCCATGACATCGGAAACTCCGGGCATAGCTCGCACTTTTTGGATGTTAAAAGAGCGTTCGTCTCCTATCACGGCTATAACTGTGCGTTCAGTTCCGTGTAAGGGAATGGGTTGTAGTCCTGATTGAGTTATTTTTTCCATGACATGCTCGGCTTGAGCGCGGGGTGCATGTCTTTTCATTACTATAATCATGTTATTTGGGTTAATGTTATTTAAAGTTTTATTTTTCAAGCTACTGTTGTTTAATTTCATATTTTAAGATTAAGAAGTCAAGTAATCGTAAAAACTCCTCTACTGTTTCGCAGAGGAGATAATCTTAAAATTTTAAAGAAACCTCTGCTTTTTAATAGAAGTAAAAATAAAATTCGAATCCCCAAGAATTATTTGGTGTTTTTAACTGAGAACCGGTTTTTGAAATATTTAATTTCATTTGGGGAGTTTTACTTGACGGTTTAAGTATTTCATATCTAATAAAAAAGTACAAGAAAATTTTCGCATAACAATTTTTAGGCCTATTGGTCTTTTTTTAATATTTTCTCTTATTCTTTCGTTTACTTGTTTTTATTATTAAGTTCCGCCATTTACCGTTTTTTAGGAACTACGCCTTTTTCTTCTACCTATTATCGTTGCCTGGTTTTAAAACTATAGTTTCGCGAATTATAATATTATAAATTTATTAAATAATTTTAAAAAATTTATTAAATCTGTTATTTTAAATTTGCAAATAATTAATTTTATGTTTATAGACACTCACGCACATTTGGATTTTCCTCAATTGGCTTCAAATTTGGAGCAGGTTTTAGCTGATGCAAAAGACGCGCGTGTAGAGAAGATTGTGAATGTGGGTTGTAATATTGGAAGCAGTAAAAAAACTTTGGAACTTGCTTCCAAATATTCTTTTATTTACGCGGCGGTGGGGATTCACCCTTGTGATATTTTGAAAGATGAGCAGCAAACGAAGCAGATTTTACAGATGGAAGGGTTGCTTGAAAATAGGGAAAAAATTGTGGCGGTTGGTGAAATCGGGCTTGATTATCATTGGATGGAGGTGGAACCGCAAATTCAAAAAGATATGTTTAAAGCACAAGTTGAAATGGCTTTGAGTTATGATTTACCGATTATTGTGCATTGTAGAAATTCTTTAAAAAATCAATTTTCAGATGCTTATGAAGATGCTTTTTTGATTATTGAAAATGTTTTAAATGAAGCAAAGAAAAACAATGTAAATTTTAAAAAATTTAATGTTGTTTTTCATTGCTTCGCTTCAACTCTGAATTTCGCTTTCAAGGTGTGGGATAAAGGTTATTTTACTTCTTTTACAGGGATTGTCACTTATCCTAATGCCGGGGATTTAAGGGAAGTGGTTAGAAATGCGCCTTTGGATAAGATTATGATTGAAACTGATTGTCCTTTTTTAGCGCCTCAAAAATTTCGAGGAAAAACCAATATGCCGGCTTATGTTGTTGAAAATGCCTTTGAAATCAGTAAAATCAGGAATTTAAATGTTTTAGATTTGGAAAAGTTTTTAGAAAGAAATTCAATCAGATTTTTTAATCTCACTTCATGAGTATAGATTTGCCAGTTTTATGTTGTGCAAGGTCGCCATGAATGAATTTCTGAATTCATTGGTTTTTTCTTGGATTTCTTTTGAATAGGCCAGTTGTTCATCTGTTTCTCTGGGTTTTAAAGATTTACAAAATTTTCGAAGATTTTTTTCCAAATCAGGGTATTCCAATATTTGCTCATACAATTTATCTCTATTTTGTTGTTGTGAAAGAATTTCAATGATATTTTCCAATATAACCGAATATTTATTGTAGTGCGTTTCTTCGGAATTTAAATGTAAAATTTGATTTCCATGTTCATCAGTAATGTTTTTTTTGTTATAAAGACATATTTTGTGGAGGTTGAAATAAGTTTCAAGTAAACCATCCAGATGTTCCGCGAGATTAACAACTCTATGTGTTGATTTATCCTTGTTTTTTTGTTGAATTATGCCCAATTTTCTCCCTATTATTTTATTTTTTCTGCCCACATATTTATCATGATCCCCTGTTTCATGTTGTTTATTATATTGTTTTATTTGTATTTCCATTGGTTTTAAATCAGTAGTTTTTTCATTTATTTCACCGTTAATTGTGAATTTTATTTTCTTTTCTTCTGTTTTTTGAAAAAAGGGAATTGGATCTATTTGTTTGCACATTATTATGAGTTGCGAAAATAGATCTTTTATTTTTATGGCTGCTTCCATTCTTTTTTCAATTTCACTAATTTCATGATTTTTAGGCGTTCTTTTTTCGCGTTCTTGCTCTTTTCTCCTTTTCAGCATATTGATGTAATGATTTAGATTTTTTTTATAAAATGAATTTCTTTCGTTTAAATGTATTTCTTGTTCAAATAAATCAAAAATTTCAGGATTTTGTTCTATGAGTTCTTTTAATTCTCCACTGATTTTTAAAATATCCTTTTCATTAAATCCACATCTTAATTTGAGAGTTGTTTTAATTCTATGATATTCATTTGTGCTGAATGGATTTTTTGATTCTTTGTAAGTGTTTTTATAATTATCGGGTATATTGTTTGATCCCCATAATTCTTCCACAATACCGAAAAGTTCAACAGCGGCTTGCGTTTTTTCTGAAGTGGATAATTTTTCGAATTTTGATGTGCAGGGAAAATATAATGTGCCGCGTATCAGATCGGTTATGCCATGTATATTATTGATTTCGTCTTGTATGTATCTTTTGTTTATATATTTAAGCACAACGGAAGGAAGTTGTTTTGTTGTGCCAATAGCGAAAATAGGGCATTCAAATATATCCGTATCACTTTTTAAAATTATACCCTCGGAAAACGTCGGAGGTTTTTCAATTAAAGATATGTACTCATTTTTCATCTCTTCTGAAGGCAAATACATCATATCTCCATTCTGTACATTATAAATTTTATCAGTTTCCGGATTTTTGATGTTTATTGTGGGGCCTTCGTGAAAAACAAAAGATATTTTTTCGCAGAATTTATTATTTTTCGGATGCTCGGCAAAACTTTGCAATTCATTTTTTATATGAGTTGTGCTCGCCAATGCCTGAGGGTAATCATAATTCAGTTTAACTTCATTATAAATATTCATTAATTGAAGTTTCGCGTAGGATTGGTAATAAAAAGATATTTCCTCTTCATTCGCGGGTAATTTTTTAATTAATATTTGTCGTAAATTTTCCGGAGAATATTCGGCTCTTATTTCGTTATTATTTAGGAATTCGGGAAAAATGTGGTCTATTAATTCATTCGTTTCAAGGCTTAATTCTGATAGATACTCTTTGCTTCTTTCCTGATATTTTTTTAGTCTTTCTTTTTCTTCCGTTGAAATTTCTATTCCATTTTTGAGATCATCCATTGTCTCTAGTAATTTTCCGTTAGCCGGACACCATATTGTATCTATGTTTTTAAACCAGGAATATCCTTCAAAGTGCTTAAAGATTTGGTCAAAAAACTGTTTTTCTTGTTTCTTATTATGTTTCTTTTCGACTTTTCTTTTTGATTTTTTGTAACTTTCAGAAATAAGATCAGAAAGTTTAATATTTGCCAAATCTTCAATTAGATTTTTAAAATATTCACAAGCGGATTCGTATGGATTATTTGTGTTATTGCTTATTATTTTAAAGTTTTCACATACTGCTCTTTGTGTTTGCCTAATAGGTTCTAACATTAATTCTTGTAGAAAAGCGCTTATTTTAGCCAAAACCATTTCTTTTTCAACCGTTTCCCGTTCTTCCCGATTTCCCATATGGGTTATATATGCTTCTCCCACGGCTGAGTGAGCGATATTGTTGTTTGTAGTTTTTTCCATAAATAATTACCCGAAGGTGTTTTCTTCGAGAGTTATATGATAAGGGGTTTTGATTATATTTTATCCGCAATTCACTCTCGAAGTTTGAAACTGCCAAAACATGTAAGTATGTATGGTCATATTTACGTGATTTATTAAGCGGTTCTTTAAATTTGAGAGAAATTGTTTCATAATAATTGTTTTTATCTTAAGGCGATTATATATATAATCTAAAATTTGTCAACGTTTTTGGTTGAATTTCAGGATTATTGTTTGTTTTAATCTGTTTTTTGTTTGACAATAATAGCTTTTATTTTTATGTTTGGTGAAGTTTATTTAAAGTTTTAATATTTTCGTAATGGAGTTGTCGAATCGAGAAAGTTATAAAACAAAAGAGCAGCATGTGATACGAATTTGTTTGTTTAAGAATATTTTACGAATTCCTGAAGATACTTCTTTAGATAAGATTAATTTTGTTGAGTTTATTTTAGGTCGCAAGATAGGAGCTCAAAACGAAGGGCAGGTGACGCCAATTGGTGGAAAGGTGGAAAATGGAGAAAATTGTTGTCAGACAAGAAGGCGTGAAAGTATTGAGGAAACAGGAGCTGTTTCTTGTATGCCATGTAATTGCCATGACAGTACAATTGGTCGACAGAAATATACTTTTTTTCATAAACCTAAAAATTTTATAATTAAGAACGCATCCGATTACAGTTATTCAGATATATTGCCTTCCATTCATCCTGTAGTGCTTAATCTTGAAGAGGATAAAATGAAAATTTTAGGTTTGAATAATCAGGAATGGAAAGAATTGGTTCTGAAAAAAGCTCTTACGTTACGAAGAAAAGACGGGACTGAATTTACCATAACTATTTTGGATGCTTTAAATCTTGATCAAGAAGCGCGGGAGTTGAATTTTGTGGAAGCTGATCAGGCGGAGGTGGAAAAAATTGTACAAGGGATTACTGAAGTTTTTGATAAAAGAGAAATTTTAGCTAAAAAAAGGATATTATATGTTTTGGTTGATTTAATTTTTGATGGAAAATCAAAAATTGATTTGGGTAATCATGAAAGTTTCGATATAGAAAATTTGATTTTGGATATAAATGAGGAAAGAACATTAAAAGGCGTTGATAATCTTTATGGGATGGTTGTGCGTTATTTTCATGTTGATGGAAATATGTTGCAGAAGGCTTTGAATTTGGTGAATATGCATTTGGAGATGGAATCTTTGAAAGATTCTTATGATAAATTTTCTGAAACGCAAACATGGAATCGAATGGCGACAGTTTTAGAAGGTTATAAAAATTATACCAGACATGAGATTTTTCAATTGATTAAAAATCCATACTTGACTCAGATGATTCGCGGTTTTTCGAATATTGCTTTGTATGTTCAAAGACAACTAGATCTGGATCCGGATTTACCAATTCCGGAAATTTTGGAGAATTTACAAAAATTGCCGGATAATTTAGTAGTTAATAATGAATTAGAAAAAATTATTGAAGAATGTTGGGGTATTCCGAAAAATCAGTTTATAAAATATAAGAATGAAGCGGATAAATTCAGAAATGAAATTTTGCAGAAATCTATTGTTGAAGATAGTACTGGGAAAAAACAGGATTTCAGACAACAAGAAAAAGTTACTTCCTCTAAAACGTTTAAAGTTTTATTGGATTTGATATTTTCTAATGAGGATGAAAAAACTAAATTTGAAGCGGCTGATTGTATCTCCAATATTAAATTAGCTTATGATGCCGCGTCATATCGTGAGAAGGTCAGACAAGAACCTCATAATTTAATTGAAGATAATATTTTTAATGGTCTTCAACGTGAGGATAGAGTTCATTTTATTGAACACTATAGATCGATAAAAAGTATTTCGGAAATTATGTCTAAAATGATGATAAAAGGATGTTCTCCCGATGGAATACGAGATGTGATATATAGGGAAATTTGTTTGGCAAATAAATCAGAGAGAGTTTCCGCAGATGTAGACAATTATGTATGGGATGAAAACGGAGAATCGGTTCAGGTAAAGGGTGAAATTAATGATTATGTGGAGGTGTTGGATTTAATGGCTAAGATTCAGGAAAGAGGAGGGGATAAAGTAAAAATATTTAATTTCCAACCTTCTCCTGAAAATGACAGTATTAATATGATTATTCCGGGTTGTGAAACACGAAGTAATTTATCTAAATTTTATATAGCATATGAGATTGAAGGCGCGGAAGCTACAACTGATCGACATTCTGTTTTTAAAAAACATTATATATATGAAGAAATTACAGTGTATTTACCTTCTGAAGGCAAGACAGCATATATAAATCGATTGCTTAAAAAAGAAAGTGATCTTAAATACAAAATAGAAAGGAATTTTTATCCGCCTCCGGATATTCTTGTAAGTTTAATGATGGCGAAGTTTCCTGTTAGGATTTATGGCAAGGAGGTATTGAATTGGTTGAATGGGAATAAATAAAATCAGCGGTTGCTGGTCATGGTTCGTTAATTTCTATATAATTCAATCAAAGAATGTAATTTTTTTATTATGCAATATTTTAGTTTGATTAAGTTTTTATCCAATGAATTGGATTTAAATAAGACAGATATCCGCAAGCCGCCAAAATCTGAAATGGGGGATTTGAGTTTGAGAATTCAGGGAAGTTTTGATGAGGTAAAGTCCAAAGCTGATCATATTGAAGAAAAGTTAAGAAATATTGCTTCGGTTGAGATTATCGGCAATTATATTAATCTGAAATTTAAGGAAGATTTCCTTTTAGAAATGATTTTAAATGTTGGCAAATATCCGAATGAAGCAGTTAGAGAGGATATTCCAAAAAGTTATTTAATTGAATATAGCGCTCCAAATACAAATAAACCTCTTCATTTAGGTCATGCCAGAAATAGTGTTCTTGGCATGAGTCTCGCGAATTTATATGAATTTGTCGGAAATAAGGTCAGTAAAGTAAATTTGGTAAATGATCGTGGAATTCATATTTGTAAATCAATGATGGCTTATATGCTTTTTGGTGATGGAAGAACTCCGGAAACAGAGAAAATTAAAGGTGATCATTTTGTGGGCGATTATTATGTAATGTTTGAGAAAGAATGTTTAAGGCAGGCGCAGGCGATTTTGGAGGGGAAAGAATTGAAAAAAGAAAATTTTAAAGAGGATGATTGGAAAGAAAAAGTTGAAGAAGCTAAAGAGGAAACTTTGATTATGCAAAATGCCAGGAATTTGCTGAAAAAATGGGAAAACGGAGAACCTGAAACTATTGGTTTATGGGAGAAAATGAATAGTTGGGTGGTAGAAGGTATTAATAAAACTTATGATCGTTTTGGATCAAAATTTGATAAATATTATTATGAATCCGAGACTTACAGGTTGGGAAAAGATATGATTGAAAAGGGGTTGGAAAGAGGAATTTTAAAAAGGCGGGAGGATTTCGCGGTTTACTGTGATTTGGAAGAATTCGGTTTTGGCAAAAAAGTGCTTTTGAGGGCGGATGGAACAAGTGTTTATATGACTCAGGATTTGGGAACGACTAAATTGAAATATGAAGATTCGAAGGCGGATAAATTAATTTGGGTTGTGGCTTCAGAGCAAAAATATCATTTTCAAGTACTTTTTAAAGTTTTGGAACTTTTAGGGTATGAATTTGCGAAAAATTGTTTTCATTATTCTTATGAAATGGTTGATTTGCCGACCGGTAGGATGAAATCGAGAGAGGGGACTGTTATTGATTTGGATGATTTGTTGGATGCTTTAAAAGAAAGAGTTTTGGAAATAATTAAAGAGAGGGAAATGGAAATTAGTGGTAATATTGAAGAAACAGCAGATAATATCGGGAAAGCTGCTTTAAAATATTTTATTTTATCTCATAGGCCGGGTTCAAAAATTACATTTGATATTGAAAATTCTTTGGCTTTTGAAGGGAAGACCGGTCCTTATGTTTTATATCAATACGTAAGAGCAGGGAAAATTTTGGAAAAAGCCGTATTTTTAAATTTATATGAGAATTTGCAGATTGATAAAATTGATTTATTTGAGCAGGAAGATAAAAAACATATTCATAATTTGCTTATTTCTCTACTTCAATTTGCGGATGTTATAAAAGAGTCCGCGGAGGTTATGGATCAAACGAAAATTGCGGATTTGATTTATAATTTGGCGAGATCTTTCAGCAGTTTTTATAATGACGTGAATGTTCTAAAAGAGGAAATTCCGGAAAAGAAAGAAATTTTACTTTTTATTGTTTTTGTTTTTAAGAGGTTATTAGGGGTTTGTTTGGATATTTTGGGGATTGAGAAGGTAGAGGAGATGTAGAGGGCGTAATTCGTAATCCGTAATTCGTAATCCGTAAATTGAATCATTTGAATTTTATTCATTTACGTATTACGAATTACGGATTACGTATTACGTATTATAAATACCCACTTATCTCTTTAATCGATTTTACCTCAATATAATTTTTAAACTTTTTTCCTTTAACTACCGGGCCGAAGATTTTGGGGATTTTGAATTTTTGGGCTTCTTGTATTCGTTTTTCTATAAAATTTGGGGTGCGGATTTCGCCGGTTAAACCGATTTCACCTATGGCCAGAGTATTTGGAGGTAAAATGGTTTTTTTAAATGAGGAGATGATTGCCAAACAAACAGCTAAATCAGCTGCAGGTTCTTTTAATTTAAATCCACTGACAACATTTATGTAAACATCTTGATTGCTTAAGTTAAGATTGGCGTGTTTTTGTAAAACAGCGATTAGTAGCTGGAGTCTGTTTACATCAAAACCGCTTGACGCACGTTTGGGATAGCCGAAAGGAGTGGTGTTTGTTAAAGCTTGAACTTCAAGTAAAAAAGCGCGATTTCCTTCAATTGCGCAAGTTAAACAGGTGCCGAAAGAATTTTCAATTTTTTCCTCTAAAAAAAGTCCGGAGGGATTGTTGATTTCTTGTAATCCTTGTTCAGTCATTTCAAATACGCCGGCTTCTTGGGTTGAACCGAAGCGGTTTTTTATTGCCCGTAAAATTCTGAAATGTTGATATCGGTCACCTTCAAAGTTTAAAACAGTATCAACCAAATGCTCTAAAACTCTCGGGCCTGCCAATTGGCCTTCTTTAGTAACATGCCCGATTAAAATGATTGGGATTTTATTTTTTTTGGCAAAATTCATTAATTGTTCGGTGCAAAATCTTACTTGGCTTATGGATCCTGCATTTGAATTCAGATTTTCAGAATAAATAACCTGAATGGAATCTATTATTATTAAACTTGGCTCGTTTTGTTCAATTGTTTTGAAAATATTCTCCAAATTCACCTCATTTACCAGATAAATTTTGTCGCTTTTTATGTTCAGTCTTTTTGCTCTTGAGGAGATTTGGGATGCGGATTCTTCTCCGGAGATGTAGATAATTTTATTTAAATTTTCAGATATTTTGTCGCAGATTTGAAGAGTTAATGTTGATTTGCCGATTCCGGGTTCTCCGCCGAGCAAAATAAGGCTGCCTGCAACGATGCCGCCACCAAGAACCTGATCCAGTTCGGAAATGCCGGTTTTTGTGCGTACAAATTCTTCGTGGGCGTGTGAAAGAGAGGAGATGGGGGATGCTTTGCCGCTGCTTAAAGATGGCGTTTTTTCCGTTTTCGTGTTGATCACTTCTTCGACGAAACTGTTCCATGCGTCGCAGGACGGGCAGCGGCCAAGCCATTTTGTGGATTCTTGCCCGCAGTTTTGGCAGAGGTATATGGTTTTAAGTTTCATTTTTGATGATTATGTATGCTTTTTTCGTTATAACGATGTTGATCTTACATATCAAAGAATTATTATCCCGCAAACGGGACTAAAAAATTTATTAAATTTTATAATTTATATTTGATAAAATTTCTTCATGTATTAATCCATTAGAAGCTACAATGTTTTTGGAATCCAAGGTGAATAAATCTCCTTCTTTATTTGAAATTTTGCCTCCGGCTTCTTTCAGAATCAGTGTTGCCGCTGCGATATCACAGGGGCGAATAACTTCTGTGAAATTCAAATAGCCGTCGAAAGTTCCGGCAGCGATATAGCAAAGAGATAAGGCGATTGAGCCTATAGCGCGAATTCTTTCGCTAGCGGTTAGAAAGTTTTTTAATATTTTGAGATTTTTTTCTGTTTTTAAATCTTTTTCTTTAGGCATTCCAATGCATAAAAAGCTATGTTTTAATTTGTTTGAATCAGATACATGCAATTTTTTAATTTCTTCAAATTGAAAAAAATGCTCTTGGTTTCCAAATCGTAAAAACGCGCCTTTGTCTTTTGAAGCATAAAACAATTCGTGAGTTACGGGGTTATAAACAAGTCCAAATATTACTTCGTTTCTGTAAGCTAAGGCAATTGAAATGCTGAAAATTGGTAGATGGCGGAAATAATTTCTTGTGCCATCAATAGGATCAATATACCAAGTGTATGGTGAATTTTTGTTTATTATGCCTTTTTCTTCTAAGTTGAAGTTATGTTTTTTGAATTTTTTTTGAAGGGTATCAAGAATGTTATTTTCTATTTCCAGATCTAAATTCGTACAAATTTCATTGGATTCTTTTATTGAGGAAATTGAAACATGACTCCATTTTTCAATAAGGATTTTTCCGTTTTCCGATGCGATTTGGAAACATATTTTTTGAATTTTTTCTAAATCAAGCATAAATTATAGTGTTGAATAACTTATAAAGGCATTGCCATTTGTTGATTTTGTGTCTAAGCCTGTGTCAGAAGTTTCATTGCAATTTTCCAATAAAGAGTCTTGGCCGAAGCAAGATAAATTATTGCCTTTGTTGCTTTCCATGAGAGCTCCTAGCATAAATCCTTTTACTTTATTATCTTTCTCATCTTTATTACCTAAAGTCGTAAAAAAATATGAGCTTTCGTCAATTGTGTTCGTGATACCACAATCAAAATCTTGAGTATATTGAATTTTTCCGGCTTTTACAGGATCGCTAGGTATTGTGCCGCTTAAATAATCTTTGATAATTTTTCCTGTTATACTATCGTTATTTAAACATTCTGGTAAACCTTTATTATTTTTTGTTGTTCCCGGATAAACACCGTTATCGTTCAAGTACATTTCAATTGCGACGGTTAGGTTGTTGATATTAGCTTTTCTTGCTGTATCTCGAGCTAAATTAGGCGCATTTGTTGTATTCGGTACAACCACAGCTACTGTCAGAATGGCTTGGGCAGTCAAAATTAAGATAATTTCAATCAAAGCAAAACCTTTTTTCATGTGTTTACGTGTAACAGACATAGAATAAATTAGGAATTATATATTAAGATATAATTCATAGTCATTTTAAAAACAAGTATAAGTTCGAGGACAAACTTCTCTTGAACAATTAGGGGAAAAAATGGTATGTTTTTTTCGGTTTTTTTTATGGGTTCGTAGCTCAGTTGGTAGAGCGGTCGCCTCTTAAGCGAATGGTCCCGGGTTCGAATCCCGGCGAGCCCACCATTCTTTTTCTAAGTTAAGTGCTTTTGGTTAATAAAGTATTAATTTGACTTTTTTCCCATTCTAGTATAAAAAATAATACTTTTATTAAACGTATATAAATAAAATATGGTTGATTTAGAAAAAAGAGATAAAGGAAATGATGACAATTTAAAAAGAAAACCGCATGGTTTTGACGCTGTTTTGGGAATTTTAAAAAATATTTATGAGGGTATTAGAGTTAAATTGTTAAAAGTTGCCCATATTGAGGATGTTTCTCAAGAAGAGGGTGTTGATGAAAAAAGTCAGAAGGATTTTTTAGGTTTTTCAGTGAAAGATGTTGAGGAAAAATATATGAGGTATGATGGGAGGAGGAATGCTGATATGGTTAATATGAGCGCTTTATTGTGTGATTTAGAAAAAAGTTTACAAGATTATTTAGATTCTTTCGGAGAAATTTCCGATGATTTTTATAAAGAGATTTATCGGTTGAGTTTGGAATATAAAAATTTAAAAGTTGGGCATTGTGAACAATATAATTCTGCGAAAGCAGGACTTAAGTACGCTGAACTCGCTGTTTTGATCAAAAATCCTAAATTAATTAAGGATCAAAGAATTATTGAAATTTTAGAGTTAATCTCTGATTTACAAAATGCCGTGCCATGGGGATTTCAGATGTTTTCAACATTAAATGAAAATGATGAACGAGTGCTTTATAAGGGAATTACCATGCAAGAGCATTTGTCCGCTTTTATGAACATGATTAAAAATAAAAAATTATGGGCGGATGAAGTTAGCCATAACAGGGCGGAAATGAGAAGAATTTTTCTTAGCAGTATTGCTGAGGCAATCGCCTTAATGACCGAAGAAGATCATGAGTTGACTTATCCTGCCAGATTTAGGGTATTAACAATTTGCGCGGATTATTCTGCGGATACTGAATTCGTAGTGAATAATTTATTTTTTACTTTTTTAAAAAAAGAAATCCAATCTTTAAAGAATTCTGCGGAATGGTACCTAAAAATCAGTAAACAGAGATCATTTTTTGATAATTTAATTAAACTTTTGGAAGAGAAAGAGAATTTATAATTTTTTTTCCGCAAACCGCTTATACAACATTGGTACCACAAACAATGTAAGCACGGTTGAAAAAAGAAGTCCGAATATCATACTGAAGCCTAATGGTCCCCATGTTACATCGGAAATCGCTAGTGGAAATATTCCGGCGACTGTGGTTATTGTTGTTAATAATATTGGTTGTAACCTTGAAAGAGCGGCGTTTTTAATAGCTTCTATCATTTCTTGGCCTTTAAGTCGGTTTGAGTTAATTTGATCAATTAGAATGATTGCATTATTTACTACTATTCCTGCTAAAGCCACAATTCCGATAAACGCGGGGAAGCTTAATGGTAAGCCAATTAGGGCGAGACCCGGAAAAATGGCGATTAAGGCTAGAGGAATTGTCATTAGAATAAATAACGGTTGGCGATAGGAATTGAATTCTAAAATTAGAATCGCAGCAATTAAAAATATTCCTATAAATAAGGCTTTGAACATGTCTCCAAAAGATTCCTGAATATCTTCGGCTTCTCCTCCATAATTGATTGTATAGTTTTCCGGAAGATTTAATTTCGCGGTGTTTTTTTGAAATTCTTTTACAATTTGCGTTACGGTACTTCCTTTAGCCACATCAGCAGTAACTTTGGAGATTTTTTTGCCGTCTTCGTGAGAAATTGATGTTACCCCGCTTTTTAATTCTGTTTTGGTGATTGCTGAAAGAGGAACTGAACCTTGAGGTGTTTGAATTGAGAGATTTTGAATCACATTTATATTTGTTTCGTCCGCCTCATAAGGATTTGCGCTTTGCGGATTTAGATTCAGTCGCACAAATATGTTTATTTCGTCGCTGTTTATTTTTAGTTTTGAAGCATCTAAACCATTGATTGAGCTTCTTAACGCTCCGGCAATTTGAATTGGGGTTAATCCAACTTGTGCTGCTTGTTGGCGGTCTATTTTTAAGCTAAATTCCACCGGAGCTTCTTTAATTGAAGTTTGAATGTTTGTAGCGCCGGATATTTGAGATAATAATTTTTGTCCGCTTTTGGCCAATCTTTCCAATTCATTTAGATCTTCTCCGATAAATGTAATATTTACAGGTGATCCTTGTGGTGGACCTGAAGATTCTTGCGAAAGTGTGATTTTTCCTTTTTTTATTTTTTGCACATCACTTCTTAATTCTTCAATAATTTCTGTACTGGTTTGTTCTCTATTTTCCCGAAGATTAATGGTAAAACTTGCTAAATGACTATTTTGGGATCCTCCTCCTGCGCTTCCTCCGGCTACTCCAACAGCCGTTACATAGGATTCTATTGGTTTTTTAGTATAAAGAATTTGTTCGACTTCTTGAGCAACTTTATTAGTCTCTTTTAATGTTGTTCCTGAAGGCATTTCGAGATTAAGCCAGAAATAATCAATATCAATTTGCGGAAACATTATGACTTTTAATAATCCCGAGGCAGGTAGAAATATACTAAAAACAAATGAAAGAGCTAGAATTATGGTTAAAAGTTTTTGTTTTTTACGGCTTTCCAAAAAAGAGCAAACCTTTGTTTCGTACCATACGGATGTTTTATCAATATATTTTTGAAGTTTTGTTTCTTTATCCTTTTTTCTAGATAAAAAGTGTGAAGCAATCATAGGATTTAATCCCAATGATACAAATAGTGAGCTTGCTAAAACTATTGTAACCGTTACCGGTATATTTCGGATAAATTGTCCCATGATTCCTGAAGCGAACATCATTGGAATAAAAGCCGCTACAGTTGTTAAAGTGCCGGAAATGATTGGCCATTGGTAATCTTTGAGAGTTTTTTTCGCGGCATGTAGGGAGGACATGCCGGATAAAATATTTTTATGGATACTTTCCGTTACTACTATCGCACTATCAACCAATATACCTAGGGCTAAGATGAGTGAAAATAATGTTAAAAAATTAAGAGTATAACCTAGCATAAGTAAGCCGGCAAAAGACATTAAAAATGTTAAAGGCACACTTAAACCGGCTATTATGGATTCTCTCCAGCCTAAAAACAGGAGGAGTAAAATTATTACTATTATGATTGTTTGTATTCCATTTGTAGATAATGTTCCCAATTGTTCTTTAATGTATTTCGCGTTGTCAGTAACGATATAAACATTATATTTATTTTTCGTTTCTTTGTTTATATTCTGAATTTCTTTCTTAAGGTTTTCGGCAATGCGAATTACATTACCTCCGCTTTTTTTATAAATTTCCAAGGAAATTGAATCTTGAGATTTTTTACCGTTAATACTTATTCTGGAATAGTTTTTAGGTTCTTCTAAACTGTCAGAAATTAATGCAATATCTTGTAATAGCACAGGTGTGTTATTTTTTACTGTGATCGGGATGTTTTTGATTTCTTCCGCATTGTTTATTGATCCATCAAAGCGAATCGTATATTTTTTATTTTCCTGCTCGATATTGCCCAATGGTATTTTTGCATTATTGGCTTGAATTGCTTGGGTTATTTGAGCTAGGGAGATATTAAATTGTTCCAACTTTTCTTGATTGGCTATTATTTGAATTTCTCGATTGTACGCTCCAATCATTTTTACATCTGAAACATCTTTGGCGGTTTCAAATCTTTTTTCCAATTTTTCCGCGAATTCTTTTAACTTCTCATGTGGAGCATTTGAGGAAATCGAGACTACCAATATCGGTATATCGGAAAAATTTACTTCGTTGACTATTGGTTTTTCCACATCGTCCGGTAGTTCCGGGATAGCTTCATCTACGACATCTTTTAACTCTCTTATGTGGTCGTCGATGTTTTTGTCAGCCTTGAATTGTACGCTAATAATTGAAATGCTTTCACCTGATGTGGAAGTATAGATGTCCAAATCATCCAAATTAGCGATTTTTTCTTCGATTTTATCGGTAATCAATTCTTCCACGTCTTTAGGGCTTGCTCCGGGATAAACCGTGGAAACAATGCCTACCGGAATAATAACTTCAGGATTGGCTTCTTTAGGTATTAGAGCGGCTGATCCTAAGCCGAACCCTAAAATTGCCAATAAAAGCAAATATGTGAAGCGAAAATTATCTATAAAAAAATTCCAAATTTTTTCCATGAGATACTACATTAAATTTCCTGTTCGTTACAGGTTGGTAATATTTTATCTTCTTTTTTTAGTCCTTCTAAAATTTCGATATATTGACCATAAATCTTGCCAGTTTTAATTTCAATTGTTTTTTTATTATTATTTTCATCCAAGGTGCAGACATAAGATTTGTCTTCTTTTATCAGAAGCGCTGTAATCGGAATTTGAATAATATTTATTTTTTCATTTTTCAAAAGCAAATAAACAGTTTCTCCAATGATTAAATTTGATGTTCCTTCATTTACTTGAATTATTACTTCAATTTTTTTTGTTGTTTTATCAATAACCGGAGATATATAAATAATTTCTCCGCGAGCATTTTTGTCTTTAATAGTAATTATTTTTTGATCAGAAAATAATGGTTTTTCTTTTTCAGAAATATAAGTTTTTATTTCCAATTTATTTTTTTGAACAATTGATGCTATAGGCAATCCGGGACTTACCAATTGGCCGACTGTTACGGGAAGAGCACTGATTGTTCCTGCGAAAGGGGATTTGATAAACGCTTTATTTAAATTTGACTCTGCAGTGTTTAAATTGGCTTGCGCTTGTGTAATTAGAGCTTGCTGCATTTCGATGTCTTCGGCTCTTGCACCTTCTTTGCTCATTTTTATTTGTAGTTTAAGCTGGTCAATATCATTGGCGGCAATTGCCAATTGCTCTTGTGTGGCACCATTTTGGGCAATTTTCAGTTGTTGTTTCAGTTGATCAATTTGACTTTGAGCAATAGCAAGGTCTTCTTTTGTTGCTCCGGCTTTTTTTAAAGTTATTTCTTTTTCTAATGCGTCGGTAGCGGCTTGATTTTGATGAACCATTGATTCAGAAGCTATTAAAGCGGAATTGTTGGCAATAATTTTTGCGCCTAATTGTTGAACATAATTAATGATGCTAACTATGGCGGTATCAATGGTATTTTGAGAATTAGAAATAGATGTTTTGTAAATTTGTTTTTGAGCATCAGTTAATTCTATTCCGTTTAAAGTGGAGACGGCCGCATTGACGATCTCTCCTAATTTGTCGACAAAATTTTCTATTTTATAAATTTCTTCCAACGCTTTATTTAAAGTTTCCAAAACCTGCTCCGCACTTTTTAGTGTTTTGATTCTTTTTGACAGATCTAATAAAAGTTTGTAACTGGTTACAGATTGTTGGCATTCTAATGTGATCTCCTGTTGGTTAATTGATTGAATGCTAAGTTGGCAAGTTTGATTACTTGGATATTCAATTGGGTAGATAATATCCTGTAAATATTGATTTAATACAATTCCTACACTATTAATCGCTATATCCAGACTATCATCTGCGTCTTCCAATAAAGTGTCCAAACCTTCTTTATTTTGTTTGCCGGTATTCTCTAGACTTTTTTGAGAATCTTCCATTAAAATTCGGGTGTTTTTTAAGCGGGTTTCCAACAAATCAAGTTCTTCTTTTCTAATGCCATTTTTTAATTTTTGATAATTTTCTTCAGCTGCTGAAATTTGTGATTTTAAAATTTCAACTTGCTCTTCTCTCGCGCCTTTTTTCAATTCTGAATATCGTTGTCCGGCTGCATTCAATTTGGATTCCAGTATTTGTATTTCTTCGATGCGTGCCCCGTTTTGCATTTTTTGCAAAGTTATTTGAGCGGATTGCAAAGAACTTTCTGCTTGTAATGCTTGTGCGCTTAGAGCTTGGTGTTCGATTTCTGCTATTAATTGATCTTTGATAACCTGCTGACCTTTTTTTACATCTAAAGAAATAATTTTCCCTGAAGTTTCAGATTTTATTTCTACTTCTGAATTTGATTGCACTGTGCCTAAATATTGAGTTTCTGTTTGGGGTAGAAATTCGTTTACGCTTATTAATGAACTTTCCAGATCATTAATTTCAGTTTTTACTATGTCTATAGGCTTTTCACTGCAAGATGAAAGTGTGAGAGAAATTATTACAGACAAAAGGGCTATTTTTCGCATAAAGCTTGATAGTAATTAATAAATGGTTATTGATTCTATTGATTTTGCGGAAAAAATCAAGCTTTATAATTTATTTTTTTTGATTTTCAAATAATAACCGAGCAAATTAGCACATGGATGCAAAATGCCGAATATTATTATTGATAGAAAAATAAAATAAACCGGCAGAGGGATATAAAAATATAAAAATATATTTACACTTATAATCCAGTCCAATTGATCAAAGGGAATCCAACTTTTTCCCGGAGCAATTTCGAATTGTCGCTTAAAAAAACTTTTAACTGCGTCGCCGAAGAGAGTTCCAAAACCGAATAAAAATCCTAAAATAATGGGATTAATACTTTGATAATTTATATAAGAAATTTCTTTTAAGCGTGGATAGAATTGATATTGTAAAATTGTAACTAAAATGGCTATTAAAATGCCGCAAAGAATTCCACGAAACGTTTTATTTTTTCCTAAAATTGGCTTGTCTCTAAATTTTTTATTGAAATCGAGAGGGAATGTCAAAAAAGGAATCCATTTAAATAAAATTGGAGCCATATTCGCTAAGGCGGCAGGCAGATAGAAATATAGGATTTTAAATATGGTCATTTTAAGATAGAAAGAAAAGATTTTGTATCTAAATCGGGTTTGTTTTTATCTAATAAAATTATTAAAATTTTGTCAAAACAGTTTAGAGTATAAAGAAGAGCGCTTGTTAAAAAGAAATAAAATGAGAAGCTAAAAAGTAAAGTATAAATTGTAAAAATAACAAAAAATGCTGATGCGAATTTACCTGAATAATTATGAATTGGATAAAAATTTTTATGTTTTAAAAGGCAAATGAAAACATAGATTAAAAAAATAAAAATCGGAGTAAGTGTGATAAATATATAATCTGTAAAAATTTCAGGTTCAAAAATGTAAAGGGAATAAAGAATTAAAATGCCTCCGATATAATCTCCGATAGAGTCCAATCGAGCGCCGAAATCGGAAGAATGTTTTAATTTTCGCGCGATGTAGCCGTCAAGCATATCCAGTGGGGCAATAATTAAAATGGCTATTCCTGTATAAAATTTTTGTTCGGAGAGAACAAGATAGAAAGCGAAGATTGTGAGTAAAAGGCGGAAGATGGTAATGTAATTGGCGGGGGTGTGTAGTTTTGATTTCATAAAGAATATTGTTTTTTTTATTTTATATTGAAGGATTAAAATTTACAAATAGTAACCATTAACTGAGGTATAGTGTCATTCTTGCCCATCTTCTCGTCATTTATCAATTTTATTTTTTTCTCCAACTATCTAAATTATTTTAGGACCTTGCAATGCGGGGTTAAAATATTTATTAATTTTTTTTAATTTTTAGGTTAAAATGGACTTGTACTTAAATTTTCTTTTATGCAAAAAATTATAGAATGTGTCCCTAATTTCAGTTGTGCTAGAGATGTGAAGGTTTTGGAGCAAATTTTGACTGCAATTAAAAGCGTGAAAAATGTTTCAGTTTTGAATGTTCACAAAGATGATGACCATAATCGGAGTGTTGTTACTTTTGTCGGTGAAGTGGAGGATGTTTTTAATGCGGCTTTTGAGGCGGTAAAAACAGCTTCAAAATTAATTAATTTAAATGATCATAAAGGCATGCATCCGAGGATTGGAGCCACGGATGTTGTGCCGTTTATTCCCATTAAAAACGTTTCTATGAGTGAGTGTGTGAAGTTGGCTTTGGAATTGGGAGAAAAAATTGGTGAAGAATTGAAAATTCCTGTTTATTTGTATGAAAAAGCAGCGAAAATTAAAGATAGAGAAAATTTGGCAAATATCCGTAATCATCAATATGAGAAAATTAAAAAAGAAATTGCCAAGAATGATTTCTTCAAACCTGATTTTGGGCCGAGAAAAATGGGTAATGCTGGAGCGATTTGTGTGGGAGTGCGGGAATTTTTGATTGCTTATAATATTAATTTAAAATCAAATGATTTGATTTTGGCGCAGGAGATTGCCGGAAAAATTAGGCAGTCGAGCGGAGGATTAAAGGGTGTAAAAGCTTTAGGATTGTATCTAAAGGATCGCGATATTGCTCAGGTTTCGATGAATTTGGTAAATTTTCATAAGAATTCAGTTTATGAAGTTTTTAAATTTGTAAAAAAAGAAGCGGATAAACATAATGTGGAAATTTTAGAGAGTGAATTAGTCGGTTTAATACCGCAGGATGGGGTTAATGATTTAGTTAAGAAGTTTTTAAAACTTCCAAATTTTAATAATGAAAATATTTTAGAACGCAGAATTGAAAATTGGAAGGAAGAAGATTCAATTAATAATTATTTACAAAGATTGGCAAGTAAAGAACCGGTTCCCGGTGGAGGAAGTGTTAGCGCTTTGTGCGGGGCATTAGCTTCAGCGCTTTCTTCGATGGTTTCGAATTTGACTTTGAATAATAAAAAATATTCATTGATTCACAAAAAAATTGCGTTTAATCAAAATAAAATAGAGGAAATAATGGGGAACATGCGCGAATTTATGGATAAAGACAGTTTTGCTTATGAAAAGTTCAGCATTGCTTTAAAAATGGATAAAACTAATCCAAAAAGGAAAAAAGAAATGGTAAAAGCTTCGGTTTATGCAGCGGAAATTCCTTTGCAAATGGCAGATAAGATAATTGAGCTTCTAAAACCAATTTCTTTTTTGGCAAAAAACGGGAATTTAAATGCAATATCGGATATTGGAATTGCTTTAGAATTAATGATCGTTGCGCTTAAGGGTGCTATTTTAAATATTAAAATTAATATGAAATGGATTGAAAATAAGAAGTCGAACGAGAGATTCAATAAGAAAATTAAGGAATTTAATGATGTGATAGATAAGGAGATTTTTGAATTAATAGATATTGTAGAAAAAAGAATTTGATTTTTATCATTTACACTGAAAATTTTTTTGATATAATCTTTTTGGTTTGTATAAAATTTATGCCGAGGTGGCGAAATGGTAGACGCGCTGGACTTAAAATCCAGTGGGGCTAAAACCTCGTGCGGGTTCAAGTCCCGCCCTCGGCACCACTTCTAAAAAAATCGGCGACGTTGCCAAGTGGTCCAAGGCCGCGGTTTGCAAAACCGCTATTCGTGGGTTCGAATCCCACCGTCGCCTCCAAAAATCGCATTCTAAAGTGGCATCTATGACTTTTTTTCAAAAAAATTAATCCTCATGCAGACAAACTGCACTCCGGTTAATTTTTTTGAAAGAAAAGCCATATCTACCACTTTAGAATGCGATTTTTTGTATTTTGGAGGGTGTTGAGAAAGTGCTATTTGCGAGTTTTTGTACTCCTTAGCTTTTGAATAATAAACGTAGCACTAATTCTATTTTACCTCAAATGTTTTCAGCATTAACGTTATTTTGGCAATGTTTTCTTGTGGTTCTTCTTTTGCATATGTGCCTGTGGCAATATATGCATCTTGCCCTTTTATCAAGTAAGTTTGTTGATAGCGCAATATTGGGGTTTTAACGGTGTCGGCTTTGGCATCAAAAGTGTAGAGCATTGTTTTTTCGTCTTTACCGTTTATTTTTAGAGTTATTTCTTCTTCTTTGATTTTTTGGAAGAAGGGGAGATTTTTTTGATGAGCCTGTATTAATGTTTTTGCATAATCCAAACTGTTTTTTGTGTCGGATGAAGACTCTTTGCTGATGTTTAAATTGGAATAAAAATTATTCGTCGGTGTAGGATTTTGAAAAGCTGCGATTGTACTTGCGGGTGTTCCTTCAGGTAAATCAGTTATTTTTGTCCATGAAGTGGCATAGCGAATTTGCAGTTCTTCATTTTCAAATAATTTTCCGGAGTTTACAGGTTGTGCGTCATTTGATCCTCCCATACAACCGGATGAAATAATGGAAATCACGATTAGTAAAACAGATAATTTTTTCATTGGAAATTTTTAATATTACTTTCCAATTATTTCTTTTTTTTATTGAAAGTCAAATTTTCGTCTTTATATATCGATTTTTATTATATCTTCTTTTTGGCACTCATTGCGTTAGAGTGCCAACAGGTCGATGTCAAGAACTTATCATGAATAATTTTTATGTTCATATAATTGTATCAAAAATTTGTATGTATTTCAATGCTTATTTTTCAGTTAAACCCGTATTCATAATTTAACATTGCATTTTTAAAACTTTTCAAGCATATTAGGGCAAGATTTTAATATATTTTGGGGGAGAATTTTTATTGATTTATGTTTTGATACATGTTAGGATCGCGCCTTCACTTTTAATAAGTAAAAATATTTTCTATGAAAATCGGGATTTTATCTTTTAGCTGGCATGGCAAAAAAGTGGCGAAGGAAGAAGTTCGCTTAGTTAGAGTCGCTAAAAAGATGGGGCATAAAGCAAGGGTTATACGAGTTTATGATTGTCAGTTATTGTATGATGGAAAAAATCCGAAAGTTTTATATCAGGGAAAAAAGTTTCCTAAATTTGACATAATCATTCCAAGACCTATGATTTTAATGAATGTGGATTTGCATGTGTCGATAATCAAACAATTCCAATTAATGAAAATTCCGGTTGTGAATGGTTATATGCCTGTAATGAGAGCAAAAAACAAGCTTCGAACCATGCAAATTTTAAATCATGAAGGAATCGCGGTGCCTACAACCATTGTTTTAAAAGATGATAAATATCTTGAAGATGCGGTAAAAAGAGTCGGAGGGCCTCCGGTTGTAATCAAGACTCCTTTTGGATCTTATGGGGCCGGTGTTGTTTTGGCTGAAACTACCATGTCGATCAAATCTGCATGGAGTTTTATTAAAAATAATACTGCCGCGGGGATGGTGCTTTTGCAAGAGTATATAAAAGACGCTAACGGCTGTGATCTTAGAGTGTTCGTAATTGGTGGCAAAGTTGTGGCTGCGATGGAAAGACAGGCTCAGGAGGGAGAATTCAGGTCAAATATAGAATTGGGGGGGAAGGGAAGAGGCTTGGTAAAAATAGATCATCAAGTCAAAAAAATGGCTATCAAAGCAACAAAAGTTTTAGGTTTGCAAGTTGCGGGCGTGGATATAATTATATCAAAAAAAGGCCCTATGGTTATTGAAGTAAATTCAAATCCGGGTTTTAAAGCTTTGGAAAACGCGACCGGAATTGATGTTGCTGAAAAAATAATTCAGCACGCAGTGAATTATGCCAAGAGATATAAGGCGCGAAATGGTTAAGTGAATAATATCAAATTAAACAAAAAACCCTCGGCTTGATTGCCGGGGGTTTTAAAAGTCATTTATTTTTTTTCTTCTTTTTTTAATAGAGGTAGGCCGGTTTTTTTGTTTTCTATCACTTTAAATCCTTGAGGAACTTCTTCGAGTGATCCTTCATTGTTTTCTTCTTTGGAAAAGAAGTAGATTCTTTGAATGCGACCGCCTTTAAGCGTCACATCTTTATTGTATAGATAGTATGTTTGACCTTTAGAATTTTTATAACTATAAGCCATATATAAGGTGGTTAAAGATTAAATATCATAACTTATCTGTACCATAGAAGCAAATAACAAAAAAAACAATCCACCTCATCAATAAAATATGGTATGATTGTTATTTGTTACCTGTAAGCCAGAAAGTAATTATTTTTTTAAAAAATAATTATCAGATCAGGCTTATGAACATAGATATGCTTTTGTGATTTGTGCGGCTTCTTTTATTTTTATCAATGGCGCGTTTACTACAGAAGCACGAACAGTATGGCGGTAATCTTCTTCTGCTTTGTCCTGTTCTGAGAAAAAATTTAAAGATGGAATATAAACCACACCTTTTTTTGCGAGATCAATTAACTTTTGTTCAATGGGTATATGCTTTTTTTTGCATCCTTGAATTTTATTCAGATCAAATAAAACGTAATAATTGTTTCCTTTGTGAGGCAAGTCAAGAATTTTATAGAAACCGTCACGATTATTCGCGACGCTATCGCGGTATATTTCACGTTCTTCTTTGCCTAGAATTATATGGCTTATGCCAAGAATTTGCATTGGCGCCGGAACAAAAGTGGTATGCTGGAATTCACCTTGGCTGCCACCGGGACCTTTTGCCATTATTAAAGCTCGCATTATATCTATATTTTTCCAGAGGTAATCTTTTAAAATATTTTCTGTAATATATTTTTGGCCTTCTTTAGCGACTGTAATGTCTCCAAATCTTAAACCTGTGCTTTTTTCGATTTTGGATCTGGAATTGATTCTTATTGTTCGTTCGGGACAATAATCCAAAATTGTCTTTTTCTTTGGGAAAAACGCACTATAGACCTCATCTGTTATGACAATTGAATTTTTTTCTTTAGCAAAATTTGAGATTTTTTTTAATATATCTTCGCTTAATGGGAAGCCGGTCGGATTGCTTGGGTCTACAAGCACGATGGCGCGTACTTCACCTTGATAAGTTTTCATCATTTCTATTGAACGGGGATTAATTTCTCCGGTAATAGGATCAACGCTTATGGAAATTGTTTTTAAGCCTAAATTTTCACAGGTTTTATTGTATGGTGAATAAACAGGTGAAATTACCATGACTTTATCGTGCTCACGCAGATAATTAATGCCAATTTTACCCAATAATTTAAAAATTGAGCCGATAGCTTGAGATGCGCCGTTGGTAAATATGATATCTTTATAATCGATTTTTGTGCTTAAAATTTGTTGATGCCAGTCCGCTACCACTGCGCGGGTAAACGGTTCCCCGAACGGATCGGTATAATTGCCTCCACTAACCGTGCAATATTTAAAAATATTGTAGAGAACATCGTATTTATCATAGTTTAAATCTTGTTTATTCGTAATTTCGATGATTTTGTCAATAAAAAAATTTAGGTTTTCAATATTTTCTTTGGTTTTATTTGAAGAATAATTTTCTTTTGTGATTTTTTCAATTTGATTAAAAATTTCGTTTATTTGATCACGTTTTAAGTAAATAAAACGATCGTCATGAGCATTGAAATAAGAATCCAAAAAGATTAAATAACTAAAAAATTGTCTGCCCTTAATGCTTGGTGTGAAATTATAACCCGGATCTCCTCGGGATAAATCAATTACATTAGCTTCTCCGACAGCTTCTTTGGAAATTTTTTGTAGATAAGGAAAAATCAAAAAAGGATTATCATTTTCCACGGAAAATCCATATTCGTTTTGGGTAAGCATAGAATTAGGGTAAATTGCATTTTAAGAGTCAGCTCTATGATAAAGAAATGGAAATGATTGTCAAATTTGAGTAATTTTTTACGATGCACTCATTACAAGATATCCAACTCCGAATGGTCCTTCGTAACTTATTTTGTTTTTTTTGAAAGGCATGTTTTCTATTATGCCCAAAAATGTACAGATTGATCTTAATCCGCATTCACCGGCTTCATCGCAGAAAAAGGGATCAAGGTTTAAGATTCTTTCTGTTTCATTTTGTTCCAGCATCTCAATCAGCAGATTATCGAATTTTTTACCTAAAGAGCTATATCCGGCGGGTGCGTTAGGAGTTAATCTATGAGATAAATCGCCGGAAGCAATGAATACAATGTTTCGAGGATCTTTTTCTATTGTTTCACTTAAAATTTTTCCAAATTCATAATGCTTTTTATTGCTTTCCAAAGAGATATTTATGGTAAGGATGGAAGTTTTTTTGTTTAAAGCTCTTTCAAGATAATATAGCGGAACCAATGCCCCGTGGTCTAAAGAATTGTCAGCAATGCCTTGGATTTTTAAATTAGCATTGATACAATTATTTATTAATGTTAATCCAAAATCGTTATCATTTATAAATTGAAAAACCGGTTCAAATAAGCCAAAATCAGCAAAGCTGCCTATCAGAGTTCCATCACTTGGAATACGTAAAGAAATGGCATGCGGATAGATAATTCCGTGAGGAGAAATAATTATTATTAAATCAGGATTTTTTTCTGAAGCTTCCAAGCTTACATTTAACATTGCATTGACTGTTTTTTGACAATATTGTATTTGGTCTTGTCCGATTTCCGGAATTATTATAGGCGGATGAGGTGAGATAAAGGCATATTTTAAAGGCATATTTAAAGGTGAAATTTATATAATCATATAAGCAGCACTTTATCAAAAAAGCAAATTGCCATATTTAATGATTTTTTAATATTTTTTTAATAATTTTATGATATTTTTTATCTGTTATTTTTTAATTTTTTATATGCACACTTTTTGTAAGTTGGCTCGCTATGCTGTAAAGAAGTTTTTAGAAGACAATAGAATAGTTGAAGTCGCGGGGTCTGTTTTTCCACAATTGAAAGCTGTTAAAAAAGCTTGTTTTGTTTCAATTCATAATAAAATTGATCACAGTTTAAGAGGGTGCATAGGAACTGTTTCTCCGTGGTATGAAAGTTTGGGTGATGAAATTGTGAATAATGCTGTTGCTGCGGCAACGGAAGATTCTCGTTTTTCGCCAATTATTTCACCTTATCAATTAAAAGATATTTATTTTTCAGTGGATGTTTTGAATCAGCCTGAAAATTGTGAAGTTAAGGATTTAGATCCTAAAAAATATGGTGTTATTGTAAATGATGATTATGGATCAAGGGGGGTGTTATTGCCTGATTTGGAAGGGGTGGATACTGTTTCGCAGCAGCTACAAATCGCTTGCGAGAAGGCGGGGATTGATTTTTCAAAAGGGGATTATAAAATACAGAGATTTACTGTGGAGAGGTATGTGTAGATTTAGAAATTTGCGAATGGCCGCCGGCAGTAAATTATTGATACAAAATTTATATTTATGTATACTTTTACCCAGAATTATTATTAACAAATCAGAATGAATAATTTTAATCCATTTGGAGATTCGGCGTCTTCCAAAAATCAAACCACGGGTGGTAATTTTAAGCCGATCAAAGATACTATTTTAGTTCCTACTGTTATTGAAAAAACGCATGAGGGAGAGAGAGCTTATGATATTTATTCGAGACTTTTAAAAGATAGAATCATTTTTTTAGGTTCAGGGATTAATGATCAGGTAGCCAACAGTATTGTGGCTCAACTTTTATTTTTGGATAATGAAAACCCAAATAAAGATATAACCATGTATATTCAGAGTCCCGGTGGGCATGTAACAGCAGGGTTGGCCATTTATGACACTATGCAGCATGTAAAATGTGATGTGGCTACGATTTGTGTGGGTATCGCGGCTTCGATGGGGGCAATATTGTTAACCGGTGGAGCTAAAGGTAAAAGATTTGCTTTACCGAATTCGGAAGTTTTGATTCATCAGCCTTTAGGTGGGGTTGAAGGGCAAGCGAGTGATATTCATATTCATGCGAATCATATAATACGCACAAAACAGACACTTAATGAGATTATTGTTAAGCATACGGGACAGAAGTTTTCGAAAGTGGAAAAAGATACTGACAGAGATTATTTTATGTCTGCGGAAGAAGCTTTAAAATATGGATTAATCGATAAAGTTATAGCTAAAAAATAATTATGATAAAAAAGTATTGACTTTAAATTAATTACTGATAAAATTTTTTTTGCTATGAAAAATATTTCAGACACTTTTATGTCGATGCGATGAAATAAAATGTTCTTTAACATTTAGGATGCAATAGGGAAAACCTAATTATTTGTTTTTATCTTTTATAGATACTAACATTTTCTAATGTGGAATGTTTTAATTTATTTAAAACTTCCTCGTTATTTTTAACGAAGAGTTTGATCCTGGCTCAGGATTAACGCTGGCGGCGTGTCTAATACATGCAAGTCGAGCGCTTCGACGTAAGTCGAGGAGCGGCAGACGGGTGAGTAACACGTTGGAACCTGCCCTGAAGTGAGGGATAATCCGCCGAAAGGCGGCCTAATACCGCATATGGCCCCGCAAAACGGGGTTAAAGCAGCAATGCGCTTCAGGAGGGTCCTGCGGCCTATCAGCTAGTTGGTGAGGTAATGGCTCACCAAGGCTATGACGGGTAGCTGGTCTGAGAGGATGATCAGCCACAATGGGACTGAGACAAGGCCCATACTCCTACGGGAGGCAGCAGTAAGGAATCTTTCGCAATGGGCGAAAGCCTGACGAAGCAACGCCGCGTGATCGATGAAGCCCGAAAGGGTGTAAAGATCTTTTCTGGGGGAATAATTCTGAAGGTACCCCAGGAATAAGCACCGGCTAACTCCGTGCCAGCAGCCGCGGTAATACGGAGGGTGCAAGCGTTATCCGGAATCATTGGGCGTAAAGAGTTCGTAGGCGGCCTTTTAAGTTGGATGTTAAATCTTGAAGCTCAACTTCAAGCTTGTATCCAAAACTGTAAGGCTAGAGATTTGCAGAGGTACGTGGAATTCTGTGTGTAGGGGTAAAATCCGTTGATACACAGAGGAACACCAAAAGCGAAGGCAGCGTACTGGGCAAATTCTGACGCTGAGGAACGAAAGCGTGGGGAGCAAACGGGATTAGATACCCCGGTAGTCCACGCCGTAAACGTTGGATACTAGATGTTGGTTTAATCGAACGAACCAGTGTCAAAGCTAACGCATTAAGTATCCCGCCTGGGGAGTACGGTCGCAAGATTAAAACTCAAAGGAATAGACGGGGACCCACACAAGCGGTGGAGCATGTGGTTTAATTCGACAATAAGCGAGGAACCTTACCAAGGCTTGACATCTCCCGAACCCCGATGAAAATTGGGGGTGCCGTTAGGAACGGGAAGACAGGTGCTGCATGGTTGTCGTCAGCTCGTGCCGTGAGGTGTTCGGTTAAGTCCGTAAACGAGCGCAACCCTTGTCCTGTGTTGAATCTTTCACAGGAGACTGCCGGCTTCAAGTCGGAGGAAGGTAGGGATGACGTCAAATCAGCATGGCCCTTATGCCTTGGGCGACACACGTGCTACAATGGCCGGTACAAAGGGTAGCTAAGCTGTAAAGTGTAGCCAATCCCCAAAACCGGTCCAAGTTCGGATTGAGGGCTGCAACTCGCCCTCATGAAGCTGGAATCGCTAGTAACCGCGTATCAGCCATGGCGCGGTGAATATGTTCCTGGGTCTTGTACTCACCGCCCGTCAAGTCATGAAAGGTGGGGGTACCTGAAGCACCCCGCTTTGCGGGGTACCACGGTAAAACCACTGATTGGGGCTAAGTCGTAACAAGGTATCCGTAGGAGAACCTGCGGATGGATCACCTCCTTTCTAAGGAGAATCTCCAGTATCGTAAGATATCGGCTCCTATGTTCGATCGCTCTATTCATTTATTTGAATAGGGTGATGACCAATTTAGGTCGGTTTTCCGATTAATTTTGGAAGACAATCTTAAATTAAATTTACAAGGCAAATTCCCTATTGCATTCTGAGTGTTAGAGTAAAAAGCTCACTTTTATAAAAGTGAGCTTTTTTGTTTACTGACGGTGTTTGAAAAAGCACTATAAGAAAAACCAAATATGTCACTTTTTAAACATTCGCAGTTTTTATTGTCGCGTTGATTAATTCAATCTTTTTTAATATCCCATTAAATGTAAATGGATGTGGAAAATTTCCTGTCCACCATCCGCACCTACATTGTATAATAGTTTATATCCTTTAGAGTTCAGCTTTTTTGCTGTTTGATTAGCAAGAAGAACTGAATCAGCAATAATATTTTTGTTTTTTTCTGTTATTTCAGAAACCATGGAAATATGTTTTTTTGGTAGTATCAAAAGATGATGCTTTGCTTTTGGGTTAATATCATGTATAACCATATAATTATCATCTTCATATTCGATATTTGCAGGGATTTCTTTGTTAATGATTTTGCAAAATAGGCAATTAGGCATTAGATAAGGATTAAAAATTTTATTATACTTAAATTAATTGAGAAAATTCGAAATTGCAAATTCACATGCGTTGAATTAAAAAAAGACGTTAGAACTTCAGTTTTAACGTCTTTCCGGTGTATGTTTTTTATAGTTAATTTATGCCTCTTCTTTCAATGTATATACAGCTCTTCCAACTCTGACAAATTTTGGATTCTTTTGTAGATTTAGAGAGATAGTGCCTTTCTTTACCTTTCTTTGTTTTAATACGCCTTTCATTATTTGCTTTTTAGTTAACGGGCTTTTCTTTTTTAATAACATTTCAATAACGTCAGCAACAGTTCCTTCTTTATAACCCCATTCTTTAAGCGCGTAAAGTCCGCGTCCTACAAGTACGAAGTTTTTGCAGCGTATTAATTCGTTATGAACCGCTTGGTTGGTTACTTGCTTTTTATCAAATCCAACCGAGGAGATTTTGTCCGCGATTTCAATAAAATGTAACGGTCTTTGTGCCTCTTTCAAGATGATGTGAGCTTTATCGCGAATGCTTTTTGGATTTATATGTCTCCATCTGCTTAAACCAATGCCGGCTTTGGTATACTTTAGATTTTTATCCGCTTTTAATGCGGACCGTATATATTCCATGTCATAAATATATCCTTTTTCTTTTAATGCAAGTTCAATATCTTTAATTATTTTTTCCTCATTAATCACGTCCTTATTTTGTTCCAGCAATTTGTGCGCTTGAGATAAGACATTTTTTAATTGATTTTTTCTTTCTTTCTCCATAAACCAAAAATCATATAGATCGTTTGATTTTGAATTTTTCTCAATTTCAGGATCAATATGTAGCGCAAGGAGAATGATGTTTTTATCCACTATGGAGCTTTGATTGATTTGTTTGGTTATCAGACTTACAAGTTCGTTTTCGATTATTAATCCACCATGATTTTTTAATGTTTCTCTGGCTAAAATATTAATATTCTTCAGTTGTGTATTATCAATGGTTCTTCTTAGTTTGTTTAAGGCTATTTTTTCAATCTGTCTAACTCTTTCGCGAGTAACATTGAATTGTTTTCCTATTTTTTCCAAAGTTTGTTTTGGCTGATTGTTCAAGCTGAATCTTTTTATAATAACATCTTTTTCTTTGTTGGTTAAAACAAGAAAAAGATCTTCAACAATATGTGTAAGATTTATGTCTTGAGTTTGGGTTGTACTTTGAGGATTCGCGCTATTGTAAATTGGTGAATTTTGGTACATTTATTTTTTTAATTTTAAAATATATTTTTTATTAATTATTTGGACAATATTCTTATAAGAAGATATTAATTTGTTTAACAAAAGTCAAGTCTCTTATACAAATTTTCGAACAAAATTTATTAATTTGGATTGTTATAATAAAAATTTTTTATAAAAAAGTCAATACTTTAAAAAAATTTTCCAAATAAAGAGAAAAATATTTTTTGCAAGCTTCCAATCATATATAAAAAAGATAATATTGAGATGCCCAAACCTATTAATGGTAAGATCTCCCATGTACCTCCGCGGCCAAGATATTTTTCAGCAAAATATATATTGCCAATCCAATCTTTTAAACGCGCTCTATAATATAGAATAAGAAAGCCGGTTGGAATTCCGATTAATCCAATAATAATTCTATTTAGCATATTAATTTGTTATTGATGTATTTTAATTTTATAAAGAGATTTGGAGGGAATGCAAGGGGAGTAATTTCTTATTGACACCGGAAATGAATTTTAATAAACTTTGCTTTGTGTGTAATTTGAAGTTTGGGGCTGTAGCTCAGTTGGCTAGAGCGCCGCGTTTGCACCGCGGAGGCCAAGGGTTCGACTCCCTTCAGCTCCACCATTCTTTGCGCAGCGGAGAATGCCATTCGTATCCCGTATTGCGGGAGAAGAGGGGCAACTAAGATTGAAATTTATACTTAAATGGGCAATTAGCTCAGGTGGTTAGAGCGCGTCGCTGATAACGACGAGGTCGGTGGTTCAAGTCCACCATTGCCCACCAGTAAGAGATTTAAATAAAAAGTATAAAAAGCCTTGACTTGTGAATTAGGATTGAGTATTCTCTTTACTGCTTATGACAATTGAATTTGAAATTGTATTTGCCCCGGAGTCTGGATAACCATCCGTTATATATAGATTCAGGTTTAAGGGCATGTACAATAATGTGCCTTTTTCATTTGTTATGTAAAATTGCTCGTTGAAAATCAGGTTTATATATTGTCTTAAATTTAAGAGAATGAACAAAGAATAATTAGTATTTGATTTTGAAATTGCTAGTTAAATGAAGTTAGATATTGTATTAAATAAGTTACTTATAAAAGCATATAGTGGATGCCTTGACCTAAAATCTCGACGAAGGACGTGGCTAGCTGCGATAAGTCTCGGTGAGCTGCTAAGCAAGCTTTGACCCGGGAATTTCCGAATGGGGTAACCCCTCCAAATAAACTTTGGAGACTTCCCGCCTAGCGGGAGGGGAAAAGTTGGTGAACTGAAACATCTCAGTAACCAGTGAAAAGAAAGCAAAAGCGATTCCCTTAGTAGTGGCGAGCGAACGGGGAACAGTCTAAACCATAAAGATGCAATTGGCTGCAGCCTTAGTCTTTATGGGGTTGCAAGATATTATTGTTGCATTCCTGCATGAATGCTCATTTTGGATTATTTATTAGTCGAATAATTCTGGAAAGAATAGCGATACAGGGTAATAGCCCCGTAGATAAAAATAATTAATCTCAAATGTATTTTATCTTAAGTAGGGTCGGACACGAGAAATCCGGCTTGAATCCGGCAGGACCACCTGCCAAGACTAAATAGATTTTAGGATCGATAGTGAACTAGTACCGCGAGGGAAAGGTGAAAAGTACCCCTGTTAGGGGGATGAAATAGTATCTGAAACTGTATGCTTAAAAGGTGTCGGAGTCCCGCATTGCGGGATGACGGCGTACTTTTTGTAGAACGGGCCAACAAGTTAGCTGTATGGGGTTTGGTTAAGGGAGTAACACCCGGAGCCAAAGTGAAAGCGAGGATGAATAATCCGTTTTTCCCGCCTAGCGGGAAAAAAATCTCATGCACTAGACCCGAAACCGAGTGAGCTATCCATGGGCAGGTTGAACCTGTCGTAAAAGACGGGGGAGGACCGAACGCACCGTTGTTGTAAGAGCGGGCGATGACCTGTGGATAGAGGAGAAATTCCAATCGAACTCGGAGATAGCTGGTTCTCTTCGAAATAGCTTTAGGGCTAGCCTTGTGAATATTTTGCGAGGGGTAGAGCTCTGAAAAGGCTAGGGCCTTCAACAAGGTACCAAACCTTATTAAACTTCCAATACTCGTAAAATTTAAACAGGAGTTAGACTGTGACAGCTAAGTGCCATAGTCAAAAGGGAAACAGCCCAGATTGTTATCTAAGGTCCCAAATTAAGTTTTAGTGGTAAAGGAGGTGGGATTACATAGACAACCAGGAGGTTGGCTTAGAGGCAGCCATTCCTTTAAAGAGTGCGTAACAGCTCACTGGTCGATTGTGATCCTGCGCCGAAAATCCAACGGGGCTAAAGCTTAAACCGAAGGTGCAAATGTTCCGCTTTGCGGAGCGTGGTAGAAGAGCATTCCTGTCAGCGTTGAAGTTTCGATGTAAGTCGGGATGGAGTGGCAGGAAGAGAGAATGTTGGCATAAGTAACGTTAGTCCGATGAAAACTCGGACCACCGAAAGCCCAAGGTTTCCCAAGCAACGTCAATCGACTTGGGGTTAGTCGGGCCTAAGGTCAACCCCGCTAAGCGGGGGCAGCCGATGGATATCAGGTTAATATTCCTGAACAATATATATTTCGACCAATCTGTGATCAGTAAAAATTTTTTTGAATTGATTGAAGTGAGTTTCTCATTTCATGATAGGATAATTGATTGGAGCTCTTCACGGGTAGCTAAGGGGGGACGCAACGGGATAGTGAGAGCGTGTTATTGATTTCACGTGCAATAAGTAAGTTTATATCCTAATAATGTAAATCAGTTAGGATTCGCGAGCTTAAATGCAAAATGCCCCGCAATTGCGGGGTGATTCTTGTGGCTTCTGTTGCCAAGAAAATCCTCGTAGCGAGAAATATATGTTTCCGTACCGCAAACCAACACCGGTGGGTAGGTTGAGTATACTAAGGTGATCGAGACAACTATGCTTAAGGAACTCGGCAAAACAGCGTCCGTAACTTCGGAATAAGGACTCCCAGCATTGATTTATTAATGTTGGGCGCAGCGAAAGAACTCGCGCAACTGTTTACCAAAAACACAGGTCTCTGCAAAACCGAAAGGTTATGTATAGGGGCTGACACCTGCCCAGTGCCAGAAGGTCACGAGGAGAAGTTCACGCTTTGAATCTAAGCCCTGGTGAACGGCGGCCGTAACTATAACGGTCCTAAGGTAGCGAAATTCCTTGTCAGGTAAGTTCTGACCCGCACGAATGGTGTAATGGTGTGAGTACTGTCTCAAGCATAGACTCGGTGAAATTACAATATCGGTAAAAATGCCGATTAACTGCGGCAAGACGAAAAGACCCCGTGCAGCTTCACTACAGCTTGACATTGGGTTAGGATATATTATGTGCAGGATAGGTGGGAGGCGTTGAAGCTCTGACGCAAGTCGGGGTGGAGCCATCCTTGAGATACCACCCTTAATATATTTTGACTCTAACCCCGCATTGCGGGGGACATTGTTTGGTGGGTAGTTTAACTGGGGCGGTTGCCTCCTAAAGAGTAACGGAGGCGCGCGAAGGTTCCCTAGGCCTGGATGGAAATCAGGTCGATAGTGTATTCGCATAAGGGAGCTTGACTGCAAGACCTACAAGTCGAGCAGGCTCGAAAGAGGGCGAAAGTGATCCGGTATCTCCACGTGGGTGGGGTATCGCTCAACGGATAAAAGTTACGCCGGGGATAACAGGCTTATAGCGTCCAATAGTTCACATAGACGACGCTGTTTGGCACCTCGATGTCGGCTCGTCGCATCCTGGGGCTGGAGAAGGTCCCAAGGGTATGGCTGTTCGCCATTTAAAGCGGTACGCGAGCTGGGTTCAGAACGTCGTGAGACAGTTCGGCCTCTATCTGTCGCAGTTGTAGGAAATTTGAGAAGACCTGTCCCTAGTACGAGAGGACCGGGATGGACGAACCTCTAGTGAATCTGTTGTCTTATCAAAGGCATGGCAGAGTAGCTATGTTCGGAATGGATAACCGCTGAAAGCATCTAAGCGGGAAACCAACTTCAAGAAAAATTTCCCCATTAACCTGCTTGTAGATTACGAGCTTGATAGGGCATAAGTGTAAGCCTTGTGAAAGGTTTAGCTGAGTGCTACTAATAGGTGATTGAACTTATTTTTACATTATCTGCTTCATTATTTAGCTAGCAATTTCAGAATCAAAGTTTTGATCTTTATATAAAAAGCATAGTCTTGGCGACTATAGAGAGTAGGTCACACCTGTTCCCATTCCGAACACAGAAGTTAAGATGCTCTTCGCCGATGATACTTCCTTGTTATCGAGGTGGAAAAGTAGGGCGTCGCCAGGACTATGCTTTTTATAAATATTGAAATTGGTTCAAAAAAGCATCATCTATGAGTTTTTTTGGAAAAAAATAATGGTCACCTTGCTTGGCGGGGCTCACATTATTTTTTATCAAAGAAAAGCCATATCCGATACTTTTTTGAACCAATTTCAGTTTTTTAGTGGGGACATCTTCGAGAATTGGAAAAATTTTTTTATTATTCTTCTTTTTTTTCAGCTTTTATCATTTCTTCATCTGTTTGCAGAGCTTGATCAAAAACGTTTTGTAATTTTTGATTTTTGGATGTGATGGGATTGAAGATTTTATAAAATATTTCAATTAAATTTTGGGTTTTCAGTTGATTTATATGTAATCCGCAATTAGCCAAACCGCTGGAAACTATATTAACCCTTTGTGAGAGATTTTTCTTTAATTCTTCAAATTCTTTATGGCGATGCTGAATATTTAAAACCGTATCTTGTGGATGGATATTTATCCAAAATTTTTGAAAAACATTAAGTTTTTCGCTTCGATAAGGATTATATGGAATTATAACGTAAAACTTTTTTTCCATAATATCTGCATATTCAACAAGTCGGCTTATATATTCAATATATTCATATGTTTGATTTTGCATTAATCTGCTTGTTTGAGTTTCTGCTTTTTTCTTTAATGCGACTATGTAATTATCGATATCCAATTTTCGTGACTGGACAACAATTTGTATGGGAAATTCCAAACTATTCAGAAAAGATTGGTAGCTATATATTATCGCTTCTTGTTCTTGTTCTGATTTGAGATTGAAATTGACGCTTGATGTTTCCAGAATCGCTCTTAAACCTCCATTTTTTAAAATCAATGTATCATCGCGAATTTCAGCTATTTCCAAATATGTTTGAGTGCTTGTTCCTGATAATTTTTTGCTTTGACGAATTGTGTTTTTTTCTTGTGGCATATTTTTTAGTTATTTTTAATTGTTTTTCCATGTGAATCCAGAATTGCTGTAAGATCCTGTAATTTTTGAAATTTATGCCGGTCATCTTTCTTTTTGTTTTCGATTTTCTTTTCTTTATAGTTCAATTTTCGGGCATTTAAAGAAAAAGCTGAATTGAAAACATCTCCTTTCATTTGCTGCCATGTTCTTTTTCGTGCGCGAATATAGTAACTTAATAAATATAATATAAATTTCGTAAAGGTGACTTCATTGATTTTAAAAAACGATATCGCCAATGTTATAATGCCGATAATCGCTACCGGAGCAAGCCAAACCGTCCATAGGTATGTTTTGGCTAAGGATATATAAATAACGTAATCCAGACCTCCGCCGGCTGCCAGGATTATTAATTGTTTCATTGTGATAGGTCCGATAATTTTATCTTCTATTTGTACGTCCTGAGGTATTTGAAATTGCATATTTATTTTTTATATTTATAAATGTAAATTGCTGAAAAAGAGCTGATAGTTATTAGTAAAATTATCATTACTGTTATTTGGTTTATATTGTTTTTATTATCCAATAAGATTGCTCCATCCTGCAGAATGTTAAATTTCATTTTAATTTTTTCACTTTTAATTTGTTCAGCCGGATTATAGGTATAGACATAGACTTCGTGTTCGCCCGTTTCCAATTCTTTTGGAGGTGTTGCTTCAAAATCTCCACTGATTGCGTCTACAAAGAGAGTTGATGTATATACAAGGCTATGCCAGTTAATAATAACTTGAGTCCCTTTTTCCGCTTTTCCCGCTAAAGTTATTTTTCCTTTTTCTGTGTTATTTTTCGCTTTATTTTCAAGATTAAGAATTTCGGGTTTTTTTATTTCCAATTCATTATTAATTTTTAATAAGATTTTATTGGAAGCAATTTTATTATTTTGTTTATTTTCCAAATAGAATAAATAATCTCCATTTTCAATTTTATTTACTGTTTCAATTATAAATTTATTATTGGCTTGTATTTTTCCTGTGCCTATAAGTTTACTTTCGCCGTTTGTTTTTTGGATATAGAGGTTAAATTCCGTGTTTTTAGGCCCTATGCCGACAAATACCGGAGTATTGTCCACTGTTTTATCTTCCCATTTCCAGTTGGTAATATTTAATTTTATGTCTTTTTCTATAATTTTTTCAGCTATTAATGGATCTGTTTTGAATTCCATGATTTCTTCACCATCTGAATATCCATCATTGTCTGTATCCGCTTTTTTGGGATCTGTTCCGTACAGATATTCCATTTTATCACTAATTCCGTCTCCATCCGTATCTTGCCATCCGCTTTGTACTTTTATTTGATTTTTTTCTTCCCATTCATCACTGATTTGATTATTATCGTTGTCAATCGGTTTTGAATTTTTATCTAAAGGATTTGTTTTTAATTGTAATTCAATTTTATCCGGAATTCCGTCTCTATCCGTATCGGGATTTTTAGGATCAAGGCCGAGTTTTATTTCATCTGCGTCGGAAATTCCATCTTCGTCCGTATCTTTGCTAAATGGATTTAATTTAAGTTTAAATTCTTGTTGATCGTTTACTCCATCTTTATCAATGTCAGTATTTTTTCCAATGTTTTTTGTTTCATTAAATAGAGCTTTTTCCCAATGATCGCCAATGCCGTTTTGGTTTTCGTCCTGAGTGTTATTATAAATTTGTGTAAATTGGAAGTTCGGATTTGAATTTTGATTATTGTTACCTCCGATTGGATTTTCATTGTCAGGGATTTTTATTTCTCTTTTTAAAGCTGTGGCTTTTTCAAGATCATTTTCTTCAATTTGCGCCAAGGTGTAATTTTCGATTTCTTCGCTATCCCTATCTATGTTTTCAGGAGTTTCGTTATTAATTATATTTTGATTTTGTTGATTATCTATTTGTGGAGTTGTTACTATGTTTTGATCGGTTGGAGTAGTAGTTTGCGGATTTTGGGTTGGGTCTTCATCAGTAGTTAGTTCTTCTTCAAGAGGCGGTATTTCGGTTATTTCGGATTCAGGTTTTGTTTCAGAAGTTTTTTGATAATCTTTAGTTTCACTTTCATTGCTTTCGCTAACATTTTTTAAGTTTTCTTCTTTTGTTTCAATTTCTCCGGATTGACTATGAACATCTTCATTATCGTCAGTTTCGGTAGTAGGTTCGTTTTCTCCTGAAACAGAGGTTCCGGAATTTGAGGACGAGGATGATGACCAGCCTCCTCCACCTCCTCCTGCAATAGGTACTGTTTCAATTACTACAGAAGTGATAGAAGGCGTGAAAGTTTGTACAACACTCCATGAGCTTGATAAATCGCCGCTGTCTACGGTTTTGATGGCATAATAATAAGTGGTGGCATTGATTAAAGAGGTGGTAACCGTATATGAAGTGGTATTATCTTCGGTAGTGCCTTGTATAGTGTAAGTGGTGGTAGGATCAGCATTGGTGCCGATTCTGATGACATAATGCAGAGCAGCAGCCGCGTCCTGAGTATCAGTACCGGCATTCCATTGAATGGTTGGAGTGTAGGTATTGGTTGGTGCGGTGAAACCTGTGGTTGGCGCGGTGGGAGCGGTGTTTACGTTGGTGGTGAAGGTCTGCACTGTACTCCATGAGCTTGATAAATCTCCGCTATCCACGGTTTTTACGGTATAATAATAAACTGTATTGTTTTCCAGCGCAGTTGAAACCGCATATGAAGTGGTATTATCTTCGGTAGTGCCTTGTATTGTGTAAGCGGTGGTGGGATCAGCATTGGTGCCGATTCTGATGACATAATGCAGAGCAGCAGCCGCGTCCTGAGTATCAGTACCGGCATTCCATTGAATGGTTGGAGTGTAGGTATTGGTTGGCGCTGTGAAACCGGTGGTTGGTGCGGTTGGAGCGGTGTTTACATCATAATCGAATGTAATACTACTGATAGAAGGGATGTTTACTCCATTTGTTGTTAGAAATACTTTATATTGAATCCATTGGTCGTTTTGCCCGTCATTCATTATATTATCTATTGTTTCACTTCCCGCAGGATTTGTGAAATATGTATAAGGATTACACGTATTGCTGTTGCTGTTGTCAGGACCACAGAAATCTGTGGGTGTACCCGGAACCCCTTCATTATCAGGAGCGGTTCTTAGTTGAATTTTTATGTCGGTATTCGTGGGAATACTTTCTGTCCACGAAATGCTGTTCCACATACTTGTAGAATCTTGTGAATTAAACCATGACGAGGTAATGCTTTGTGATGGGGGATAATAATTATAATTTATGGAAACACTTGAAATCGTTGGGGTTTCCGTATTGGAATTGGCTGAATTTATATTGGCTTTCCAACGTAAATCCGAGGCGGTATTTGTAAAACTATGAGATTCACCTGAAGTAACCTGCTCCCAATTTGTACCGCCATTTGCCGATAAATAATAAGTAATATTTTCACCTAATGTTGCGACTACCGTGAGGAGGGCGCTAATAATTGTATCTGAAGTTGTATCCATGGTTGTTGATTGGATAATAGCGTTGGCATCATAAGTAGCCGGAGATATCGTCAATTTAACGGTTGATCCTCCTTGTCCACCGGCAAAACATATAGTGCTTGTCGGACAGTGAATTTTTTGAAAATCTCCATTTACCGTAGTTGATATAGTGGACCAAGTGGTACCTCCATTTGTGGTTTTTGCAAGACTTCCATTTGTTCCCGCGAGAAATCCTACTTGAGAATTTGCAAAATAAATACTGCTATATGAATTGCTTGTTCCTAAGTTCGGATCAATCGTACTCCAGCTTGTACCTCCATTTGTAGTTTTTAGAAGTCTCGTACCACTTGAAGTGTCGCTAGATAGCACCCATCCGGTGTTACTATCTTGAAAATAAAGCGATTGTAATTGAGCCATACTTGAGAATCCGGTTATTGATCCTTGTTGCTCAGTCCATGAACTACCACCATTGGCCGTATATAGAATAATTTTTCCGGTATCAGGAGGTGCTTGATTTCCGATAATCCAACCAACTGATGTGGAAACAAAATGTAGATTTTTGAGATTATAAGTTGTTACGCCTTCTCCTTGTTGACTCCAGCTTGCTCCGCCATCAGTGGTTTTTATTATTACGCCACTATCACCGACTGCCCAGCCTGTACTTGAATTTACAAAATATATTTTTTGTAATCCTGAAACGGGTGAGGCCGTGGAACTCCATGCAGTGCCACCATTGGTTGTTTTTAATGTCGCGTTATTATGAGTGATCCATGCTGTACTGCTATTAAGAGCATATATGCCATTTGTTGGACCCGTCATCACATCGTTACTTGTTTTATCTGTCCATGTACTACCTGCGTTAGTGGTAATTGTGGCACCGTTTATTCCATCTCCTGAAATTACCGCCCATCCTGTATTTGCGTCAGTAAACATCATATCTGTAATTTGACCGCCGAAACTACCGGAAAGCAAAGTCCAGTTAGTTCCTCCGTTTTCAGTTTTCCAAATACTTCCGTTATCACCTATGATCCATCCATTTCCATCAATTGCGGCAAAGAAGATATCACGAAAATTAAGAGATGATTCTCCCGTAGTCGGACTGCCAATACTTATCGCAGTCCAAGTATCTCCATTGTCTGTGGATTTTATAATGTTGTTGCCTAATCCCGCAGCCACAAAATTGGATCCTCCAATATAATGCAGGGAAGTTAATTTATTATTACACGTAATTCCATCTAAGTTTATTTCATTAAATGTCCATGATCCGTCATTCGTTCCTTTATATACTTTACATGCCGAGCTTGTTCCTCCAACCATTAATATAGTCGTGGCATTTATAACATAAACATCATAGTAATTGATTCCTTCTCCCACGGCCTGCGCATTCCATGTTTCTCCATTATCCGAACTTATGGAAATACTGCCACTATCCGAAACTGCCGCAGCAACATCCGTATCTCCTTCAATAGCATGAATGCCATAAATATCACCTACCAGATTGGATGTTTTTGCTGTCCAGTTGGTTCCTCCATCCGTAGTTTTATTTAAGGTCATACTGCCTGCCATAAATCCGACATTGGCATCTAAAAAGAATCCTGTTCTCATTGAATTTCCGCCTGTAACTACATTTCGCGACCATGAAGTTCCTCCGTTTGTTGTTTTATAAATTACCGCATTTGGAACTCCCGGGCTTAATGGTGTGCTTGCGCCGACTATCCATCCATTATTGGCATCCAAAAAGAAAATGTCATAGAGAGTTTCTCGATTATAATTTTCAAAATTATTTATTTGAACCCAACTTGTTCCGCCATTTGTTGTCTTTAATATTTGTCCTTTTTCACCTACAGTCCATCCTGTCACGTTATCACTTAAAAAATATGTTCCATATAAATGTCGGCTTGTTGGAGTACGATGAAGATCAGTACCCGCCGCCGCATAAGTTGAGACATTTAATTTAGCTTCTCCGGAAGAAGTTTCCCAATTTCCTGTTGTATTCACGGAATCTTTTTTAGTTGTATCGTTGAAACTTTCTGAGGTAGTTAACTGATCAGAACTATTATCATAATATTTATAAGTAATTGTCAGACTGTCAATTATCGGTGTGGCGGATGTTGTTCCGGCCAATATGGCTTTCCATTTTAAAGCGGATTTTTCGTTTTCAGCGCTGGTAAAAGTATGTTCAACTCCACTTGAGACTTCTTCGTAACTTACTCCTCCATCACGAGATAAATAATAAGTGATGGTTTGACCATTTAATGTAGATGTTGCAGTTAAAGTGGCTTTTATTATGTTTTGAGCGGTATTGTCTATTGTAGTTGAAATTGCGTTTAATGGAGTATTGTAATCGCCTAATGTGACTGAAAGGTTGAATACATTACCTTTATCACCAACAGCATAACCTGATGTTGCTGAAGAGAAATTAATGCCTCGCAAGTCCGCACCCCATTCATCGCGAATTGAATTCCACGTTGATCCACCATTATTACTTTGCAATATACTGCTTGATTTTACCATCCATCCGGTAGACGCATCTGTGAAATAGATGTCATATATTGTTGATTCTCCTGTAAGAGAGGTGCTCCATGTACTGCCACCATTTGTTGTATATTTTATTCCGTCGCTTGCACTTGCCACCCATCCCAAAGAACTATTTAAGAAAAATACTGAATTTAAAGTTTGCTCCCAACCATCCGTTATTTCAGTAGCGGTCCATGTAGTGCCGCCATTAGTAGTGGTTAAGAGCATGCTGTCATTACCATTCCCTGAATTGGCTACTGCGTAACAATCAGTAGCGCTTAAACATTGAATATCATTTATTGTTTGAGTTATACCGGTTGTTTGAGTAGACCAGCCATCTCCTCCATTTGTGGTTTTGATTATTCTGCCATTTTCTCCAACAGCCCAACCTGTAGTACTATTAATAAAATATATTCCATTTAAATTGTCGTTAATATCAGTAGTGGCTGCGCTCCAGTTTGTACCTCCGTTTGTTGTTTTTAAAATAAGTCCTGTGCTGCCCGCAATCCAGCCGTTGTTACTATCATAAAAATAAATTGAATTTAAAGTATTTACAATCCCTGAATTTTGGGCGGTCCATGTGGAGCCTCCATTAGCGGTTTTAAATATTAGTCCTCCTGTTCCTGCCGTATAACCCGTATTAGCGTTTATAAAAAAAGAGTCTTGTAATGATCCTCTTGGACCTGTGCTGATTGATGTCCAGGCAACGCCACCGTCCGATGTTTTGTAAATGTTACCATTGTCGCCACTTGCAATACCTACTGTTGTGCTTATGAAATGCACATTGTACAGGCCTAAATCATTGATACTGTCAACTTGGATTGTTGTCCAACTTGTTCCTCCGTTCGTTGTTTTTAAAACATTACTATTATTTGTGGAAATCCACCCATTTGAAGCATCAGCAAATTGAATTTTTGTTGGATTGCCTCCTAAATCACTTATACTTGTCCATGTTGTTCCTCCATTAACTGTATTTATTAAACCTCCTGTTGATCCTATTGCCCAACCGGTATTTGCGTCAGCAAAATATACTGATGCCAAAGGCTCGGTGAATCCTTCCGGAGGAGTTTGAACTGCCCAGTTGGTTCCGCCATCACCGGTATATAAGATTTTGGTTTGACCGGTATCTTTATCAACACCCACTGCCCAACCTGTAGTACTATTGATAAAATGGATACCTTCCACTTCACCGGCGCTGTCTGGAATTGTTTGATTTACCCAGTTTTCTCCGCCATCGGTTGTTTTTGAAATTAATCCCGGAGAATCGGGGTTCCAACCATTCCCTCCCGCAAACCATCCCGTGTCGGCATCGATAAAGGAGATTTCGTTGGCCGAGCTGCCGCAATTATTAACCGTACCTACTTGAGACCAATTGTTTCCGCCATCGGTTGTTTGATGAATATTTCCACATTCCGCTAAAGCCCATCCTGTAGTGCCATTTAAAAAGAATATTTGAACAAATTGATTGCTTGTACTATAAACTTCAGTCCATGTTGCTCCGGTATCATCAGTTTTATAGATTTTTCCTTGATTTTCTCCTTCAACAAAAATTGTATCGCTATCGAGCATATAGCTGCCATCAATAGAAAATTTTGTCGGACCATGCCCGACTGAGCTGATTTCCGCAGAAGCCGATCCTCTTGAAAGTTTTAACTCTCCATTGGCTGTATCCCAATTTGCTGTGGTATTTTCTGCGTCTTTATAGGTGGTTGTTGAGAAATTTTCTGTAAATGTTGTGCTGCTTTCAGCCATTGTAACTGAATCCAATGCGGATACGCCGCTCGATTTTGTTGAATATTTATTCCAATTTTCTTGGCTTGGATTATTGTAGGTCCCTTCATCATCCGATCCGGACCAATCTGTTTGAGTCCATGTATTTGCTATTACGGATGAAGAAACAGATATACTGATGATTATAACCAGAATGTATGAAAGGAATTTTTTCATGCTTTTTTGTTTTTATTTTTTAATATATTCTGATTATTTTAGCATGTTTTTAGGTGTTTTATCAATAATCGAGAAAAAAAGGATTTGACAAAAGATAGGAAATATTTTTGCGGGAGAAAATATGTTTTTTATTTTTAAAAGTAAATATTGGAAATTTTCTTTTTCTGATATAAAATCTTTTCGCTTATTCAATTAATTTAATTTTAAATGCTTCCTTTGGAGAAAATAAGAAATTTTTGTATTATTGCCCATATTGATCACGGAAAATCCACTTTAGCCGATCGTTTTTTGGAAATCACCAATACTATTTCCGGAAGAGAAATGACTCATGGGCAAATGCTTGATACTATGGATATTGAACAGGAACGCGGAATTACGATTAAATTGCAGCCTGTGAGAATGAATTTTAAATATAAAGAGAATGAATATATTTTAAATTTGATCGATACTCCGGGGCATGTGGATTTCAGCTATGAGGTGTCACGCAGTTTGGCGGCTTGTGAGGGAGCTATTTTATTGATTGATGCGAGTCAAGGAATTCAGGCTCAAACATTGGCGAACTGTTATTTGGCGTTGGAAAATGATTTGGAGATTATTCCTGTTTTAAATAAAATTGATTTGCCATCCGCGGATATTGAGAAATGCAAACATGAGATTGAAAATGTTTTAGGCATTGATACTTCCGATATAATTTCAGTTTCCGCGAAAGAAGGAACCAATATAGAAAAAGTATTGATACAGGTAATCGAGAAAATACCGGCGCCGAAAGCGAAAAAAGGAAATGAAAATAAAGCTTTGATTTTTGATTCGGTTTATGATTCTTACAAAGGTATTTTGGCTTATGTAAGGGTTTTTGAGGGTAGCTTTAAAAAAGGGGATAAAGTACTTTTTTTAAATACGGATGCTGAAGCTGAAATATTGGAAGTTGGATATTTCAAACCGAAGTATCAACCGGCTGAGATTTTGCGTACCGGTGAAGCCGGATATATTGTTACAGGCTTGAAGACTTTGAATGAAGCGCGGGTCGGGGATACGATTTGGTCGATTCGGGATGATGAGGTTAGCAAATCGCATATTTATAAAAGATTCACACCTATTCCTTTGCCGGGATATAAACGTGTTAATCCTGTAGTTTTTGCCGGTGTTTTTTGTACGTATGGCAATGATTATCCTTTGCTTAAGAATGCTTTGGAAAAATTAAATTTGAATGATTCAGCTTTAAGTTTTGAGCCCGAGCAATCAGGAGCGTTGGGACATGGTTTTCGATGCGGTTTTTTAGGACTTTTGCATATGGAAATCGTTCAGGAAAGATTGGAAAGAGAATATGATTTGGATTTAATTTTTACATCACCCAGCGTTTCTTATATTGTGGTAAAAATAGATAATACTGAAGAAAAAATTGAAAATCCGACATTTTTTCCGGAACCAACCAGTATTTTGGAAATAAAAGAACCTTGGGTTAGGCTGGAAATTATCACACCCAAAGATTATACCGGATCCATTATGCAGCTTGTTCAAGAAGAGAGAGGTATTCATAAATCCATGGAATATATTGATTTGACAAGAATTCTCTTAATTTATGAAATTCCTTTATCATCTATTATTATTGATTTTTATGATCGACTAAAAAGCATTACTTCAGGTTATGCTTCAATGAATTATGAATTTTTAGCTTATCGCGAGGGGGATTTGGTAAAATTGGATATTTTGGTGGCAGGAGATAAAATTGAAGCTTTTTCCAATATCATTTATCGTGGTAACGCCGATTATTTTGGCAGATATGTGGTAAAAAAATTGAAAGAATTGTTGCCAAAACAAATGTTTGAAATCCCTATTCAAGCCGCTGTTGGAACCAAAATTTTAGCTCGCGAGACAATCAGCGCTTTTAGAAAGGATGTAACAGCCAAGCTTTATGGTGGAGACCGAAGCAGAAAAGACAAACTTCTCAAAAAACAGAAAGAGGGAAAAAAACGAATGAAGACTTTCGGAAAAGTGGATATTCCCCAGAGAGCGTTTTTGGAGATATTGAAAAGAGGGGAGAGTTGATAAATCAATGATTTTTAATTCGTTTTCTTGCTTTTTTGATCTGTTTATATTAAAATAAATAGATTTCTTTTAAAAAAACAAAATTTTTTAATATATGATTTTAATACTTTAATTAAAAATAAAATGTATAGAAAAAAAACTAAAACAAAATCTTGGAAATTAATAGGGGCAGTAATTTTAATTGCGTCATTAGTTATTTCCGGACTGATTTATTACTCAAAAAATGGGGGGTTGGAAAGTTTAAAGGGTGCTTATAGAACTGTAAAACCCGGCAAAATTCCTACTTCTGTTTCTCCTTCCGATTACAGTAATAAAGTCAAATTCACGTTGACAGGTAATGTTTTTTCCGAGCAAAAAGGAAAAGAAGGTAAGCAAGTGGAAGGAGCTAGAGTTTATTGTAAATTTACAGATTTTGGTTCTGTAACTTATACTTCAAAAAGCACTACTCAACCGGCAGGTAAACCTTTTGAGTTGATTTTTGACAGTGTGCCAAAAGGTAGACCTGTCAGACTGGAATGCGATTTTATGTCTGATGATCATGAGGATGGAAGATATACCAGCGGAGATGAATTTAAAGCGGGATTATGGCAGGACACCAATGATTATATAAGTGATTTGGTTTCTCCAAAGGGGATCAAGATAGCTTTATACGGTAAAGTTGTAGATACTTCAGATAAAAACAATCCGATTGCTGACGCGAAAGTTGATTGTGAAGGAAATTTTAGCTATCAAAAACAATTATCTGTTTTGCCATCACTAAAGACTGATTCCAGAGGTATTTTTAGGATAGAAAATATAATGCAAGATAATCCTCCTTCATCTTACCAAAAAACAGTTTCTTGTACGGTGACAAAGGCGGGTTATACAGCTTACAGATTATTGAACATAGCTGTAAAAGTTGATCATAATCAAGAAGATAATAAACAAAATTTTGTCGGACAGTTTAATTTGGCACAAACCGGCGAACATCCGGATTATGGTACTTTTACTGTTCAAGGTAAAGTAGCTTCAGCGCAAGAATATAGTAATGATGTTGTAAAAGACTCTCGTGTCAGATGTTCATTGTCTTCCGTAAAATCAAGCCCATCATTTAGTTTTAACGATGAAGCTGTTGCTGATTCACAAGGTAAATTTAAAATTAATTTTGATAAAGTTCCAAGAAATCAATCATTTTATTTTGCTTGTGACGCGGAAGGAGATGGATATGAGATGGGAAGTTCTGAAAAATATCAATATATTTTAAAAAGTTCTTTGGATTCATCGCTTTCCGTGGTTAAGGATTTTCAAGTTAAATTGAGCCCAAAAACCATATTAATCGCTTTAAATGGCAAGATTATGGAAAAAAATACTGAAATTTTAATTCCAAATTCAATTGTTACTTGTCCAAAAGCTTCAGTTCTGGGTGATGAAAAAGGTAATTTTCATGTTCCTTATTACGCTGTTCCCAATCAGTCAGGTTCCGCTGAATTAAAATGTAAATTTAAAAACAATGCTTATTCTTATGTAGCAGAAGATATAACTTTTACGGTTGATAATATCGTTAAAAATCAGGTTGATGTTAAAAAGATGCAGATTGCAAAGCCGATTTATATGAGGCTTGATTTTATAAACATTAAAATGGTAGCTAAAGTAAAATCAATATCGCAATCAGGTTCTCCGTATTTAGATGGGGCGAATTTGGTTTGTTATTCAACTTATAAACATCCCATACTAGGAAACGCAGCTGTTACTCCGGGAATTTTTAAGCAATCCGCTTACAGTCCTGCGAGCTATGATTTTCCGGCTTTAAGAAATAGAGAATATAATTATGGATGTACTTTGATTTCAGCTGTTAATCATATTTCCAAAACCATTCAAGATAAATTACATTCAAAAATGTCAGCAGATCATGGAATTGATTTGGGTGAGATTGTTTTAACTTATAAAGTTATTGAAAAAATTGAAGGAACTGTAAGAAGAGCTGATTTTAATAAAGCTATCAGTAACGCGAAAGTTGTATGCCCGAACTTGGAGCCTGCAATTACAGACGCGAACGGTAATTTTAAGATTGAATTTGAAACCGCGAAGGCCGAAGGTTATTATAGCGGATTATGTGAAGTAACCCATGAAGGTTTTGAGTCTCAGAAAAAATCAGTAACTATCGATACTAAAGATGATTCACTTTCTACAAAAGTTGATTTTGTGTTAGCGCCAAAGAAATTTATTTATAATTATAATGGTACGGTTGTTTCAGATTTTACCGGAAATGTTATTGCTAATGCCATTGTTTCGTGTTCTGACAATGATAGTAAAGAAAAATTTGAAATCCATACTGACAATTTCGGTAAATATGAACTTAAAATACCTATGACTTATGATGTTGATAAAAAGTATGATTGTCGCGTCAGTAAAGATTATTTTTTGCCGAGGACTGTTCAGTTAGCGGTCCCTGCCGTTAAAAATGATACGAAAAGCAGTTCAAGTCAACATGTATTAACTCCTATGAAAAGAGTGATTAATTTAACCGTTAACGCGAAATATCCAAATGGAAATAATGTTAACGGGGCATTAGTCTTTTGTAAAAATTCTTCAACTAATTCAAATAGTGTTGATGGAAAAACAAATGAATACGGTAACGTAACTTTCTCCAATTTATCGGCTTATGCTGAGCAGAAATTTGAATGCTCCGCTGTATATTCCGGTTACGCAAAAACTTATGGAGTGTATGTTCTAGAGGGCGCGAATTCAAATCCTGTATTGAAAATTGTTTTAAACCCTTAATTTGACTTTTTTTCGTTGAGTTCCGGCAGGGATAATCTTAAGGATTTGTCCTTGCCGGTTTTTTTTGATTTTGGCGGGTTTTTATGCTAAAATAATAAGATTTATATTTTTAAATTTTATGAAATCTTTTTTTAAATTTTTGGGTATTACAATATTTATTTTGGTTTTAATATTTGTCACATTAAAAATTTTTCAGCCAAAATTATTGGATATGATTTTTATGAAAGTGGGTATTTATGATCAAAAAAGTGAGGAACTATTGATTGAAAATCATGAGCTTTCAATTGTTTATTCCGGAGATTTGAGCTCTTTTGATCCTACCACTTATTCTCATTCAGACAGGGCAAGATTATTAAATATTTATGAAGGTTTAACCAAATTGGATCGAAATATGGGTATTATCCCGGGATTGGCGAAATCTTTTGGCATCTTAAATGATTTGGAATGGGAGTTTACTTTGAGGCAAGGTGTTAGATTTCACGATGGAACGGATTTGGAAATTGAAGATGTGATCGCGAGTTTTGATAAAGCATTGTATGATCAAAATTCTAAAATCGCCTCATTGCTATCCAATATTAAAAAAGTGGAAAAAGTTAATAAACAAACCATCAAAATAAAAACTTTGGTTCCTGATGCTCTTTTGCCGGCGAAAATCGCCACTGTTTTGATTTTTCCTTCTGAAAAGAAAGATCTTATTTATAAAGAGCCTATTGGTACGGGACCTTATAAATTTGTGAATTATCAGGAAAATAATTTTTTGAAATTAGAGGCGTTTGACGGATATTGGGGAAAATTGCCGAAATATAAATACGCGACATTAAATACGGTTTTTTTAAAGGAAGAAAGATTGGCTCAAATGAATGAAGGTTTAATTGATATTTTGGATAATGTGCCGATTTATTATGTTGATGAAGTAAAAAACTTTGGGGCGAAGATTTATCGAAAGCCAAGTCTGGAAGTCAGTTTTTTGATGTTTAATTTGGATGATAAAGAAAATAATATTTTTAAACATAAACAGATCAGGGAAGCTTTTTTATATGCTATCAATAAAGAGGAAATAGTTTCTTTAATGAAGGGTTATGCCGCCGTGTCAAATCAATTCGCGGGTAGAGGAATTTTGGGATATTCCTCGGCAATTAAGAATTTTAAATATGATAAAAAGAGAGCTCAGGAATTGATTAAAAGAGTAGATCCGTTTTATAGATTAAACGCACAGATGGATACGGTTAAAGGAGTGGAAGTTTTGGGGGATTTATTGAAAAATCAAATGTTTGAACTGGGGATTGATTTAAATATTAATTATATGGAACAGGTTGAATTTCAGAAAAAGATAAGTAAAGGAGAATCAAATTTTTATTTGTTGAACTGGAAATATGATTTCGGGGATATTTCGGATTTTTTGACTTCAATAGCTCACAGTAAAACAGAAGATGGCAAGTACGGGCAATATAACGGCACTTTATATAAAAATTCCGTTTTAGATAAAATGATCGAAGAAAGTGAACAATTAATTGATACAGACAAAAGGATAAAAAAATTGAACGAAATAATGAAAAAAATTGTTGAAGATGATATTTTGGGAGTTCCTTTATTTGAAACGGATGTGCTTTATGCCGTTAAAAATGGAATTTTTTGGGAACCTAGAATGGATGGTTATATTTTGGCCACGGATGTTAAATAAATATTCTTAATTTTTTATAAACAATATGCATTCAATTAAAATAAAATTTATCTTGGCAATCAGCTTGCTTGTGATTTTGATCTCAGGTAGCAGCGCTTTTTTATTGATTAAAGAAAAAGAAAATGAATTAACTACTGATATTTATCAAAATTCCAGGCTTTTTGCTGATCTTTCTTCAGCAAGGGTTGTTGAAGCTTATGAAAAATTTCTAATGAATGACGCGTTTGTGCCGTTTAAAAGAGAATTTGTGAAAATTATGGGTGGGAATTCTGATATCAGCGATTTGCAAATAGCCAATTTTGAAGGCAGTGTTTTATATCATTTGAATGAGGAAAAAGATTTAAGATATGGCGGAGCTGACAGATCTTTAAAAGATAATGTTTTAATGGCAAGAATCAAAAGTCCTTTTCTTTCCGTTAAACTTTTGAATTCCGATGAGATTGTTTATTTGAATAAAGATGAGGATGGTAATTTTACAGCTATTGATGAAAATGGCCGGTTAATTGAAGATATTGCCTTAGGCGCGCGAATTGAAAACATTGTGTCTCCGGTGATGAATAAATATGGAGTGATCTATAATATTTCTTATGTTGGATTGGATCGGAAGATTGTTATTATGCAAGAGCGTATATTGCTTCTTGCTGTATTTGGTATTTTGATCGGCTTGATGGCCGGTTATTATTTCGCGAGCAGGATTTCCACCCCGATTGTTAAATTAAATGAAGCTGTAGTTACTATTGCCAAGGGGAATTTTGACAAAAGAGTTGATGTAAAATCAAAAGATGAAGTGGGAAAGTTAGCGCAGTCGTTTAATCAAATGGCGGCTGATTTGCAGGCAAGCACAAAGGCTTTGATTTATAAAGAAAGAGTGGCTAAGGAATTGGAATTGGCAGCTAAAATTCAAAAAGAATTATTGCCCACTTCAACGCCGAAAGTTCAAGGTCTTGATATTGCTGCGGGATTGGTTCCGGCAGCGGAAATCGGAGGGGATTGTTTTGATTTTATTTATCCGAATGAGGATGTTTTGCTTTCTTATATCGGTGATGTTACAGGACATGGAGTTCCTTCGGGATTGGTGGTGGCTGTGGCGAATGCGGTTGTTTACAGTTTCGCTCATGAAGAAAATATTGTGGATATATTGGTAAAAGCCAATAAGATTTTGAAAGAAAAAACCGGACCGAATATGTTTTTGACAATGCTTTTGACAAAATGGGATATTAAAAATCAGAAATTCTCTTATGTTGTCGCGGGGCATGATCCGGTTATTTTGTACAAAGCAAAGGAAAAGAAGGTTTATCAATTGAAAGAAGGAGGAATGGCTCTTGGCATGGTTGCGGATCTTTCCAAATTATTGAAATCCGAAGATGTAGAGTTGGAAGAAGGGGACATGGTTGTAATTTATACTGATGGAATTCCTGAAGCATGGGCCAATGATAAAGAAAATTATGGTCTTGGCAGGTTGAAAAGAGCGGTAAGCGAGTTTTCAAGTTTGAAAAGTGCGGAAGATATTAAAAACGCGATTTTGAAAGACGTGAAGAGTTTTATGGGGGATTATGAGCAGAAGGATGATATTACGTTGATGGTGTTTAAGAGGACGTAATCCGTAATTCGTAATTCGTAATCCGTAAATAGAATTCATTACGGATTACGAATTATTAATTAATCTTTATGAAAAAATGTTGGAAAAAATTGGTTTGTTGTTTGATTTTTGTAAGTTGTTTGATTTTGCCGCAGATGTCTTTTGCGCAGGGGAAGACAATTTTACCGGAGGAGAAGCCAGAAGGTGTGACTTGTGAAGAAATGGTTATTGCGTTTGGAGAAGAAATTTATTTAATGGAACCTGAAGATGTTGTTGTGGAGATAGGATCTATTTTATACTGTGCTGTACAAACAGGTAAAATTCATGCTTGGATGGTGCCTTATTTTATTAGATATCTCGCTGAGTTTTTGATCGGGATTGCGGGGATTATATGTATGCTTTTTATTGTGATCGGAGGTTATCAATATATGATCGGCGGATTCGTGGAGGAAAAAGAAAAAGGGAAAAATACAATCAAGTATGCTGTGATTGGCTTGGCGCTGGTGTTTTTATCGTGGGCGATTGTGAATGTGATGTTGTATGTGTTTACGTCGTGAGGTTGATTAAAATTTAATTTTTGATTCTTCATTTATATTTTTAGCATCTAAATTAGTGAAATACTGTATTTCTATTGACATATTTTTGAAAAATGTGTAAGTTTTTGCGTACATATTTTCTAAATTCAATATGAGCAAAAATTTAAATTTAATTATTACCACTGGTGCTAGTCGTGGAATTGGAAATGCGATTAGTGAACGTATTTATGAAAATTTGGATGATGATACGAGATTAATATGCTTAGGTCGTTCAAAACCTGATTTTTTAGGTGATGCAAATGGCAGAGCGCAACACGTTTCTTTAGACTTTTTAGATGAATCTTGTGTGACAGGATCAATTCAAGGAATTAGAGATATCATTGAAGATGCAGCGAGTATTTCGCTAGTTCATGTGGCCGGGATAGCTCAATTGAGCAGAAAAGATGGTGTTGATAGGGATACACAATTAAAAGAAATGATTCAGGTTAATTGTGATACGCCAATTGGAATTACAGAGGAAATTTTAAGAATTACTGATAAATTAAACAATATTTTGTATGCAAGTACTGCGTCTATTCATAAAAATGCGACTTCTGGAGCTGGTCTTGAAGGATACTGTGAATCAAAAAAGCTTGCTGAAGAGAAATTTAAAAATTTATTAGATAAACATAAATTAATTCTAATGCAACTTGGCAAGTATGCTACAGATATGACAGGAACAGTAAATCAAGATGACGTATTGCCATTAGAATGGCTATCAGTTTTAGGAGCGGATCCAAAAGCTAAAAATGGTATTGCTGATTTGGTTTCAGATATAGTGCTCGATAGAAAAAGTTTTGAAAGAGATATTTTAATTCGACCTAGACTTATTCAATATCTTCTTAATAATTTATCCCCTGAGATGCAGATGAAACTTATGCCTCAATTTATAAAAAGTACAGCCAAGTATATCCTTCAAATTGAGATGGGTCTACCTGATGAAAAAGCCGAGGAATTGTATGATGATAATTTGATCTATTTAGCGGAAAATAATTCATATGGTAAAGATTTTCCATATGATTCAGTAAGATTTTCAAAATTAAATGATATTTGGCTAGGAAAACTGCAAAAACAAGTTTTGGGAGCGGTAAAGTTGAGTAGGTAGGAGTTATTTGAAAGATTTCAGGTTGAGATGATAAATACTCAAAATTGGAAAGATTGGATTTTTTACTTGATAAATATCATAAATATTTATCTCAGGAAAAGCCAATTGAGTCTAATTTTACGCAACTTACGGATGATGAATTACATGAACAGTTGGTTGAGATTAAAGCTGCTTTACCATCTATGCAAGAGGAAGTTAAAAGTTTAAAAGAGTTTTCTGTAACATACATTAGTTATACCGAAGTTGTAGGGAATGAACCTGAGCAATTGTCAGAAGAAGAAATAAAAGCAGAATTATTTAGACGATATAGTAAAATTATGGATGAAATATTCGGTGACGTTAGAAAAAAATTTGAGGATTTGTATGGAACAGATGTGTATAAGGAAATTTACGGTAAATATGGTGAATGGTTGAAAAATGTCGACAATACTTGATTCGGCTTTTGCGTCGCTGGATCCCTCTCTTCGTTCGGGATTGTAAAAGTCAACGAATTCGTTGACTTTTACAGGGATGACGTAAAAGGCGTTCGGGATGACGTATGAGTGGCGGTCGGGATGACGGCTACCTGGTGCGGTTTTTTCTCGTGTCCTTTTGTATGACGGCTTTTGTATGCGGTTTTTATTCCAAAGATTCCTCGCTATTTATATATATTTTATTTTTTATGACCGTCCTGTTAAAGCCGTTACCCATCAAAAATTTTGAATATTGAGAGTTTATAGGTTATTATACAGATGTCTTAAAATGTAATACTTTTTATGAAAAAAGGTGAACAACAATATGATGAGGGGGATTTACACTGTGCGGAAGCTCATAAAATAAGAAATGAACTTGAAAATAATGAAATTACCACTGTTTGGGAAAAAGCAAGAATCATAAACGCCCATACGTTTGGATGTCAGGAATGTATTCAATTGCATGAATTATATAATGATCATAGAGCTTATTTAGCCAAGATAAGATGGAAATACAAAGAAGAAATACTTGATTATTTAGATTATTTGTATACGTGCAAAGAAATTGAACCGTACATAAAAGCACGTGCACGCGACCGTGGAGACTGGATCGATGAGGAGGATGATAGAATTGAAAAAGAAGAAGAGAATAATTCAGATGATTTAGCCCCAGCAATGATATTAGAAACTATTCAGTCTTTAGTGGATGATTGGAGAAAAGAGAATAAAATTTTTATTGCAATTATTAGGCATGTGGCGGAATGGGAAAAAAATTAATTTTTTGGGATGATGGTTTTTGGATGGGGTTTTTGTCTTTTATTTTTTCATCCGCTATTTATTTCTTCCGGCATTTTCCGCATTTGGAACGGTTTTTGGGGATTATTGTGCCCCCGCAGTTTGGGCAGGGATGGGAGCCGTGTTTTTGGAAATCTTCTTTTGTTTCTACTGTGTAACATCCGTAGCAATAAGAGTATTTGGGGTTGATTTGTTTGTGGCAGCGTTTGCAGGTCGACATATTAATTTTGGTTTATAGTTATTTTTATTATATCTGTTGGATATAATTATATTAACTTAAGTGGAAATATTTAATAATTTTTTAATAATTCCATGAATCTTATATTTAGTTTAAGCGATAGTATAAAAAGGTGTTTTGTTAGATGTCGCGATTTGTTATGATTTTATTATGAAAAGTGAAATTATACAGAAAGGCGGAATTGTTATTTATAAAACTTCCAATAATGAGGTTGACTTAAAAGTGAGGATGGAAGACGAAACTATTTGGCTGGACGCGCGGCAGATGGCGGAGCTGTTTGACGTTAAACGTCCGGCAATTGTAAAGCATGTTCAAAATATATATAAAAATGGTGAATTGATCGAAAAAGCAACTTGTTCCATTTTGGAACAGGTTGCTTTGGACGGAAGAATAAGAAAAACTCACCTTTATAATTTGGATATGATTATTTCTGTTGGATATCGGGTGAATTCCAAGCAGGCATCACAATTTAGAATTTGGGCGACTTCAGTTTTAAAAAAATATCTTATTGAAGGTTATGCGATTAATAAGAAAAGATTGCAAGAAACGCAGGAAAGATTCGTAGATCTGCAGAATACCATTACTTTTTTAGCTGAGAAAACTCAGAGAGATAATTTGCATGGACAGGAAAGCGAGATTTTGAATTTACTTAATACTTATTCCAAATCTTTAACTTTTTTGGAGCAGTTTGATAAGGACCTTTTGCATACACCAAAAGGGAAAAAGGCCAGGTGGAAATTAGATTATGAGGAGGCTAAAAAAATTATTGAAACCGTTAAGAAGAATTTGATTAATCAGAAAGAAGCAATTGGTCTTTTCGGGCAAGAAAGAAAAGATGCTTTTGCCGGAATTATCGGGAATATTTATCAAACTTTTGATGGGCAAGAATTATATTCGAGCATTGAGTCAAAAGCCGCGCATTTGCTTTATTTTATTATTAAAGATCATCCGTTTTCGGATGGCAATAAACGTAGCGGTTCGTTTTTGTTTATATATTTTTTGGATAAGAATAATTTTCTTTATAAAAAATCAGGGGAAAAGAAAATTAATGATAATGCTTTGACGGCTTTGGCGTTATTGGTGGCGGAAAGTGATCCTAAAGAGAAGGATTTGATGATTAAATTGATTATGAATTTGTTGGGGTGAGGTTGGGATAATTTGTTTAAATTTTAAAAAATATATTTTATCTGATAAAGGTAATAGTTGGTTCAAGGTATTTAAAAGAGATTTAGATGAATTGGTTTATAAAATTTATGGATTGAGTGAGGAGGATATAAAAATTATTGAGAGTAGAGAGTCTGTATGAAGAAAAAATGTCTTGAATTTAAGATTTTTATGATTAAATGATTAACTATGATTTTTTAATCTTGGGATTCGTTTAGTTATAATTTGAGAATATAAAATGTAAATATTTTTATGTATTCATTAAATCTCTTAAACTTTTTTGAAAGTTACAAAATTGATTTCCAAACGAACGATTTAATGCAATGCAACTTATTAATTTCATCTCGCTGATAATATTTCTTAAATTATTTATTTTTGAAATATTTAAATCTCCCCAACAGAGTATGCTAAAAATTTTTTTAGAGTCGTTGTTTTTATGTCCTACAAAGTGATGTCTGTGAATATGAAATTTGTTGTTTTCAAATTTCTTTTTAAGTTTCTTTATTGAATCTAAGAAGTACTCTTGTTTGCATAAGATTTTTTTTAATTTTTGTACATAATCTCCAATCAATAAATTATCAGGTTTTTTTAAGAAATTATACTCATTAAGTAAATCAGGTTCATCAGGATAAACTGATTTATAATGTTTATATAATTTTCCTACCTCTTCTAAGTTGTTTTTATCTGTTTTAATGTTTTCTATTTTATCTAAAATTTCTAAAATTATTTCCTTAAATTTTAAGTCGTTTTTTGTAGTTGAACATAAAAGTGTATGAATTATAGAAAGAGCCTTTTCAAAGGAATTAATTTTTATAATTAATAACAAAGAGTCTTTATCGTTTTTTGGGTTTAAATTTTTTTCGCTTAGAATTAGAGAAATCAGGACATTTGCCTCAGCACAATCTATTATAGTCATTAATTGTTCTTGAGAAGAATACTTATAATACATTTTAGAGTTTATTAATTGTTTTATTGTATTTTGATCAAATTTTTATATATTTCAAATGTTTATTTTGAAAGTACGAGTTATTTTGTTTTCTACCAAAAATGGCTGAAAACCCTGCATAAATCCTGATTCGGCATTTGTTTCGCCAGATCCCTCTTTCCGCTCGGGATGACAGGTTTTTTTATGAGTTTTTAAATTACCCCAATCATTTAATTATTTTAATCACAGTTTAAGACAAGATATTTAATAAAAATTTAATAATTCGTGATTTTTTTATATTTAAGTATTTGCCAAAATATATTGTTTTGCTATATAATAACTAAAGATTAACTAATGTTTGATTATGGCAAACGCAACTGTATTTTTTAAAGTTTCTACGGAGCAAGATAAGGAAATTAAAGAGTTGATGAAAGAGGAAGGTTATCAGAATAAAGCAGAGTTTTTTCGCTTTTTGGTGAAGTTTTTTAAGTATAATCGGAGTACCGAGGAAATGAAGTTGAAAAAGGCAACTATGGAATTGGCTGCGGTGTTGAGGAAATTGGATAAAGAAGATAAGTTTGGTTCATCAATTGATGAACAATTATCGGATGTATAAAATTGTTATTACGGATTATTTTAAAAAGCAATTAAAGCCTTTGGTTAAGAAAAATCGGGGTTTGAAAGAAGATTTTAAAGAAGTTTTGCTTAATTTTAATAAGATTCAAGCTGTTTCTCTTGGGATGGGAATTTTCAAGATAAGGATTTCAGGAAATGCAAAAGGGAAATCAGGCGGGTATAGATTGTGCATTTTTATTTTGGGAATTGAGGAAATTTTAACTCCTGTTTGTATTTACGCGAAAAATGACAAAGAGAATATAACTTTTAAAGAAATTAGGAAGCACTTAGAGAAGATTAAAATAGAGTTATATAAGATTTTTTGAGTTTTTTGTTCATGCGATTAAGTTTTTTTGTCTTGAACTGAGATTTTTATGATTAAATGATTAACTATGATTTTTAAAAATCATGTTAATCATTTAATCAGGTTTAATCATGGTTCAAAACAAATTACGATAAAATTTTCGCTTGTATTTACGGTTTTTTTTAGTTATTATCCAAACCTGCTTTTTAATTTAATTATTATGGAAACCGGTGATAATGGTGATAAAGACAATGTGATTCAATTATTTGGAGAGGGAGATGTTGAAGGAGAGAACGGGGAAAATGACGTTATTGAGGATTATGATGCGTTGCTTGATATTGCAATGCAACATTTTCATGATGAGAATTTTGAAGAATGTGAGAAAGAGCGTTGGAAATTGATTGATTGTAAAAGAAGAGAAAATGTAAGAAATAGGTTTCTTAAAATGACGGGGTTAAGAAATACAAAAAAGGAATTGACAAAAGAAATTGGTCATAACAGTAAATTAATTTTGTTAAATGCTGAAGAGATTTTACGAGCTGAAGCTTTATTGACTGAATATGATCAATTAATTAATGATACTATTAAAGAATTGCAGGATTTGAAATCGGGATTTGATTTATGTAGTGACATTAAATTTAAATTTATGTGTAAGTGGAGAGCTGATAGATTAGTTAAATTAGTTCAGGGGATAGCTTCTTTTTTTCAGATAGAAATTAGTGATTTTTCTTTGAGTTCTTTATCAATGGAAGGTTTTTTAACTAATTTAATTGATTTACAAAAAAAGTTAGATAGAATTGTTGGAAATTTAAAAGATTTAGTGTTGTTGTCAAAGTCAAAGTTGTCTATGGATGATTTGGGAGATGAATCTGATTTTTCCACTATTAAGAACATTGAAAATGATTTATTTGCATTCTCCTTAGAATTTGAAATTAGATTCATAACTACGCATGGTATAGATTTGTATAAAGAGTTAGGAGTAAAGTTTAAAAAATGGTTAGCTGCCTTAGATAAGAAAGAATAAATTATTAAAGTATATAAATTTTTATGATTAATTCAATTGACAAAGATTATCCTCAAGATGAAGGGGTAGAGCCCTTAAGAGAGGTTGTTTATATGTCGCCTGAAGAAGCTTTGGAATTTCTTCCTAAAAGCGATGTTTTGTATTATATTGGTCCTTTTGAGGAATTTCCGGGGATTTATGTTGAGGTTTATTTGGAAGAGTTAAGTGAACTGCGATTTCATATATGTAAAACTGTTAATGACAATTATCTTTATCTTGAAAAGTTAAAAGATGCCAAGTTTATTATTCCTTATAATTGTGATTTTTTTGAGATTAATTTTGATGACGCAAACGCTATTATTGAATATGAAGGAGAGAAGAATCTTTGTTTTCCTGTGGAGAAAATAAAGGAAAAAATGGGGAGACTGTTGAAGGAAGATTAGAGGTAATTATTTAATAATTTTTTAATAATTCACAAATTTTTATCCTTTTTTAAAGTGATATTTTAATTTTTAGATAAATATTTGTTTTGCTGGTGTATTTGAATTGATATAATGCGATTAGGTTTCGACAATGGGCTACTTCTGTTTAAAAAAAATATCTTGTAGATGGTTACGCTGTTAATGAAAAAGATTAAAAGAAGCGCGGGACAGGTTTGTTGAATTGCAAAATGCTATTAATTTTTTAGCTGAGAAAACGAAAAGAGATAATCTTAAAGGTCAGGAATCTGAAATTTTTAATTTGCTCAATAATTATTCCAAATCTTTAACTTTTTTGGAACACTTTGATAAGGATCTTTTGCAGATGCCGAAAGGGAAAAAAGCTAAATGGAGGTTGGAGTACGAGGAAATGCTTTGACGGTTTTGGCTTTATTGGTGGCGGAAAGTGATCCTAAGGAGAAGGATTTGATGATTAGGTTAATTATGAACTTGTTGGGGTGAGCGTGCAAATTACATCAGAATTCCGGATTTTTTATTCAGACTGGGATTGAGTTTCGGCAAGTCTTTATTTTTATATTTATTTATAATTGTAACGGGATATTAATTAAAACGTTATTACTATATAACTTAAATTTTAATTTATAAATTTCGATATGGATAGAGAAGCGAAAAGGTTTATTCAGAGTCATCTGTGGGAGCAGACTGATAGGTTTTATGATAAAAGGAAACAAAAGGAAAAAACAGAGTGGATAATACATGATTTATTGCGTGATATTGATTTTGGTGGTTTTGAAAAGGGGAAAGATATTTTGATTTTGAGAAGTTATATTTTTATTCAGAGATTAAGAAATGGAACCGCAAAGGGATCTTACACGAAGAAGGTGGAAGGGAATATCAATGATGAAGATGTTTATTTGGTTCTTTGTTTACTTGATTCCGCTGTTACGCTTTTGAATGAAATTGAAGATTTGCGGGTCAAATATCAGGAGGTGTATATAAGCGCGCGTGATGATGAATTAAGCGAGCCGGATTCTGATTTGGAGAGTGTTAAAGAATGGGAGGATCAGGTTTTTATATTGCAAGAGGGAACTTATGAAGAAATATTCAATATTTTGAAAGGAGCGATAAAAAAAAGAAAGCTGACTCCTTTTCAGCAAGCTTTCGCGCGAGAATATATGCCTGAAGATTCAGGTAGGCAGAAGGGTAAGAAGCTTAGAGCTTTGAAGGAAAAATTAACTAAAATAAGTGAGATTATGGACGTGCCGAAAGAGAAGATTATGCAGACTGAGTATTATGAAAGAAGATCACGCGGACCTTTAATTCTAACTTTTAAAGAGACAATTGTAAAAAATTATAGAAGAACCAATGAGGTTGGTTTGGAGTATTTTGCAGTGGCAGAAATTGATGAAAAGAACGATACTTATTTTATTTGGCATAGTGAATCGGAATTAATTTCTATGTTAGAAGAGATCGCGGTTTATAATCATATGAAAGTTAAAGATCTTTGCTTGGCAAACGAAATATATTGGAAATCTTCTGACAAAGGGAAATATTGTATTATGAAAAGTCAATTATATGAGAATATTCTGGGTTGGTTTAAATTTGTGAGAACTAAGTTTGAAAGGACGGAAGAAAACGAAAAAAAGTATTTTATTTGGAAAAATATTAATGAATTGTGGCCTGTTTTAAGAGTAATTGCCGAGCCTTCTCATTTAAGAGTTGATGAACTTTGTTTTCTTAATGATTGGGAATGGAAGAAATCGGAAACGAAGGATGACCCTTCTTTGAAAATGGATATGAAGACTTTTGATCAGATAATAGAGACTTATACGAATATTCGAACTCACAAGAAAAAATGAGATTTAATGAAAATTTTTTAATAATTCCAATAATCCATTGAATCCTTTATATTAAATGTGGTTATCTTTGATTGGAAGTTAGTTTTTTTGAATATGAAGACATTACTGAAGACACATTTCGGGTATGATGAATTTCGGCCTTTGCAGGAGAAAATTGTTAACGCTGTTTTGGAAAAGAGGGATTGTTTTGTTTTGATGCCTACGGGGGGAGGGAAATCGCTTTGTTATCAGTTGCCGGCTTTGGCTTTTGAAGGTCTGACTTTGGTGATTTCGCCTTTGATCGCTTTGATGAAGGATCAGGTGGATGCTTTGAAGGTTAATGGGATTGAGGCGGAATTTATTAATTCTTCGTTGTCGGGTTTTGAGATTTTGAATATTAAGAAAAAGATTTTTGATAATAAAATCAAATTGCTTTATATCGCGCCGGAAAGGTTGGCAGTAAATGAATTTCAGGATTTTTTACGAGAAATTAAAGTGAGTTTGATTGCGGTTGATGAAGCGCATTGTATTTCGGTTTGGGGGCATGATTTTCGGGTGGAATACAGGAATTTGAAGGTATTAAAAAAAATATTTCCAGGTACGCCGATTATTGCTTTAACGGCTACGGCGACAAAAAAAGTGAGGGATGATATTATTTCGCAGTTGGAACTTTCAGAACCTTTAATTTTTAATTCAAGTTTTGATAGAGAGAATTTGAAATTCGAGATTTTTAAGAAAAAAAATGCTTTTGATAAATTAGTGAGATTAGTGCAAAAATATAAAGGTAAATCTGTGATTATTTATTGTTTTTCGAGAAAGGAAACTGAAAATATCGCAAATTCGCTTAAGGAAGAGGGATTTAAGGCTTTGGCTTATCATGCGGGTTTGACAAATGAAGATAGAAAGAAAAATCAGGAGCTTTTTATTCGCGATGAGGTTGATATCATAGTGGCTACGATTGCTTTTGGTATGGGGATTGATAAGCCGGATGTGCGATTGATCGTGCATTATACTTTTCCGAAGACTTTGGAAGGTTATTATCAGGAAGTTGGACGTGCGGGGCGCGACTCCCTTGAGAGCGATTGTGTGATGTTTTATTCGTATGGCGATGCGCGAAAACATGAGGTTTTTTTGCGGGAAATAAATGATCAGGCATTTAAAGCCGCGGCTTATAAAAAGTTAAAACAAGTGATTGATTACTGTGAATCGCGTATTTGCAGGAGAAAATATTTGCTTAATTATTTTGGCGAAATTTATGAGAAGGATAATTGTCAGGGATGCGATATTTGTTTAAGAGAAAGGGAAATGTTTGATGCGACGAGTATTTCACAGAAGATTTTGTCTGCGATAATCAGAACCGGAAATCGGTTTGGCGGGAATTATATTGTTGATGTTTTAAAGGGCAGAAACAAGGCGATTATAAGAGAAAGAGGACATAACAATTTATCTGTTTTTGGAATTGTTAAAGATTTTTTTGATGATGATTTAAAGGAAATTATTAGATCTTTGATAATTAATGGATTGATTATTAAAAATGAAGGTGAATATCCGACTTTGAGCGTGTCAAATAAGGGGATTTCGTTTTTAAAAAGTAAAGAAATTTTAGAGTTGGTTAAACCTAAAGATGAAATGGAAACTTCTAAATCTTTTGTGGTAAAAATAAAAGAAGAAACATTTAAATTCGACTTGAATTTATTTGAAATATTGAGAAAAAAGCGAAAAGAAATAGCGGACGCGAACAATGTTCCGCCTTTCATCATTTTCAGCGATGTGACTTTGCGGGAAATGGCTTATTTTATGCCGATTAATAAAGAACATTTGGCTAAGATAAAAGGAGTCGGAGTGCAAAAATTAGAAGATTTAGGTGATATTTTCTTGGAAATTATTCAAAAATATGTAAATGAAAATTCGCTTGTTCCAATGGAAATGAGTGATAGAAAAGCGAAAAGTTTGAAAAAAATTAAAACTGTAAATAGATATGAGCCAACAATGTTAATGTTAAAGGAAAAATTAGAAATTCATGAAATCGCGCGTAAACAAGGCTTTAAAAATGAAACAATAATTTCTCATATTGAAAAACTAATAGAAAGAGAGGAAAAGATTGATATTGCATATTTAAAACCTGAATTTTCAGAATTTAATGAGATTAATGAAGCTTTTAAGGAGTGCGGTGATCAGTATTTGGGGCCGGTTTACGCGTTTTTGAAAGGGAAATATGGGTATGATAGGATTAGGTTGGTGAGGATTTTTAGGAGGATGGGGGCAGGATAATGTGTTTTTTGTGAATTTGGAATGAATTTTGATTAAATTCACGGATTTTTGACAAAAATCTGTGAATGAGATATACTTTTTGCATATAATTCACAAAAATTTTATGTCTTTAAACAATTCTGTTAAAAAAAGAATTCATGCTCTTTGTACGGAATTTGATTTATTAAAAAGAGGTAAGGAAAATCTTTTAAATATGATTGATGAAGTAGAAATTCCGGAAAATGTTTATAATTCAAACGCAATTGAAAATTCGACCTTAACTTTGAAGGAAACTGAAAAAATTCTTTTAGAAATGGAAATTAGCAGAAATGTTTCTTTAAGAGAAGTTTTTGAAGCGAAAAATTTGGCAAGAGTTATAAATTATAAACGCAGTAAATCGCATAATCACGATCTAACAAAAGAATTGATTTTGTATTTACATCAGATGCTAATAGGTGGTATTGATGATTCTATTGCTGGTCGTTTTCGCATTGAAAATGAATATGTGAGAGTTGGAAATTATATTGCTCCGGCTCCTTCCCATGTTGAGAGAATGGTGGAATCTATATTGGATGAGTTTAAAAGTGATTATAATTCCTATTTTTTAGATAAAATTTCTAAATTCCATTTAGATTTTGAAACAATTCATCCTTTTTGCGATGGCAATGGGAGAATTGGCAGAGTACTTATAAATTATCAATTATTGTCTTATGGATTTCCAAGAATTATAATTCGCGATAAGGATAAACAGCTTTATTATAGTGGTTTTAGAGCTTATCGTGAGGAAAAAGATACGAAAATTATGGAAAATATTTTTTTTCTTGCCTTAATGGAATCTTTACATAAAAGAATCGCTTATTTAAAAGGAAAAAATATTATTTTATTATCCGATTTTATTAAGAAAAATAATTTATCAGCGCCTAAAGTTACTAATCAAGCTAAACGTCAAAGCATTCCAGCTTTTAGAGAGAAAGGTGTTTGGAAAATTGGGGAGGAGGAGTAGAGTTTTATATCCCCGGCACCGGAAATTCTTTGCACATTTCTTTTAGTTCCGCTCTTACTTTTTCTTGGATGGAATCGTTTTCAATGTTTTCGATAATATTTTTTATCCATCGGGCAATGATTTTCATTTCCGGTTCTTTCATGCCTCGGGTGGTGATTGCGGGGGTGCCTAAACGAATTCCTGAAGGATCCATCGGATTTCTTTGATCGAACGGAATCATGTTTTTATTGGTTGAGATTCCGGCATTTTCGAGAGCTTTTTCAGCTTGTTTCCCGGTTATGCCTTTGGAACCCATCATGTCGATTAGCATGAGGTGGTTGTCGGTTCCTCCGGAAATTATTCTGAAATCATAATTTATTAATTCTTCAGCTAATACTTTGGCGTTTTTAATGACTTGTGCCGCGTATTTTTGAAATTCCGGTTGTAAAGCTTCTTTGAACGCTACGGCTTTCGCGGCGTTTATGTGATCGTGCGGACCTCCTTGCATTCCGGGGAATACAGCGCGATCAATGTCTTTCGCATATTTTTCTTTGCATAGGATTAACGCGCCTCGTGGGCCTCTTAATGTTTTATGTGTTGTGGTTGAGACAATGTCAAAATACGGTACGGGATTTTCCAATTGTTTTCCTGCGATTAGACCTGCTATATGAGCAATATCAGCGAAAGTAATGGCTTCTATTTCATCGGCGATTTCTTTGAATTTTTGCCAATCCATATTTCTGGAATAAGCGGAAAATCCGGCAACAATCATTTTTGGTTTTTCTCTTAACGCGATTTCTCGCACTTCGTCCATGTCTATGGTTTCGGTTTCTTTATCCACTGTATAAGGTATAAATTCAAATAATATTCCGGAGAAATTTAATGGATGTCCATGTGATAAATGTCCTCCGTGGGCTAAAGATAAACCTAAAACTTTGTCTCCGGGTTTCAGTGTGGCCAAATAAACCGCTGCGTTTGCCGGAGAACCTGATAATGGTTGGATATTGGCGTGCTGTGCATCGAAAAGTTCTTTTGCTCTCTCAATTGCTATATTTTCGATTACATCAACATAAGTTTGGCCGGCATAATATCTTTTTCCGGGATAACCTTCTGAGTATTTATTGGTCAAAATCGTTCCCATTGCTTCCAATACTGCCGGACTGACGTAATTTTCGGACGCAATCATTTCAATCTCGTTTGTTTGCCTGATTTCTTCATCCAGAATTGCTTGATAAATATCCGAATCCTGTTTTTGGAGATGTGGTTTGGGAATGAGCATTGGTGAGTGGGATTAGTGATAAGAGATTGGAGATTGGATAATTTAATCTCAAATCTCTTATCATTAAAATCGCGATACAATCATAATGAAGTGAATTCTTTTTGACAAGAAAAAACAATGTATGCGGTAAATTTTGTATTTTTTCTTTTTGGGTTTATTTTTATCATGAAAGAAAAGATGCATTATATCTTGTAATATGCGAATATGAGCGAAATTGATATTTAATTAAATTGGATACTATGAAAGAATTTAAGCAAAATTTAGAATTTAAAGTTGAAACCGGCAATATAATTTTGGTTGAATTTAGAAAAACATTTTTTCAATATTTGATGGATGGTATTCTAGAGTTTATTGGAAATGATTATGAAGATGAATTGCCATTATCAAATCCGAAATTATTGGAAGACCTTAATTCTCCGTACAATATATCAAGGTTGATTAATGTTGATTTATATTTATATTTTGGAACTTATGGCTATGATCTTTTTACTGAAGCGACCAGGATATGTTTTAGGAGAAATATTATTCAGGCTTTATTTAAAAGTTCTGATCAAAAATTTGTTTTGGGTTTATATTATTATAAGTTGCTTTTAAGGCAAGATGTATTTTCTTTTTTAGAATTTTTTCAGGATCATAAATTTTTTGTGGATAAAATCAAGCAAGTATTTAATGTGGATCATGTAGGTGATGCAGGAACAATATCAGAAATTTTGCATGAAGTCAGAGAGCACTGTCTTAAAGTTGTAGAGGAATATAATAATAGGATTAAAGATATGGGTTCATTATCAATAGTTGATAATAATCTTGCAGGCAGCTTGTGTTGTTCACAAATTGGGCTTGAAGGATCTTTGTTTATTACTTCTAAAAAAAGAAAGAAAAATAAAAAAAATAGAGGTTGAATTAAATTTTGTATTTTTTCTTTCCATAAACCGTTTTTTTGATTAAAATGTTTTTGTTCTATGTCGGGGTGTAGCGCAGATGGCTAGCGCGTACGCATGGGGTGCGTGAGGTCGCAGGTTCAAGTCCTGTCACCCCGACCAAATTGTTGATTTTATTTGTAATAAAGTCTAATTTAAAAGTATCTTAAACATAATTTTTATGAAAAATTCAAATATATCAGTACGTAATTTTGTAGTAACTCTTTTGATTGGATTTGTTTCAGGAGCTTTTGGAGGATTTATGATTTTGAATAGTTATACTTCTTTTGATCCTGCCAGTAACAGGATTATTGAAGAAAAAACTACAACCATTTTGGAGGAGTCCGCTTTGATTGATTCAAGGGCTGAAGTTGCGCCTGCTGTAGTCAGTATTTTGGGAACGCAGGCATCGGCGAGGTTGAATAATAATTCTTTATTGCGCGATTTTATGGGGTTAAACGAGGGGTTTAATAATGAAAAAGTCGCGGAGGTAACAGTGTCTGCGGGAACAGGGTTTATTATTTCCAAAGATGGTTTGGTTTTGACCAATAAGCATGTGGTGGAGAATAAAAATTTGAAATATAAAATTGTTATGGGGGATGGACGGGAATATTTGGGGGAAGTATTGAGTTTGGATCCGTTGAATGATTTGGCAATTGTGCAATTAAAATCTTCCGGAAATGAAAGTATGGTTAATATTTCCAATCTACCGGTGGCGGAGTTAGGGGATTCCGATGCTTTGAAAATCGGGCAGAGGGTGTTGGCTATCGGTAATGCTTTAGCGGAATATGACAATACGACGACTGCGGGGATTATAAGCGCTACAGGACGTGATATTCAGGCTTCGGATTCTTTGGGAAGAGGTATGACGAATTTAACCGGATTAATTCAGACGGACGCGGCTATTAATCCGGGAAACAGCGGTGGGCCTTTAGTAAATTTGGGAGGACAAGTTATTGGAATCAATACTGCGATTGCGGCGAATGCGAGTGGAATAGGATTCGCAATTCCGATCAATGACGTGAAAACCGCGATTTCATCTTTTAAGAAATATGGAAAAATAATTCGTCCGGTTTTGGGTGTGAATTATGTGATTTTAACTCCTCAGAGAGCGCAAAATTATGGTTTGGAATTGGAAAAAGGTGCGTTACTGGTGGAAGATCAAAACACGGGCAGTGCGATTGTTTTCGGAAGTCCGGCGAGCAAAGCAGATTTAAAAACAGGAGATGTGATTTTGGAAGTTGATGGAAAGGATATTGATGTCAATTATACTTTGCAAAAAGCCATTCGCGGTAATTTGCCCGGGGAAAAAGTGAAATTTAAAATTTGGAGAAACGGGGAAATTTTGGATAAGGAGATTGTGCTGGAGGGAGTTGAGAGCTGAAGTAAATTTATATGGTGCCGTGGAGAGGACTTGAACCTCCACCCTCAAAAATTAGAGGACTAGCCCCTCAAGCTAGCGTGTCTACCAATTTCACCACCACGGCGGAAATATTTCGTTTTTTAAAGCGAGGTTAGTATATAAAAAGTGTGAATGAGAATCAAGTGGTCGAGTTTATTCCAAGTAATCACTCACTGAGGCAAAATGTCATCCCTGTAAATGTTACATAATTCGTTGACAGAATTATAATAAAAAAAATTTTATAATCCTGTCATAAAATGAGAAAAACCACCAATGATAAAACATTAGAAAGAAATTATT